>OIYE01001764.1_pt1 | contig 9604 bp, 8 predicted proteins | sample 1588091 | NCBI WGS metagenome assembly OIYE01 (sample SAMN03283265) | human gut metagenome | biome: human-associated habitat; material: feces | host: Homo sapiens | place: USA | collected 2013 | reverse complement strand
CAAATCAACAGGATAATGACCACAGCCACCCAGCCCCCAGCTGCAATAGCGGCAATGAGGCCCTTAATGGCTAAGAGCGCAGCCTTTACTGCGGCAACCGTTGCTTTTACGGCAATCTTGACGCCGGTGGCGGCGGCTTTTGCCGCAGCTTTGGCGGCTTGGGCGGCTGCCTTCGCCGCACGTGCAGCAGCCTGAGCTGTTTTCTGCGCTGCTTTGGCTGCCTGCTGCGCGGTTTTGGCCGAACGCTGGGCGGTCTTGATCCCTTTCGCGCCCTGTTTAACGCCTTTCATAGACTGGCTGGCGGTTTTCACCGTCTTGGCCGGTTTTCCTTTGAGGCCCTTTACCATGGCGTCTTTGGACTTAATCTTCGACGCCGTACCCTTGGCCGGTTTCTCGGCCATCTCTTTTGCCTCTTTCAGAACACGGGAAACTTCCCGTTTCTCCCGCGCCTTTTTAGCGGTGGTCTGCGCCAGCTTTTTGCCGCCCCGGTAGGTCAGGTCCGCGCCTTTCTTTACTGTACTCTTTGTCCCGGACAGCATCTGATCGGCGGCAGTGTTAGCCGAGGCATTGGAGGATTCCTCCTGCTGGCTGGCAAAGGGTGTTTCCTTCAGTTCCGAAACGGATTTTTCTTTGGTTTTCAGCCACAAATCCTTCATGGCAGTTTTGGGAGCCTTGGCCGCGCTCTCCAGTAGCTTGGGCTTTCCGCCCGCCGGTTTGGTCTTGATTTCTTTCAAAAATGCACCTCCTGTGATATACTGTAATTATATCTTTCATTGCATTGTAAAGGAGCAGCCACCATGCTAATGAATTCAAATGAATATCTTGCGACCATTGAACAGGTCAAGCAGGAAATCAAAGCGGCTCAATACAAGGCAGCCGTTCATGTAAATACGGAACTCATCATGCTGTACCACGGCATTGGGTGTGTGATTAATGCTCATAAAAGCTGGGGCAATAAATTTATTGAAAATCTGGCGCAGGACATTAAGCTGGAATTTCCCCAGACTACGGGTTATTCCGTCCGAAACCTGAAATATATGGCGAAGTTTGCACAACTGTTTCCAGATGCGGAATTTGTGCAAGCGTCGCTTGCACAAATCACTTGGTATCACAATATTGCTTTAATGGATAAAGTGAAAGACACCGATGCTTATCTCTGGTATGCAGTTCAAACTGCAAAAAACGGCTGGTCTCGCAATGTGTTGGTTCACCAAATTGAAAGCGGCCTGTATCAGCGACAGGCGCTGGCAGAGAAAATCTCTAATTTTGAGCGTCGGCTTCCCTCTCCACAAAGTGAACTGGCAGTGCAAACCATGAAAGACCCCTATATTTTCGATTTCATTCCCTTTAAAGAAGATATGGTGGAACGGGATATTGAACGGGCGCTGGTACAGGATGTGACCAAGCTCCTGTTGGAACTTGGCACCGGTTTTGCCTTTTTGGGGAATCAGTACCACTTGAATGTGGGCGGCGACGATTTCTACATTGATTTGCTTTTCTACAATTTGAATCTTCGCTGCTATGTGGTGATAGAGTTGAAAACCGGCGAATTCAAACCGGAGTATGCGGGACAGCTGAATTTTTATCTTTCAGCGGTGGACGGTATTTTGAAAAAAGGAACTGACAATCCTTCCATTGGTCTGCTTCTCTGCAAAAGCAAAAACGACTTGGTGGCAGAGTATTCCCTGAAAGATATGAGCAAGCCCATTGGTGTCAGCGAATACAAGATAACCAACACCTTGCCGAAAGAACTGGAGCAGCAGCTTCCTTCCGTGGAAGACCTGCAAAAACGAATTCAAAAATAAGGCATTCCCCTTTGCATTGTTCGTGCAAAGGGGGATTTTTTAGATTGGGAACCAAAGGCGGCTCCCTGCTGCGATGCAGTTTCATGTATAGCTACACCCCTCTCAGAGCTTCATCCGGCTTGGTGGTCATCAGCTGGTACAGCCGGGTATTGCGGGGGAAGCTGTTCTCGAAGGGGACGATGTTCCCGGCGCAGCGGATGAGCCCGCAGCCCGCCGCTACATTGGTGATGTACCCCAGCTGGATGTCCGAAATGTGCAAAAGGTTTGCCAGTTCGTCCCGGTCGGTAGCAGATTGGTTTAAGAGGATTAAAAACTCCGAGTTGGCCAGCATAAGCCGGGCGGTGTCGGAACGGAGGAGTTCCTCCACATTCTGTGTCAGCCCTGTCACAAGGCCGTTGTACTTGCGGATCCGCTTCCACAGCTTGTAAAAGAATTCAGCGCTGTATTGGTAACGGAACAGCAGGTAAAACTCGTCGGCAATGACCCAGGTGGTCTTGCCTTTCTTCCAGTTTTGAATGACCCGGTTGAAGATGGCGTCTAATGTGACCAGCATTCCGATGGGCATAAGCTGCTCGCCCAACTCCCGGATGTCGTAGGCGATAATCCTCGCCTTGGTATCTACATTGGTGGGCTGGGCAAATGTGTTGAGGCTGCCGGTAATAAACAGTTCGGAGGACAGCGCCAGCCCTCTGGCTTCCGGCTCCGGCTGTTTTAAAAGGGAATGGTATAAATCCTTCAGGGTAGGAGGCTGGCCCAGGTAACCGTTGGCCATGTATTCCCGGTACACATCGTAGGTGCAACGGTCCAGGATGGATTTCTCCTTAGCAGATACCCCCGCGTCACCCACCAGCTGCTCGAACAGGGACAGTACAAACTCGGATTTTTCAATCAGCGGGTTGCGCTCGTCCCCATAGGCTTTGTCCATATCCAGGGCGTTGATGTGGGTACTGGAGGAGGCGGATACCCGGATGACCTCGCCGCCCAAGGCTTCGGTTAAATACCCGAATTCGGATTCCGGGTCCAGAATGAGGATATCGTCGTCGGTGGCCAGCGCAATGCTGACGATTTCTTCCTTGGCGGAGAAGGATTTGCCGGAGCCGCTGACACCCAAACGGAAGCTGTTCCCGTTGAGGAGCTGGCGGCGGTCGGCCACAATCATGTTTTTGGAAACAGCGTTCTGTCCATAGTAGATACCGCCGCTTTGGAGGATTTCCTGGGCATTAAAGGGAATCAACACAGCGGTGCTCTCGGTAGTCAGGGTCCGCATGGCATGGATTTTCCGCAGGCCGTATGGCAAAACCGTATCCAGCCCGTCCTTCTGCTGCCAGCGCAGGACGCTCATCTGGCACAGGTGTTTTCTGGCGGTAGTGAGGATGGTTTCGGTGTCCGAGTCCAGCTGCTCCTTGGTATCGGCCAAATGCACCAGGGTCACGAGACCGCACATCATGCGCTGGTCCCGGTTGGTTAAGTCGTCCAGCATTTCCTTGGTTTCCTTGCGCTGCTGCTCCATATCATAGGGCAGGACCGCCGAAAAGTTGTTGACGGCATTCTGTTTCCGCTGCCAGTTCGCGGCATTCGTTTCCACCCCTAAGAGCTTGTTCTGGATTTCCCGGACAGCCTCGTCGGTGGGAACCGTTAAAATATCAATGGAAAGCATCAGGCTGCGGTTTAAATCGCAGAGCTCCGCAATCATGGAATCCTTGATGTAGGAAGCATAGTCCTGCAGGTAAAGAACTCGGCCCCAGCGGTCATTTAAACGGAAATGGTCTTTCTGGAATTCCATGGAATCGGGACACAGCCAATCCTTGAAGCTGTGTCCCTTTTTCATGTGCCCCTTCAGGTCGAAGTCAAAGGCGGCAGGCTCGTTCCCTTTGAAAAAGTCCCGGAAGATCTGCAGACGCGACTCAATATCCAGTTCCCGCCCAATGGAGGAAAGCTGGGACAGGTGGGTGATGAGTTCGGTGCCCACACGGGAGAAATAGGTGCGGGCCTCGTCAATATTCCGCTTGGCCACTGTAATGGTGATGTAGCGGTCCTGCACCACGCTGTTGTTGGTGCCGGTCACTTTAGAAAGCAGCATCTCGTTGTACTCTTTCCGGAATGGATCCAGCCCGTCCTCCTTCATGGGCAGCAGCAGGGATTTCTCAAATTCCTCTTTGTTGACCTTCCGGTTGTTGATGGTAATCTTGGCGCTGGCCCCGGAGTCCAGGGAATTGAGCAGCTCCGAATAATCCAGGAACATGGCGGTCTTGTCGTCTTTCCCGGCGATGCTGTAATTGATATCGGTAAAGGAAAAGGTTTTGGAGAACCGGCTCCCCACTTGAAAAATCCCATCCGGCCAAATGCGCCGGATGGGGATGGCGTCCTGTACGGACTTGGGTATGGTGAATTTCTCTTTTTCTAATTTCGTCGCTCGGATCAGCGTTTTGAGTATAGGCATCCTTCCTTTGCTGAGAGATTTTGAATGTTACTGTTCTTTCCCAGCCGGTGGCTGGGGCTTGCGGTTTTTGCGCCTGTGGGGAGGTTTCTCTCCCTGGGCGATGGCGTCCTTCAGAGACTCGCAGTAAAGACTGTCGGATTTGAACACCAGCCTTTTAGGGTACAGAAATTCCGACTTAAACCAGGCCCAGGCCAGCTTTTCCGCCGTCATGCCATGGTATTTGAAAAATCCGCAGGCCGCGAAGGGCGCGGCTCCAAGGATGCACATCCAGCCCACTTCCTCACTGCCCACCAACGGGCGCAGGCCGAAATACAGCCCTACGGCAGCCCCCACCGCCAGCAGGGAACAAACAAACTGCCGGACGGAAAGGCCGAAAAAGATGGACTCCTGGTAGTCCCGAATTTCCTTTGGTACTTTTACCTCGATATTGCTTCACTCCTTTTGGGCCTACAGCCCCAATAATTCCTTGACGATGCGGTCGCTCATCCGCACAGCCCCAACCAAAACAAGCAGGTTAAAAATCAGCTCGCCCACATAGCTCCACACGGCGGTCACCGCCGAGACGTTGGGATCCACGGCAGGCGGGCTGGAGGCCATTGCGGAAAAGATAATGCAGGCCAGTGCAATGATGGCCCCTTCCAGGCACACCCCGGCATAGGAGCGCATGAAATTTTTTCCGATATTGCTGGTCGGCTCCCCCGCAAAGCTGGACAGGGGGATGGGCGAAATAGCGGTAAACATATATAATTTAAATAGGCGGCTATATACCGTCAGGATCATCACGAAGGACAGCACGGTAATGAACAGGCCGCCCAAGAGGGTCACCGCCCACAGGGGGATTGAGTCCCAAAAGTTTACCTGGTTGATTTTGTCGATGATCTCCTGGGGGAGCGCGGTACCGCTGCTCCCGGACAGGCCGGATGTGGTGATGATGGTGGACACCATCCCCTGGACGATTTTAAAAACAGCCAGCATCAAGTCGAGCCCATAGGTCACCGCCCCTTTTGCCAAAGCAAAGCGGATAAACAGCTTCAGGGCGTGCTCCGGGCGTTTCACGTCGGCCAGGCTCGAACAGGTTTTGACTACACCCACCGCGAAAAACAAAACCAGCAGCCCAAGCCCGATAGCTTTGAGCGCCCCGTTGATATTCAGCATCACGCCCCAAATCCCGCCGCCTTTGAAGGTGGCGGGATCCTGGGTAAGCAAGGCCCAGATTTCGGCTAGTTTGTCATTCCATGTTCCTAATGCAGAGTTCAAATTGTCGATAATCCAGTTTCCGGCTGGTCACCTCCTTTTGCAGATAAAGTTTGGCGGGACAGTCACGGTCCAGCCGTGATGAGGTCCAAAATTTCTTTGGAAAACGTCACGACAAGTCCGCCCGCCAACGTCATAATTCCTTGCGCCCTTTGGCTGGGGTCATGGCCCTGAAAGGACAGGCCCACCTGCACCACGCCCCAGCCCAAAAGGATGAGGCCGATGGCGCGGATCAGGGAAAAGATAAAGCTGGACAGGTTGTTCACCACGCCCAATGGGTCGCTGGCAGCGAAGGCGGTGGTGGTAAAAAGACAGGTGCACAGCACCGCCGCCATGTAGAGGGAAAACCCCAGCCGCCCTTTTTTGCCGAGCGTCAAAGTATTGGCGGGCTTTCCCTCTTTTTTGTGGTTCCTCTTTCTCAAACATTTCATGGGGATTTTTCTCAGAAGCATTCCTCCGTTTCAAAATATGGTTATGGTTTTAGAAAATCCTCCGGGTCCAGCAGCTCGAAATCGTCGTACTGGTCCGGGGAATAGTCGATATCGTCAGCGGCGTCCTTTGCCTGCGTATAATCGTAGGGCGCGGCGCCGCCATCTTCGGTCAGCCGGATATTGGGATGGCGCATCAGGTCGTACTTATCGTCCATCATGGGACGTTCCCCACGGACAAAAAGGATAGCCTTGCGGTTATCCAGCATCCGCACTTCATCCGGGGTTAAGAGTTCACGGCCCGTCTGCTGGTCGTTTACGCTGAAACTGCCGCTTCGCCCCCGGCTCCGGCCATAGGTATTCGTATCCAGTGTTTCCTTGCCCATGAGTTCGGAAACATATTTATGGGTTTCCTTTTCATTGCCGCCGAGGTAGAGGAACTCGTCGCACAAGCCCACCAGCGATTCCCACTGTTCTTTAAACAGCGCCTTGATTTGCGCCATATTCTGCGCGATGTAGCTGCAAAAGATGTTGCGGCTTCGCATGGTGGAAAGCCAGGGCAGAAAGTTGTCGGTAGGCAAGGCGATGTTTGGGGCCTCGTCGATGAGCAGATGGACCGGCACCGGCAGCCTGCCCTTGTATTTCCGGTCGGCTACAAAGTACAAGGTTTGGATCAGCTGCCCGTAAATCATGCCTACCAGATAGTTGAGGGATTTATCGCTGTCGGGAATGCAGCAGAACAGGGCTACCTTTTTCTCGCCCATTTCCTCCAGATGGAGATCGTCGGCATAGGTCAGCCTTGCAATCTGAGGGAGGTTAAAAGCGGAGAGGCGCACGCCGACGCTAATCAAAATGGATTTTAAAGTTTTTCCAGCCCCCATCTTAAAGACATGGTACTGCTTCACGGCAATGCTCTCCGGGTCCCGCATTTCAAGCCTTGCGAACAGGATATCCAAGGGGGACTCGTATTCCTCATCTTCTTCCCGCACCTCCGCTGCGGACAGCATCTCCATCACCATGGCGAAGTTCTGTTCTTCCGGCGGCGCTTCATGCTTGAGGTATAGGACGAGGGCCTGTAAAAGCGCGGTTTCGGATTTCTGCCAGAAGGGGTCGCTGCTCTGCGCTCCGGGCGGGGTGGTAGACTGGATGAGGGTTTCGATCAGGCGCAGCACGTCCTTATCGTCCCGCACATAAGCTAACGGGTTGTAGCAGAAGGAAGCGTCGGGGTTTAACAAGTCAAACACCCGCACCTCATAACCGTTCGCTTTGAGCGCCCCGCCTGTTTTTCGCAGGATTTCAGATTTCGGGTCGCAGATGACCAGCGAACAGTTCCCGCAGTTTAAAGCGTTGGGAATGGCATAGGACCGGCTTTTGCCAGCGCCGGAACCGCCGATGACCAGCACATTGGTGTTTCGCTTGTGCTTGTGGCCGTCCATCCCCATCTGAAAATGCTGGGTCAGGATGAGGTTTTCCTTGGGGTGCTTCTTATCCCGGTATTTCTTGGCAATCTGGAACACGTCGCCCCATTTGGCGGAACCGTGCTCCGCTCCCCTGCGGGTATTCTTCCGGCTGGAAACCACCACAAGGGCGGCGATTCCATACGCAAGAGTAAAAAACAGCAGGCACCGGGCGGAGTATTCTGTCCAGTGAATGGAAAAAGGGGCGTTCATAGCTGCTGGAAGCTTCCCCAGCAGGTCTATGAGGTTCATCCCGTCGTTCCAGCACCCGGCAGTCAGCAGCGCCGCCCACCAGACGATGGGAAGGGGTAAAAGCCACACCCACCATGGATTTTTTCTTGCCGTTATTCCGTCGAAGAGACACCCACCCCTTCTTTACTGCCGGATAAAGAAATATCATATTTTGTGGTTTTCTCGATAATCCTTCCTTTCCACAAAAACAAAAAATCCCCCCGGATCCTATTGGAAGAACAACTCCCACAGGATCCGGGGGATATATATGGTAGATATACAGTTAGCGGTACCGTCCCGGTACGCGCCGGTATTTGCTTTCCAGCAGCGGCAGGAGGATGTTGTCAAAGCAGGTGCTGTTTTTGCCCGCCTCCAGGAATTCATTGCGTATGGCATTGAGGGACTGCACTGTGCAGTCAAATTCCTCATCGTTCAGATACAGCCTGCCTTTACGGAGCCCCTGGGTCTTTTCCCGCAGGTCCTGCATCCTCTCCGCCTGTTCCGGCCGGAAATACTTCTGTGTAACGAGGAATACCTTGGCCAGAATCTTCTGCTGCAAAGGGGTCAGCTTTAACAGCCGCTGCTTTTCCATGTTGTCTCCCTTCCTTCGTTTTCTTTGCTTTCACCATACCACAAAAGCGGAGGAAAAGCTACCGGACAAAAGAAAACAAACGGAAAACTCTCGGCGGCCTGCCGTTCATCGTTCCGGCTCTTTCTCCGCCTTGGTTTTGGAAGCCTTAGCGGGCTTGGAGGCTTCCACGGAGAATTCGTCCGGCTGGATCGTCTGCTCTATTTCCCGGAAACTGCGCTGGATATCCCGGTTAATGGAATAGGCGGCACGCTTGACGTCGCCCAAAAAACCGCGCTTATCGTCTGCCTTCATTTCCGCATAGCTTTGGCATACCTTGTCAAAATGAAAGGCGGAGGTGTCCAAGCCGAATTTTTGAGCGGCGACATAGGCCGCGCAGTAGGCTTGGGCCGCATACGCCTGCCGGTAATAGCCGCTGCCCACCGCATCGAATCCGGCATGGGCCTGCTCACGGGCGATGGCGCAGATGGTGGCAGTTTCGTCCATCCCGTTGCGGACAAAAATGGTATGCTGCTTCGGGATATACTGTGCCTGTACCCCTTGGGGAAGCTGGTCGGAAATGGCCAGCGGAACGGGGCTGTTTTCTACCATGGCGGCGATGATTTCCTCCGGCAGATGCTGCTGGGGCGGCAGGACCTTTGGCCCTCTGGTTTGGGAAATATCGTAGGCTTTGGTAATGGTGTAGCCGTTCCCTATAGTACCGTCCTCTTTTGTGTATTCCTGTTCGGCAAAGAAGATGTATCCTTTCTCGCCGGAACGGATGGAGCGTCCGGCTTCCTTCCATTTATCGAAGGTGCGGGGGTGGGTGATTTCATGATTCTGTTCGTAGAGAATGAGAAGGTTTCGAGTGCTTTGAGGCGTACATCCCGCCATGAAGTTGAGAAAGCCTTTCATGGAATCGTCATCCTTGAACACCAACTCGGCCTGCGCGTTGACTCTCGACCAAACTTCCTCACGCTCGGCCTGCTTCATGGCGGCGTATTCTTCTTTGGACAGCTGGGGCTGTTCCTGCTGGGGCTGCGGTTCCTGTTTCTTTCCAATCAAACTGGATAAATCGATAGGGCATTACCTTCCTTTCTGTTTTTTCTTCTGTTTGGCATGGCCGGGGGTGGGGTGCTGGCGCTCCTGCTGCTTGGATTTCTCTGCTTTCTTCTCCGCCTGCTCCTGCCGGATCTCCTGCAGCTGCTTTTTCACCGAGGGCTTTTGTTCCGGCTCTTTATGGCCTGTTAAGCCGGGCGAAGAGCTTTTGCTGGGCGAGGAAGGCGCGGACGGACTCTTTTCCGCCGGTTCCCCGGCTTCCTTCTCCCGGCCAGAAGTAAAATTTGCGGCGGCATCCTGCTGGACGGGGCCGATATTGAAATCGTCCTCAAAACCGCCCACCTCAAATTCCACTTCGCCCT
>OIYE01001751.1_pt1 | contig 9671 bp, 7 predicted proteins | sample 1588091 | NCBI WGS metagenome assembly OIYE01 (sample SAMN03283265) | human gut metagenome | biome: human-associated habitat; material: feces | host: Homo sapiens | place: USA | collected 2013 | reverse complement strand
TATTCGTATGTAAAAAATATTTATTTTACAGGTATAAATGACACTTCCGGAGCGGGTTTGAGAATTGCTTTCTGCAAAATGAAAATACAGTATTTCCTGAAATTAAAAGATCAGTTTATCTTGTTCAGGATTTGATGTAATGATTTCTGAAGCTGCTATGGTTCTGCAGAAATGAATTTTCAAACACGTCCGGACGACAAGAACAGGAGGAATGACATGGGCGCAGAGAATACAGAATACGGCGCGGATCAGATCCAGATCCTGGAAGGACTGGAAGCCGTACGTAAGAGGCCTGGAATGTATATCGGAAGTACCTCCAGCCGTGGACTTCATCATCTCGTATATGAGATCGTGGATAACGCAGTCGATGAAGCACTGGCTGGTTTTTGTACAGAGATCCATGTAGATATCAATCCGGATAATTCCATTACAGTTACAGATAATGGTCGTGGTATTCCGGTTGGTATCAATCATAAGGCAGGTATTCCGGCAGTTGAGGTTGTATTTACCATTCTTCACGCAGGCGGTAAGTTCGGCGGTGGAGGATATAAGGTTTCCGGTGGTCTTCACGGTGTTGGTGCATCTGTTGTAAATGCACTTTCCGAATGGCTGGAGGTTACCATCTACCGAGAGGGTAAGGAATACAAACAGAGATATGAGCGTGGCAAGACTATGTACCCGCTGAAGGTGGTAGGTGACTGTGATCCGGGGCTTTCCGGTACGAAGGTTTATTTCCTTCCGGACAAGGAGATCTTTGAGGAGACTGTTTATGATTATGATATCCTGAAACAGAGACTTCGTGAGATGGCTTTCCTGACTAAGGGTCTTCGTATCGTTCTGGAGGATAAGAGAGAGGGTCAGGAGCGCGAGAAGGTATTCCACTATGAGGGTGGTATCCGTGAGTTTGTAAGCTACCTGAACAGAAGCAAGGAGGCTCTTTACCCGGAGATCATTTACTGTGAGGGTGAGAAGGACGGCGTGTCTGTAGAGGTTGCGCTGCAGCATAATGACTCCTATACAGAGAACACCTATGGCTTTGTAAACAATATCAATACACCGGAGGGCGGTACACACATTACCGGTTTCCGTAATGCAATCACCAATACATTTAATGATTATGCACGTAAGAACAAGCTTCTCAAGGACAGTGAGCCGAACTTAAGCGGTGAAGATATCCGTGAAGGTCTGACAGCAATCATCAGTGTCAAGATCGAAGATCCGCAGTTCGAGGGACAGACCAAGCAGAAACTTGGTAACAGTGAGGCGAGAGGTGCGGTTGATAATGTGGTCAGCAGGCAGCTCGAGATCTTCCTTGAGCAGAATCCGGTCGTTGGTAAGATCATTGTGGAGAAATCTGTGATGTCCCAGCGTGCGAGAGAAGCCGCAAGAAAGGCAAGAGACCTGACACGTAGAAAATCAGCACTTGATAACATGGCACTTCCGGGAAAGCTTGCAGACTGTTCTGACAAGAATCCGGAGAATTGTGAGATCTACATCGTAGAGGGAGATTCCGCCGGTGGTTCTGCGAAGACTGCACGTGACCGTGCGACACAGGCAATCCTTCCGCTTCGTGGTAAGATCCTGAATGTAGAGAAGGCAAGACTGGATAAGATCTACGGCAATGCCGAGATCAAGGCGATGATCACAGCATTTGGCACCGGAATCCATGAGGATTTTGATATTTCCAAGCTGCGTTATCACAAGATCATCATCATGACCGATGCCGACGTGGACGGTGCACATATCAGTACACTGCTTCTGACATTCATTTACCGTTTCATGCCGGAACTGATCAAGCAGGGATATGTATATCTGGCACAACCGCCGCTCTACAAGCTTGAGAAGAACAAGAAGGTGTGGTATGCATACAGTGACGAAGAATTAAGCAAGATCATCGAAGAAGTCGGACGTGACGGGAATAATAAGATCCAGCGTTACAAAGGTCTGGGAGAGATGGATGCCGAGCAGCTCTGGGATACCACCATGGATCCACAGCACCGTATCCTCTTACGTGTAACGATGGACGATGAGACAACGAGTGAACTGGACCTTACATTCACCACCCTGATGGGTGACAAAGTTGAACCGAGACGTGAGTTCATCGTTGAAAATGCAAAATATGTCAAGAACCTGGATGTATAATAACAGCGTGTAGAAGAAAGGAGGAACAGAGATACTTACATCTCTGAGAGATTGATGGAAGACAATATATTTGACAAAGTCCACGAAGTGGATCTGAAACAGACAATGGAAACCTCTTATATCGACTACGCGATGAGTGTTATTGCGTCCCGTGCACTGCCGGATGTAAGAGATGGTTTGAAACCGGTACAGAGAAGAATTCTGTACTCTATGATCGAACTGAATAACGGTCCCGACAAGCCGCACAGAAAGTGTGCACGTATCGTCGGTGATACGATGGGTAAATATCACCCGCACGGTGACAGTTCGATCTATGGCGCATTGGTTAATATGGCACAGGAATGGTCTACCAGATATCCGCTGGTAGACGGACATGGTAACTTTGGTTCTGTGGACGGTGACGGAGCTGCCGCCATGCGATACACAGAGGCAAGACTGAGTAAGATTTCCATGGAATTAACGGCGGATATTAATAAAAATACCGTTGATTTTATTCCTAACTTTGACGAGACGGAGAAAGAACCTACCGTTCTGCCGGCAAGATTCCCGAACCTTCTGGTCAACGGTACTTCCGGTATCGCTGTAGGTATGGCGACCAATATCCCGCCGCACAACCTGCGTGAAGTGATCAATGCGGTTGTACAGATCATCGATGACCAGATCGAGGATAAAGAAGAGACAACGATCGAAGAGATCTTAAAGATCATCAAAGGACCGGACTTCCCGACCGGAGGTATGATCCTTGGAACCAGAGGAATTGAAGAGGCATACAGAACCGGACGCGGCAAGATCCGTGTGCGTGCGGTGACAGATATCGAGGCGATGCCGAACGGCAAGAGCCGCATCATCGTAAGTGAGCTTCCTTACATGGTGAATAAAGCAAGACTGATCGAGAAGATCGCAGAACTGGTACGTGATAAGAAGATCGACGGCATCACAGACTTAAGTGACCAGTCAAGCCGTGAAGGAATGCGCGTAGTCATTGAACTCAGGAGAGATGCCAATGCAAATGTTATCCTGAACCAGTTATACAAACATACACAGCTTCAGGACACATTCGGTGTGATCATGCTGGCACTGGTCGGCAACGAGCCGAAGGTCATGAACCTGATGGAGATGCTCAACTACTATCTGAGACATCAGGAAGAAGTTGTGACACGCCGTACACAGTATGAGTTAAATAAAGCCGAAGAACGTGCGCATATCTTACAGGGATTACTGATCGCATTAGATAACATCGATGAAGTTATCAAGATCATCAGAGGTTCACAGACTGTCCAGATCGCAAAATCAGAATTGATGGAGCGTTTCGGATTGACAGATGTACAAGCGCAGGCAATCGTAGACATGAGACTGCGTGCCCTGACAGGTCTGGAAAGAGAGAAACTCGAAGCAGAATATAAAGCACTGATGGAGCAGATCGAACATTTACGTGCGATCCTCGCAGATAGAAAGTTATTACTTGGCGTGATCAAAGAAGAGATCCTTGTGATCCGTGATAAATACGGAGATGAGAGAAGAACATCCATCGGATTCGATGAGTTCGATATCTCCATGGAAGACCTGATCCCAAGGGAAGATGTTGTCATCACGATGACAAAACTTGGATATATCAAGAGAATGTCTCACGATACATTCAAAGCCCAGAACCGTGGAGGCAAGGGAATCAAAGGTATGCAGAAGCTGGACGAGGATTATGTAGAAGAACTCTTCATGACCAATACACATCACTACCTGATGTTCTTTACGAACACCGGACGTGTATACCGCATGAAAGCATACGAGATCCCGGAAGCAAGCAGAACATCCAGAGGAACTGCGATCGTGAATCTGTTACAGTTAATGCCGGGCGAGAAGATCAGTGCGGTCATTCCAATCGAGAAATATAACGATGACGAATATCTGCTGATGGCTACCAAGAAAGGTCTCATCAAGAAGACCCCGATCAAAGAATATGCAAATGTCAGAAAGACAGGGCTTGCAGCAATCACACTCCGTGAGGAAGATGAGCTGATCGAGGTAAAATATACAGACAGCGATCATGATGTATTCATGATTACAAAGTATGGACAGTGTATTCGCTTCAATGAAAGTGATGTACGTCCGACAGGAAGAACATCCATGGGTGTCCGTGGTATGAACCTGGTAGACAGTGATGAAGTGATCGGAATGCAGATCGATTCACAGGGAACAGACCTGCTGATCGTGTCAGAATACGGAATGGGCAAACGTACTTCTATCGATGAATTCACAGCCCAGAACCGCGGCGGTAAAGGTGTGAAGTGCTACAAGATCACAGAGAAGACCGGTAACGTTGTAGGTGTGAAAGCAGTAGATGAGGACAATGAGATCATGATCATCAACACGGAGGGAATCATCATCCGTATGAAGTGTGACGGAATCTCAGAACTCGGAAGAGTGACATCCGGAGTGAAGCTTATCAACCTGCCGGAAGGCGATAAAGTAGCTTGTATCGCAAAAGTACGTAGAGGCGATGAATCAGAAGATGATCTGGTAGAGCCGGAAGAAAGTACAGAAGATGCAGAGAACGTAGAGACAGAAGAATAAAGATATAAAACGAGGCGGAAGATTAAAAAATTTCCGCCTCGTTTTTTGAAAAAATATTTTTATTTTTCCGCCTCATCTGCAGCAAGTTCACGAAGAATGATCTCCGCAGTCTTCTTCACAGTAGCAGCTACAAAGTCTGTACACTGTGCTTTACGTTCCGGAGAATTCTTCTCTTTGCCTTTTGTCAGAACACGGCAGCATGTTGCACCACAGTATTCCTTGAAGAAATCGTGGATTTCGTTCGAAAGCTTGAAACAGCGGTTAATCTTAGGATCACCAGGTGTCTTACGTCCGAAGAAATATCCGATACACATCGTTGCTCCGGCGAGTGCACCACAGATACATCCGCCTCCGCCAAGCCCCCATGGGAATCCGGAACTCATAGCAATTGCATCATCCGACATGTCCAGTTCAAAATTCTCCTTGATTGCATAAATGACAGATTCTGAACAGGCAAAACCCTGATTAAAGATGTCCACGGCATCCTTTTGAAGTTTCTCTAAATCTACATTTGTTGTCATTATAATCCCTCCTGAAAAATGTGTTAAATCCATTATACCACGGCGAAAAAAACTTGTATATCATCTTGGAACAGGGTAAAATAAAAAAGGACAGGTTTTTTTGAGCAGGAACAGAAGGTTCCAAAAAATCCCATGTCCCCAGGAGGATATAGATGAGAACAATCAATGTAAATACAATCACAGAAAATATAAAAGACATGTGCATCCAGGCGAATCATTTCCTTGCCGATGACATGGACAAAGCAATGAAACACGCACTGGAGACAGAAGAAGCACCACTGGGCCGTCAGATTCTGGATCAGCTGCAGGATAATCTGAAAATCGCTGCAGAAGACATGATCCCAATCTGCCAGGATACAGGTATGGCTGTCATTTTCATGAAGATCGGTCAGGACGTACACTTCGAAGGAGGCAGTCTGGAGGATGCCATCAACGAAGGTGTCCGTCAGGGATACGTAGAAGGATATTTAAGAAAATCCGTTGTAGGAGATCCGATCATCCGCGAGAATACCAAAGACAACACACCGGCAGTGATCCACTACAGTATCGTGCCGGGAGATAAAGTAGAGATAAAGGTTGCGCCAAAAGGATTCGGCAGCGAGAATATGAGCCGCGTATTCATGTTAAAACCAGCCGACGGGATCGAAGGAGTAAAGGAAGCAATCCTTACAGCAGTCAGAGACGCAGGACCGAATGCCTGTCCGCCGATGGTAGTCGGAGTAGGAATCGGCGGAACATTTGAAAAATGTGCGCTGATGGCAAAAGAAGCCCTTACAAGAGAAGCAGGATCCCATTCCGGAACTGCCTGGGTAAAAGACATGGAAGAAGAGATGCTTGAGACGATCAACAAGCTTGGAATCGGACCGGGCGGACTCGGAGGAACGACCACAGCTCTTGCAGTGAATGTCAATACATACCCGACACATATCGCAGGACTGCCGGTTGCAGTCAACATCTGCTGCCATGTGAACCGTCATATCATCAGGGAGGTGTAAGTATGGACAAGCATATCACAGCACCAATTACAAAAGAAACAGCCAGATCTCTTCACGCAGGAGATTATGTATATGTCACAGGAACCATCTACACAGCAAGAGATGCGGCGCACAAGCGCATGGATGAAGCACTGGACCGCGGGGAATCACTTCCGATCGATATCAAAGACCAGGCAATCTACTACATGGGACCATCTCCGGCAAGAGAAGGACGCCCGATCGGATCAGCCGGTCCGACAACCGCCAGCCGTATGGACAAGTATGCACCACGTCTGCTGGATCTTGGTCAGACGGCCATGATCGGAAAAGGCAAGAGAAGCCAGGCAGTGATCGATGCGGTGGTACGTAACGGATGCGTATACCTTGCAGCCATCGGAGGAGCCGGTGCACTGTTATCCAAATGCATCAAATCCTCAGAAGTCATTGCGTACGAAGACCTCGGAACCGAAGCCATCCGTAAATTACAGGTCGAGAACCTTCCGCTTATCGTAGTCATCGACAGCGAAGGCAATAACCTGTACGAAACTGCGATCAAGGAGTATGCAAAGATATGAGAAGAATCCTTCTGATGGTACTCCGGAATATTTTCTTCGTGCCGGTCTACTGGTACAAGTTATGCTACCATGCCAGACACGTAGACAAATATACGGAAGAAGAACACTATAAATTATTAAAATACATCGATCACCGGGCAAATACATCCGGGAATATCCATATCGAGGTACACGGGCAGGAGAACATCCCTGAACAGGACGGATTCATGTTCTACCCGAATCACCAGGGACTCTACGATGTGCTCGCCATTATGGAAGCATGCCCGCGCCCGTTCGCGGTAGTAGCAAAAAAAGAAGTGGCCGACGTACCATTTCTCAAGCAGGTATTCACCTGCATGAAGGCATACATGATCGACCGTGAAGACGTGCGTCAGTCACTGCAGGTGATTGTAAATGTCAGCAATGACGTGAAGAACGGAAGAAACTTTCTGATCTTCCCGGAAGGAACAAGATCCAGACAGGGCAATCAGGTACAGGACTTCAAAGGCGGCAGCTTCAAAGCAGCGACCAGGGCAAGATGTCCGATCATTCCAGTAGCACTGATCAACTGTTTCGTGCCGTTCGACTCTAAGACAACAGAACATGTCAATGTACAGGTACATTTCTTAGAGCCGCTGCTTTACGAAGAATACAAAGACATGAAGACAACAGAGATTGCAGCAATCGTAAGAGAAAGAATCCAGCATGCGATCAATGAAAATGTATAAAAGGATTACAGGGAAATGAGAGAAAAAATATTACAGGTTAAGACATTCGGCAGTTTTTCCATGATATATGACGGAAAATCCCTGTTCGGAAGAAAAGTAGGAGAGACACAGTTCGCTTCCATGATGCAGATGCTGATACATGAAAGGGAAAAAGGTGTCAGCAGGGACCGCCTGGAACAGGAACTGTTCGGGGAACGAGAAGTGGAAAATGTACATCATGCCCTTCAGAGCGTCATTTACAACGCAAAGAAGAGACTGGAAAAAGCAGGACTTCCGGATGTAAACTATATAGAGATCAGAAACGGTGTCGTCTACTGGAATGACGAGATCAAAGTACAGGAAGATGCAACCGAATTTGACCAGATATACAACAGAATAAAACATGAGAAAAATCCGGATAAAAAGATAAAAGACCTCGAAAAAATATTCGAGATCTATACCGGAGAATTCCTTGTGAAACGGCAGAGTGTGATCTGGGTTGCCATTGAAGCAAGACGGTATGAGGACATGTTCCGGGAATGTGTAGAAGAAGCAGCCGGACTGTACCGGGAAAAGCAGAACTATACACAGCTTGAACATCTCGGAGTATATGCATCGAATATCGAACCATTCTCCGATTGGGAAGCATTGACTATGGAAGCAATGGTTGCACTGGGAAGATACGAAGAAGCCACCGATCTGTACGCCGAAACGGCAGAACGATATTTTGAAGAACGAGGATTAAAACCGTCCAAACGTCTTCTGGATTCCCTGAACCAGCTTGGTAACCAGGTGATGCATTCCTACGACGTACTGGACAACATCCAGCATAATCTGGAAGAAAAAGGAATCCAGAAAGGGGCATATCTGTGCAGTTATCCGACATTCCGCGGAATCTATCATCATCTGGCGAGGATGCTGGAACGGAGCGGACAGTCGATCTATCTTATGCTGTGTACCATTGTGGACAGCAAAGGAAGACCGATGAAAGAAGGAGCCATGCTGGAAGGACTGGCAAAGAGACTGGAAGAATCCATCTGCACATCGATCCGCAACAGTGACGTCGTGAACCATTACAGCAAGGGACAATACCTGGTACTGCTGATCAATACAACAAGAGAAGACTGTGCGGTAATTCAGAAGAGAATCAATTACAAATTCCTCACAGACCGGCAGAGGACCGGCGTGAGATATTATGTGAACAGTGTAGTATATGAAAAGGACCTTTAAGATAACACTTGAAGATCTTTCTTTTTTGGGTAAAAAACTATTCAGCATGCGGGACGCAGGCAGGATGGTTCTTTTGCTATAATATAACAACATATTCCGATATATGCGACAGTCTGAAAAAGTCTAAGAAAAATACCTGCTTTTTTAAAAGTTTAGACGGTTTCTTTGTCATGTCGTTGGGTAAAATATTCTCAGAGTAGGAATGTCTGCCTGAAAATAAGATGGGAAAGGAGACCGGGAGAAGTGAGTAATACAGAAAATTATATTGGAACACCATGGGGAATTATTCTATGTGTGGACTATTATCGGGATGAAAAAATAAATGGACGTATTTATCACAGATATCAGACCGAACCGATCCGCATTGGAGGAATGCTGGAAGCAGTTTTCGAAATCGATGCTTTTTTTGACCGGTTGGGATATCCGTTTCCCGGAACAGAGAGCCACTATTTTATAAAGCATGAAAAGACACAGCGGATAAAAATGACAAGAAAGTTGAGTGATGAAGAGATGTTAAAGAATAATGGTGAACAAGGAACATTCATAATTAGAGTAGAACAAAGACAACACAGTAGCTGGCAGGGAAGAGTTACATGGGTGGAAGAAGGAAAGACAGAGAACTTCCGCTCGGCACTGGAACTGCTCAAGATGATCGATGGCGCACTGGATGGCAGGGACATAAAAGAAGACGCAGAAGAAGAGAACTAGGAGAGAGCCGTATGGCGGACAAAGAATTTCGAAGACTGAAGAGAAGTCAGCTGATCGATATCATCTACCATCATACTTAGAATCATTGCAGAGAGAATAGCGAAAAAGCAGTGAAAATACCCGCGGGAAGAAAATGTAAAAAATATGAAAAAAGTAATTGACATTCACATTAAGGCTTGTTATAATTACTTTCGCTGGAGAAATACTCAAGAGGCTGAAGAGGCGCCCCTGCTAAGGGTGTAGGTCGGGTAACCGGCGCGAGGGTTC
>OIYE01001731.1_pt1 | contig 9772 bp, 12 predicted proteins | sample 1588091 | NCBI WGS metagenome assembly OIYE01 (sample SAMN03283265) | human gut metagenome | biome: human-associated habitat; material: feces | host: Homo sapiens | place: USA | collected 2013 | reverse complement strand
TGGTTAAGATTACTCCGCTTCATATGACTCATTCTTGTGAGGAAAACAATATACAAACCTCTAATGGTTATACAAGTTTTGTTCCCTATCAAAAAGCAGAGGCAGATTTAATTGAGGCGGGTTTTGATGTATTGGTCTTTGTGCCCAGTAGCGATGAGGATGAGGGGAGAATTACTTGCGGAAATGCAATTTTAAGTGGTTCAATGCCTGAATGTGTTTATAACATAAGATAGAACAGTTATTTTATAAGAAAAGGAGTTAGATTGTGTGAACATTGAAACAAAATTATCTATAGGGGATCCAATGTACATTATAGAAGTTTTGGAATATGATAAACCAATTATATGTAGCGGATGTGGTGGCGTGGGCTACGGCGGTTCCGCCGTTTCTACGAGACAGAATTATATCCATAGAAGATATAAGTAAAAGGCCGAAATCAAAAAGCGAATATCCTTGTGTAAATGAATATATTGTCACATATAGAGGGATAGAATTGTTTTTAGCGGATATAAATGGTGATTTTTCGGATATTGACGAAATACTTAAGTATTTTGGAAATAGTAAGTATTCTCCGTTAATACATAAAATTAAGGCGCAATCTAAAAAGTTTGATTGGTCGGACGATGTGCCGATAAATCGAATTGACTGCAATACAGAAGGATATAATAAGTTCTTTGACAATTTGTAATAGAAGACGCATTTAAGGTGTGATTGTAAGGTAAGTTTTGTTTTGACATATTTATTAATTCAAATTAGCTTATTCAAGCGAAATTTTGCAAAATGTAGAGAATAATTAAATAAAGATAATTGTACCTGTTTTTAACAGAAATATTAAAAAGAAAGGAAAAATTAGGGTAGCTACTAAGGACATGTCACCTTTCTGGTGAAAGAAAATAAGATACGTTGGAAGTAAGAACAAATTAAGTAAGGATTTAGCACCAATTATCCAGGCTTATGTAACTGATGACACAAATGGTTATCTAGAGCCTTTTGTTGGCGGTGCAAACATGATTGATAAAATTAAGTGTAGGAAAAGAATAGGTTGTGATATACATAAACAGTTGATTGAATTATTAAAATATGCACAGGAACATGAAACGGAATTGCCAGAAAGAATTTTAGAGAATGAATATAAGGAAGTTAAGCAGAACAAAGAAAATTATCCAGACTGGTATTTAGGTCTTGTAGGATTTTGTGCGAGTTTCGGTGCTAAGTATTTTGGTGGATATGCAAGGGATTCAAAAGATGACAATAGTGGCAAATGGTCTGCTGGTGCAATCAGAAATTTAAAGAAACAGATTTCTAATATTAAGGATGTTAAATTTATAAATTTAAATTTTCAATCGCTACCATTAGATAAAATCAAAAATTATGTTATTTATTGCGACATTCCTTATCGAGGAACTACTAAATATGCTACCGATTCTTTCCCATATGAAGAATTTTATGAGTGGGTTAAGGTAGCAAGTGTAAATAATACAGTTTTGATAAGCGAATATTCTATGCCAGATGATTTTACTTGTATTTGGCAAAAAGAAACTAAGACGTTGTTGGATAGTAATAAATCAAAAGCTGATAAAAACAACATAAGGATTGAAAAACTTTTTACATATATCAAATAAAAATACCAATAAAAAAGAGAGGGTTATATGATAGAGATAGATTCAAGAATTGCAGGTAGAACCATTATGACACCAATAAAATGCATAGACGCATCAATTGTTTACAGGCATAATGTCCCTAAAGGAAAATTAACTCTTGATAATGGATGGAGTGCTGTCTTTGAGTTTCTAATGTTAAATAAAGTAAAAACACATAATTAAAAGAAAGGAAAAATCACAAAGTTCCTATAGGGTAAAGTGCGCACTGCTTATGACGGTAAGCAAGTTTGGAACAAAAGAGATTTATGAATATTCAGCGAATCAGATTTGAAGAAGATCTGACGTTGGATAACATTGGCGGTTTTAAATCAGGAGACAAGATTCAGATGCGATAGCTGCTATCAATACTGACAGAAATTATATCTGTATAGAGAAAGACGTGGATATATTTGATGTTGGCAAGAAGAGAGTGGAGGAATATTTTAGTGAAAGGTAAAGAATTGCAGAAGATATGTGAACAATATCCAGATTTTGATTTTGAATTTTCCTTTACAGATGGATATTCAAAATTTCCTAACATAAGAAGTTTTAATAACTTGGAATTGTGTGATGTTGGACACAGTGACAAAGTGGTTGTTTTAAACGGAGAAGAGAAATAATACCAAAAAACATCGCTTTTATCGGAGTTGGAGGTTGCAGACAATGAGAGATTTTCAGAACGCATATCCTAATGATGGATACACAGAATTTGATAGAGTAATGGCTTGTTGGGCAATCAATCATAATGGATGGCGTAAAGCTAAAAAGAAATGGAGAAGAATAGGTAAGAAGAGAATCAGACGTGAAACACAAAAGATGATTAAGAGAGAATTGGAGGAAGAATAATATGCCGGTACATGATGATTTAGGTATTCGTATGAAGACATTCTACGAGCAGATACCGAAAACTAAGCTAATGAGAAGAACGCCAGTTGCCATCCGCATTGACGGAAAGGCGTTCCACACATTTACAAGAGGATTTCATAAACCTTTTGATGAGATTTTAATGAAGACTATGCAGGAAACCACAAAATTTCTTTGTGAAAATATTCAAGGATGTGTACTCGGATATACGCAGTCTGATGAGATCACATTGATTTTGATTGATTATCAGAAGTTTACAAGTGCTGCATGGTTTGATTACGAAGTACAGAAACTTTGCTCTATTAGTGCAAGTATGGCGACAATAGCTTTTAATCAAGCATTTGAAAGTAATGTTTTTAATTTTGAAGATATGCAACCAAATGATTTTGCCGAACATGAATGGAGCAGGTTATTAGAAGTTTATCGAAATGCTATAGATAAAGGTGCTATGTTTGATGCACGTTGCTTCAATATCCCAAAAGAAGAAGTGACTAATCTCATATATTGGAGACAGTTAGATGCTTCTCGTAACAGTATTCAGATGGTGGGACAGGCTAATTTCAGTCATAAAGAGTTACAGAATAAGTCTTGTAATGATATTCAGGATATGTTGATGACTCATAAAGGTATCAATTGGAATGATTTGCCTATATATCAGAAACGTGGAAGTTGTTGCGTTAAAGAAAGATATGAAGATTACAATGATATTGATTCTACAGACTCTAGTGTGCCAATTAGAACTCGATGGATTATCGACAAAGATATTCCGATTTTCAAAGGCGATGGCAGAGAATATATAGATAGATTGGTTAATGTTGGCGAGGAATAATCCGAATAAACCTGTCTTTTATCTCTTTTTGAAAGGAGTAAATAAATGACTTACAAAGAAGAATATAGAGATTTATTTTCTGTTCCAGAAGATTATTATTTAGCACATTGTATTAGTGCAGATTTTGGAATGGGTAAAGGAATCGTTATAGAATTTAATGAACGATTTGATATGAAGAGAAAGTTACAGAAGACTTATCCTGATTATATCAATCAGTGGCATCATAACAGAATGATTGGTGATTGTATTCAGCAAGATAGAGTATTTAATCTAATTACCAAAGAAAGGTATTGGATGAAGCCTACTTATGAATCTCTAAAAGCTGCTTTAGTAAAAATGAAAGATTTATGTAGCGAAATTTATGTAACAAAGTTGGCCATGCCGGTTATTGGTTGTGGGATGGACAGATTACAGTGGGATAAGGTTTCTGAAATTATCAAAGATGTTTTTAACAATGTAAGCATTGAAATTTTAGTGTGCAAACAGTGAGGTGAGGAAATAGTTTATACAGTACAAATGGATTTATATATAGATGATGAAATTAAATATAGGAGGTTTTATGATGAGACAGATTAGAAGAGGAACTTTTGAAACGAATAGTAGTTCAGTACATAGCATTACGATGTGTTCTGAAACAGATTATGACAAATGGGTAAATGGTGAATTATTTTATGACAGATGGGATGAGGCTTTAGTAGAAAAGACACCTGAAAGAGAAAGTGATGAAGACCATCAGTATTTAACATACGAGCAATTTAACGACTATAAGTATATTGATTACGAAACATTTGAAGATAGTTATAAGACTGCTTCTGGAGAGAAGGTAATTGCTTTTGGATATTATGGAGAAAATAGATAAATAGGAGAGGATGAAGAATGGAATTATTAGGAAGATATGTGAATGGAAATGTGAGAACAATGATTTTTGCAGATGGTACAAAGGTTAGAGAAACTGACGATGACGAATTTATGCCAGCTTATGCAGAGAATATAGACATAAAGATTTGTAATCGTTGTGATAGGGGGTGTAAATTTTGTCACGAAGGTAGTACACCGGACGGTAAGTTAGGTGATATTCTCAATGAAAACTTTGTGGACACGCTGCATCCGTATCAAGAAGTTGCTTTAGGTGGTGGAAATGTATTAGAACATCCTGATTTAATTTCATTCTTGCAGAAACTTAAAGAGAGAAAAGTCATTGCAAATATCACATTGAACCAAGTTCATTTTGAGAAAAATATTGAAGTTGTAGAGAATAGTATAAATGAGAAACTGATTTATGGTCTTGGTGTATCACTTGTAAATCCTACATCAGAGTTTATTGAGAAGATTAGCAAATTCCCAAATGCAGTTATTCATGTAATCAATGGTATATTAAAGCCTTCAGATGTTGAATTATTGGGGAATAAAGGATTAAAGATGTTAATTCTTGGATACAAAAATCTGAGAAGAGGATCTGAATGGTTAGCAGAAGACCATGAAAATATTGTTGTAAAACAGATGTGGTTGAAAGAAAATCTTGCAGACATTGTTAATAAATTCAAAGTATTGAGCTTTGATAATCTGGCAATCGAGCAGCTTGATGTACAGAGATTATTTACTAAAGAAAAATGGGATGAGTTTTATGCAGGCGATGACGGTAAAAATACTTACTATATTGATATGGTAGAGAGAAAATTTGCAAGAAGTTCTACTGCTCCATTTAATAAGCGATATGATTTAATGGATTCAGTGGATGAAATGTTTACTGTTATTAGAAAAGAAACAAAGAAATGATTGAAAGATGCTTATTATTGTAAAAAATTGAACAGTAGCTGATCCGCAGCATCACTTTATCTGTCCTTTCATAGGACTTTACATAGACTTATATAGAGTAATTTTTATGTTCCATCCAAAATACTGGATGTTGATGCTATAGATAATAAAATATTAAAACAAGAGGAGTATATAATATATGGCAGAAAAGAAAAAAGGAAGATTATTTGATTTATCAGAGACAAAGGGTGCATTCCAGTTAAAAGGTATTGTAACCGGAACAGAGAAAGACGGTTTCTACAAAGAAATCAAAACAAAGAGTAACAAAGACATGAGAATGATTAACTTTGGTACAAGCTATGCAGATGGCAAAACACTATATGTCAATATGCAGGGCATGGAACAGGAAAATGTTTATTTCTCTAAGAGAGCAGAAAAGAAAGGCGAAAAGGGAGAAACTGCAAAAGTTCCTTGGGCTGATAGATTTACATATAACAGAGAAGGATTCCGTCTGATTGGTAAGAATATCGGTGTTAAGAAGAAAGTTGATTCTGAAGGTAAGACAGTAAATGATAAGAAAGTTCTTACAGAGTTTGATGCTTGTAAGGAAGTTAAAGAAAATCTAAAAGACGGTGCAAGCGTATTTATCAGAGGAAATCTTGATTATAGCAGCTTCACAGATGATAAGGGTAATAAGAGAGTATCTACTAAACTTGTTCCTGATCAGATTTCGCTTTGCTCTGATATTGATTTTGATGATGAGAAATTCACTCAGCAGAATGATTTTAATCAGGTAATTATCTTTATGGGTATTGATCAGGAGAAAGATGATGCAGATAAGCCTACTGGTAGATTTGTTGTTCTCGCAAAGATTGTAACTTATAGCACAATCGAAGATGTGCAGTTCATCATTGAGGATAAAGACTTGGCTAACAAGTTTAGAAAGTCACTTAAACCTTACAATGCAATCAAGGTTAGTGGCCATATGGTTTCTTCAACACAGACTGAAACTGTTGCAGACGATGATGATTGGGGCGAAGAAGATGCTATTACTAAGGTTTCTGCTCCTGTGAAGAGAGAATTTATTGTAACAGGAGCTAAAGGATCAACTATTGACAAAGAACTGTATTCAGAAGAAAAAATTGCTGATGCAATGTCTAAAATTGCACAAGCAAATAAAGCAGAGAATGATTTTGGTGGTGATAGCAATGATGATTGGGGCGAAGCAAATCTTGACGATGGTAATGATGATGCTTGGGAGTAAACTAAAGAGCAACGGAACGTCAGAAATGGCGTTCCATAAATCACCAATATTATTAGACAAAACGGAGGTACATACAATTTGAAAACAAGAGCAGCAAGTAAAATTCAGACAAAATTAGTAACACTACTTTATGGTGCAACATTTAGTGGTAAGACAACTTTAGGTTTGCAGTTAGCAGATTTCAAAAGAAATGACGGCAAGCCATTTAGAGTTGCAGTTGTTGATGCAGAGGGTGGTGGAGTAGATGATGCAGTAGATGAATTAGAAAATCGTGGTATTGATACAAGAAATATTCATATTTTCTATACTCAGAGTTTGCAGGAATTAACAACAATCTTAGATAAGATTAAGAATCACGAAACATTTTATGAATATGATGAAGATGGAATGGAGACAAGTGATCCTATTTTAGATGCTGATGGTGAAGAATTCTTCCCTGATGCAATCCTCATTGATGGTACAACTATTTTTAAACTGACAAGTGAACAGGGATTATTAGAATTATCAAAGAAGAGAAATACCATCAAAGCAGATAAAGATGGATTGGTTGGTGCAGAAAGATTTGTAAAGATTCAGGGTGCAGACCTTGAATTTAAAGATTACAAAAAGCTCAACTATTCTGGACAGAATCTTGTACTTGACCTTATGGCAATCGGAATTAATGTAGTTCTTACTGCTAGAGAAAAGGACGAGACAGCACAGAAGTTAGATAAAAATGGACAGCAGATTTCAGTTTCTACCGGTAAGAAGATACATGATAGTTTCAAAGGACTTGATTACAATGTAAAAACAATTCTTCATATGTATCAGGATAGTGAAACAGGTCAGATTTGTGCAGAGGTCGTAAAGGATAGAACTAAGGTACATAAGGCTGGTGATATAATTGAAGATCCTACATTACTTGATTGGCAGATAATCATTGATAGAAACTCCGATAAAAAAGAGTTTGTATTAAAAAATGATTTGGATAAAGCTGTTGAGACAGAGCAGGAAATGTATGAGAAGGAAGCAATGGAACTTCATCGCTCAGTAAATGGAGTTTCAAATGATTTTACTTCTGAAAACGATGGTAGCGTAGATATTGAAGCAATCAAGAAAGAGATTATTGCTAAAAGAAATGCACTTTCACCTATGGAAAAGAAAGCAATGAAAGAAAAACTTGAAGTAGCAGGTCTTCCGACAGCATACAAAAATGTAACAGACGCTGACACTTTAAATAAAGTTTTGGCTATGTTCCAGTAAAAATATTCTTATGTAAAGATGGACGGATGAGACATATAGAAATAAAAGACCAAGTTGGTATTAAAAGAAAATGCGGTTGTTGTGGCGAGAACTTTTACATAAGTAAGGATAATATTGATGATGCTATCTACTATGATATGAAAACATATCATAGTAGATGCTTTATCAGTATGTGTCATAAGCGTTCTGAAATGAAAAGAGTTGATATATCTCAAAAGTGGACATGGGTACTAAATCACTTAGATTCAATAAAGCGAGATTCTTATGAGCATTTAAAATTGGCTATCACAAAAGAAGAAATATTTGAATTTATAAAAGATGCTTATGACATAACAATTATTCCATCAACTGTATGGCAGAAATTAGGAAATATATATAGTGGCACATTTAAAGGAATGTCAAACGATATACCGCCTGAACATTTATTAGATATGTGGCAAAGAAAAATTGATATGCTGAATGGCATTGCAAGTAGAAATACAACAAAAGGAAAGACGATGAGTGCTGATCGGCGTATTAATTACGATTTGACAGTGTTAGTAAATAAATATGATAGCTATTTAAAGTGGCTAGAAAAACAAAAGATTATCGAAGCAGAAAATAAACAAAAAATTGAACTTAAAAATACTGAAATATGTGCAAGTATTATTAATACTAAAGCAAGCGAAGGAAATTCAAAGCAAAAAAATGATGATATGTCTGATTTAGTAGATGACATATTTGAAGATTAGGCGGTGGTGAATTAGTTTGGAAGAAGGATTAAAGACAACCAATATTCAAGCGGAAATGTGTTTTGTTGGTTCATTATATGCTGAACCTGATTTATATGTTAATTATGGCAATTTTATGCGAAGCAAGTATGATTTTGCTGATCCAGTTACTAGATTTTTATATGACAATCTTGAAACATATTATTTAACATTTTCGCAAACTGTCGATGAAACAAAAATCAATGTATTTATGAGCCAAAATGAAGAACGTTTACGAGAATTTAAACAGTACAAAGGTTGGAAAACAATTCAAAGATTTATCAGTTTAGCAGATGTAAGTGATGTGGATAATTATTTCAATTTAGTAAAAAAATATTCTTTAATTAGAGAATACGAAAGAAATGGTTTTCCTGTTGAAAAAATTTTAAAGCATAAGAAATTTGATTCATTAACCGCAAATGATATATACAGAATCATTCGTATCAAGGCAGATAAAATTAATACTGTTATAAACGCAGGAGATGAAGCAGTTGAATTAACAAAGAACAATACATCTGCAATTAATTCATACATAGATGTCCCTCTTATGGGATTACTTACTCCTTGGTATTTATATAATGAAATGTTTCTTGGTCTTACACAAGAAGATATTATCTTAGAAGGTTTCTTGTCAAATGAAGGTAAAACACGAAAACTTATGAAGCTGGCAGCTTATGTTACATTGGTTCAAAATAAAAGTTTTCTATTTATGAGTAATGAGATGAGTGAAAAGAAATTAAGAAGCTGTCTTATTACAACAGTACTTAATAATAAAGAGTTTAAAGAACTTCATGGTGTGAAGTTAATGAAACCAGAAAAGGAAATTATACTTGGTGTTTATAGAGATAAAAACGGAGAGATAATTCGTAGAAAGATTGATGATGAAGGTAATTATATTGAAACGAAAGATGAATATTTAGAAAGAATACAAAACAATTCGGACGAATATTGGGATGTAATTAAAGTTGGAATTTGGATAGACGAACATGACAATGGAAAATTGTTATTTAAAGATGTTGGTGATGATTATAGTGACAATAGGTTGGAATTTGAATTAAGAAAATATAGAGCAACATCAAATGTTATTTATTATGCCTATGACACTTTGAAAGGTTATCGGTCAGAAGATTGGAGTGTTATTAAACAATCTGCTACACGATTAAAAGAATTAACTAAAGAACTTGGAATGTCTGGATTTATTGTTTTCCAGTTGACAGATGACACAGTATTTACAGATGTTTTTAGTTTAAGCAGCAATAACATCGCTGGTGCAAAAGGAATGAAACATGTTACAGATGCTTTGACTTTAGGTAAAAAAATTGCAAAAGATGAATATCATAAATATCAAATTGTTATTGAAAATGAAACATGGGGAGAACCGACAATAGAAGACTTAAATTATGATAAACAATATTTTGCTATTAAAGCA
>OIYE01001728.1_pt1 | contig 9798 bp, 10 predicted proteins | sample 1588091 | NCBI WGS metagenome assembly OIYE01 (sample SAMN03283265) | human gut metagenome | biome: human-associated habitat; material: feces | host: Homo sapiens | place: USA | collected 2013 | reverse complement strand
CACACGTCGCCGAACTGGCCGGAGCCGCCGGTCTGCTTCTTGTGGCGGCCATGGGCCTCCACCTTTTTCTTGATGGTCTCCCGATAGGGGACCCGGGCGGGACTGAGCTCCGCCTCCACCCCGAAGCGGCTCTTTAGGCGGGAGACCAGCACATCCAGCTGCATATCGCCGGTGCCGGAGAGGACCACCTGGCGGGTCTCAGGATTGTTGACCACGGAGAAGGAGGGGTCCTCCTCGTTCATCCGGGCCAGACCTGCGGCCACTTTGTCGTCCTGGCCCCGGGTCTTGGGGGCAATGGCCTTGGAATAGCAGGGCTCGGGGAAGGGGATACCCTTCAGGGCGACCACTTTCCGGCTGTCACACAGGGTGTCGCCGGTCTTTACCTTGTCCATTTTGCCGATGGCGCCAATGTCGCCGCAGGAGAGCTCCTTGACCTCTTCGGCTTTCTTGCCGCACATTTTGTACAGGCGTCCCAGCTTTTCCGCCGCGCCGGTGCGGGCGTTGACCAGGGGAAGATCGGAGGTGATCACCCCGGAAAGGACCTTAATCATGGAGTATTTGCCGTACTGGTCCGAGATGGTCTTGAAGACGTAGGCCGTGGGCACGCCGCCGGGGGAGACCACGAAGTCCTCGGTCTCGCCGTTCTGCATGGTGGCCTTGTGGTGGTTGCCCTCCATGGGGTTGGGCAGCAGATCCACGATGTAGTCCATGAGCATCAGTGAGCCGATGCAGTTGATGGCGGAGCCGAAGAGGACGGGGAACATGGACAGCTCCCGCACGCCCTGGCGCAGGCCCTGAATCATCTCTGCATAGGTGAAGGACTCGCCGCTGAAGTATTTGTCCATCATTTCATCCGAGGTCTCGGCCACGGACTCCTTCAGGGCTTCGTTGAATTCCGCCACCACGTCGGCCTTTTCCGGGGGAATGTCCACCTCCACCCGCTTAAAGTCCTGCATCTCATAGGCCCGCTTGTTGAGCACGTCGATGAGGCCGGTGGTCTTTTTGTCGGCGTCCCACATGGGGACCACCAGGGGGGCGATTTTGTTGCCGTACCGCTCCCGCAGGGCGTTGAAGGTGGCGTTGTAGTCACTGTTTTCTTCGTCGGTTTTGGAGATATAGATAAACCGGGGCATATCCCGCTCCTGGCAGTATTTCCAGACCTTTTCAAAGCCCACGGAGATACCGTCCTTGGCGGAGCAGACCAGGATGGCGGCGTCGGCGGCCCGGAGGGCCTCCATTACCTCGCCGGAGAAATCGAAAGCGCCCGGGGTGTCCAGCAGATTGATTTTACAGCCCTTATACTCCAGGGGGGCGACTGCGGTGGAGATGGAAATCTGGCGGCGAATCTCCTCGGGATCGTAGTCACAGACGGTGTTGCCATCGGCGCTGTTGCCCATGCGGTTGATGGCGCCGGTCATAAACAGCAGGCTTTCTGCCAGGGCAGTCTTGCCGTTGCCGCTGTGGCCCACCAGACAGACATTTCGGATGTTTTGCACAGAATAGCTCATAGCAATCTTCTCTCCTTATTTCAGATGGGACAGGGAGGGAACCCCCTCTCCTGTGCCCCGACGGAGTCACGCACTCCATAGTCATGGACTTAGTATACAACAAGAGTGCGTCAATGACAACACAAAAAATAAAAAATAACTAAAAAATTTGTAAAAATCAGAGAAAAATTTCATTTCCTTCCGGTTATCCCAGTCCGGGCCCCGTGGAGGACGGCGGGACGGGAATCTCGTGAATCTGTCCTGTGGAGCAAGAGACCATCAGGAACGTGACGGCGTTGCCGTTGGCATCCCGGCCGGAAAAGCGCCAGTAACCTTGGTTGGGACTGGAGTCCAAAGGCACCAGGGTGAGGGTCCGTCCCTGCTGGGCCAGATAGGCCGTGAGCAGCGACTGGGCTTCCTGCCGGCTCACCGCAGGGGCGGGGGGATCGTCGGGTTTGTCCCCTGTGTTGTTGTCGGGAGGTGTGTCTGTGCCGGGGTCCCCTGGGGCGGGATCACCGGAGGGATTGGAGGGGTTGTTGGGGGTTTGGTTGTTATTGGGCGGGGACTGCGGGTCCTCCGTGTCGTTTGGGGCGGTGGGCCGGTCCGAAGGGGACGGGGCCTCCCCCTGGGCGTCTCCTCCGTTCTGTTCTGCCTGCTGCTCTGTATCCTTCGAAGGGTCTTGCGGGCTGTCTGGGTTGTCGGGGGCGGCGGGATCGCTTTCCTCGCTGCCAGCGGCGGGGTCCTGCTCGGGCCGCTGAAAGACTTCAATGACTGCCTTTGGCAGGAGTCCATCTGCTCCCCCTGGCAGGAGAAGCTGGCAAAGGCCCACAACCAGCACCACGGCGGCCGCAGCGCAGGCCAGCCACGGAAGCAAGTGCCGTCGCTTGGAGGGGGAAGCCGTTGGGGAACGGGGCGGGGAAGAGGAGGCGGACATACTCCAGTCCTGGCTGGCCAGAGCGTCCTTGAGGGAGTCAGGGGGCTCGACCCAAAGGGAGGTCATCTGGGTTTGAAGGTCCTCCAGCTCCTGGGCCAGCTGGCGGCAGTGGGGGCACTGGGCCAGATGGGCATGCAGCTGGGTCTCCTCCTTGAGAGAGAGCGCCCCGTCCAGCCGGGCGCTGAGGAGAAGCTCATATTCTTCGCATGGGTTCATTTTGACATCCCTCCTTTCCGCCCCAGTTGATTAGACGGGGAACCGGTGGGAAGGTTCCCCTTTTGCAGCAGAAGTTTTCGCAGCAGCAGTCGGGCCCGGGCCAGCCGGGATTTTACAGTGCCCTCCTCCAGGTCCAGTGCCTGGGCAATCTCGCGGTAGCTCAGCCCCTCAATTTCCCGCAGCAGCAGGGGAATGCGGTGGGGCTCGGGCAGGGACTCGATGGCCTGCCACAGGAGCTGCCGCCGTTCGTGCTCCTCGGACAGCTCCTCTGGGGAGGGCCCCCGGTCCGGGACGACGGGCAGGTCGGGGTCATCCAGGGAAAGGGCACCCTGGTGTTTTTTTCGCTGACGGAGCAGGTCAATGGCGGCGTTGACCGTCAGCCGGTACAGCCAGGAGGAAAACGCTGCCTTCCCCTGAAAGGACGGCAGCCCCTGCCAAGCCTTGAAGAAAGCGGTTTGGGTCACTTCTTCCGCGTCGTGGTGGCTCCCTGTTTTGCCCAGGGCCAGGTTGTAGACCATCTTCTGGTGGCGCTCCACCAGGCGGGTGAAGGCATCCTGGTCTCCCTCCCGGGCCAAGGTCACCAGCTGCCGGTCATCCATCGTCGCTTGCATCTTTCAGCTCCCGCTTGATGCCGGCGGTGACCCGATAGACGTCGGCCAAGGTGGAGATTTTGGAGATTTCGCTTTTCCAGTACCCGGCATAGGGGACCCCTTTCAAATACCAGGCATAGTGTTTCCGGGCCTCCAGACAGGCGATTTTCTCGCTCTTGTACTGGGCGGCCAGTTCAAACTGACGCACGGCGGTGTCGCACCGCTGGGACAGGGGAGGGAGGGGAGGAATGGGCCGCCCGTCTATGGCGGCCTGGGCTTGCTGGAAGATCCAGGGGTTGCCGAAGACACCCCGGGCAATCATAACCCCGTCTGCCCCGGTGTAGCGGAGGATACGCGCGGCATCCTGGCCGGAGAAGACGTCTCCGTTGGCGATGACGGGGATGGACAGGGCCTGTTTCACCCTCCGAATCCAGTCCCAGTTGGCGGTGCCGGCATACATCTGCACCTTGGTCCGCCCGTGGAGGGTGATGGCGGCGATCCCCAAGTCCTCCAGGCACTGGGCCAATTCCAGGCAGACGATGTTTCCCTTGTCCCAGCCCAGGCGCATTTTCACGGTGACGGGGATCTCGCCGGCTCCTTTCCGAACGGCCTCCGCCACCCGGCAGGCTTTGTCCAGGTCCCGGAGCAGGCCGGAGCCGTCCCCGTTGTTGGCGACCTTGGGGACGGGGCAGCCCATGTTGATGTCGATGATATCTGGGTGGGCCACCTCCCGCACAATGGCGGCGCCCTCCTCCATACAGGCCAAGTCGCTGCCAAAGATTTGCACGCCTGCTGGATGCTCGTCTTCCCCCAGCCGCATCAGGGGCAGGGTCTTTTGGTCTTGGTAGCACAGGGCCTTGGCGCTCACCATCTCCGTTATGGTATAGCCCGCCCCCAACTCCCGGCAGATGGTCCGAAAGGCTAAGTCCGTTACCCCTGCCATGGGGGCCAGGACCAGAGGGGAGGGAATGGATACAGAACCGATCCGCAAAGGGATCACCTCATTTCAAAAAAGTAGAGATTTCGCACTGTTTTTATTATCTTATCATAGATCGACGCTTTCTGACAACCCGGAGGCCCTGGTAAACCAGGGAAAGGAAGAAAATCCCGGGCCCACGGGCCGTGCGTCCCCATTGCAAAGGCAGGGAAATGTGATATGATGGGAGGAAAGCACAGCGCAGAGAGGCGGGGGGAACCATGGAAGAGCAAAAAAGAGAGCGCCACACCAGGCGCCACCCGGTCCGGGCCTTCTTCCGGGGGATGTATACGGAAGTGGCATTCAGCGGAGAGAGCCTTCGCATCAACGGCCGGGGGCTGTTGTTTGGTCTGGTGGTGGGGCTGCTTGTGGGGGTCTGGGGTGGCTTGTTCGCCCGTCTGTTGGGGGCGGCGAACCACCTGCGGGAGGGCACCGGATGGGCGATGTTCCTGCTGCCCCTGGCCGGCTTGCTGGTGGTGTGGATGTACCGCCGGGGCGGCATCAAAACGGCCGGGGGAACCGACCTTATCATCCAGGCTGCCCGGGGGGAGCAGCCGGTCTCCCGTCTGCTGGCCCCGGTGATCTTCGCGGCCACCCTGCTCACCCATGGTTTTGGAGGATCGGCCGGCCGGGAGGGCGCGGCCCTGCAGCTGGGAGGCTCCTTGGCCGAGCTGGTGCGCAAGGGGGGAAAGCTGGGGGCCGAGTTTCAGGACCTGGCGATCATGTGCGGTATGAGCGCGGGCTTTTCTGCGGTCTTCGGCAGCCAGATTACCGCGGCGCTGTTCGCGCTGGAAATCTCCTGCGTGGGGATTCTGCCCCTGGGGGGCCTCTTTCCCTGCGTGGTCTCCTCTCTGGCCGCAGGGACGGTGGCCCGGGCCATGGGCGTGCGGGCCATGCGCTTTTATCTCTCCGCCTCCACCCCCGACGTGTTGTTCTATGGACAGGTGCTGGTGCTGGGGATTGCCTGCGGCCTGCTGAGTATTTTGGTCTGCTATACCTTTTCCGGTGTCCGGGCGGGGCTGGCGCGGCTGTTTCCCAACCCCTATCTCCGGGTGGTGGTGGGGAGCGCCGGTGTCATGGTTCTCACCTTAATTTTGGGCACAAAAGCCTATCTGGGGACAGGGGAGGCCCTCATTGCCCAGGCCATTGACCAGGGGAGGGCGGAGCCCCAGGATTGCCTTCTTAAACTGTTGCTGACTGCGTTGACCCTGGGCGCGGGACTCAAGGGGGGCGAAATTGTGCCCTGCTTTGCCATTGGGGCCTCCTTTGGCTGTGTGGTGGGTCCCTTGCTGGGGCTGCCGGCACCCTATGCCGCAGCTGTTGGCATGGTTTCCCTCTTCTGCGGGGTGACAAACTGCCCCCTCACCGCCCTGATGCTGGGGTTTGAGGTCTTTTTCTTCTGCAATCCCGGGGGCTTTCTCATGGCGGTGGCCGCCAGCTTTCTGGTCTCTGGGTACAGTGGACTCTACGCCAAGCAAAAATTTGCCTTTTCCAAGACCGCCAGCCCCGAGGGACTGGCCCATGAGGCGCGCCGGGAGCGCACCGGTCCTCTGTGAGGAGCGCGCGCCCGGCCCTGCCGGCGCTGCGCACGCGGGGCTGCGGCTGGGATCAGAACCCACGGACGAAAATCTCATTTTCTGTTAGACGCCCCCTGGGGAGAAAAGTTCCTTTTTCCCCCAGGGGACTTGACAAATTTCTCTACCTTGTATTACAATGTAGCTATACCTTGCGATGCAAGGTAGCTGGAAGGAGAGAGGAGCCTTGATTCCATCCCAGATGCTCAAAGGTGTCCTGCAGGGCAGTGTGCTGGCCATCCTGGGCCAGCGGGAGACCTATGGCTACGAAATCGTGCAGGCCCTGCATGGCTATGGATTTGGCAGCGTTTCCGAGGGGACGATCTATCCCCTTTTGCTCCGACTGGAGAAGGAGGGATGGGTTTCCGCCCGGTTTATGGACTCGGACCTGGGACCGCGGCGGAAATACTATACCCTTACCGACCAAGGCCGGAGGGAGCTGGCGCAGTTCCGGGCCAGTTTCCGGGAGATGACGGCGGCAGTGGAGCGGCTGCCGGGATTTGGAGAGGAGGAGATGACATGCGGAAGTCCTCTGTGAGGACCTTGCGGCAGGAGAACAACGCCCGGGAGAGGGCGCTTTCCCGGGAAAGTCAGCGGGAGATGACCGATGTGGTGGTCTATCTCCGGGGGCAGGACCTGAGCCCCTTGGACCAAGAGGAGATCCGCCGGGACATTTTGGAGATGGTTTGGGAGGCGGAGGCCCGGGGGGAGACCATGGCCCAAGTGGTGGGGCAGGACTACCGGACCTTTTGCCAGGAGATTGTAGCTGCGGTGCCCCGCCGGTCCCGCCGGGTGCGGATGGCGGCGGCGGTGGAGGAGCTTCTGCCTGCGCTCAGCGTTTTGCTGGGCATTTGGCTGGTGAAAAAGGTGGTGGAGGCTCTGCTGCGTGGAGAGGCCGTGATGCACCTCACCCTGACGCTGGGGGAGGCGATCTCCATGGGGGTTCTGCTGGCGGCCTCTGTGGGGATTGTGACCTATCTCTGCCGGACTGCTTTGGAGGGAGAGAGAGGACGATCCCGGGGAAAAGGGTTTTTCATGGCCTGGGCATTCTGTGTGGCCCTGCTGGCGGCGATCTTTTTGCCCACTTTCTTGCTGACGAACCCGCTGCTGACACTCTGGCTTCCTGTGGCTGTGGCCGTGGTCATCCTGCCGCTGCTGGTCCATGGGGTACTTGCCAGATGGATGGAAAGATGATATAATAAACAAAAAGCGACAACAATGGCGCCGACGGCGCCATCGGGTGAGCACCTACCGGATGTAAGGCTATCCTTGCATCCGGTTTCATTTTGAGACAAAAGGAGAGAACCATTATGTGGAACCTACTCTGGCCCATGCTCATGGTGGTGGGGGCCAACACGGTGTACAACATCTGTGCCAAATCCACCCCGGAGAAGCTCAATTCCTTCGCCGCCCTAACCATCAACTATGGGGTGGCGGCGGCACTGTCCCTGCTGCTGTTTTTTGTGACCACAGGGGGAGAGAAGAACCTGATACAGGAGATCGGCAAGACCAACTGGGCCCCAGTGGTGATGGGGCTGTCCGTGGTGGGCCTGGAGCTGGGCTATATCCTGATCTACCGGGCGGGATGGAAGGTCAGTGTGGCCTCCCTGGTGGCCAACCTTGCCCTGGCGTGTATCCTGGTCCTGGTAGGGGTACTTTGGTATAAGGAGGTACTGACCGGCCACCAGATCCTCGGCATAGGCGCCTGCGTGGTGGGCATTCTGCTCATCAGCCGCTGATCTGATCCCGGTAAAAATACAGCATGCCCCCAGCAGGGAACGTGAGCCCTGCTGGGGGCATGCTGCGTTTCAGGGATGGGCGGCAAAATATTCCCGGGTCTGCTCTGCGTTGTGCATCACTTCCGCAGTCAGGGCCGCGAAAGAGGGAAATTTGCGCTCCTCCCGCAAGTACTTATAAAACTCCATTTGGATTTTCTGGCCGTACAGGTCTCCCTGAAAATCCAGGATAAAGCCCTCAATGGTCAGCTGATTCCCGTCGTCCACCGTGGGGCGGGTGCCCACATTGGTCACAGCGGGGTGGGTCTCCCCATTTTCCAAAATCACCTTGGTGGCATAGACCCCTTTGGCGGGGGAGAGGACGTTTTCCTTCAGCCGGAGGTTCACGGTGGGAAAGCCCAGGGTGGAGCCCAGCTTCTTCCCGTGGGACACCCGGTCGCTGAGGGTGTAGGGGTGGCCCAGAAACTCGTTGGCCCGCTCAATTTCGCCCTGGGCCACCAGGGTGCGGATATAGGTGGAGGAGACGGTGATGCCCTCCTGCTCCACCTTGGGGATGATGTCACAGCCGATGCCCAGGGCCTGGCAGGTCTGCTGGAGCCGCTGGGGATTGCCCTCCCCTTTGTAGCCGAAGTGGTAGTCGTGACCGGCCACCAGATGGACCGCGCCCAGGTCCCCCACCAGGGTTTCCTCTAAAAATTCCCGCCAGGGCTGCTTCATCCGCTGGGGGGTGAAGGGTTCCACGATCACATCCTGGATGCCGTAGTATTTCCGCATCAGGTCCGCCCGGTCCTCGGGGGAGGTGAGCAGGGGCATGGGCCGGCCCAAAATTACGGTTTGCGGATGGGGATCAAAGGTAAAGGCGGCGGGAGTGGCGCCGATTTCCCGGGCCACCTGGGCGGTGCGGCGCATCAGCGCGGCGTGGCCGTTGTGCACGCCGTCAAAAAAGCCCAGGGCGATCACACGTTTTTTCTGTTCCAACTTCTTACACCTCGAAAAAACTTTTAATAGTGGTGAGGGCACCCTGCTCCAAACGGCTCAGGGCGAGAAAATCTCCCCCTCGGCTGTAAACCCGGTAGACACCGTCCTGCCCCTCCAGCGTCAAACGATTCCCGTTTCGAAGTTTTTTCTCCGCGGTCCCATGTCGCAGGGTGAGGGCGGGATACCGGCTGAAATAGCGGTCCACCGACAGCAGAAGCTGTTGGGGGGCCGGATGGGCCGACACTTGGTCCATGGTGACCGCCTGGTCCAGGGAAAACCCGGCCGACTGGGTTCGACGCAGGGAGATCAGAGCGCCGCCGCAGCCCAGGGCCTGTCCGATGTCGTGGCAGAGGGTACGCACGTAAGTCCCTTTGGAACACCGTACCCGCAGGGTGTATTCTGTGGGGGAGACCTGATCCAGCAGGTCCAAGGCCTCAATGGTAATGGGCCGGGGCTGCCGCTCCACCTCCTGGCCCCGCCGGGCCAGCTCGTAGAGCTTCTTCCCCTCCCGCTTGATGGCGGAGTACATCGGGGGAATCTGGGTGATCTCCCCCCGGAACCGGGCCAGTACAGCCTCTACCTGGGGACGGTCTGCACAGACCGGATGGGTCTCCAGCACGGTCCCCGTGGTGTCCTGGGTGTCGGTGACCACACCCAGGCGGAGGCCGGCAAGGTATTCCTTTTCCCGTTCCGCGGCGAATTCCACCGCCCGGGTGGCCCGCCCCACGAAAACCGGCAGAACGCCGGTGGCCATGGGGTCCAGGGTGCCGGCGTGGCCGATCCGTCTCTCCCGGAGAAGTCCCCGGAGCTTGGCAACCACATCGTGGCTGGTCCAGCCGGCGGGTTTGTCGATGATTAAAATTCCGTTAGCCATGCTGCACCTGCTCAATGGCGGCCAGCATGGCTGCTTTGGCCTGGGCGGGGGTCCCCCAAATGGTGCATCCAGCGGCGGCGGGATGTCCTCCCCCTCCGTGGAGGGCACAGACAGCGGAGGCGTTGAGGGTCTTGCCGTCGGTGCGCAGGGAAATTTTGCACTCCTGGGGGGACAGCTGGCGGATGGTGACCGCGTTGTCCACTCCTTCCACCTGACCGATGAAGGAGGAGATATCCTCCAAATCCTCCTCTGTGGCCTGGAGATCGGCGATGAGAGCCAGGGTGACATAGGCGAAGGCCAGCGTGCCCCCCTGGGCCAGCTCCATCTCCTGTACCAGGCGCCCCTCCAGCTGCATCCGCTTGAGGGACTTGACCCGGAAGTGGCGCCGGTTGACCCATTGGGCGTCAAAGCCCACCGCCATGAGGGCGGCGGC
>OIYE01001724.1_pt1 | contig 9828 bp, 8 predicted proteins | sample 1588091 | NCBI WGS metagenome assembly OIYE01 (sample SAMN03283265) | human gut metagenome | biome: human-associated habitat; material: feces | host: Homo sapiens | place: USA | collected 2013 | reverse complement strand
TATTGCGTATGTTGCAGGTGTCCTTGCGTCAGGGCTCCTCGATTCCCCGGGCGCTTGACATGGTGGGCAAAGCCGTCGGCGGCGACTGCGGCGCTCGCATGAGCGAGGTCGGGAGCTCCCTGGCCAGAGGGGTTCCCTGGGCTGATGCGTGGCATGCCGCTATGGCTGTTCAGCGCGATAATGTGCCAGCTGATATTCCATCCGGAAAACGTACCAGCAGAACGCAACGAGATCTTGGCCTGCTGCAATCGGCTTTGGAATCGTCATGGACGCATGGCGATATGCCTGGCGTGCGCCTCGACTCCGCCATTGAACAGCTGGACCGTGACGAGCGTGCCGCCATCGAACGGAATGCGGCGAAGCTGTCGGTAAAGCTACTGATGCCTACGGGGCTATGTTTTCTGCCGGCATTCGTGCTGGTAGGAGTCATTCCGGCGATTGCGTCCTTCATGATGTGAATATAGGCGTGAACTGAGTGCGCTTAGGTTTGTATTTTGTTGCATTGCTCGGTATTGCACTTGGCTGCGTTTGGTTATCCACATTGGTGGTGGACGACACGTCGGGGTGTGGATAACTCGGCAAGCTAGAACCACATACCCTGTTTTTCCTGGTGCATGAAGCGTTGATAGTCCACAGTGGTATGCACCCCGCGTCAACCCGGCGCGGGGGCCAACCACTCACACACGCATGGGGAAGGTGCGAAGCCACTGCGCAGCTTCCCCTCCTTACCGAAAGGAACGCCAATGAATACCCCTATCCCCGTCATCGTCGACGGGCAGGCCGGCATCTTTGCGCACAGCAAGGCTCGTGTGGCCACGCTGAACGCCAAGGCGAAAGAACGGCTATGCCTCATGGACGCACGCATCCGCACCCTCATGGCTGAGCCCGAAGAAGGCGCGGCCACTGCGGAATACGCAGTCGTACTCGTTGCGGCTACAGGCTTTGCGGCGGTGCTGGTCGCCATCCTGAAGTCGGATGCCATCAAGACGTTGCTGACCAACATCATCAAACAGGCTCTGAAAGTCGGGTGACAGCCATGAAGACCATGACATGCCGGTGGCGGCTCGCCAGACTGCCGCCAGACCTATGCACGGGATCGGCCACCGCCGAATTCGCGATCGTATTGCCCAGCATTATCGCCATCGCCGGGCTGATATTGGCAATAGGACGTGTGGTCATCGTTTCCATGGACTGTCAAAGTGCCGCGGCAGCGGCTGCACGCGAGTTTGTGGTTACCGGTGACGAATCATCCGCGCGCAGCATAGCTGCGGACGTTGCCGGGGGAGAGCCCCACGTCAGCATTGCCCACGACGGCCAATCGGCGAGTGTGACGGTCGAATGTTCGGTATTGCCCGGTCCGCTGGATGTAACTCCAACGCGGGTTACCGGCAACGTTACGGCGATAAGCCAATAACTGGTCGGCTGGCTGGGCGGCCGCAACAGAAAGGAACTGCGGTGCAGGGAATGCGTTATGAGGAGGGATCGGGCACGATGGCCGGAGCCATGCTGGTTATGGTGGTGGGCATTGCGCTCGCGGTGGCGGCAAGTGTGGGCAACCTCATGATCTGCCAGAACCGAGCGCGTTCCCTCGCCGACCTTATCGCCTTTGACGCCGCGTATGCGCTGTGGCATGCGGATATCGGTGATCCATGTGCGCTCGCCGCCAACATGGCTGAAGCGAATGGTGTAGTTTTGGGCTCCTGCTCCGTGCGGGATGAAGACGTGTTGGTAACCATCAAGGTGGAAACCATGGTCCTGGTGGCATCATCCGTGGAGCGGATGGCTCGGGCCGGACCGGTGAGTTGTACGGAAGGAGACAATTATCACAATAATGGACCGTAAAGCACCGATACTCTGGCGGGCTTCTGGGCCTTTGGCTAAGGTGAGAGCATGAGCGAGAGTGAACGCAACGAGCGCCGTCGCGTGGTGGCCATGGTGGGCAACCCCACTTCCGATAAAGGCCGTGGCGCTAAGGTGGACGCGCAGGTATTGGGTCTGCTGGAGGAAGCCGGCCGTGCCCATAACTTTGATGTCATCGACATCACCGGCACGAGTTTCGACGATTCCCTGAATCAGGCGCGTGAACGCGCGCACGAGTACGACTATCTCGTAGTGGTCGGTGGCGACGGCATGATCGCACTTGGAGCGAACGCCGTGGGCTGCAGTGGCAAGCCGTTGGGCATCGTGGCCACGGGGTCGGGCAACGATTTCGCACGAGGACTGAAGCTGCCGGTCAACCGTATCGAAACCGCAGTGGAAGGTATCGTCGGTGCTATCGTGCGCGGATCACACATCGATGTGGACATGGGACGCGTGACCTCTTTGGACGGCGGCTATGCCGTGGATCCCTCCACTGGCGAGGAGTACGAGTACCAGGAGAGCAAGTCCGCCGAGCATCCGATTGACCGGTACTATGCGGGCATGCTGTCCTGTGGTCTTGACGCGAGCATCAACGACCGTGCGAATCATTCGCATCTGCCGACCGGCACCATGCGCTACTTTGCGGCGGTGCTGGTGGAGCTGACGCATATGAAGCGTTATGGTTACCACATCAAAGCCACATTGGCGGACGGGACCACGGATGAACGAGACATCATCACACCATTGCTGACGATTGCGAATTCGAGGCATATCGGTGGCGGCATTGAGGTCTCGCCGTACTCCTGCTTCTCCGATGGATTGTTGGACCTGGTGTGGATGGACCACGTGCCGAACTTCGGCGAATGCGCGGTGGCCATTTCGAATGCCTATAACGGCAAGCTACTTGCTTCAAAGGTGTTCGGCTGGAAACGTATCCGTGAAATCGAAGTCACGCGGGCAGCGGAAGGAGACGAGCCGCCGGTGCTGATGGCGGACGGCGAATATATCGGGCATTTGCCATTTAGGGTAGTGGCCGAGGACTGCGCGTTGCGCGTGCTAGTGCCGCCGGCCGTAGCCGCCCGTGAGGTGGATTCCCGACAGGAAGTGCTCAACGCCATTGCCCGAGATGGTCGCGATCCCGTGACCGGCCAGTTCGCGTGACCCGATTATATTGGCTCCCCTCATTAGGCTGAGCCGTAAAGCAAACAGCCCAGTGGGCTGTTTGTAGGCGAGGGTTCGACGATAGTCGAACCAGAAGAAAGTCAGCCGTAGGCTGTCCGCAATTGCGGACGAGCTGGCCGCGAAGCGGACTGAGGGGAGTGCGGGAGAGCGGTACCAGAGCCAATGGCCGTCAGACCTCAGACGACATAGCTTTCGATATGCAGCGTCTGCGCCATGACCTCTTTGATGGTTCGGTCGCTGATGTTCGGATGCGAGCGAACCAGCGAGATAAGCCCCACAATCAGTGTGAAGAACGTCTCATGGACGTTGGTGATTGGCAGGCCATGCATCTGCTCGAAATCACGTACGGTGGTCTGGGCAATGTAGTCGGCAATACGGTCCGCCGCGCGGTCAATGAACTTGATATACAGTTCGGCGTTGCCGTCTTGGATCATACGGTTTGAGAAGGGGCTCTCGTCGGCGATCAGGGAGCGGAGCACATGCACGATGTCGTCTAATGCCTTGTTCACGTTGCCTGTTTCGCGCGCTTGGTTCCACTGCTTCAACGTGGTGAGGATTTCGTCGATGACGTTATCGAGTACTGCGTCAGCTACGGCTTCCTTGTCTTCGAAGTAGTGGTAGAACAGCGAACGCGTCATACCGACTTCGCTTGCGATGTCGGAAACGGTGATTTTGGAGAAGCCTTTTTCCAGACACACCTTGCGCGCGGCTTGCACGATGGCGTCGCGCCGGGCATCGCCGCGGGTGGGGCGTTTCTCGTCGAGGGTATCGCTCATGGGTGCCTCCTGACCACAACCGTTATTGACACTATGTTAATACAAAGAAAGCGGTTAATAACAATAAAAATGCGGTAACCGTTGTCAGGTGAATGTCGTTGGAATATAAAGAGTTTTCCGATTCGGCAACTATGAGCCCGGTTTATCTTGACTTTTTATCGGTTAATTCTGAGGGCAAAGGTAGGTTAGTAGCTATGGCACTTGCACTGTATCGTCGCTATCGTCCGGACACCTTCGAAGGGGTCATCGGCCAGGACCAAGTCACGGTCCCGCTGATGCGCGCCTTGGACGAGGGCAAGCTCACACATGCCTATCTGTTCTCAGGGCCGCGAGGCTGCGGCAAAACCAGCTCCGCGCGTATCCTGGCCCGTTGCGTCAACTGTGCCAAAGGGCCGACTTCCCACCCCTGCGGCGAATGCGAAAGCTGCAAGGACCTGGCCACCGGCGGTCCGGGTTCCATCGACGTGGTCGAAATCGATGCGGCCTCGCACAACGGTGTGGATGATGCTCGAGAATTGCGAGAACGCGCTGGTTTCGCCCCTGCGCGCGACCGCTATAAGATTTTCATTCTCGATGAGGCCCACATGGTCACGCAGCAGGGCTTCAATGCGCTGCTTAAAATCGTTGAAGAGCCGCCTGAACATGTGATGTTCATCTTCGCCACCACCGAACCAGACAAGGTGATCGGCACCATCCGTTCGCGCACCCACCACTATCCGTTCCGTCTGGTGCCGCAGGAAGTCATGGGTCCCTACCTGGAGACGATCTGCGACAAGGAAGGCATCAAGCCCGAGCCCGGTGTGCTGAAACTGGCGATGCGCGCCGGTGGCGGCTCCATGCGAGATACCCTGTCCGTGCTTGACCAGCTGATGGTTGGTTCGGTCGAAGGCGTTATCACCCATGATGCCGCTGTAGCCCTGCTCGGCTTCACGCCGGAGGCACTGATCGGTGAGGCCGTGGATGCGGTAATCGATCACAACGGCGAAGCCCTGTACGGCGTTATCCAGAAAGTCGTGGTCGGCGGATTCGATCCGAGACGATTCGTCGAAGACCTACTGGCTCGTGTGCGTGATCTGCTGGTGCTTACGTTGGCCGGGGACCGTGCGGAATCCGTGCTGTCCGACACGGCTGAGGCCGAGGATATGGACGATCTGCACCGCCAAGCCAAGGCGCTGGGACTGGGCGCACTGACCGCAATGGCAGACATCATCAACACTACGTTGGGTGCCATGACCGGAGCCATTTCTCCGCGTATGCGCTTGGAACTGCTGGCCGCGCGATTGTTGGCCGGCAGTGAATCAGGCTTTGCAACAGCCGCTCCCGCGCCAGCTTCTTCTGGTATGCCGCCTGCGGCTGCTTCTTCGACTTCGACTACGTCAGCCGCTTCCGGTACGGGTGCCAGTGGTTTTGCCGGCGCATCGCGGGGCGGGTTTGCCGGAGCCTCACATGGCGGATTCTCCGGTGCTGCACGCAACCAGCAAGCAGCCGCGCCTCAGAGCACCGCTTCCCATGAATCTGTTGGAGGCAACGGCCCGGTCAGCGACCGACCTGCGGACTCTCCGTCTGTGCAACCTGCTGTAGCAACTGCTGCTGCCGGTGCCGGGTGGGGCGCTCCCGCCGCGTCGCCGGCCGTCCCGGCTCAACCGGTGGCCTCGCCTGCGGCATCGGATAATCGGTCCATCGACGAGAAGTGGGATGCAGCCGTCGCCGCTTTGCCGGAAACCATTCGTGAATATGTGTCACGAGACAAGGTGCCGACCGTAAAATTCGGTCCCAACCGTAAGGGTCTGCCTTGCCTGTCGATGACGTTCGACAAGTCGCTGAGCCAGCACGCTTTCGCCTTGGCCGTGGATAACAGCGGTAAGAAGGCGGCGGTCGTGGTGATGGATGCCGTGCGCAACGAGTTCGGTGCCAATGCGGTTATTGCACCTTCTGCGGTCGCGGCGAATGGCGAGCGAGTCGAATCCGTCAAACGTATGAGCCCGGAGCAATTGGCCAAGGTCAAGCAGCAGATTGCCATGGCCAAGGCTGGATTGGCCGCGTCGAGTTTGGGCGCGGGCCTGGGCATTCATATGGGGAGCGAGCCGAAAGCTCCGAAGCCGACTGCAACAGGCCGAGCCGAGGATACGGACGACAGCCATCGAGCCGGCCAATCCAGTGCATCCACGGCGGCGAAGAACTGGAGTGACGATGACCCTTGGGCCAAGCCGGCCGTAAGCAACGCTTCGCCGCAATCTGCAGACGGGTTCGCACCTAACGAGCCCGTTGCTACGCCTGCGCCTGAAGAGCATCACAAGAAGCATGTTGCGGTTCCGGACATCAGTGACGGTGTTGATCCGTGGGCCGCTCCGGCTGCTCCTGTTGCACCCACTGCGTCCGTTGCGTCCGCTGGACCCACTGGACATTCCACTGGGCAGCCAGCCACCGCATCTTCCGCTACGGCAGTTGCCGGCGCGAGCGACGATCCATGGAATCAGACGCAGTCTCAGGCCGCGGTCTCACCGGCGTCGCAACCGGCCGAAGCCGACCCGTGGAACCAGCCATATCAGCAGTCTCCTCACGATGATCCGTGGAATCAGCCGCAGGGGAACCATGCTCAGGCGGCTCCGCAGCCAGGAGACGACCCGTGGAATCAGCCTCAGTCCCAGACTCCGGCTTCTTCGGTTCCTCAGACAGTGTCGGGCAATATGTCGGGCAATGACCCGTGGAACCAGCCCCAATCGGTTCCGCAGCCGGCTGCCGGCGATGACCCGTGGAATCAGCCACAACCCGCTCAGTCTTCATCATCAGCGGTTCCGGCTGATGATCCGTGGAATCAACCGCAGGCAGTTCCACAATCGGCTCCGCAGGCCACCCCGCACGGTGATCCGTGGAATCAACCGCAACCCGCACAGCCGACCCCGAATGCCGATCCGTGGAATAGCCGGCCCCAGCCCCAGCCGAAACCACAACCGCAAGTCGCGGCCGAGGATGACGAATACTCGATGAGCGACCAGTCGCTCGGCGAGGCGACGGCCATGAATCTCGACGATCTGAAAAAGCTATTCGAGGTCAAAAAAGTCGAGCAATTCGCGGCAGATGATCCGAAGAACCCCAAGAACATCCAGCCTGCCAAGAAGCACTCGGATGAATAATGAGGACGAATAACGAGGAATACCCATGGCACTTGCTTATGACGGCGCAATACAGCGACTGATCGACGCTTTCGGGCGGCTGCCCGGCATCGGGCCGAAGGGCGCGCAGCGTATCGCCTTCTACATGCTGTCCGCGCCCGAAGATGAAGCGCGCGATTTGGCCGAGGCCATCGAAGAGGTTAAGGCCAAGATCCGCTTCTGTGATATTTGCGGCAACGTGTGCGAATCCAGCCCCTGCCCGGTATGCGCCGACCCGAGACGCGACCGTTCGGTGATCTGCGTGGTCGAAGAGCCCAAGGATGTGATGAGCATTGAGCGCACGCGCGAATACCACGGCCTATACCATGTGCTCGGCGGCGCAATCAACCCAATGGCCAACGTTGGCCCTGCCGACCTGCGTATTCCCGGTCTGCTCAAACGCTTAGAAGGCGATGAGGTCAAGGAAGTGATTATGGCGCTCGACCCGAATATTGAAGGCGAGGCCACCACCAGCTACTTGACCCAGCTATTGCGACCCGTAGGTGTCAAGGTCACCCGACTTGCCAGCGGCCTGCCGGTGGGCTCCGACTTGGAGTATGCCGACGAAATCACGCTGGGCAGGGCACTGGCCGGTCGGCGCGAGGCCTAAGCCAGCGTATCATTGGCGCTTTCGCCCTTGCGGCGCATCCACGGCCAGAATGCGCCGTGGCGGATGATGCGCGCGGCCTTGTGGCGTCGTGCCAACCAGATAATGAACAGTCCTGCCGCCAGTATGCCTAGACCAACACCAAGGGCGATATTGCGCGCGTCAAGCACGTCATTCGGCTCGGGGGCCGGCATCGGAATCGCCACGCGGTGCCCGGAGATAAGCAGTCGGTGCGTGTTCACGCCGTATGGCGTACAGGTCATCAAAGTGACGCGATCCTCACCCGGCACGATCTTGAGCTTCGACGTGTCATCCGGCAAAATCACCGAAATGCGGTCCACTTTGTAGCCCAAAGTTTCGCCCATGACTTCGATGTAGAAGAAGTCGCCCTCTTTCACCTCGTCCAAACGGGTGAACATCAGCGCTTCAACCAACCCGCGGTGCCCGGTAATGACCGAATGGGTGGATTTACCTCCCACCGGCAGCGACGTGCCGTACAAATGGCCGGCACCAGAAGCCAGTGCTTCCTCGGAAGTGCCGTGATAAATCGGCAGATTGATGGACTGCTTGGGCACCTTGATTGTGCCCATCACGCCGTTGCCGGTATTAAGCAGTGACTGGTATTCCTTGTCTTTCTTTGAGGCGGAATCCTCGCCGCTGGCTTGGGATCCTCCTTGAGCGGCGGCGAACGGATCGACGGCTTCACCCAAGATAGGCTGGCCGGATTCAGCGAGCTTCTTGTTGTATGCGCGGGCCGCCGTGAGCTTGTCTTCCGCCTGCGGGTAAGGCCAGCCAGCTACTTCTTTGGCCGTGGTGGCTGTGGTGGCGGCCAAGTTGCGGTCGGACTCGAATTGCAACGCTAGCGGGAAGCAGGCCACGGCGATTGCGGCGATCAGCAACACAATGGTGATGATGCGCATCGCCCACAGATTGCGCTGCAGGCGTCGGCGCTCGGCCACGAGATCGCTGATATCGATGACTTCGTCAAATGGTGTTGGAACGAATGCTGCGGGCTCGGGACGCGCTGAGGAAACGTTGTCATTTGCAGATGTGTCATCCGGCATGATCGCGTTGTTTTCCCGCATTTTCTGTGAGGCACGCTTACTCGTCGAACGTCGATGCAGCAATGCCATAGTCGCCTGTTCCTTCGCTTGATCTGCTCATGATTTGCTTATACAAGACGGCCGGGTCCGTCTTAGTCGTGCATGGCATAGGTGCTGTCGCAAATGGCAACACCGCACGCGCCACACTGCGAAACGTTACTCCGCACCAAGCCTTTCATGCAACATGCCGACGAGGGCCATATAGGGGCCATATAGGGGCAATGTAGGGGTATAAGAAGTCCGAAAAAGTCTAGTTCGTAATCTAGTGTCCAACTTCCCTAATAGGGATGGTCCAACTTCCACAACGAAAATGGTCCAACTTCCACAATAGAGCGGGACCGGGCCTTGAAAAGGAGAGAGGAAGAAGAAGGTATTCAGTTATGGGGTTCTGCGGAAACCTCGCCGGTTTGCTTTCGTTTGCCGGTAATTGATAGTTAACCGCTCGAATCTCAAAGGATGGATGCGGCTGCCTCAAAGAACCACCGGTGAAAACTTGAATATTTGCTGAACAACGTAGGCCATACCCGTGTCCGCATGCCGGCGCGGGGTCGCGGGGTGAACGCGGCAACCTTTATAATCGTTGCGTTTGCGTAGAATATCGACCAAACAAATCCCTAAGAGAAGAACAAAGGACAGCAGTGGCTCTCATCGTGCAGAAGTACGGCGGCTCGTCGGTCGCCGATACCGATTCGATCAAACGTGTGGCCAAGCGCGTTGTTGAGACGGAAAAGAAGGGCAACAAGGTGGCCGTGGTGGTCTCCGCCATGGGCGACACCACCGATGACCTTATCGATCAGGCGCTGAGCATCGACTCCAACCCGCCCGAGCGCGAGATGGACATGCTGATGACCGCAGGCGAGCGAATTTCCATGAGCCTGCTGGCCATGGCCATTCACGCCGAAGGCAGCCGTGCCCACTCCTTCACCGGTCAGCAGGCCGGCTTCTTCACCGACGCCCGTTACGGCGCGGCCCACATCAAGGCCGTGAGACCGGACCGCGTGAAGAACGCGCTCTCATTGGGAGACATCGCCATCGTTGCCGGCTTCCAGGGCATCAACGCCAAGGGTGACGCCACCACGCTCGGCCGCGGTGGTTCGGATACCTCCGCAGTGGCGCTTGCCGTGGCGCTCGGTGCCGATATCTGCGAG
>OIYE01001722.1_pt1 | contig 9844 bp, 6 predicted proteins | sample 1588091 | NCBI WGS metagenome assembly OIYE01 (sample SAMN03283265) | human gut metagenome | biome: human-associated habitat; material: feces | host: Homo sapiens | place: USA | collected 2013 | reverse complement strand
GTTTTCGCCCATCTGCGCCGGGGCAGCGTTGTAGATGTTCAGCCCCACCATGTCCGGCTTGCCCAGAGGCAGGGCATCGTTGATGTACTGCGGCACAGCGGCGATGCTGGCGGCAAGTCTCGGTCCGCAGATGTCCGGTTCCGGCCAACGGCCCAGACAGACCGGGTCCAGTGCCATGGTGTGGGTGAAGGCCCAGTCGTCATCCGGGCAGGCGAAGGTCAGGACCCGGGCAGCGTCCACGTCTGTTTTTGCCTCCGACACCGGATAGCAGATGCGGCCGGTGGAAACAAAGCCCACCTTGTTTTCCGGGTCTGCATGGCGCAGCTCCTGTGCGGCAAGGCAGTGGGCGTAGATAACGTTCCGCCAGCAGGTAAACTGACCTTCCAGCGGCAGTTTCAGACCCGGGGCGTGCTCTCCGGTGCCGTAGCCCATTTTTACGATGCAGGCAGGCTCGTTGAAGGTGAACCACTGATGTACCCGGCCTTTGAAGTGCTCTGCCATCTTTGCGGCATAGCTTGCAAACGCGCGTGCCGTTTCCTCACTGCGCCAGCCGCCCTTTTCTTCCAGCGCCTGGGGCAGGTCCCAGTGATACAAAGTTACATAAGGCTCGATCCCGGCTTCCAGCAAAGCATCCACAAGGGTATCGTAATAGGCAAAGCCTTCCTCGTTCCAGTCTGTGCCGCCGTTGGGGGCAATGCGGGTCCATGCCACGGAAAAGCGGTAGGCTTTCAGGTGCATGGACTGCAGCAGTGCAAGGTCCTCTTTCCAGCGGTGGTAGCTGTCGCAGGCAACGTCACCGGTCTCGCCCCGGTAGGTGCAGCCCGGTGTGTGGGAAAAAACATCCCAGATGCTCAGTCCCTTACCGCCCTCTGTGGCACCGCCTTCGATCTGATAGGCCGCTGTGGCCGTGCCGAATGTGAAATCTTGTGGAAAAGTTAGCGTCATTGCGTGTCCTTTACTGAAGCGGTTAAGATATTGATGAGGTTAACCGATGTCATAGATTGTTTGCAAACGACACGCCCCGTTCCGCGGAGCGGGAGACACCATCGATTCGTTCCAAGGAAGGGCCATGAACACCACCACCCAAGCATCGCGATTCATTCCAATCACCAATCCGGACCTTCGGTTCATGGGGCGCATCGACCGCACCCCCGCCGACCATCAGACCTGGGCGTTCCCCTACACGCAGGTATCGTTCCGTTGCACCGGCACCAGCATCGGCGTGCGCCTCGTCAACCATTGGGGGAACGGCGACGCGTATCTCGGCGCCATCATCGACGGCATGCAGGTCAAGGCGCGCGCGCCCATCGACGGCGCGCATGACGGCATCAGCATGGAAAACGGCTATCCAAGCCGCGTGAAATCCGCCGTCAATTTTATCGGAAAATATGAGGAACAGCTTCAACGCCTGGCGGTAAAGAGGCAGTGTGACGGCATCATCGCCGGGCATGTGCATCATCCGGCGGATACCATGGTGGGAAAGGTGAGGTATCTGAATTGCGGGGACTGGGTGGAAACCATGAGCGCAGTGCTGGAATACGGCGACGGCCGTATGGAAACGGTGCTTTACAAGGATTTTATGAAGCGCCTGGCATATGGCAAATGCGGAACCATGGAGGACGCGGAAACTTCTCCCGGCACGGGGGATTCATGACGGAACGGCCTTTATCCGGTTCCCCCGGAAGTGGGACAAAATGACTTTGTGTGACATTTTGTCTCTTTTCTGGTGTGACATTATGTCCCGTTTCCTTTTGTCGGGAAAATAGAGGAATGAAAGGAAAAACAGCATAATATGATTATAATATGACATTTGCGTTTATTTTTCAGTATGCCTTGCCAGGTTGGCATGCCATTTGCAACAGAAGAGGCAAGAATATGAGTTTGCCTGCATGATGCTTCAGGTCATGAGGAAATCAAATCTCAACGAAATCCATTCAAAACAATCTAAAATAACGATATGGCTAAAATATTAGGAATCGACCTTGGCACGACCAACTCGTGCATGGCTGTGATGGAAGGCGGTCAGGGTACCGTACTTGAAAACAGCGAAGGTGCGCGCACCACTCCCTCCATTGTTGCTTTCACCAAAAGCGGTGAACGCCTCGTGGGGCAGGCCGCCAAACGTCAGGCGGTAACCAACCCGAAAAACACCGTGTTTTCCTCCAAGCGCCTCATCGGCCGCAAGTACAGCGAACTGACGGAAGAAGATAAAAAGGTGCCGTACGAAATTGTGGAAGCTCCCAACGGAGATGCCTACATCCGCGTGGATGTGGGCGGTGAAAAGAAGACCTTTTCCCCCCAGGAAATCGCTTCCATGGTGCTGGCCAAGCTGAAAGCCGATGCGGAATCCAAACTTGGCGAAACGATTACGGAGGCCGTGATTACCGTCCCCGCCTATTTCAATGACGCCCAGCGCAACGCGACCAAGGCCGCCGGTGAAATCGCAGGCCTTAAAGTGCGCCGCATTATCAATGAACCGACGGCGGCGGCCCTGGCCTACGGCTTGGACAAAAAGTCCAATGAAAACATTGCCGTATATGACCTCGGCGGCGGCACCTTTGATATTTCCGTGCTGGAAATCGGCGACGGAGTGTTTGAGGTGAAGGCTTCCGACGGTGACACCCACTTGGGCGGCGATGACTGGGACAACGCAATCATCAACTGGATTATAGGCGAGTTCAAGAAAGACTCCGGCATGGATCTTTCCAACCAGCCTGACGCCATTCAGCGCATCAAGGAAGAAGCGGAAAAGGCCAAGATCGCCCTTTCCTCCACCCAGAGCTATGACATCAGCCTGCCGTTCATCACGGCGGACGCTTCCGGCCCCAAGCATATCCAGCTGACGCTGAGCCGTCCCAAGCTGGAACAGCTCACGGAAGACCTGCTGGACCGCACCCGCAAGCCTGTGCTGGACTGCATTGCCGCGTCCGGGTTGAAAACCGGAGACATTGACGAGCTGGTGCTGGTGGGCGGCATGACCCGTATGCCCGCCGTGCAGGAAATGGCCCATACGCTGGCCGGCAAGGAACCCCACAAGGGCGTGAATCCGGATGAAGTGGTGGCCCTGGGCGCCGCTATTCAGGGCGGCGTGCTTCAGGGGGACGTGAATGACGTGCTTCTGCTGGACGTGACTCCTCTGACCTTGTCCATTGAAACGATGGGCGGCATCGCCACTCCGATGATCGAACGCAACACGACCATCCCGGTGCGCAAGAGCCAGGTGTTCTCCACCGCCGCTGACAACCAGCCCGCCGTGGATATCCGCATTTGCCAGGGCGAACGCAAGATGTTTGAGGATAACAAGCTCCTCGGCAACTTCAAGCTGGACGGCATTTCCCCCGCTCCGCGCGGCGTGCCGCAGATTGAAGTGACCTTTGACATTGACGCCAACGGCATTCTGCATGTATCCGCCAAAGACAAGGGCACCGGCAAGGAGCAGAAAATTTCCATTCAGGGCTCCAGCGGCCTTTCCAAGGATGAAATTGAACGCGCCAAGCGCGATGCGGAAGCCACGCGGAAGAAGACAAGAAACGCGCTGAGGAAATTGACACCATCAACCAGGCTGACTCCCTCTGCTTCTCCGTGGAGCGCCAGCTTAAGGATATGGGGGACAAGCTGCCCGCAGACCTCAAGCGTGAAATAGAAGACAAGGTAACGCGTCTCAAGGAAGCCGTCTCCAAGAAGGACATCACGGCGATCAAGGCTGGCAAAGAAGACCTGGAATCCCGTCTGGAAGCCCTGTACAAGGCGGCGGAAGCCGCCCAGCAGTCCGCCGGGGCCGCCGGCCCCATGCCGGGCGCCCCTGCCGAAGAAGAACCTTCCGACGGTCCCCGCAAGGCGAAAGGCCGCGTGGTGGACGCTGAAATCGTGGACGACGATAAATAAGCAACCCTCTTCCCGCCGGAGTGGGAAGCAATTCCTCCTCCGGCGGAACATTACATCCCGTATTACTCATCTACAACAACATCAAAAAACATACTATGGCAAACATCAAACCCCTAGGACAACGTGTGCTGGTCAAGCGCATTGAAGCTGAAACCAAGACGGCCGGCGGCCTGTTCCTGCCGGACACCGCCAAGGAAAAACCCCAGGAAGCCGAAGTGATCTCCGTAGGCACCGGCGGACGCGATGAAAAAGGCGCCCTGATTGAATTTACCGTGAAGCCCGGAGACCGCGTGCTTATTTCCAAGTACGGCGGCACGGAAATCAAACTGGACGGGGAAGACTACCTTATCCTGTCTGAAAACGATATTCTGGCCATCATCGGCTAAATGGCACTACACACACATTCAACATTATTTTAAATATTTAACATTATGGCTAAACAAATCCAATTTGACGAAACCGCCCGCCAGGCTCTGCTCCGCGGCGTGGAACAGATTGCCAAGGCTGTCAAGAGCACGCTGGGCCCTGCCGGCCGCAACGTAGTGATTGACAAAAAATTCGGTTCCCCCCTCATCACCAAGGACGGCGTAACCGTGGCCAAGGAAATTGAACTGGAAGACCCGTTTGAAAACATGGGCGCCCAGCTTGTCCGGGAAGTATCTTCCAAAACCAATGACGTGGCCGGCGACGGCACCACTACCGCTACCGTGCTGGCTGAAAGCATTTACCGCGAAGGCCTGCGCAATGTTACTGCCGGGGCCAACCCCATCTCCCTCCAGAGGGGCATCATGAAGGCTGCGGATTCCGTTGTGGAAGAACTCAAGAAGATCAGCAAGCCTGTCGACTCCAGCAAGGAAGTGGCCCAGGTCGCTACCGTCTCCGCCAACTGGGACGCTGAAATCGGCAACATCATCGCGGAAGCCATGGACAAGGTGGGCAAGGACGGCACCATCACCGTGGAAGAAGCCAAGGGCATTGAAACTACGCTGGACGTGGTGGAAGGCATGCAGTTTGACAAGGGATACCTGTCCCCCTACTTCGTGACTAACGCGGAAACGATGGAAGCGGTGCTGGAAAACCCCTACATCCTCATCCACGAAAAGAAAATCAACAACCTGAAGGACTTCCTTCCGCTGCTTGAAAAAGTGGCCAAGAGCGGCCGGCCCTTCCTGGTAATTGCGGAAGACATTGAAGGCGAAGCCCTCGCCACCCTGGTAGTCAACCGTCTGCGCGGCGTGCTGAACATCTGCGCGGTCAAGGCTCCCGGCTTCGGCGACCGCCGCAAGGCCATGATGGAAGACATCGCCATCCTTACCGGCGGCAAGTGCATCACGGAAGACCTGGGCATCAAGCTGGAAAACGTGGGCATTGAAGACCTCGGCCAGGCCAAGCGCGTGGTTGTTTCCAAGGATGAAACCGTTATCGTGGAAGGTTCCGGCAAATCTTCCGATATTGAAGCCCGCATTTCCCAGATTCGCCGCCAGATCAAGGACACCACGTCCGATTACGACCGCGAAAAACTCCAGGAACGCCTGGCCAAGCTGGCCGGCGGCGTGGCCGTCATCCACGTGGGTGCCGCTACGGAAACGGAAATGAAGGAAAAGAAGGCCCGTGTGGACGACGCCCTGCACGCTACCCGCGCTGCGGTGGAAGAAGGCATCGTTCCCGGCGGCGGCGTGGCGCTGATTCGCGCCCAGAAAGCCATTGACACCCTCAAACTGGAAGGTGATGAAGCAACTGGCGCCCAGATCGTTTATCGCGCTGTGGAAGCCCCGCTCCGCCAGCTGGCCTGCAATGCCGGCCGCGAAGGGGCCCTCATCGTCGCCAACGTGAAAGGCATGAAGAATACTGCCGAAGGTTACAATGTGGCCACGGACAAGTATGAAGACCTGCTTTCCGCCGGCGTGGTGGATCCGACCAAGGTGACCCGTTCCGCTCTGCAGAATGCGGCCTCCATCGCCGGCCTGCTGCTTACCACGGAATGCGTCATTGCCGACAAGCCCGAGAAGAAGAGCTGCAGCTGCGGCTCCGGAGCTTCCGACATGGGCGGCATGGGAGGAATGGGCGGCATGGGCATGATGTAAGCCCCGTCCGTTTCTTCGAGACCAAGGCAATCGGCTTCAAGGCTCCCCGGTTTTTCCGGGGAGCCTTTTTTAATATGCTTCATCAGGAGCCGGTTTCGGGAAAAAAGCTGCACAGGATGTTCAGAGTTTAGAAAAATATTGAATGATTATAGAACATATTTGTCTAATCATAACATGAAAAAGCTGCATAAGAACATATTGTTTGCGGCGGCGGTACTGGTCATGCCTTCTGCCCTGGCCGATATCCCGGAGTCTTCCGTTCCGGCTGCCGCTGTTTCCAGTATCAAGGGTGCTTATCCGAACGCCGGTCCCATTGAATGGGACTCTGAAATGCATGGCATGGAAAGGATCTACGAAGCCGAATTTAGAATTAACGGATTCCAGTTTGACGTGAAGATTGCTCCTGATGGGAAAATTGTGAGGATTAAGGAAGAAATAGCTGCTTCCTCTCTTCCGGAAGCCGTCCGTGCGTCCGTTTTGAAGCGTTATCCGGGATGCCGGATTAAGGAAGCGGAAAAAATTACTGAAGGAGAACTTGTCCGTTACAAGGTGGAAGTTGCGGACAGCCGTGACGATTATGATGTGCTGATTGCCCCTGACGGAAATATCCTTCATGTGGACCGTTAGGCTTTTTGTTTTTTACATTTAATGAAAGCGGGAGGAGGGCGGATGAATCCGCTCTCCTCCTTTTTTGAGGACCGGAAGCAGGGGCGTATGGGAAAATGTGACGGAATGTTCACGTTTTAAAACGGGCGTGCGGGAGCGGCCTCCTGTAATAGAGGGCCGTTTACTACGCATATGGACCCGATCTATTACTTTATCATAGGACTGATACTGGTGTTATCCTGCTTCGACCTCGTTGTCGGAGTTTCCAATGACGCCGCCAACTTTTTGAACTCCGCCGTCGGTTCCAAGGCCGCTCCGCGCAGGACGATTGTGCTGGTGGCCGCTTTGGGTATCATCATCGGCTCGCTGTTCTCCAGCGGCATGATGGAAATCGCCAGAAGCGGCGTATTCATGCCGGCCCGGTTTTCCTTCCATGACATCATGTTGATCTTTCTGGCGGTCATGTTGACGGATGTTATACTGCTGGACGTTTTCAACACGTTCGGCCTTCCCACTTCCACCACGGTTTCCATTGTTTTTGAACTGCTGGGCGGAGCCGTGGCCGCAGCTCTCTTTAAAATTTGGTCCGGGGAACCGGGAGTCGCTCAGGAATTGTCCAGCTACATCAATTCCTCCAAAGCTCTGGCGATCATCTCCGGCATTTTTTCCTCCGTTTTTATCGCTTTCATTTGCGGGATAACGGTTATGTGGATTTCCCGCCTCATCTTCTCCTTCAACTATCAAAAATCCTTCAAATACCTGGGCGCCGTCTGGTGCGGCGTGGCCCTGACGGCTATCACCTACTTCGCCATTTTCAAGGGGCTGAAGGGAAGCACGCTGGTCACCAAGGATATGATCCGCCACCTGGACGCCCATATCTGGCTGTACGTTTGCTGCAGCCTGGCATTCTGGACCGTCCTGATGGCCGTGCTCCAGAATCTTTGCAAAGTCAATATCCTGAAAGTATCCGTTCTCGCGGGCACCATGGCCCTGGCCCTTTCCTTTGCCGGGAATGACCTGGTCAACTTCATCGGCGTTTTCATGGCGGGGCAGTCTTCTATGGAAATTGCGGCCGCCGCAGCAGCGCAGGGGGCGGACCTTACCACTCTGTCCATGGGCGGTCTGATGGCCCCCGTCACGGCGGATTGGCGTTACCTGCTGGGGGCGGGCGTCATCATGGTGCTGGCTCTCATGTTCTCCAAAAAGGCGCAAACCGTTACGGATACGGAAGTCAATCTGGCGAGGCAGGGCGGGGGAGTAGAGCGGTTCGGCTCCGTCCCCCCGGCCCGCATGGCGGTGCGCTATGCCCTGAATGCTTCCCGCGCAGTGGAAAAAATCATGCCCTCCTGCGTCGGGAGATTTATTGAAAAACGCTTCCGGCCTGTGCCGGAAGGGCCGGATAACGGTGCATCTTTCGACCTCATTCGCGCTTCCGTGAATTTGACGGTGGCTGCCCTGCTGATTTCTTTGGCCACGTCCCTTCGGCTTCCCCTTTCCACCACGTATGTGACGTTCATGGTGGCGATGGGTTCCTCCCTGGCGGACAAGGCCTGGGGGCGGGACAGCGCCGTGTATCGCATCACCGGAGTGATTACGGTGATTTCAGGGTGGTTCTTTACGGCCTTTGCCGCGTTTTCCATGTGCTTCATTGTGGCGGCCTGCATCCTTTATGGCGCTCTCTTCGGCATCATCGCCATGTGTTCTCTGGCGGCTTTCCTGCTTCTGAAAAGTTCCAGGCTCCATCGTAAAAGAACCCAGGCTGCAGCTCAGGCGCAGGCCGCCAATTACCGGGACCCGGCTGCCGCCGCACGCTACAATGAGGAAATTATTGAACTGATGAAGCGCATGGCGGAAATCTATGAAATGAATCTGGAGGCCCTGAACGTGGAGGACCGGAAGCGTCTGAAAAAACTCCGGAAAGAAGCTCGCGGCATCCGCCGTTCCCTGAGCGATAAAATGGCGATGGAAGTTATGCCCGTCGTCCGTGAACTCCCGGACAAAGAGGCCGACCGAGGCAAGCGCTATGTGCAGATGGTGGAATACGCTACCTCCGTCTTTGAATCCCTCTCCAACATTACTACGGCCAGCCATGCCTATATAGACAACAACCATGAAGGGCTGGATTTGGAAAGGATAGAGCTTCTGCGGGGAATGAACAGCCGTGTTTCTTCCCTCTACCCCCGTTTCCGGGAAATGATGGAAAGCAATGACTATACCGGGCTGGACGAATGCCTGGCAGGCATGGACGCCCTGGATGAGGAATTTGCGGAAGCCGTCAAACAGCAGATTATTCTGCGTCCGGAAGACGCCTCCGATATGCGACGGGCGCTTCTCTATCTCAACCTCCTTAATGAAACCCGGGCGATGATCCGCAAAGTGCTTCTTCTTGCTAAAATCCAGAGGAAATTTGTTCTTGGCTGGTAGCCTCTCCCTGTAATTCATGTCCGTGCCGGCGGCGAATGCTTCCGGCACGGACGTATTGCCCGGACTGTTCCCGTATTGGGAGAGGCTGCCAGGTCTTTTTTATTCACACGGAACAAGGCTTCTTTGCGGATAAATCATGTCTTCTGCCTGTGGGACAATGTCTTGAAAGGCCGTTTCCAGGCGTTGCCATGTATGTTGCCGTCTCAAGAAAACAAAAACGCAAGCTTTGATAAACAATAACTTGCGGAACAAACTGGTACGGGCGATGGGAATCGAACCCACGTCTCAAGCTTGGGAAGCTCGCGTCCTACCATTGAACGACGCCCGCATGAAATGCGGATGCCTATTTAGCGGCAGAAGACCCGGATGTCAAGACCACAGAAAAAACGTATCCTCTTTTTTGTTATTTTGACGCAGTAATGAAAAAAAACTTGTCTTATTCCGTGATTTGAACATAATGCGTTCGTTGCGCGGGTATAGCTTAATGGTAAAGCTCCAGCCTTCCAAGCTGATTATACGGGTTCGATTCCCGTTACCCGCTCCATTTTTTTATTAAATTCACTTGCTAAATACTTCCTTTATGAAAGCCAGGTTCGTGACAAAGGCGGCGCTTAGTGCGCTGGCACTTGCGTTTGCGGGTACCCTTCCCGGTGTGGCTCAGCAAACTGCTGCTCCGGCTGTTGATTCGGTTAAAGCCTCCGCTGTTGAAAAGGTTTTTATTGTGAAAATGGCGGATATTGTTCAGGCCGGATTGAAGGCCGGTGCTCTGGATGTGAAAGCAGTGTCCGGAGTTTTGAATGAGGCGGTTAAGGCTGACGTTTCTGACCGTGTGATGGGGGCGATGG
>OIYE01001700.1_pt1 | contig 9996 bp, 9 predicted proteins | sample 1588091 | NCBI WGS metagenome assembly OIYE01 (sample SAMN03283265) | human gut metagenome | biome: human-associated habitat; material: feces | host: Homo sapiens | place: USA | collected 2013 | reverse complement strand
AATCCATCACGGAATTTACGAAGTCTTTCCCATGGATCTTCTTTTAAGAAACGAAGAGATGCATCAAAGGTAGCTCCACCCCAGCACTCTACGGAATGATATCCAACCTTGTCCATCTTATCAACGATCGGGAGCATCTGCTCTGTTGTCATACGGGTTGCGATCAGAGACTGATGCGCATCACGCAGGATCGTTTCTGTAATCTCTACAGGTTTTTTTACTATATCTGCCATTTTATTTCCTCCTAATTATATATCGCTTAAATTCCTACGCCAAAGATCGCCATGAATGTTCCGGCAGCTACGGCTGTACCGATAACACCCGCAACGTTTGGTCCCATAGCATGCATCAGAAGGAAGTTTGTCGGGTCTGCCTCAGCTCCGACCTTCTGTGATACTCTGGCTGCCATTGGAACTGCAGATACACCGGCAGAACCAATCAGTGGATTAACCTTACCATGTGTTGCAACACACATCAGTTTACCGAACAGTACACCTGCGGCTGTACCGAATGCGAATGCAATCAGACCGAGAATTACGATCTTGATCGTATCCATATTAAGGAATGCCTCGGCACTCGTTGTTGCTCCTACGGATGTTCCCAGCAGGATAACTACGATGTACATCATTGCATTGGAAGCTGTCTCTGTTAACTGTCTTACAACTCCGGACTCACGGAACAGGTTACCAAGCATTAACATACCAACCAGTGGTGCTGTTGTAGGAAGGATCACGCACACAACGATCGTAACGATGACCGGGAATAAGATCTTCTCAAGCTTGGAAACAGGTCTTAACTGTTCCATCTTAATCTTACGTTCTTTTTCTGTTGTCAGAAGCTTCATGATCGGTGGCTGGATGATCGGCACCAGTGACATATAAGAATATGCCGCTACCGCGATTGGTCCAAGTAATGCTGTCTGCTGTAACTTACCTGCAAGGAAGATAGAGGTAGGTCCGTCAGCTCCACCAATGATTGAGATCGCTGCTGCCGCTTTGTCAGAGAATCCCATAGCCATCGCTCCAAGGTATGCTGCAAAGATACCGAACTGAGCAGAGGCACCAAGAAGGAAACTCTTAGGGTTAGCGATCAGTGGTCCGAAGTCTGTCATCGCTCCTACACCCATGAAGATCAGGGAAGGGAGGATTGACCACTCATCCAGTTTATAGAAGTAGTAAAGCAGTCCGCCTGTTCCATTTGCCGCATCTTCTGCATGAAGCATGATGTCCGGATAAATGTTAACCAGTAACATACCGAATGCGATCGGAACAAGAAGCAGAGGCTCGAATCCATGCTTGATTGCAAGATAAAGGAAAAAACATGCAACCGCGATCATGACTACATTGCCCCATGTAAGACTGAAAAACGCCGTCTGATGCACGAGGTTTCCTAATGTTGTCGTTATATATTCCATTTTTTAACCTCCAGTCGTGTTAGATAAACACCATATAAATGATGTTAGTTCAATGTAGCAAGAACAGCGCCTGAATCAATTGCATCGCCTACTGCTACATCAATGCTTGCAACGGTTCCGTCTTCCGGTGCTACAACTGGAATCTCCATCTTCATAGCCTCGATGATGACAACTGCATCACCTTTCTTTACAGCCTGACCTACATTTGCTTCGATCTTGAATACTTTTCCTGCTGCTCCGGCTTTTACTTCGATGGATCCAGCTCCTCCTGCAGGTGCTGCCTTTGGTGCTGCTGGTGCTGCCGCAGGAGCTGCCTTCGGTGCTGCTGCAGGTCTTGCTACTGGTGCTGCACCTGCTCCGTTTTCTTCTACTGTTACATCATATACATTGCCATTCACTGTGATTGTATAATTTTTCATTGAATTCATCCTCCTAATTAATTATGCGTGCCACTTATTTGATGGACGACGCTTGATGCTTCTTACTACGAAGCCGTCTGTGCTTCCACCGGCTTCTGCTTCATAAGCAGCGATCGCTGCGGAAATAACTGCTGCCAGTTCATCATCATTCGATGCTTCTTCTACTACAGGTGCTGCAACTGCTGCCGGAGCCGGAGCTGCTTCCTGTGTGCTTTCTGCTTTTCCTTTGTTCTTGAATTTTTCTTCAAGTGCAGGAATGTATTTGAACAGGGAGATCAGAATTGAGATAAAGATCAGGATTACGAATACGGTACCCATTCCAAGGATTGTATTCAGTCCTGCTTTTTCCATGATCTCACCGATGCTGTAATGTGCATCGATCGTTGTACTGTCCAGATAAAGGTCCTCATCAAAAACAAATGTAATGTCTGCATCACGGTCTTTGAATTTTGCACTGGCCGTTACTTTCAGTTCATCAGAGGATGGTTCGAATTTGTAATCACCGTGGCTTACATATTCCCCACACTCTTTTGTTCCCTGCTGCCATGCATCCAGAGCTGCAAGGAAACTATCTTTTGTAAATGGAACACCCGCCTGGTTCAGCTGGGACTCGATCTGAAAATCTGTCATCTTGTTCCACTGTTCGATAGTATCTGCATCTGCACTGTTGCAATACTCGATCAGAAAATCTGTTGCCTGTGTGATCGTTGATTTATCATACTGAAGATTTTCTTTCTTACTTCCGCAAGCGGTAAAGCAGAGCATTGCGACAAGCACACAAAGTAATACGCTTATTTTTTTCTTCACTTTGCCTCACCTCTCTAAACCGTACCGTGTTTCTTTGCCGGACGATCCTCTCTTTTTGTGAACAACATCTCAAATGCGCCGATCACATATTTTCTTGTATCTGCTGCTTCGATGATCGTATCCACATATCCTCTTTTTGCTGCTGATAATGGGCTTGACTGCAGATTCTTGTATTCTGCTGCTTTCTCTCTGATGGTAGCTGCATCAGCGTCCGCATACATGATCTTAGCTGCCTGGTTTGCATCCATCATTCCGATCTCTGCATCCGGCCATGCATATACCATATCTGCTCCGACTGCTTTGCTGTTCATTGTCACATAAGCGCTTCCGAATGCTTTACCGATCACAACATTTACCTTCGGTACTGTTGCATCTGCAAATGCATAAGTAAGTTTTGCTGCTGATTTTGCGATACGTTTCTCATCGTATTTGCTTGCTGTAAATCCGCTTACATTCGTAAGTGTCAGTACAGGGATGTTGAATGCGTCACAGAACTGTACGAATTCTGCAGCCTTTTCAGCTCCGTCAGCAGAAAGTGAGCCGTCAAATTCAGCCTCCACTTCAGCTTCTTCATTATATACTTTCGAACGGTTAGCAACTGCACCAACAGTCATACCATTCAGTTTGATGAATCCTGTCACCATATCTTTTGCATATGCTTTCTTCACTTCACAGAAGATGTTGTCATCAGAGATCATTGTAAGAGCGATCGCTGTGTCTTCTTTTGCATTCGCAAGATCTGCACATACGCGGTTCAGATCATCGTTACATTCTTCATAAGAAGAATCCTCTTCATTGTTACCCGGTAACATACATACAAGAGAACGGATGTCTGCAAGGATATCTTCTTCTGATCCTGTTCCGTCCACAAGACCTGTTGTCTCACTCTGGAATGCCGCAGAAGATGTATCACATTTGGAAATGTCATTTCCAGGAATTGCATTCGGAGTATTGGTAAATAATTTACCGTTCTTTGCTTCCATAAATGTAAAATCTGTCAGAGCCGGCACGATAGAAAGTCCACCACCGCATGTTCCGAAGATTGCTGTGATCTGAGGAATCACTCCGGAAGCCATTGACTGCTTCTGATAAAGCTTTCCAAATGCTTCTAATGCATCTGTTGCTTCCTGAAGTCTGAATCCTGCACAGTCAACCAGTCCGATGACCGGTGCTCCCATCTTCATTGCCATATCATAGATATTAGAAATCTTTTTTGCATGCATCTCGCCGATTGCGCCATTTAAAACAGTGGCGTCCTGGCTGTATACGTATACCAGATTTCCATCGATCACTCCATATCCGGTGATCACACCGTCTGCCGCAGTTTCTTTTTCCTGCATGTTAAAATCAGTCGTTCTTGCTGTTACTGCTCCACCGATCTCAACAAAACTGCCTGCATCAAGTAAACTGTTAATTCTTTTACCTGCTGCATTGTCTGCTGCCATGTTGCCCATAGTCTAGCCCTCCATTTTCATTATTTCAAATTGGGTTTTTCTGTTTTTTCCATGTTGAAAAGTAAAACCAAATTTTTTCCAATCATATTATACTGTTTTTGGTACTTTAACGCAATACTTTGTGTTGTTTTTTGTTAAATACTTGACGACCCGTATAAATCCTGCATAAATATAAAAAAGCTATGTGCATACTTTGTTCCGTACACACATAGCCTTTTCATCTGCAACATTCTGTTCTAAAACTTCTTCACTTTTTTTCTCTTCATATTTCTGCATCTTTCCAAAAGAAATTCTGCCAGTTCGTCCGTATTGTTTCCTTCCAGTGCAGTCTTTGGAAATCCAATCATCGCTCTCGCCGATCCGACCGTCTCGGGATCTGCCTTCACAACTACACCGAATGCCTCTTTCGTCTCCAGGATCTTGGTAACATCTTGGTACGAAAATGATCTTGTCTTTTTCGCAGTTACACTGTCAAAGTGATCATCAAAAAAGTGGATTTCGGAACTCACCGGTCCACCGTTTAATCTGCATCGTCTGTCAAACTGATCTTCTGCATCCCCGACCGCCGTTGTCGATAACACCTTTCTCCAGATTGTTCTGTTCAGTATCACTGCCGCAACAAATGCCAATGCCCAGACTACAATATACTTAATGACAAAAAAAGTCATTCCTCCCGGCGTACCGCCTCCCGGGTTTCCATATTCCCACATAAAATAGAACACAAGCGGTCCCATCACTGTCATCACGAACTTAATCGTAATATCACTGCTGTCCACTCGGAAAAGTTCGCAGATCTGCTTCAACGTATTCTGTGACTCTTTATATGCCACACGGTAATAATTCGCCATATCATTTTCCCCTTTACAAAATCTGTGTCTTATTATATCCTTATATAGTTGATTATTCAAGAAAATACTTTATAATTATTTGTAAATTATCTATAAACTCTTCTATGTGTTCTCTCTATAGGGTTTCTCTATAACCGCTTCTGTTTATTTTTGATTCCTATTATCATTTAGTGATTTTTGCTTACATTTTCCGTCTATATATGGTCGTTTTATTACATATCAACATATATATTCCTAACAAAATATAAAAAACCTTAACTTTTTCTTAAACAATTAGTTGTACTTTAGTCTGGTTTGTGATAAGATTAGCTACGTTGAGAGTTTTAAGCATGAGAGGTTTTTCCTCGTATTGTTAAAACCAAAGAAAAATTTCATATTGGAGGGTGAATCTCATGGAGAACACTAAGAAAAAATTACCATTTGGTTTCTATGTGTGCTGTCTGACTTTCTCTTTTGAAAGACTTGCATACTACGCTGCTAAATGGGGGCTTGCGATTTTCATCGCAGCCAAAGCAGTAAACGGTGGTCTTGGACTTGACAAATCCGTTGGTGCTGCAATGAGTTCTAACCTGGTAGCATTTACTTATATCACACCTATCATCGGTGGATATATCGCTGACCGTTGGATTAGTCCTCGTATTCTTGTTCCTGTTGGTGAGATCCTTATGGGTCTTGGTTATCTGTGTGCATGGAGAGCAACAGAGGCTAACGGCATCGCAATGTTATGGGCAATGATCATTCTCGTTTCTATCGGAACTGGTTTCTTCAAAGGAAACGTATCTGGTATCAACGGACGTCTCTTCCCATTAGCTGATCAGGACGAACTCGACACTGTATTCAACTTACAGTACATGTTCGTTAACATCGGTTCTTTCTGCGGAACTACTTTCCTTTCACTTGTTGGAAAGAGCGCTGGATACCGTACTATGTTCCTGGTTTGTGGAATCTTCCTGTTCATCGACTGCGTATGGTGGTTCGTTGGAATGAAGTCCTTCGGCGAAGCCGGAAAGAAACCATTCCTTGTTGACAACCGTACAGAAAATGTTGACAAAGCCGACAAAGAGAAAGACAATGCACCTCTTACCAAACTTGAGAAAAACCGTGTGATTGCTATCTGCATCGTAACACTCTTCTCTGGTATTTTCTGGCTGATCTGGTACATGGCTTACATGCCTGTTTACTATGAATTCGGTCCAGTATCAGAAGCAGGACTTGGATGGGCTAACTGGAACATTGGTTCCTTCGAGATGCCTACTGCATGGTTCGACTCAATGAACGGACTTCTTTGTATCATCCTTTGTCCTGTATTCGCAGGAATCTGGGCTAAGATGAGACAGCGTCCACAGGGTGACTGGGGAATGTTCACAAAGACAGCTATCGGTATTATCGTACTTGGTCTTTGTACAGCTTCCATGGTACTTGCAGCAGTTCTTTGCGGACAGAGTGCAGATAAACCAGTTGGTATCTGGGTAATCATCCTGGCTTCTGTATGTATGTCAGTCGGAGAAGTTATCTTCTCACCACTTGGAAACTCATTCATCAGCAAATATGCTCCAAAGAAACTTCTTGGAACTATGCTTGGTGTATGGCCACTGGTCATCTTCTTCGCTGGTAAAGCTTATGGACCACTTTATAACTGGCTCGAAAACTTCGACTTCGTTAAAGCATATGGTGTTGTTACAATCATCATCGTTGCCTGCGGAGTTATCATGTTAGCATTTACTAAGAAGTTCGACAAGATGGTTGAAGGTAAATAATTCGTGAATTAAATACCGTACATAAAAATAAGACTTGCTTATGCAAGTCTTATTTTTTACGATACTTTTTATTCCCTGTACTGTAACTTCTTTTGATCTGATTATTATTTTTCTTCGTCTTCTTCGTGCTTTCTTTCTTATTTGCCTTCGCACTGAATGAATCTCCGGATCCACGTGGTGTAATATTCTTCTTTGTTCCGATCTCTTTCTGGTCTTCGAACGCAGGCTTCAGAAGTAATTCCGCACCAATTACAAAGCAGGCAACTTCTACTGCCAGCTGGATCATCTCCCCGTTCTTTCCGAGTCCTTCAAAGAAAGGATCCAGCACTCTTGCCCCGGAAAGGATCACCAGTGTCAGTCCGGCATAAGTAAACAACGAATAGAACATCATCGTCTTCCCCCTGCCTTCATTCTGCTGCATGAAGTAGTATCCTGCGATAAAAATCACACCGCCAAGGATCATCAATATGTACTTTAACATCTCTATCTCTTCCTCCCAATCATGTTTTCTGTAAAGTCTATTACATATTATACATGAAATCTATCCCGATTCCTATCTTTTCTATATATATTTTCAATTTTCTTATATTGTTAAATTTTCCAACTTCTATACATCCTTATTCCTCCATTCAAAAACACACCATACCTTATACCACAGAAAAAGGGATGCACCACTGGCACATCCCCGTCACTTTTCATTACATATTCTATTTCTGATTTCTAAACTGCATCGGAGTCATATCATAAGCTTTCTTGAACAGTCTGTTAAAATGTTCCACATTCTGATATCCTACCGACATTGCAATATTCTCAACCGTCATATTGCTGCTCTTGAGCAGTGCTTTCGCTTTCTTCATGCGGATCTTCTTCACCAGATCCCCAAATGTCATTCCGGATTTTTCCTTAATGTATTTTGACAGATAAGGTTTGGACAGGAAGAATTTTTCTGCCAGGTCATCTAATGTAATGTCAATATAATTTGCCTGTACATAATTCATGATCTCGATCATTCTTGCATCCGTACATGCATCAGCACTCCTAAGTTCTTCAATCTTATTTACCGCAACGATCAAGGCTTCAATGGACGCTCTGATGATATCCGGATCGATTCCTACACCCCAGAATGTCTTTCCATTGCAGATAATTCCCACATAAGCCACAGCCTTAGAAGAAGATCCCTTTGTAAGCGAATGTTCCTCATAGAAGGATAATTCATAGCTGATGTTAAAATACTGCTTGATCGCATTGCTTACTGCATCCAGACGTCCGTTTCCATTCGAAGTGATCACTTTGCTCTCTCCTGCATGATTGATCGTCACTTCCGCAGTGATTCCATCTACCTGTTTAAAATGGCACTCGTCGATGTGGAAGATGGATTTTGTGTTAATATAATGATCTGAGAAGATCTGGTATACCCAATCCGGTGTCAGCTCCTTGTGTGCCTTATCCGATACATCTTTTACCATATATCCTACTTCTTCACGCATTGCCTTTGGAAGATTGATTCCGTGGCTGTGCATTAAGATGTAATTTACGCCGCCCTTACCGGACTGGCTGTTGATACGGATAACGTCTGAATCGTATTCTCTTCCGACATCCTTCGGATCGATCGGCAGATATGGAACCGTCCATTTGTCACATTTCTTCTCATCTCTCCATGCCATACCTTTTGCGATCGCATCCTGATGAGATCCCGAAAATGCCGTAAACACCAGATCTCCGGAATATGGCTGACGATCGTATACCTGCATTCTTGTCAGGCGTTCATAAGTCTCACGGATCTTTTTCATATTCGAGAAATCAAGTCCCGGATCTACACCCTGGGAATACATGTTCATGCCAAGTGTAATAATGTCAACGTTACCGGTACGTTCTCCATTTCCGAACAGTGTGCCTTCGATACGGTCAGCACCTGCAAGGATACCAAGCTCCGCTGTCGCCACACCGCATCCTCTGTCATTGTGCGGATGCAGGGAAAGTACTACATTCTCTCTGTGTTTCAGATGCTTATGCACATACTCTAACTGGCAAGCAAATGTATGCGGCATTGCGTTTTCTACAGTTGTAGGAATATTGATGATCGCTTTATTATCAGCTGTCGGCTGCCATACATCCAAAACAGCGTTACAAACTTCTACGGCATAGTCCACTTCTGTTCCGTGGAAACTCTCCGGGCTGTATTCGAATGTAAAGTTACCGTCTGTCTCACTTGCAAGCTTCAGAAGTAATTTTGCCCCATCGATCGCAAGCTGTTTTACCTGTTCTTTATCTTTTCTGAATACCTGCTCTCTCTGTGCAACAGAGGTAGAATTGTATAAATGAATCACTGCATGAGGTGCTCCCTTTACAGCTTCAAATGTTCTCTTGATGATATGCTCTCTTGCCTGTGTCAGTACCTGGACCGTTACATCATTCGGAATCATGTCTTTTTCGATCAGGGTTCTCATAAACTGATATTCTGTCTCGGAAGCAGCCGGGAATCCAACCTCGATCTCCTTAAATCCAATATCTACCAACATCTGGAAAAACTCCAGCTTTTCATCCAGACTCATCGGCTCGATCAACGCCTGGTTACCATCTCTTAAGTCTACGCTGCACCACTTCGGAGGCTGTTCTACCGCATCTTTTTTCGCCCAGTCATATGTAACCTCTGGCGGCATAAAATAACTTTTCTCATATTTCTGATAATTCTTCATAATTCAAGCTCCACTCCTTTTGCCTCATATTAAAAATCAAATCATCGCTGCCAAATAAGCAATAATATTCATCAACTTTGTTGTTCATTTTTAATACTTTTATATCCTAACATATCCCCACGCAAAAAGGAAGTGATAATTTTAATCACTTCCCTTGATGTTTTTTAACATATTTGATTTTTCAGATTATTTCCACTAATTCTGTTCCAACGAACGTTTCTTGGTGATCGTAACCTTTTCATCATAGCAGGCAAAGATCTCATCCACTCTGTCCTTCTTAAGCTTTGGTGTAAGCACACTCACTACCGGTACTACGATCAGTCCTGCTACCATTGCAACTGCTCCTGCATTGATCGGTGATGCAATAAAGTGGAAGAACAGATTCAGAACCGTAATCCCGACACCTGCCGCAAAGCTGGCCCATACAGCAGCTCTTGTCACGCCTTTCCAGTAGAGACCATACATGAAAGGTGCCAGGAACGCTCCGGCAAGTGCTCCCCAGGAAATTCCCATCAGCTGTGCGATGAATGTAGGCGGATCCATTGCGATCACTACCGACAATACAATAAAGAACACAACCATCACCTGCATCGTACGTACC
>OIYE01001696.1_pt1 | contig 10022 bp, 9 predicted proteins | sample 1588091 | NCBI WGS metagenome assembly OIYE01 (sample SAMN03283265) | human gut metagenome | biome: human-associated habitat; material: feces | host: Homo sapiens | place: USA | collected 2013 | reverse complement strand
TATATCCAATGTGCGGCCGTCGGTGGCATAAACTGTCATTACAGGCTCCTCATACCAGCCAACCTCTTTATAATCCTGGATTTCGCTTTCATAAACGTCGATGGTGCGGCCGTCAGGGGCATACATGGTAACAAGTTCTACCGGCTCCGGTTCAGGCGTAGGAGTCGGCTCCGGCGCTTTCGTGTTTTCAGGCACCGGCGATTTTTCTGTCGCCGGAGGCGCCTCGTTCTGCTTTTTTATGGGAACAAGCTTGCCGCCGTGCTTCGTTTCGGTTTCAACTGCGCTTTGCCCAACAAGCCTGTCCGAGCCGTCGGGATAATATATCCTTGTCATGGCGCCTGCGCTGACACCTGCACAAATGCCAAAGGACATGATAACATAAAGCATGGTGCAAATAAATTTTTTCATACAAAACCCCTCCTTTACTCCATGTTTATCTGGAGCCGTTCATAAGTTTCCAAATTCCCCCGGCATACCGCTTAAGCAGCATCGACAGGGCCACTAACAGCGCCAGCGTAATTACTGGGAGCAGAAGATACTCAAACAGCGCAGTGACCGGTGTGACGGGAAAAATGAGCTGGTTTGCCGCCTGGAAAAACTCTAAAATCGTTCCGTGGGCGGAATATATGAAAAATGTAATGGTCGTAATATTTTGGGGCAGCGGCTTTGTAATGACGCTATCGAACAGAAACCAGAACGAAACGGCTGACACGGTGCAGAACAAAATGTGAAGCACAAGGGCCTGGGTTACCTGAAACAGCACGAAAAAGGCCTGTCCCAAAACCACGCCCAATACCGCCAGGCGTTTTATCTGTTTCTCTTTTTTATTTACTGCGTCAAAATAGTGCATTCCTACAAAACCGCCCAGCATATAGTAAAACAGGCCGTCGATTTGGATAAATTTTTGGTGGAACACATTCATGGAAAGGTTTCCTGCTGCGTCGGTGCAAAACAACAGAAACACCGCGCTTAAAGTGACAATTGCCACAGGCTTGTTTTTTAGAAGCACATAAATGACTGGGCAAAGCAGTGTGTATAAAATGAGCTGATACATGAACCAATAGCCCAGGTTGTATTTATATAAAAACACGCTCTCTAAAAAGTTTTCAGGGGTGAAAACCACACGGTTGATGTGTAGAACGTCCTCCACAACGTGAAACTTGCCCAAAAGATAAAAAAGCGAAAAGCGGAACAGGTTCCACAAAAGGTATGGAATGATCAGAGAAAAGAAACGGTTTTTCATTTTTTGCGGATATTTGCTGAAATTAAAATCCCGGTAAAACAGAATACCCGAAAACATGAAAAACGATGGAACGCCGATTTTAGCAATGTCACCGGAAATCAGCCGTTCAAAATAGTAAACAAACTTTTCAAAGACGGACTGATTGGGGGAAACAGAAAAATTTCCGAGATTTTCCGTATGGATTAAAATCACCAGAATGCTTAAAAAGGCGCTGTAGCTCAGCAGCTTTTCCTTATTTATGACACGCTCGCCGTTCAATCAAAAAACCTCACAATATATCACATAGTTATCCACTATTATAATATATTGTAAGGTTTTTTTCAAGCATTTCTCAGAATTTTCGACGTAAAATTATGTTTCCGCCTCAAATTTGCGAATATTTTCAGACTTGCCAATGACGATGAGTTTATCCTCCCGGTCAAAAATTTCGTCGGGCCTGATTTCAGTAATCACATCTTTTCCGCGGCTGATCGCGATGATGTTCAGCTTATACTTTTTCCGGATTTCCGACTCTAAAACCGTTTTTCCCGCGAAAGAATCCGGCAAGCTAATTTCTGCAATATCAATGTCACCCTTCAGCTCAAACAGGTTTTGAATCCGCTCAGACAGCAGGCGGCTTGCCAGCCGTTCCGCCATGTCCCGCTCAGGGTAAACCACCTCGGCCCCGATTTTTTCTAAAATTTCACCGTGGTCTGCATTGGTTGCCTTGGCAATGACGCGTTTTACGCCCATGCTCACCAAATGAAGCGTCACCAAAATGCTGGTGTCGATGTTCTCGCCAATTGCCACCACCACGACGTCGCAGTCCTGAATTCCGGTGGCCTCTAACGTTTCCTTGTCCAGTCCATTTTTAATTACAAAGGCATATTGGGTATAGTCCCGCAGCTTCCGAATGCTGTCTTCGCTGGCGTCAATCACCATAATTTCGCTGCCCGATTCCGCCAGATGCACCGCCAAAGCTGTGCCAAACCGGCCTAAGCCGATAATTCCATAGGTCTTTTTTATTTTTGATTTCATGTATGTTCCACGCGCCTTTCGCTTTGCGTTCTTTACCAGAAAAGCATGTCAAAGCCTTTCAGTTTATAAATTGCTTCTGCAAAATAATAGTCTGCATAAATAATCGGGAAGTTGTTCCCATGATAGCTTTCCGAGCCGCACCGAAGGATAGATTCCTCTTTGTTCGTCCAGTCGGCAAACGCTTCCTCAGCCGCGTGTAAAAGCTTCATTGCGGCGTTTTGGTAAAGCCTGCTTTCAAACTCCGGAACAGCCTTGGCAATTTCAATGAGCCCGCAGGCAGCAATCATGCCTGCTGTGGAGTCGTAAATCACCGGCTCCTCCGGGCTTCTGAAATCGGATTTAGGAAGATAGTCGTCGCACACCGCTGCGATAAAGTAGTGGGCAACCCGTTTTGCCGTGTCTAAATATTCCTGCTTTCCTGTATGGATAAAGCTCAGCACAAACCCATAAAGCGCCCAGGCCTGTCCCCGGGACCAGGACGACCCCTCGCCATAACCCTGCCCGCCAAAGGTTTTTACCAGCTCTCCCGTTTCCGGGTCATATTCGTTAATGTGGTTCACCGACCCGTCGGGACGCACATGAAATTTTTGTGTTTTTTCCGCATGGCTCTCGGCAATATAGCGGAACCGGTCGTCTTTGGCGTCAACTGCGGCGCGGTATAAAAGGGGAATGTTCATCATGCAGTCGATGATGGCCCAGCCCTCATGGCCGTCTCCGTTCCAGGCGCGGATAAAGCCGCCTTTGGTGTTATAGCGGGACGCTAAAATCGACGCCGCTGTCATAAACCGCGCGTGCGAGCGCTCGTTTCCGGTGAGCCGGAAGTTCACACCGGCGGTCAAGTTCCACATGAACCCAACGTCGTGATGCAGACCGAAAAAGTTTTCAAGCGCCTTGTCTAACAGTTCTTCCGTTACCTCCGCCGTTTTGCGGTATTCCTCGTTTTTTGTGCCGACATACATCAGCCACATCAGACCGCCCCAAAAGCCGTTTGTCCACCAGGATATGTCCTCACCCTGCTTGTCGTCAAACACGCCGTTCACCGTGGTGTAGGGCAGCTTGCCCCGGGCGGAAATGCAGGTTTTGGAAAGCTTTTTGTCTAACCTTTCCCACATTTCGTCAACCCACTTTTTTTCTGTTTCATTTAATGCAATCATTGTTCCACCGTCCTCTATTTTTTTCTGCAAACCATCAGTAACATCAGCCCGTTTCCCGGGTCAATTTCTGCATATTCCTGAATAAATTCGTTGCTGACCCCCAAAGAGTTTCCCAAATCCATTACCGCGTCGCTTAAGGGATAGTAAACTCCCCGGGCAAACACGTGCTCGCATTTGGTGAGTGGAATTAGAGAAAGACACCGGCCTTCCTGCCGCGGAATCCGCACTGGGGTGTTGATCAGCGTTATGTAATTGTCCTTGTCCGCAAGAGCGACTTTTATGCCGCGGTCAAGCCCAAACTTTAATAGTTGAATATTGGCAAGGGTGTGGTCAATCCGCCCTCCCAGCGCACCTAAAACCAAAATGCTGTCTGCGCCATGGCGGATTGCAATTTGAATGGCTTCCTGGGTGTCGGTCATGTCCTTTTCCGGCCGAAGGCGAACAATTTCCCGGCTTTGAATTTTGTTTTCGTCAAAGAAAGAGTCTAAATCACCAACAAATATGTCTGGTACCAGCCTTAAGCGTTCCGCATAGCTGTAGCCTTTGTCCGCGGCAAGAATCAGGTTGAAATCATCAGGGCAAACGCCCTCCGGCAGACCGTCAAAATCACCGCCGGCAAAAATCAACGCGTTCAATTGTCTATCTCCGTTTCGTTTAAAAATGAGCAAACCGCCTCTTTGGGCGACTGCGCCCCAAAAATTGCGGTGCCTGCAACCAAAACGTTTGCGCCGTTTGCTATGGGAACAGTTTTGTTCGTTAAATTTATGCCGCCGTCGACCTCAATGTCGAAATCCGGGCCGAAAAAGGTTCGCGCTGCCTGGATTTTGGCGTTTACACCGTCAATGTAGCTCTGACCGCCGAAGCCTGCAAACACCGACATAATCAGCGCCATGTCGATTTTGTCCCGGTAAGGGAACAGCCGCTCTGCCGGAACGTCGGGGTTCACAGCCAGGCCGCATTTTATGTTGTGCGACTTTATTTTATCCAGCGTTTCATCGATGTCGCTGCTGCAGCCAATGTGAAACGTAATAATATCTGCTCCGGCGGCCGCAAAATCGTCAATATAGCGCAGGGGGTCCGAAATCATTAAATGAACGTCGAACACCATTTGGCTCATTTTACGAATGCTTTTCATCACCGGCGCGCCAAATGAAATGTTGGGCACAAAATGCCCGTCCATTACGTCGATATGAAGATATTGCGCGCCTGCGGCTTCCACCGCAGACACCTCCTCGCCCAATCGGGAAAAATCTGCCGAAAGAATGGATGGAGCTAATAAAATCATTGGTATTCCTCCCTTTATGCTGCCGTTTTCTGCTGTTCTCTTATTTAATACATGCGCATCCGTTTCCAGATATCCAATACCAGCTGATAGCGTTTGGGATCCATTCCTTTAAACGGCACGTTGCTGGTGCAGAAGATGTATCCGCCGCCGGGCTTTCCGTAGGTCAGACAATATTCCGCGCTGTCTGTCACATCTTGTTCGGTGCCGGTTTGCAGCGCCGCACAATGCACATTGCCGCACAGGCACACTTTGTCACCCACCAGCTCTTTTACCTTTTTAATGTCCACGCCTGCCATGGGGTCTAACGAGTGCAGAGCGTGAGGGTTACATTCCACCAATTGGTCTAAAATCGGCATAATGTTTCCGTCTGTGTGTTTAATGGTATATAATCCGTCTTTTCTGGCAGCGTCAATAATCTGATACAGATACGACTGAATGAACTCGCCAAAGTTTTGGGGAGACAGAAACGGTCCGTTATTATAACAATAATCCGAACAGAGCAGCAGGCAGTCGATGCCGTTTTCCTGCAGCCATTTGTTGTGTTCAATCGCCGCGTCTGCCCGTTTCTGCGCTTCTGCTTTCAGTCCCTTGGGGTCGTCTGCCATGCGGTATGCAAATTCATACATTTCATTGCCGTCCGGGATTGCAAACGTACCGTCGCCGTGGCTTCCGAGCATTACGGTATCGCCTACAATTTCGCGCAGACAGCGATGATACAGGGCTAAGTCGTTTGGATCTTTTAATTCATATCCGTGCGCCGGAATAATGGAATATTCCAATTTGGAATAAACCTCTGCGGTATATTCCGCCTCTTCATAAATGGCGCGGTCCTTTTCCTTTCGGCTCATTTTGCGTTGATTTTCCTCGCTGAACTGCGCACCGAAAAAGGGCCTGCCGAACATTTCCTCTGCTAACTGAAACTCCAGTTCAAAAGTAGGAACCATATCCGGCGTCTGCAAATTTAGCGCCGCCACTGCACGTTCTTTTGGCGTCATAATGCTTCACCTCTTATTGTTCTGATTTAATAGAAAATGATATAAATTTTTAACAGCTGTTCTTTTTAAAGCTGCCAGTCTTTAACATCTTTTAAAGAGTTGTAAAGTGCACAGTAGCTGTTGTAGCGGTTTTGACCGATTTCGCCTCTGTTTAATGCGTCTTTCACCGAGCAGTCCGGCTCGGTGATGTGGCTGCACCCCGGAAACCGGCACTGGCCGCCGTGTTTTGCAATTTCCGGAAACATGGCGGAAAGATTCTGGGCCATCATCTTTTCCACTTCAAAAGAGCCAAACCCCGGTGTGTCGAACACAAAACCTCCGAAGGAGAGAGGGAACAGCTCTGTATGCCGTGTGGTGTGTTTTCCCCGCTGAATTTTATCGCTCACCGCTCCGGTTTTTAAGGTGAAGTTTTCCCCCATGGCGTTGAGCAGACTGGATTTCCCAACTCCCGAGCTTCCGGCCAGTGCGGTAACCTTTCCCTTTAACAGGTCTTTTAAACGATCCACACCCTCGCCTGTTTTGGCGGAGCAGACAATCACGGGAAAGTCTGCCAATGCATATTCCTTTGCTAAATCGGCGGCTTTTTCCCGGTTCAATTCTGCTTTATTAATGCACACGGCACAGTCTACCCCCTGGGATACCGCAGTAACTGTCAGCTTGTCAATCAATTCTAAGGCCGGTTCCGGTGCGCTTATGGCAAAGGTGACCAAAAGTAAGTCGATATTGGAAACGGGAGGCCGGAAAAACTGGTTTTTCCGCGGCCCGATTTTGGTTACATACCCTTCTTTTTCTTCTGGGTCGGTAATTTCAATCTCCACCCTGTCGCCCACCATGGGAACCTGCCCGTCTTTGCGGAACCGGCCCCTTGCGCGACAGGAGAAAACCGTGCCGCTGTCGCATTTTACATAATAGAACCCGCCGATTCCTTTCATGATTGTACCAGTCATTTATGCAAGCCGTCCTTTCGGTTAATCCTCATTTGTGCCGTTGTTGCCGCCCTCGTTTGGTTCGTCATCGCCGCCGCTGGTGGGCGTGGACGAAGGCTTCGGCGTGGAGGAGGGAGATGCGCTTGCCGAGGGCTTTGCAGAAGGTGTTGGCGTGGCGGAGGTTGCCGCTTTGCCGCTGCTGATGCGAATGTCGATGGCTTTATTTTTCTTCACCCGGTTACCTTCAGCTTCAGACTGTTTCACAACCGTTCCCTTTTCCTTTTCGCTTGCCACCTGCTGCACTTCACCAAGCTTTAAGTCGGCGCGCTCTAAAGCAGATTTCGCTTCGTTTTCCGTTTTACCAAGCAAATCGGGAACAATGGTATATTCATTTTCGGTGTTGTCGTTTTTATTGCCGTTGCTTACGTATATGGTAACGACAGAACCCTCCGATGCAGAGGTGCCGGCCGCCGGATGGGTACTGATAACGCGGCCTGCGGCTACGTCGCTGTTGTCCTGCCGTTCCACGGTAACGTCAAATTTCAGCGCTTTTAATGCAGAAGTTGCGTCTGCCTCCGTCATTCCTGCAACTGAGGGGATTTTTTCCATAGTGGCAGGCTGGTCGCCCAATGTGACGGTTATTTTTGCGTTGTTTTTAATTTTTTTGCCGCTTTTTGGGTCCTGCGTTACAATGATGCCCTCATCATCTGCCTGAATTTCCTTGCCGTTTTCCTGCACAATTTTCAGCTTGGTGCCTTCAATTAGTTCCAGCGCCTCGGCACAGGTGTGGTTCACAAGTTCAGGACACTCCACCTCGTTTTTTGAGCCGCCCGTCATAAACGACCAGCCCCAAATCGCTAAGGCAATCACCGCAATACCAGCAAAAATGCCGGCCACAATGCCTAAGGTGTCGCCTTTCTTTTTCTTCTTTTTCGCCTTGGCGAGCTCGGCGCGGGAGGGCTGTTTTTTCACAGGGGCTTTGCCTTGGCTGTTCTGGGATCTGCGCTGGGGGGTGCCGTTTTTCGCACCCTGGGGTGCACCGTTTTTGTTGCTTGCAGTTTGCGGATTAATCGGCGTGAATTTTTTCGTAAACTCATCTCCTTCGTCGTACCGTACCTCAGAGCCCACGTAAACCTTTTTTAAGTCAATCAGCATTTGTGTGGCCGTTTGATACCGTTCGCTCTGTTCTTTTTTCATTGCTTTTAAAATTACCGTTTCCAAGGATTTTGGAATAGACGGGTTAAACACCGACGGGCGCACAGGCTCGGTTTCTAAATGCTGCATGGCAATGCTGATGGCGGATTCCCCTTCAAAGGGGAGCCGTCCCGTCACCATCTCGTAGGTTAAAATGCCCAAAGAATAAAGGTCAGTTTTCGCGTCGGTAAACCCGCCCCGGGCCTGCTCCGGAGAAAAATAATGCACACTGCCCATGGTGAGGCCGCCGGTGGTAATGGTTCCCTGGTTTAACGCCTTTGCAATGCCAAAATCGGTAATTTTTAAAATTCCCTCTTTGGTGATGATAATGTTTTCCGGCTTAATGTCTTTATGCACAATGCCCTTTTTGTGAGCATGCTCAAGACCGGAACAAATTTGGGAAGCATAGTCAACCGCCTCTTTCCACTGGAGAACTCCCTTTGCGCTCAAGTATTGTTTTAAGGTGATGCCCTCCACATATTCCATGACGATATATTCCAAATCGTCTTCGTTTCCTACATCATAAATTGAAACGATATTCGGGTGAGACAGGCTGCCAGCGGACTGCGCCTCAATTTTAAACCGCTTGATAAACTCCAAATCGTCCCGGTATTCCGGACGCAGCACCTTAATTGCCACATACCGGTTTAGAACCAGGCATTTTGCCCGGTAAACAATGGCCATTCCGCCCCGGCCGATTTCCTCTATAATTTCGTATCTCCCATCAATAATCTTTCCACTCATCATGATTTGCCATCTCCGTTTCTGGTAATTTTAAAACCTGATTAAAATTACGGTTATATTATCCGTGCCGCCAGCGGTTTCCGCTTCCGCAACCAGTTTGTTTGCCGCGTCGTTTAGCGTTTCGCTTAAATTTATAACAGACAGAATTTCTTCGTCCTCCACCATGTTCACCAAGCCGTCGGAGCAGAGTAGAATTACGTCGCCCGCCTCTGCCCGAAACTCGTAAATGTCCGCTTCAACGGTCTTGTCCGTTCCCACCGCGCGGGTAATGATGTTCTTCTGGGGATGGCGCCGCGCCTCCTCCTTTGTGATTTTGCCGTTTTCTAAAAGCATTTCCACCAGGGAGTGGTCTTTTGTGATTTGCGTAATTTTCTCCCCGCGGATTAAGTATAGCCTGGAATCGCCCACCTGAACCGCGGTCACGTTGTGTTCCTCCGCAACGCAGGCCGTCATGGTGGTGCCCATGCCCGAAAGATTTCTGGCGTTTACGCTCATTTCATAAATTTCGCGGTTGGCGTCGTTTACGGCTTTTACCAAAACGTCTTTTGCATTTTTGCCGCATTTTCCAAGAACGTCCTTCTGCACAATTCCCACGGCCTTGCCGCTGGCAACCTCGCCTGCGTTGTGGCCGCCCATGCCGTCGGCAACAATGGCCAAAACCGTGCCGGACTGGTCAGGCTCGGACACAAAATAGGAATCCTCGTTTAGAGGACGGATGCGTCCGACGCTTGTAGCTGAACTCACTTCCATTCGTTTATCACCTCGTTAATTTATGTCTGTTTCTATGTGTGCTGCTTTTTTCCTGAGCTGTCCGCATGCAGCGTCTATGTCGCTTCCCAGCTCCCGTCTTACGGTAGCGTTTAAGCCTCTTTCGACAAGCCGTTTTAAAAACGCCGCCACATGCTGTTTTTCTGTTTTTTTAAAATCACGTTCCCGCACGTTGTTCACGGGAATTAAATTGATATGGTAAAGCCCGCCGGAAAACAGTTTTGCCAATTTGTCCGCACAGGCTGTGCTGTCGTTTTTGCCGCGGATCAAGGCATATTCAATGCTGATCCGCCGGTTTGTTTTTTGAATATAATGCGTCATTGCCGCGGTTAAGGTTTCCAGCGGATATTTTTTGTTGATGGGCATAATTTCGCTTCGTAAATCGTTAAAAGGCGCGTGAAGCGAAACAGAAAGCGTAATTGGCAGGTTCAGGCTTGCCAGCTCATAAATTTTCGGCACCACCCCGCAGGTGGACAGCGAAATGTGGCGGTAGCCGATATTCAGCGCGTCTTTATGGTTCACAATTTTTAAGAATTTTACCACGTTGTCAAAATTGTCTAACGGTTCGCCAATGCCCATCATCACAATATTGGAGATTTTTTCGCCGGTTTCCTTTTCTGCCGCCAAGATTTGCTCTAAAATTTCGGCGGCGGAGAGGTTGCGCACCTTGCCGCCGATTGTGGAAGCACAGAACGC
>OIYE01001692.1_pt1 | contig 10054 bp, 4 predicted proteins | sample 1588091 | NCBI WGS metagenome assembly OIYE01 (sample SAMN03283265) | human gut metagenome | biome: human-associated habitat; material: feces | host: Homo sapiens | place: USA | collected 2013 | reverse complement strand
CACACCACAGCGATACCGACTCCGCGCGACGTGCTGATGCCGCCTGCGGCACGTACCGCACCGGCCGCAACGCCGGTCACCATGCCGGTCTCAGCGCCGTCTGCAGCACCAGTGAGGCCCGCAACGTCAGCGCATCCCACGCCGGCCACGGTCTTCGGCCGGCACCCGTCCGGAGATGTTGCCTCGCCGGAACCGGCAGTGCCGGTAGAACCGGTGACGCCATCCGGCCCGACTCCGGCCATGATGCCGCAACGCCGTACGTCGGACGGTCCGACCACATTCGCTTCACTGGATGCCCAGGAACTGCCGGTCGTACGCGAATATTCGGCAGGCGGTCTGATTTTCGATGACCAGAACCGCGTGGCCATTATCGCCCGTCATTCCCGCTCCGGCCATCTCGAATGGTGCTTGCCGAAGGGGCATATCGAAAAAGGCGAGACCCCGCAGCAGACCGCTGTGCGCGAAGTGCATGAAGAGACCGGCATCCTGGGCGAGGTGATCGATTCCATCGCCACTATCGACTACTGGTTCACCGGTACCACGCAGCGCGTGCACAAGCTGGTCCATCACTTCGCGCTCAAACAGACCGGCGGTGAACTGACGGTGGAAGGAGACCCGGATCATGAGGCGGAAGACGCCATCTGGGTGCGTTTTGAAGATTTGGATGACGTGTTGAGCTATCCCAACGAACGCAAAATCGCGTGGCTCTACGCCAGGAAGAAGAACAGGCAGGCAAACGAGTGAACCTACCCGGAGTCTTACGACATTGCACACGTCTGGCACACGCACTGGCGGCTGGCGTCGCCGTTGTGGCGATGCTGGCCGCTCCATTGACCGTCTACGCGAACGATACGACGGACACGACTGATTCATCATCCGATACGACGGACGCAACGGGCAATCAGACCGAGAATCAGCCCAAGCAGAGCATTGCCATCACGCAAAGCACCCCCATCGTCACCTCCAAATCGGGCTATCGTGTCACCGCGGTCATCAGCAATACGGACAGCACGGCCACGTCAAGCGGCACACTGCACCTGACCACCAATGCGTTGTTCACCTTTGTCTCGCGCACCGATATTCAGAATTGGGCCGAGAACAACGCCCCCATCCCAACCCCCAACGAGTTGGGTTCCGTTGACGTGCCATCGATTCCCGCCGGCGGCACTGCCACCGTCACCATCGAGGTGAACGCCAATCAGCAGACCCTTGCCTCCATAGGGAGTTGGGGACCGAAACCGCTGATGCTGTCGTATATCGTTGGCAATCAGATACTCGCCGATTTGCCGAGTTTTCTGACCCGATCTTCGGATGGGCTCAACACCGCGACAACACCGGCCATGAACCTGACCGTGGCCATGCCCTACACCGCCAGCGGCTGGCAGGTCGATAATAAGGCCATCAGCAATCGCATTGCCGAAACCACCACTTCCTCGACATCAACATCGTCCAAGTCCAACAGCACGGACAAGGCCGACAAGTCCGATAACGCCGACGCCAGCAACGCGGCCAAAGCCACTGATACGCAAGCCATATCCTTATCCGAACAGGATGCCGATACCGCGCGATCCCTTGGGCAGACATTCGCCAAGCACCGCTCGCTGCAAGTGATCGCGGATCCTCTGTATTGGCGTCAGTCCGCAGTGCAACCGTCCATTGCCGGCATCATGCAGCCCGCCGACTTCGACATCACCGCCTATACCGCACTGGACGATACCGCGGCCTACGAAAAGGCCGGCATCACCACTGAGCAGTGGAACGCCAAGCAGGCGGCCGCATGGTATGCCGACGGAGGCGACTCCGAAACACCCTCCGCGTACGCATGGCAGGGCAACAACTGTTGGACGTTGGATGCGCTGACCGCAGCACGCGAGCAGGGCTATGACACGGTGATTGCCGGTGCCTCTTTCGATGCCGACCAGACTGAAGCCGTACACACAGGCACCTACGTGGTGCATACGCCTGCCGGCGATGTCACCGTGCTGAAGGAGCAATCGACCTTGGGCACGCTGTCCAAGGGCCAAGCCACCAGCACGGACGCGCAGGCCGAGTCCAGCGATGCCGGTCGGTTGGCCCGACTGATCGCTCAGAGCGCGTTCTACCAGATGGAACAGCCCTATACATCCCGATACCTGCTTATGACGTTCTCCCGCACCACGGAGGCCAGCTGGATAGATCAGGTGATGAGCGCCTTCGAGCAGGCGTCTTGGTTGAATCTGACGGACCTGAAGACCATGGCCAAGGCCGATCCGTACAATGTCAGCGATTCGGTCAATCCCGACAAGGCCGATGATGCCAACACCGCCAATACCCGGTCGGCATTGAGACAGTTGGCCGACAGCCGGCATGACATCATGCGCATGGCTACCTCCATATTGAGGAACGAGATTGATTCCGACGAAGTCTCGTCGTTGGACCCGCAGGCCCTGGCCCGGCAGGACGCCAATGACACCGCCTCGCATAGCAACGATCCGACGCAATGGATTGGCTCTTTACTGGTGCTGCATGACGATATGGCGCTGCGGTCCATGTCTGGCTCCCCCCAGCCGACAGCCACGCGAAAAGCCATGGTCAAAGCCGCGAAAACACTGGCCAGCGATCTTCTGAACGGCGTACGCATCAACCCATCGGAATCGGTATCCGTGTTCAGCGAATCCGCGAAAATGCCAATCACCGTCAGCAATGACCTTCCCTACGCCGTCAGCGTGCAGGTCAACTCACTGACTGACTCCATGCAGATCGTCACCTCGCGAACCGCTGACATCGATATTCCCTCGCATAGCGACGCTCAGGTGACCTTCACCATCCGCGTTTCCACTTCCGGCTCATCGACGGCCCATGTGTCGTTGATCGACCGGGAAGGCAACAGCTTCGGCAACACGCAGGACACCGCGATCACCAGTGTGATGCGCATCAGTGATGCCAGCGGCTTCATTATCATCGGCTTCGCCGTGCTACTGGGCATTATCGGCCTGTGGCGGCAGTTCCATCGGAAGAAGGACCCCGACGAATGAGTTCAAGCGTAGGTCGTAATTCCCTGATCATGGCCACGGGAACCGCTGCTTCCCGTGTGACCGGTCAGCTCCGCACGATTCTTCTCGCTGCGGCCATCGGCACCACCGGATTGGCGGCCAACGCCTATCAGGCCGGTTCCATGATTCCCCAATCCGTGTTCACGCTGGTGTCCGGCGGCATCTTCAACGCCGTGCTGGTGCCCCAGATCGTGCGCACGTTGAAAGAAAAAGACGCCCAAGAACGACTGAATCGCCTGATTACGTTGGCCATCGGCATCCTATTGGCCATGACCGTGGTGATGGCGGCGGCCAGCCCTCTGCTTGCCCGCCTGTACGTGGGTAGCGACGATCACCAGATGATAGCCCTGACCACCTCGTTCACCCTGTGGTGCATGCCTCAGGTGTTCTTCTACGGCCTGTATACGGTATTGGGTCAGATCCTGGCCGCCAAAGACCATTTCCTCACGTATGCGTGGAGCTCAACCGGTGCCAACATTATTAGTTGCGCCGGTTTTACTGGCTTTATTCTGCTGTTCAGCAAGGCCAATGAACAGCCCCTCGAATTCTGGACCGCCGACAAAATCGCGCTTACCGCAGGCACCTGGACTTTGGGCGTGGCCTTCCAAGCGCTGATACTGTTCCTGCCGCTGGCCCGTATCGGGTTCAAGTACAAACCCAGCTTCGGGCTTGGCGGCTTTGGACTCAGGTCTATGGGTCCCGTGGCGTTAGGCTCTTTGGGCGTGGTGATCACCAGTGAGATCTGCGGCATTATCCTTACCCGTATCGCCACATCCGCACCGCAGCGCGCCCACGAACTGACGGGTGCCAGCCTGTTCAGCGTGGCAGGCAACGCGACCTATCAGAATGCGTACACACTGTTCATCCTGCCCTATTCGCTCATCGCCGTATCGGTATCCACGGCTATGTTCCCCAAAATCTCCCGTTCCATCGCAGCTGCGAATCTGGATGAGGCACGGCACGACCTGGTCAGCGCACTGAATAATGTGGGCCTGCTCATCATGTTCTTCGCCGCCGCCATGGTCGTGTTCCCCGAACCGATCATCCGCGCATTGCTTCCGTCCGTCTCGATGGACGAGACTATGTTGATCTCCTATGCGCTTATCGCCTTGTCTATGGGCATTCCATTGGGGTCGGCGTTCCTGTTAATCCAGCGCACGTTCTACGCCTTTGAGGACGGCCTTCACCCCTTCCTGTCCGCGGTGATGCAGTATGGATTCACCTCAATATTCATGATCATCGGCATGATGGTACTTCCTCCTGAGCATTGGGTACTCGGCATCGCCTGCTCGGTGACCCTCGGTGGATTACTGGCGTTGCCGCTGACGTTGATGATGTTGCGCCGCAAGTTCGAAGGCAATCTTGGTGGTCGGGAGATCACGAGGACATATGCCAAGGCCATTGTGGCGGCACTGGCTTCCGGAGTTGTGGTCTGGCTGATCAAACGACCGGTAGTCGCACTGCTCGGCGCGGATATTCGACCAGTAGGCGGGCACATGAGCTGGTGGTCTGCGCTGGCCATCTGCGTGGTGCTCACCATTGTGCTGGCCGTAGTATATGTGGCTGTGTTGTGGGTGGTACACACCCCGGAACTCATCAGCGCCTATCACTCGATACTGGCCCGTCTACACAAGACTCCGGCCAGTGAGGACGTTGCTGTGACAGCCCAGCCGGAAAAAAGTCGACGCTACGTAAATCAATCCTGAGACGGAGCCCGTCAAGGATAGCCCCGCACGTAGAATATCTAAGACCAATCTCGAACACCAATCACACGGAGCCGAACGCACTATGAAACCGCAACTCGGAGACACGATTCTCAACCGATACACCTTGGTATCATCGTTGCGTGAGGAGCCTGGCATTCAGGCATGGAAAGCCAACGACCGTGTGCTGGCAAAGGATTGCCAGCTGTTCATCATTACCGATCGCAGCGCTTTCGCCGCAATCGATAAGCTCGCTGGTCGCATCGCCGCCACTCGCCCTGATCGTGTGATTCCCATACTGAAATACCGTATGGAATCCGACGTACTTCTCATTGTCATGCCGGTGGATAGCGGCCAATGCCTGACTGACTACATGGTGGATACCGCCAAGCCGCTCAGCTACAGCGCCATCCGGTCGATTATCGGAGAATGCGCCAACGTGCTGCGCGAGGTCATTGCGGATACTCCCAGCGGCATCGTCATCACAACCGACACCGTTCGAGTGACTACCTCCGGTGTGCAAATTGCCGATGCACCATGTGCCACGATGCTGGCCGATACGTCCGCTACCGATCTGCGTACGGACGGTCCTGAACGGTATGCGATTCGCCAGCTTGCGGCATTACTCTATACCCTGCTGACACGCACGCCAAGCCAAGCGACACCCACATTCAATCTGCGTGCCTTGCCGCAAGACACCCCTGGCGAATTCCGCGTGATTTGCAAGCGTGGATTGGCCTTGAGCGAGCCCGACGAGCATACGTTGCCAATGGCAGCCCTTGTAGAACTCGACGCCTTGTTGGGTAATTGGAAGCCGCTCTCTGAACTGAGCGATGCTGATATCGCTTTGCCGAGCGTGGAAAGCGATTGCTCGATTACCAAGGCGATACTGAAGCCTGCCAACGAGACTGATATCGTGCCTATTCCCAGCACGTTGATTAACAGCAACAGTCTTCCGGAATTGTCTATTACCCCTTCCCTGCCGATTCAGCCGGCCGCCGTCCCCGCTCCGCACGCGATGTCACCGGTTCCTCTGCCTGATGGGTCCAGTACTGCTGACGGCAACCAGTCTCAGTCTGATGCCCGCCGTCTGTTTGACTTCAACCTTTCTGACGCCTGGGAGCACGAAAATCTTTCCGGTGAAGGCACCGGTGACTGGTACAGCGAAATGAATCCGGCCCCTATCGGCGGTCCGGGTGATAATACTCGGTTGACAGTGCCTATTGTTACCGGCGGTATTTCCGATGCCACCGTGGGAGAGACAACCAGTCGTATTCCCGTGTTCGACGCCAGCGGCCGTGCTGTGGCTCCCGGTGAGGAATCACTGCGTGCCTTGGAAGAGGAGCAGGCCCGCATTGCCGAAGTAAGCGCCATTCCTCCGAGCTTCACACCGAAGGATGTGCCGGATGACGAGGTTGACAGCAAGCTGCCCGATGAACATCTGTTCGGCAAACTGTCGACCAAGGTCGTTGCCATCATTGTGGCTCTGATATTGGTAGTGGCAGCGGCTGTTTGGGCAGTGCATGCGTTCCGATCCTCCGGAGACAATCCTGCCGATGCTTCCAGCAACTCCAGTGAAGGTGACTGGCCTGATATCAATGCTGACGCTGTGCCATTTGGTGGCAGCGAGAACGCGACGAACGGTGGCACCACTGACGATTCTTCAAAGTCGAGTGATGACACTCAGAGCGAATCCAAGGACTCGGTATCAGACAAGTCCAAGAAGTCCGAGACTGCTGATTCGTCGTCCAAGAAGACCAAGGCCAAGAAGTCCGGCGATAAGGATTCCAGCGCTGTTCCGCAACCGAGCCATGAGAACAACACGGCGTTTACGATTTCCAGCGCCAACTTCCTGTCGAATCCTGGCGGCCAATCCGGGTACGCATACTACATGCACCTTGACCAGCCGCAGGATGCGTACCGCATGGTTATCACCATCCGCACATCCGGTGGTAAGGGCTATATTCGCGCAAATACCACTGGAGACCCCACTCAGGGCAAGCAGGTGGCCGAATTCACCTTTGCTGAAGGTGGCACTACTGAGGTGAAGTTCACCAAAGCCGTCAAGACGCAGGATCTGCTGCTGTGGGTGCCATCGGATAGCCTGCCGCAGAACCAGCTGTACATCGAAAAGGTGGAGGTCTTCTAATCGGCATCTATGCCGATAACTGACCCAAGAAGGGGTGGTACCGTTCGCATACATTCGACGGTACCGCCCCTTCTTCGCATCTGGCTGAATGACACGGAATATCGTATGGGGGTGTGACAATGTTTCACGTGAAACATAACGTCATCATTATCGGTTCTGGTCCCGCTGGCTACACGGCCGCCATCTATCTTGGCCGCGCAGGTCTCAATCCTGTTATGGTCACTGGTGCGTTGTCGCCAGGTGGACAGTTGGTCAACACCACTGAGGTGGAGAACTTTCCCGGATTCCCGGAAGGTATTCTTGGCCCGGATCTTATGGATCGCATGAAGGAACAGGCCAAGCGCTTCGGTACAACCTATATCGCAGACGATGTCTCTTCCATCGAGGCGTGTGAGAGTGATTCGGTCAAGCCGACCTATCGTGTAACACTCTCCGATGACTCCCAGTTGGAGGCATCAGCACTCATCATCGCCACAGGGTCGTCATTCCGTAAGCTTGGGGTGCCCGGCGAACAGGAGCTGTCCGGACATGGCGTCTCGTACTGCGCCACCTGCGATGGCTTCTTCTTCAGAAACAAGCCTATCGTGGTCGTAGGCGGTGGCGATTCGGCTTTTGAAGAGGCATTATTCCTGACCCGGTTCGGTTCTTCGGTCACCTTGATTCACCGACGCGATAGCTTCCGTGCCTCGCAGATCATGGTGGACCGAGCCAAAGCCAATCCGACCATCACTCTGATGACCAACACAGTGGTGACCTCCATTACCGGCACCTCCTCCCCCACACAGAACACCGGTGCACCTATTGCCATTCCTGGCTTGACGCTCAAACGACCGGCTGTAGCACCGGCCAGTGTCAGCAGCATCGCCGTACGTAACGTGGTGACCGGAGAAGAAAGCACGCTGGATACCAACGCCGTATTCGTGGCTATCGGCCATACGCCAGCCACTGATTTTGCAGCTGGTGTTGTGGACCGTGACAATGATGGGTATGTCGTGGTGCAGGGTGCCAGCACGGTGACCAGTGCGCCAGGCATCTTTGCTGCAGGCGATTGCGTGGATCGTACTTATCGTCAGGCAATCAGCGCAGCGGGCATGGGCTGCCGTGCAGCGCTGGATGCGCAGGCTTATCTTACGGACTGATTGCGGCGACCTGATGATGGCTTGCTGTTCTGACTGCTGCCTGTGACATAGGAGCAGCGCTAAGTCAGTGTTACAGCATGCCGCCCTTGGATAGTACGCACCGGTCAAAGGCATAGAAAGGCCCCTCAGGCGACGGAGAGGTTGGGGGCTGCGGACATTTTCTTGGAGATAATCACGCAGCCATTCCTTGGCTTTGACGGTATTGTACCGGGCTCATCCAACCAAGCGACTGTTTGATGCGCTCGTGGTTGTACCAGCGTATGTACTCATCGACCAAGGCGAGCACCTCGTTGCGGGTGTGTTCCTCCCACTTCTCGGGGTAGACCGCCTCGGTCTTCATCCTGCCGAAGAATCCCTCCGCGGCCGCGTTGTCCGGCGAACAGCCCTTCGCGCTCATGGAGCGCGTCAGCCCGAAGCGTTCCATGAGCCCGAGCCATCCGGGCCACCGGTAATGGCATCCACGGTCGGAATGCACCAGGGGACGCGCGTTCCCTGGCAGCGTCGAGGCCGCTTTCTCCAGCATCCGGTTGGCCAGCTCCGCGTTGGGGCTGAAGCCGGCGGTGTATGCGACGATCTTGCCATCGAAGCAGTCGATCATCGGCGAGAGGTACACCTTCCCGTCCCTGGCCTTGATCTCGCTGATGTCCGTCAGCCACTTCTCGTTCGGACGCTCGGCCGTGAAGTCCCGGTCGACGAGATTGGCGGGAGCCGGCGTCGTCTCGCCCTCGTAGGAACTATACCTGCGTCGCTTGGGCACGTGCGCCACGAGCCCTTCCTCCGCCATGATCCTGCGGACCACCTTCTCCGATACGCCGGTCTTGAGCACCGCCTTGATCCTGCGGTACCCGTACCTGCCCTTGGAATCGGCGAACGCCCCGGCCACCTCTGCCCTGAGTCCGGCGTACTTGTCAACGCCGAGCCGGGCGTGGTGGTAGTGGTAGCTGCTGGGCGCGATGGCGAGCAAGCATGTCATCGAGCTGAGCGAATACGCCGGCCTCAACCGGTCGATCAACAGGGTCTTCTCCCTGTTCGACAGGCGCCGCAGGTCGGCGCCGGGGTCTTTTTTTACGACCTCCACCACCTCCCGCATCAACGCGTTCTCCAGCTCCAGTTCCTCGACCCTGCGGCGCAAAGCCTCCGCGTCATCATCATCGGCTGCGGACGGCCAGCGACGGGAGCCAGCGGGCTTATTGCCCTGCGCGGAGTTCCTGTTTTTGGGCTGCAACGCGGCCATGCCGCCCTTGCGGTACGCCCTGACCCAGCCATGCACCGCGCCGACGCTCACGCCGAGCTGTTTGGCGGCCTGCTTCTGCTGCATGCCGCCCAGCACCAGCTCGACTGCCCTTCGCCTGGTCTCCAGTGGGATGATGGGTTTGGCCATATGGCCAGCATACCGGGAATCCATCGCCAGCCAACGCTCCAGACACTGCCTGGTCGGATAACCCAGATGCTCCACCACCTGGGCCGTCGTCATCGGCGTGGTGAAATACAACTCCACCGCACGCTCTCGTTCCTCAAGACTGAACATACGAAAATCTTTCCGTTCGGTCTCCAAGAAAACGTCCGCAGCCCCTTGTGCCCGATGTTTTGCGCAAATGTGGCCTGGTCCGTCGTCGGGGGAATGACTTCAGTCGGTTGATTGCATGATGCCGTCGAGCCGCCGCTACCTGGACATGTCCCGACTCGGTGACACCATGCAGACAACCGACTGAAACCGACCTGGCAACGGGCCAGACCGCTTTTGCGCAAGACTTCGGGCACAACCAGACCGTACCTTCGGCCATATGGATCTGAATTACTTCAGCTTTGCAGCCGAAGTGCGTCTCACAATGGGGAACAACTATCGTGATTTGTGAGGAAGGTCCGCCAGATCATGTATATGCGTATGGCCCGTACTTGTAGCACGGGCCATACTTTTCGTTCCATGGCTGTGGTGTAGAAATTGATTATTCCTTGACCGCGCCCGCGGAGAGGCCGGACTGCCAGTACTTCTGCAGGCACAGGAACGCGATGACCAGCGGGATGATCGTG
>OIYE01001685.1_pt1 | contig 10087 bp, 8 predicted proteins | sample 1588091 | NCBI WGS metagenome assembly OIYE01 (sample SAMN03283265) | human gut metagenome | biome: human-associated habitat; material: feces | host: Homo sapiens | place: USA | collected 2013 | reverse complement strand
CAGCCTTCCAAGCTGGATACGTGGGTTCGATTCCCATCACCCGCTTTTTTCATGCCTGATTTTAATTTCATTCTCATATACAGATGTAAATACAAAAAACACTATATTCTATCCGAAAGAAGATGGAGTATAGTGTTTTCCTTTTTCCAATATTCTATTTTCTGTCATATTTCCTGTTATCGTTTTCCGATTCTTCTCATCCACATCAGGACAGATCCTATCAGGATATAGACATCTGCCAAATTCGCTGTTACATCACCTAATATCTTATGGTCAGATCTTATACCAATGTAATCTACGACTTTACCTCTGACGATCCGGTCATACGTATTGCTAATAGCTCCTGCACTCAGTAATGTCCATGCTGTCTTAGTCACCTTATGACCTTCCCGGAATGATTCTGCCAATGTCAGCATCAGGATCACTGCCGTCGTTATCACAGACGCTTTCTTTACCTTATCCGGTTCGGAATCCATGGAATTAAATGCAAAGCCTTTGTTGTATACTTTTCTGATCAGGACTTTTGTCCCGCAAAAGTTTTTTTCCTCTTTCTCACTTATATTTTCTTCTATGTACTGTTTTACAGCCATATCCAGAGCAAACAGTGTTCCAACCGCACCCGGTATGCTTGTGTGCATCTATATCTCTCCTTGGATCTTCACAATCTCTTCTTCCTGCTTTTCAATCTCTTCCTCGCGTTTTTCGATTTCTTCGCAGAGTGTTACGTAATCCATGTCGGATACTTCCCCACTCTGGAACTTCTCATATACCATACGACCGATATCTGCAAGATCTCTTTCATTTGCTCTCTTTAAAGTCCGTACATTACTTTTGATCTTCTGAATCTCCAGTGTATCTCCTGTCTTCTTAGTGATGTCACTCGCAACATCTGAAACTCTTCTGCTGAATTCTTCAAAAAAATCTGCCATCTGTATCCTCTCCTTATCTCGTTCTTCTTTACAGCCGTCTTAAAATATCCAGTGAATGATACAGGTTCATCGTTCCATATCCCCACTGTGTATTTGGATATTCTATCGCCGGAAGCTTCTGCGCACCCATCACGATCACATTCCTTACCTGACTGGCTGATGCTCCACCCGCTCCCGGCTGATCACTGATCCACTTCATGATCAGTGCACAGCCACCTGCCGCAATTGCTGTTGCTGCACTTGAACCGGTGCGTTCTTTGAATCCTCCGCCCGGTACCGCACCGGTAACCGCTACTCCCGGTGCAGCATAATCCGGTTTGATTCTTTCATCTCTAGTATACCCTCTGCCCGAATTAATATCAACCGTATTCTCCTGACTGTTATAATAAGACACCGTCATCGTATGCTCCCCTCCTGCCGGTTCTGTAAATGTGGTATCCGGATTCGATTCCAGAAAATATACTTCTCCATCCAGAAACTCTTTCATGGGCAGCCACATATGAAACTCCCCCTTCGTCTGCATCACAGGCTTTACTTCTATTTTCCAGATTCCCGGTACTGCTTTCTGCAGCCGGATAAACACCAGCTGTGCATCGCTATTCTCCTGCAGAAGTCTGTACTCCACCGTAACAGTTGTCCGTTCAAAAGCAAATACAAAATCAAACAGATATCCCAGACGTACCGGAATCTGCCCGGTACGTTCTCCGGAAGGTGATGTGATCGACACTGTCACAATGTTCGGAAGAGTACTCCATAACTCCGTCACAAAACCCTTCACCCCTTCCCCTACCCTGATCTCCGCTGTCCGTATATTCTGTGCCTCCGTAAATGTTCCGTAATAATGATGTCTCTGCGCTGCCTCATTCCCGGTTCCCGTTACTACACAGCGGTTTCTCAGCAATGCATAGCCATCCAGAACTCCTGCAAGCAAAGAGTCACCATTATGCCCTCCGAAACTGGTTCCAATCGCCATACAGATCACAAGCGGCATTTCCCGTCTGCGGGCCAGTTCATTCAGATACCGAAGTCCGGCCAGGATATCATTTTCCTGATAACAGTGTGCATCTTCTGCAACAGCAAAAAATTCTTTCAGATATTTTTTTGCCGGCTTCAGCTTTACCATCGCGATCACCGCCTCCGGGGCAGCCCCAAGAAACTGTCCACTGCTTTCTGCACTTCCGGCAGCCACACTTGCAACAAATGTTCCATGCCCATCTGTATCTTCCGAAGAGATCAGTTCCTGCGGGCTTTCCGAATGTAAAGCCGCATTGATTCTTTCTTCGGTATACTCTGTTCCATACAGAAAGCCCTCCGGCGGATCCCCATCCTGAATTGTCTGATCCCAGATCCCCACAATTCTTGTTGTCCCGTCAAGATTACGGAATACCGGATGAGTATAATCGATCCCCGTATCCAGGAAACCGATCATAATCCCCTCTCCCATAAGCTGCAGCGTCGGATAATTCTGCAGTGTAATAATTCCGGCTGCATCTAACGGCTGCATATCCAGAAGTGTATAGCACTTGGGGATCGCACCGTACCAGTACTGCCGCAAGGATAAGGGAAATAACATCCGGCTGTCTAACGACACACTTTTATATCCGAAATCCAGCTCCTGGATACACATCTTTTCCGTATCCACCCCTTCTAACTCACCTTCCCTGTATGGCGAGATAATAAAATCCCAGTAATCTTCCGATAATATATTTTCTTTACATCTGTCTTCCAATGAAAAAAAGCCTTTCATATACATTTGTTTTATGTATATGAAAGACTTCGTGTCATTCATTAATATTTTTATGCATTTGTATGCTGGTTCAGCATACGCTCGATGATCTCCACAGATTCTTCGATACCATAACTTGCACTGTTAAAACAGATATCATAGTTCACAGCATCTCCCCACTTCTGGCCGGTATAGAAATTGTAATATTTCGAATGCTGACGGTCAATCTTCTTCAAAAGGCGTTCTGCTTTTTTATGATCCAGATTATTGACTTCCATGACTCTGTGTACACGCTGTTCAAAAGGAGCTGTAATAAAGATACTGATATGTGGAATATGATTATTTGCCAGTATCACATCCGCACATCGTCCCATAACAATGAAATCTTCTTCTTTTGCCCTCTTACATATCAGATCACTCTGATTAAAGAAGATTGCATCTTCTTTTGTCAGACCATGATAACGGTCAAAATCTTTCAGACGTTCTTTCAACGTCCGTCCGGATCCCTGGTACTTATTCTCAATCTCATTTGTTCCCAGATCTGCCACATCTACAACCGAATCTTTCTCCGCGTCCAGACGTCTCAATACTTCATTGAATATCTCTGCATCGTAATAGTTGATCCTGAGTGCATCTGCCAGTGCAAATCCAATATCGTTACCCGCACTTCCATGTGTTCTTCCGATACAGATGATCAGATGATCATCCTTTGAAAACTTCTGACGCAGGTTCGATGTATTTAGCTTTGCCCTGTTTTCATCCAGAATCTCTACTTTTCCAAAACCTGCCGGCAGTTCTGCGATTTCTTTTAATATCTCATCATATTTTCTCATCAGTCTGGATCGGTCTTCATCCTTACGGATCGTACGTGCCATGTTACTGATCAGCGCAAGCTCACTTCTGAGCAGATGCCCCTGTGGCTTTGTACGCATCAGCTTCACAAGACTTTCTACACAAGTACGTTTGTCTCCCGTAAAGGTACGGCCAAGAGAAGAACCTACACATTCATAGACTTCTCCGTCCAGATCATAGATCCGTTCCGCTATGTCATAGTATTTATTCTTATTTTCCATGTTCCGCACCTCCCCTTACAAAAAGAATACCAGCATATCGATAATAAATACCGGTATCAGACATGTCAGTGACCATACCATATATCCGAAGAACGATGGCATACGCACACCATTTTCATCTGACATAGATTTTACCATGAAGTTCGGCGCATTTCCGATATAGGTATTTGCTCCCATAAATACAGCTCCACAGGAGATTGCCTCCAGCATCTTAACAGGAACCGAACCAAGTGTCGTCACAACACCGCTCTTGAACCCAAGTGCTCCCGCCGTTGTAAGGAATACCAGATACGTTGGTGTATTATCCAGAAAACTTGACAGTGCTCCGGTTGCCCAGAACATTTCAAATGGTTTATTGATACCAAGTTCCGCACCATTTGCCTTCAGGATCATCAATGCAGGCTGCATCGTGATAAAGATTCCGATGAACAGAACCGCAACTTCCTGAATTGCCCCCCAGGTAAAATGGTTACGGATACGTACCTCTTCTTTTGTCGTTTTAAATGATAAAAATGCTGCCAGAAGGATGATCACGATCTCAATCACAGACGGGAATCCAAGCGTCACTTCTCCAAGGATATGGATTCCTTTTACCGTTCCGTCCGCATTCTGGAATGCAGACATACCAGGAAGCATTCCACTTAAGATTACAGCTCCGACAATCATTGCAACATATATCAGATTATGAAGTCCTACAATTCTAACGTGTGTTCCGGGCTCTCTGATATCTGGTTTTCTACCTTCCGCAATATCTTTTCTGTAAGCTCTTCTATCCAGAAAATAGAATACGATCAGCAAAATGATCATGTTAAAGATCAGTATATGGAACAGCTTCAGGCTCCAGAAAAACGGAACGCCACGCATAAATCCCATCAGAAGCGGCGGATCTCCGATCGGTGTCAGACATCCTCCCATATTAGAGATCAGGAAGATAAAAAAGATCATAATGTGACTCTTTCTTTTTCTCCACGAATTCATCTTAATAAACGGACGTACCAGAAGCATACTTGATCCGGTCGTTCCGATCACGCTGGAAAGCAGTGTTCCCAGAACAAACAATGCCGTATTGATCCTCGGTGATCCGGCAAACTCACCGTCAATTGTAATGTTACCTGCTACACAGAACAGACCGAACAATAAAATGATAAATGTCAGATAATCATTTACCACACATTCCAAAACCGTCTCTCCCATTGTAAACATTCCGTACTTTGCAGCAAACGGAACAATAAACAGTACCGACCAGAACGCAACTGCAAGCGGCTGATGTTTTTCCCACCAGTCCGGCTTGATCAGAGGCATAACGGCAATACTGAGCAACAGCCCTGCAAAGGGTATGCAGAGCCAAACTGGAATAGCTGATAATTCCTCCATTCCTTTCTCCTCCATTCTTCCTCAAGTAAAGTCTTATGTGTCATTGCATAATGAAAGCTGTCATTGACAACTCTCTTAGCATTCTATATGTAAAATGTATTATTGAAGCCTTGGTACTTCCTGACCTCTCAACATTATTACCGGTCCTCCGGTTCCCTCAATATATTCTTTTGTGATAACAACCGCTCCAATATTGTCATCCTTCGGGATTTCATACATGATATCTAACATGAATTCTTCGATGATCGCACGAAGCGCCCTCGCTCCGGTATCTTTCTTCATTGCTTTTTTTGCGATCGCATGAAGTGCGCCGTCATCGAATTCCAATTTTACTTCGTCTAATGCAAGCAGTTTCTGATATTGCTTCAAAATTGCATTCTTAGGCTCTTTTAATATCTCCACCAGCATATCTTCACTCATACCCTGTAAGGTAAATACAATCGGCAGACGTCCCAGGAACTCCGGTATCATACCGAATACACGCAAATCCTCTGTTGCGACCTTTTTAAGAATCTCTTTGTCGTTATTGTATTTATCTCTCAGATCCGCTCCGAATCCGATCGCTGCCTGTTTGGTCAGACGTTCTTTGATAATTCCTTCCAGATCCGGGAATGCACCTCCACAGATGAACAGAATGTTCCTCGTATTCACTGTTGTAAGCGGAACCATTGCATTCTTGCTCGTTGCCCCGACAGGAACTTCCACATCACTTCCTTCCAGAAGTTTCAGCATTCCCTGCTGTACAGACTCACCACTCACATCACGCTGACTGGAGTTTTTCTTCTTTGCGATCTTGTCGATCTCATCAATAAAAATGATTCCCTGTTCTGCCTTTTCGACATCATTATCTGCTGCCGCAAGCAGTTTGGATACAACGCTTTCGATATCATCACCGATGTACCCTGCCTCTGTAAGAGATGTTGCATCCGTAATTGCAAGCGGAACATCCAGAATCCTTGCCAGTGTCTTTACCAGATACGTCTTACCGGAACCTGTCGGCCCGATCATCAGCATGTTGGATTTCTCAATCTCAATGTCATCCATCGAATCCGTTGCCACACGCTTATAATGATTATATACTGCAACCGACATCACTTTCTTTGCATATTCCTGTCCTACCACATACTCGTCCAGTTTTGCTTTGATCTTGTGCGGAGCCGGAAGATTCCGGATATCTACTAACGGCTTGTATTCTTCGCCTTCTTTTTTCTTCTTGATCTTCTGCTGTTTTGGAATACTCTGCTCCATATCAGACATGTTGAATACCTGTACTCCCGGAATATTCATCAGCTGACTGTAATCGATCGGTCCGTTCGACATTGCATCAAAGCTCTTCTGCATACAGTCATTGCAGACACAGATGTGGTTCGGAAGTTCGATCATCTTCCCCGCAGCACTCTCCGGACGTCTGCATATAAAACATACTTTTTCATACTCATCATCATTTTGTTTCTTATCATCCGAATCTGACGTCTTCTTTGTTGTTTCTACTTCGACGTCTTCTACTTTTTCGATTTCCTGATTGTTATCGTCCTGATTAGTCATTATTCTCTCCTTCTTACTTTTTGTCGTATCTTTCACTCTGTTTTATCCTGGTTCTATGATTCTTCCTGATTCACCAGTTCCAGAAATGTCTCTTCGGAAATAATCGGGATCCCCAATTCATTTGCTTTCTTATTTTTGGAAGATGTGCTGGTTACATCATTGTTGATCAAGTAATTCGTTTTGGACGTTACCGATCCTGTCACCTTTCCTCCCAGACTTTCAATCAATTCCTTCACTTCACCGCGGTTTGCAAAATGTGTTACGCTTCCGGTGATCACAAAATTGACACCTTCAAAAATCTGTTTCTTTGTTGATGTCTCTTCCGGGATTGTCAACTCTTCTAAAAGCTTTCTGAAATTCTCCACATGCTCTGCATCTGAAAAATATCCGGTGAATGCCTTTGCCAGAACTTCTCCCACGCCCTGGATCTCATTTAATTCTTCTTCTGTAACCATCAAAAGGGCTTCTACATCATATTTCAACTCTCTGCAGATAACCTTTGCATTGGCAAGTCCGATCCCTGCGATTCCCAGTGAATAGACGACTCTTGGCAGCGTGGTTGTTCTTGCTTTTTTCACACTTTCGATCAGTTTCCTGTACGATTTTTCTCCAAATCCTTCCATTCCCTGAATCTCGTCTTTGTACCGGTCCAGATGGAAGATATCGGCAAATGTATGGATATATCCTCTGGAAATGAATTTTTCCAGTGTTGCTTCCGACAATCCTTCTATATTAAGTGCATCTCTGCTTACGAATAATGCAAATGCCTTCACATGCTTTGCCTGGCATTCCGGATTCATACAGTATAATGCTTTTGCATTTCCTACCTGTCTGATCTTCGTCTCACCCTGACAGACCGGACATCTTTCCGGAATATCTTTCACACCGCTTCTTGTCAGATTCTCTGCAATCTGCGGAATGATCATATTTGCCTTATAAACTTCGATCTTATCTCCGATGCCAAGTTCCAGTTCTTCCATAATGCTGATATTGTGAACACTTGCACGGCTGACCGTCGTTCCTTCCAACTCCACCGGATCAAAGATTGCAACCGGATTGATCAGTCCTGTCCTTGACGGACTCCATTCGATTTCACGCAGAATCGTTTCCCTAATCTCATCCTGCCATTTGAATGCGTAAGAATCTCTCGGGAATTTTGCTGTTCTTCCCAACGATCTTCCATACGCTATATCATCATATGATAGCACAAGTCCGTCAGAAGGAAAATCATTTTTACTAATCTCTGACGAAAATTTAGCAACTTCATCTTCTACTGTATCTCTGGTCACCATATGATATTCTACCGTCGTGAATCCCTGTGCTTTCAGCCATTCCATCTGACAAGCTCTGGAATTCTGAAAATCAACTCCATCTGCCTGCACTAACGTGAATGCATAGAACATAACATTTCTCTTTGCCGTGATCTGGTTATTGAGCTGTCTGACTGAACCACTGCATAAGTTTCTTGGATTTTTATATTTTGCATCTACATCTTCAATCTCTTCATTAATCTTCTCGAAGTCATGATATCCGATCACCGCTTCTCCTCTTAAGATCAATTCCCCCCGGTAAGCGATCTGCACCGGTACATTCTTGAATACCTTCGCATTGTTTGTAACTACTTCACCGACTTCTCCGTTACCGCGTGTGACCGCTTTATAAAGCTTTCCGTCACGATAAGTCAGCACGATCGTCAATCCGTCCATCTTCCAGGACATCAATACTTTCTGACTGCCAACGAAGTTCTTAAGCTCTTCTACTTCTTTCGTCTTATCCAGTGAGAGCATCGGGCTTTCATGCCTTTCTTTTGGGAGTTCACTGACAACTTCATATCCGACATTTACCGTCGGACTGTTCGACAATGTAATTCCCAGTTCTTTTTCCAGATTCTGCAGTTCATCATACAATCTGTCATATTCATAGTTGCTCATGATCTCCTGCGCATCCTGATAATAAGATCTGGATGCTTTATTCAGAAGTTCTACTAATTCCAGCATTCTCTCGTTCTTTGACTGTCCCATATAATTCCTTTAACTCCTGTTCTGTTAATTCTCTTACCTGTCCCGGTTTCAGATCTCCAAGTTCCACGTTCATGATCCGTATCCTTTTTAACACATCCACCTTATATCCGAGTGCTTCGCACATGCGCCGTATCTGTCTGTTCAATCCCTGTGTCAGAATAATGGAAAATGTATATTTCCCGGTCTTTTTTACTGTACAGGGTCTGGTCACCGCATCCAGATTCTTTTCTTTGTCTCTGATGTGTACTCCCCGGCTCATCTTCTCAATGAATTCCGAAGTAACTTCTTTGTTTACTCTGACCTTATATTCTTTCTCATGTGCATATCTTGCGCGCATCATGCCGTTGATCAGATCTCCATCATTTGTCATGATCAGAAGCCCTTCCGAATCTTTATCCAGTCTTCCTGCATAAGTGATGCGTACCGGATAATTGAGGAACCGGATGATGTTCTTTTTCTCCCTTTTATCTTCTGTACAAACAATCCCGGCAGGTTTGTACACTGCCAGGACCGTTTTTTCCGTTTTGCTTTTGACCACTTTTTTTCCGACACGGACCTCCTGTCCGTCTTCTACTTTCATGCCGGGAGCTGCTGTCTTTCCATCCACAGTCACAATTCCCGACTCGATCAGCCTGTCTGCCTCCCTTCTGGAACAGACACCGGCTTCGCTTAAATACTTGTTCAGTCTAATCATTCTGCAATACCCCGCTGATACTGTTATCCTGCACAAATGTATTACCGTTATACAGGAACAGAACACTTGTGATCTTATTTTTCTTCATAACTTCTCTGATATCATCATAATAATATCTTGGATCAACCACTATGATTTCTCTGTAATATGCCGTCAGAAACGGAATTACACTATTCGCATAGGAATCTTTTACAAGCAACAGTCTGTCTGTTGTATCTGCCGTCGTTCTGATATCCAGGACAGGATAATTACCGCCAAGAAATAATGCATATTTATCCTTTTCTTTCAACTTGGATGTATCGTATAACGTTGCTGTTTTCTTTTTTTCATTCACGTTATTTACAACTACCTGTGGTGCTGTTTTCAAATCATCCGGTGCGTATATATAGATTGGCTCATTATAGTCTGTTTCATATCCGCTTGTCGCCGATAAGGTTCCGTTAAATGAATTCGTCACTGCATAGGATTTCATAGCCGGTGCTTTCGATGTATCCAGTTTCATAGCCGCAGCCAGCGCCTGATATCCATAGTAAGCACCAAGCGTCGTCCAGTGATGATCCGTATGGTAATATATCTCTTCTGCTCTGTGCTTTTTCAATGTATCTTCCACATTTACCCACTGAAAAGCTGTCCCAAGCGAAGCCTTTATTTTCTGAAACTGTTTATCCTGATCTTCTGTCACTGCACAATACGGAAGTTTGTCCGACTCAATATTTGCAGCATTC
>OIYE01001662.1_pt1 | contig 10191 bp, 10 predicted proteins | sample 1588091 | NCBI WGS metagenome assembly OIYE01 (sample SAMN03283265) | human gut metagenome | biome: human-associated habitat; material: feces | host: Homo sapiens | place: USA | collected 2013 | reverse complement strand
TGTAAATAACGCGGTAAAGCCTGATGTCAACACCCTGGCTTTCGGCAGACGCCGCCGCGCCCATGTCGGGCCGCACATTAAAGCCAACAATAATGGCGTTTGACGCATAGGCAAGCATCACGTCGGATTCGCGGATAGCACCGACGCCGCTGTGAATTACGTTTACACGCACTTCCTCGTTGGAAAGCTTTTCTAACGACTGTTTCACCGCCTCAACCGAACCGTTTACGTCGGCTTTAATGACAATGTTTAAATCTTTTATCTGGCCTTCTTTTACTTTATCAAAGAAATCGTCCAGCGTTACCACATTGTGGCTGCCGATACGTTCCTCTTTCGCTTTTTGTTTTCTCTTCTCAACAACATTTTTGGCCATGCGCTCGTCATCAACTACATAGAACTCATCGCCGCCCTCCGGCACCTCGTCAAGGCCTAAAATCTCAACCGTAACAGACGGGCCTGCTTTTTTAATTTTCTTCCCCTTGTCGTCAAGCATTGCACGAATATGGCCAAACGCTGTGCCCGCCACAACGGTGTCACCGATTTTCAGCGTTCCGTTTTGTACCAATACAGATGCAACCGGGCCGCGGCCTTTGTCAAGCTTCGCTTCAATCACCGTTCCCTTGGCCTTTCTGTTGGGGTTCGCCTTTAAGTCACGCATGTCGGCAACTAAGAGCACCATTTCCAAAAGGTCTTCAATGTTCATTCTCTTTTTCGCAGAAATCTCCACGCAAATGGTGTCGCCGCCCCAATCTTCGGGAATAAGGCCGTGTTCCGTCAGCTCCTGTTTTATCCGGTCAGGGTTTGCGCCTTCTTTATCAATTTTGTTAATTGCAACCACAATGCCCACATTGGCGGCCTTTGCGTGATTTATGGCCTCAACGGTTTGGGGCATGATGCCGTCGTCCGCTGCAACAACCAAAATTGCAATGTCCGTCACCTGGGCACCTCTGGCGCGCATGGCAGTAAACGCCTCGTGTCCGGGCGTATCCAAAAACGTAATTTTTCTTTCGTTTACCCGCACGCGGTAAGCACCAATGTGCTGCGTGATTCCGCCGGCCTCTGTTTCAATCACATTTGTGCTTCTGATGGCGTCTAAAAGTGAGGTTTTACCGTGGTCAACGTGGCCCATAACAACCACTACGGGAGAACGGTCTTCCAACTGTTCGGGGGCGTCTTCAAAGTCGTTAAACAAAATGTCTTCGTCGGTTAAAATAATTTCTCTTTCCACAATCGCGCCAAAATCTTCAGCAATTAAAGAGGCGGTGTCAAAGTCAACCGACTGGCTGATAGAGGCCATAACGCCCAGCATCATCAGTTTTTTAATCACCTCAGTTGCAGGAACCTCCAAACGCTCCGAAAGTTCTCCAACGGCAATTTCGTCAGGAATCTTAACTGTAATGGGACCCTTGTTCACCTTTTCTTCTTTTTGTGCTTTTGCCTTGTTTTTCATCTGATTATTGTCGCGGAATTTGCTGCCCTTTTTCAGCTTTTGCTTTTTCACGCTGTCGTCAGACACATTTGTCGGAACCAATTCTTCGATGACTTCGTCGTCAATTTTATTCAGTTCAACGACGGTTTGACGCGTGTCAACATGGCGAACCTTTCTTCCGATTGGCTCGTCAGCCGCTGGAGTACTTTCCTGGGCCGGATTGGGGTTGGATTCCGCCGCCTGTTTGTCCTTTTTGCCTTTTTTCGCCGGTTTTGGTGCTTCCGGTTGTTTTCCAAACACGGGAACGGGAACCTTTTTGTCGTAGGCCTGTGTCAGCCGTTCAAACAAAACATCAAGCTCCTCCTGCTCCAACGCGCTCATATGGTTTCTGGTCGGAAAACCAAATCCTGCCATAAGGCCGATAATCTCTTTCGAGTTTGAATCCAGCTCCTTTGCCAGTTCATGTACTCTCACTTTCGTCATAAACGCCACCTCCGAAATTTCTATCCTTCAAGCCGGCAATCCGCCGGCATCTTACACAAATATCCAAAAATTTATTTAAATTTGTTCCAATATTTTTAAAAGTCCATTTGAAAAGCCCTCGTCCGTCAGGCAGATTACACTTTTGTTCTGGGCCCCGGTAAAGTGCCCCAGCTCTGCTTTGCTACCAAACACCACGGCCTTGCAGCCAAACACATCACATGCCCTACTGATCCGCGCCTTAGCTTTTTCCGACGTATCGGCAGCAATCACCGTCAGGTGCGCCTTTCCCTCTTTTAAGGCTTTCATTGTCAAATATTCGCCCGCTTTCACCTTTCCGGCCTTTTGGGCAAGGCTGATAAAATTTAATCCTTTATTCATTTACGCCTTCCCCTCCCGAGCGTCTGCCAGCGCCGCATAAACGCCTTCCGGCACTTTCTGCCGAAACGCCCTGTCCAGCGGCCGTTTTTTTAACAAAGCCGGATCTTTTAAACACGCGGGGCAGATATAAGCGCCCCTGCCCTCTTTTTTATGCGTGCTGTCCACAAAAAAGCCCTCTTTTGTTTTCACAATCCTGCAATAGTTTTGTTTTTCGTCTTTCCTGCGGCAGCAAATACATTCTCTTATGGGTATGTGCTTCCCCATATGCTATTCCTCCGGCTTAATGTCAATTTTCCAGCCTGTCAGCTTTGCGGCCAATCTGGCGTTTTGCCCTTCCTTGCCAATGGCCAGGGATAACTGTCCGCTGGGAACCAGCACTTTAGCGCTGTGCTCTTCTTCGTTCACTTCACAGCTCACCACGTCAGACGGGCTTAAAGCCGCCGAGATAAACTGCGCCGGGTCTTCGCTGAATTTAATAATGTCAATTTTCTCGCCGCCCAGCTCGTCACAGATTACCTGCACCCGGGAGCCGCGCGGGCCAACGCACGCGCCGACAGCGTCTACATTTTCGTCCTGGGAATAAACTGAGATTTTAGACCGCGAACCGGCTTCCCGTGAAATGGACTTTATTTCAACAACGCCGCCACCGCATTCGGGCACTTCCTGTTCAAACAACTTTTTCACAAGCCCCGGATGGGTTCTGGACAAAATAATCTGCGGGTTGTTTCCAGCCAGCTTCACTTCAGCAACATAAAACTTCATTCTTGTGCCGGGTGTGTAATGCTCGCCGGCAATCTGCTCATTGCCTGGCAAAATCGCCTCTGTGTCGCCGCCAATTTGCACCGAAATATATTTTCCTTCATTTTTCGTAATCAGGCCTGTCACCATAGAGTTTTCCCTGTCACGGTAAATTGTAAACACCTTGTCGCGCTCTGCTTCTTTAATTCTCTGCACAACCACCTGTTTTGCCGTCTGCGCCGCAATCCGGCCAAAGGATTTTGGCGTAACCTCAAAATTAACAATGTCGCCAATGCTGTATCCTCCGTGCAATGCTGCCGCTTCCTCCACAGAAACCTCTAAATTGGGGTCTTCCACTGTTTCCGACACGGTTTTCTGCTGATACACCTTAATTTCGCCGGTTTCTTTGTCTATGTTTACAACAACGTTCTGCGCGTGGCCATAATTCTTTTTATACGCGGTAATCAGCGCAAACTCGATGGTTTCCAGCAAAGAGTCCTTGCTGATATTCTTATCCTCCGCAATTTCTGCGAGCGCGGTCATAAATTCCTGATTCATTTTTTCTAATTCCTCCAAACAGTTTAAAACTCAATGCTAAGCCTGATTGATGATATTTTTTCCAAAGGAAGCGTTTTTGCTTCGCCGTCTATTTGAAATGTGACTGTTTTCCCGTCAAAACCATTCAGCGCTGCGGTAAATTCCTTCGTCCCGTCCACAGGCGCAAACAGTTTCACGTCGACATTTTTACCCATGCATTTTTCAAAGTGCGTTTTATATTTAATCGCACGGTCAAGCCCCGCGGAAGACACCTCTAAAAGATAGGCCTGGGGAATGGGGTCTTTTTCGTCCAGCACCGCCTCCAATGCGCGGCTTACAGTTTCACAGTCGTCTAAGCAAATGCCGCCAGCCTTGTCGAGATAAACCCGCAGCACGTGATTCGGCCCCTCTTTTTGAAACTCAATGTCCCAAATTTCTACGTCTGCTTCTGCCGCAATGGGCTCCAAATATTTTAACACCTGCAATTCAATTTTATTAAAAGCCAATTTTAACTTTCACCTCTTTTGCGTCCGTCAAACCGGACTGAAACAAAATATACGGATACAATACGAAAGAGGGGGAACATACGCCCACTCTTTCTAACCACAATATCCACATATACATTATAACAAATGCAGTCTTAAAATGCAAGTACTTTTCTTAACATTTTTTCCTAAAACTTAAATAATATGTAACTTGACGTTCCTTCGTACAGCTTACGATACAAATGTACGAAAACATTGCGGTTTTTGCCCGATTATTGTTTGTGCTTTGCGAAACATTCGCTGCAGTAAACCGGACGGTCTTCTTTTGGCTCAAAAGGCACCTGTGCCTCCGCGCCGCAATCAGCACAAATAGCAGTATGCATTTCTCTGTTCTGTCTGATGCTGTTCTTTCTTGCAACTCTGCAATCTTTGCAGCGGCTGGGTTCGTTTTCAAAACCCTTTTCAGCGTAAAATTCCTGTTCGCCTGCTGTGAATACGAATTCAGCACCGCAATCCTTGCATACTAATGTTTTGTCTTCGTACATGGAAAATCCCTCACTTTGAAAAATAAAATTATTTATTGCAGCAAAATTGCTTACAATCGTTTTTTAACCCTTATTCTCCGGCAATATATTTTTCTATTTTTTTCTTAATGCGCGTCAGCGCGTTGTCTACAGCTTTTGGCTCTTTGTTTAAATACGCTGCAATCTCTTTATACGATACGCCGCTCAAATAAAAGCCCAGGACTTTATTTTCAAAGTCGCTTAACAGCTTGCTGATTTCAAACTCCATGCCTCGGGCATTTTCTTTCTCAATCATAATGCTTTCCGGATTGATATTCTGTGAATCGATAAATCTGTCATAAACATTGTCTTCCACGGTGCCGTTGTCTGTCCCGTGGATAGATATGTAATGATTCAGCGGATTGTTTTTTTTGCGCGTGGAGGTCTTAACTGCCGTAATCATTTGCCGGACAATACAAACCTCGGCAAATGTTTTAAAGTTTGCACGTTTTCCGCCGTCAAACGATTTAACCGCCTTATAAAGGCCAATCAGCCCCTCCTGAATCAGGTCTTCCCGTTCTGCGCCCGCCAAAAAATATGGGCCGGAACGTTTTTTCACAAATTCTGTGTATTTACTGACAATATGTTCCATTGCGCTGGTGTCTCCCGCCTGTGCAAGCGACACAACCTGTTCATCTGAAAATTCTTTAAATTCTACATTCTTTGCCAAAGTTTTTCTCAATCCCATCATTTCAGACAGTAAACACACTTTACATATACATAATGTAATTATATTCCAATATACAATTTTAGTCAAGATATTTTTTTAAATTCCAAAAAACTTTAGTTAAAATCACCATTACAGGGCTTGTAATTTGTCTAATATGCACAGAAAATAGTCCGGCAACGCGCTGGTAAATTCAACATATTTACCTGTCGCAGGATGAATGAATCCCAATTTTTGTGCATGAAGCAGCTGGCCGCAAAGCCCTGCGGATTTGGCAAGCCGGTCTTCTTTTAAACCATAAACAGGGTCGCCGACTATATGCTTGCCGATGCTTTTTAAGTGCACGCGGATTTGGTGTGTGCGCCCCGTTTCCAACCGGCACCCCAGCAGCGTATAGCCTTGGTAGCGCTGTTTTACAGAAAAGTGCGTCACAGCGTCCCGGCCGTCCTTTAAAACGGGTGCGCCGGCAATCATGCGCTTTCTGTCTTTCGGGTCCCGGCCAATAGGCTTGTCCACCGTAAGCTCGTCCCAGTTTGTGCCGCCGTGAATCAGACAGATATACTCCCGCGACACGGTGTGGGCCTTAATCTGCTCCGCCAAAGAAAGGTGCGCTGCATTTGTTTTGGCCACCACCAAAATGCCGCTGGTGTCCTTGTCTATTCTGTGCACAATGCCGGGCCGAATCACGCCGTTCATGGCAGACAGATTCCCTTTCGTGTGGAACATCAGCGCGTTTACCAGCGTACCGTCAAAATTTCCTGCCGCCGGATGCACCACCATGCCCTGAGGCTTGTTCACCACAATGATGTCTTCGTCCTCATAAACAATATCCAGCGGAATATTTTGCGGTTCGGCATTTACAACACGAGGCTCGGGCATTTCTACCCGGACCTCGTCTGATTCCTTTATTTTATAGTTTTTCGCGGCAATTTTTTCGTTTACCGCAACACAGCCGTTCTCCAACAGTTTTTGCGCCGCCGAGCGTGTAAAGCCTGCGCGTTCTGACAAAAACACGTCGAGCCGCTTTCCGCAGTCCACCGTCTCAGCCTTTATTCTGTCCATCGGCATGCTCCTTTTTGTCACTGAAAAATATCACATATACGGCAAAAATAACCGCGCCGATTGTCACAAAACAGTCTGCAATGTTAAAAATCGGAAAGTGAATCAGCCGGAAATCGAAAAAGTCAATCACATAGCCCAGCCTCACCCGGTCAATCAGGTTTCCAACCGCGCCGCCAACCATAAAGGTCAGCGCTGTCATCAAAAGTGCGTTTTTCGGACGCTTCACCGCCACATATACAACTGCAGCGGCAATTACCAAAAAGGTCAGCACCGACAAAATCCAGGTATAGTCTGCAAAAATACCAAATCCAGCTCCCGGGTTTTCACAATAGGTCAAGTGAAACACGTTATCAATGAGCGGAACAGTGCCGATTTGCATTAACTTTTCCGCCGCAACGGCTTTTATCATCTGGTCAAAGGCCGTGATGAGTATTACTCCTACAAAAAAGGGTATGAGCAACGGATTAGTCCTCCTTCAAAACGCTCGCGCACCGTGCGCAAAGAGTTGGATGGTCGTGGGACTGACCAACGGTTTTGCTGAACATCCAGCACCGTTCGCATTTTTCGCCTTCCGCCTGGGTGACACGCACCTGAATTCCTGTTTCTCCTGTGTGCGTACCGCCGTTTGCTTCGCTGACCGGTTTCACCGACACATCGGACACGATGAAGTAAGTTACCAAGTCGTCTTTCATGCCAGACAAAAGGTCGTAAAGTGCGCCGTCTGCAAAAATTTCCACGTCTGCGCCCAGCGAATGGCCGATTACTTTTGCCGCTCTTGCATTTTCTAAAGCTTTGGAAACGTCTGCCTTCACTGCAAGAATTTGATCCCACTTTGCTTCAAACGCCTCGTCATAAAGCTCCGGCGTTGGTTTCGGCATGTCGTTTAATAAGACAAATTCCTGATTCTCTTTGTCGGTATGCGGCATAAACGACCAAATTTCCTCAGCAGTGTAAGCCAGCACAGGCGCTAACAGTTTAACAAGTGCATCTAAAATCTTATACATTGTCGTCTGTGCCGCACGGCGTGCGGGGCTGTTTGCTTTCTGCGTGTAAAGTCTGTCTTTAATGACGTCTAAATAGAAATTGCTCATGTCCACAATGCAGAAATTATGAATTGCGTGCTGCACAATGTGGAACTCATAGGCTCTGTAAGCTGCCAGCACTTTTTCCGTCAGTTTGGAAAGGCGAATCAGCGCCCATTTGTCAATTTCCTGTAAATCGGAAAATTCCATCATATCTGTGTTGGGGTTAAAATCGTGGATATTTCCCAGAATATATCTTGCCGTATTTCTGATTTTACGGTAGGACTCAGACAGCTGTTTTAAAATGCCGTCGGAAATGCGCATGTCGGTTTTATAGTCCGCCGAAACAACCCACAGCCTTAATAAATCAGCGCCGTATTTTTCGATAATGTCCTGGGGGCTGATGCCGTTGCCTTTTGATTTTGACATTTTGTCGCCGCTGTCGTCCACAATCATGCCGTGGGTAATAACCGTTTTATAAGGCGCAACGCCTCTTGCGGCAATGGATGTTAAAAGTGACGACTGGAACCAGCCGCGGTATTGGTCGTTGCCCTCTAAGTAGAGGTCTGCCGGGAACCGAAGGCCGGGCTTCACATCTAATACACCTGCATGGCTGGATCCGGAATCGAACCACACGTCCATAATGTCTTGCTCTTTGGTAAACTCCGTGCACCCGCAAGCTGGGCACTTTGTACCCTCAGGTAAAATATCTTTCGCGTCGGTTTCATACCAGGCGGTGGAACCCTTTTCGCGGAACAAATCCGCCACTGCCTGAATGGATTCTTCCGTAATCAGTTCTTTTCCACATTCCTTACAGTAGAAAATCGGAATTGGAACGCCCCACGTCCGCTGTCGTGAAATGCACCAGTCTGTTCTGTCCAGCACCATTCCCGTAATGCGGTCTTCGCCCCATTTGGGAATCCACTGCACCTTTTTAATTGCCTCAACTGCGTCATCTTTAATGTCGTCAACCGAAGCGAACCACTGCTCTGTTGCGCGGAACACGATGGGCTGGTGACATCTCCAGCAATGGGGATATTGGTGAATGATTTCTTCTATTGCATAAAGCGCGTTTATCTCTTTTAACTTCTCAATGATTTTTGCATTGGATTTTTCGTAGTATAAGCCCTTAAACTCGCCTGCAAGCTCGTTTAAATAGCCCTTTCCGTCCACCGGGACGATGATGGGAATATCCTTATAGTTTCTGCAGGCAACATAGTCCTCCGCGCCGTGGCCGGGAGCTGTATGAACGCAGCCGGTGCCGGCGTCCAATGTCACATGGTCGCCGTTAATCACTAACGATTCCCTGTCTAAAAACGGGTGCGCACAGCGGATAAGCTCTAATTCCTTGCCGGTGTAGACTGCAACCTCCTCATACTCGGTTATGGAACCTGCCTGCATAACAGTATCAACAAGCTCCTTGGCAATTACATAATATTCGCCGTTTGCTTTTACTAAGCTATATGCAAAGTCTGGGTTTAAGGCAATTGCCACGTTGCCCGGCAAGGTCCAGGTTGTGGTGGTCCAAATCACAAAATAAATGTCGTTTTTATCAATTCCGGTGTTTTGGAACACACCATTGTCATCGGTTACACGGAATTTTACATAAATGGAGTTTGTTTTGTCCTCCTGATATTCGATTTCCGCTTCCGCCAGAGCTGTTTCACAGTCTGTGCACCAATAAATTGGCTTTAAGCCTTTATAGATATAGCCGCGTTTGGCCATTTCTCCAAAAATTTCAATCTGTTTTGCTTCAAATTTGGGGTCTAAGGTGATATAAGAATTGTCCCAGTCGCCCAAAGCGCCCAAACGCTTAATTTGGGTTTTCTGGTTTTCAACCTGTTTTAAGGCAAAGTCACGGCAAATGTCACGGAATTTCACAACACCGGCCTCGTGCCGGTTCACGCCGAGCATTTTAATAACCTGCCGTTCAATGGGCAGGCCGTGGGTGTCCCAGCCGTGAATGTAAGGCGCTTTATAGCCGTCCATGTTTTTAAACCTGGTAATAACGTCTTTCAGCGTTTTATTCAGGGCGTGGCCCATATGCATGTCGCCGTTGGCATAAGGAGGGCCGTCGTGCAAAATGAAAAGCGGTTTCCCCTCGTTGCTGTCCATCAGCTTTTCATACATGTCCTCATCCTGCCACTTTTTTAATGTCTCCGGCTCCCGCTGCGGCAGATTGGCGCGCATGGGAAAATCCGTCTGCGGCAAGTTCAGCGTCTTGCCGTAATCCTCTGCCATAATATCTCTCCTAACTGTTTATGTTAAATAGTGTATATCAAAAGAATGAAATAAATTACTGCTCTGTTACTTTTTTTGTTTCTTCTTGATTTTGCTCATGTTTAACCTTTTCAATGCGTTTTGTATGTTCCTTTTCCTCTGGAAGTTCGTCGAGCATTTGAACAAACGTGTTTAACACCGTCCGAAGCTTAGCACGAAGCAAGCTGGAACGGCCCTCAATTTCGGCGCACTCGCGGTTTAACGCCTGAATACGCCCGTCCATATCGTTTAAAAGCTCCTGTGCGCGAACCTTTGCGTCTTTCACAATATTGTCCGCCTGCTCGTGGGCATTGCGAATAATCTCGTCGCTGGTTCTCTGGGCTGAAATGATTGCGCTGCGCATGGTTTCTTCCATGCCCTTATAGTTTTCAACCGCATCGTTTAAAATTGCGTTTTTGTCTTTTAAGCTGGCGTTTTCGCGGTAAATTCTCCCATAGTCTTTCACCAGTTCACCCAAAAATGCCTCAACTTCCTCCATGTCATAGCCACGAAAGCTCTTTTTAAACTCTTTGTTTTCCAAATCCACAGGCGTAATCATAAGCTTTCA
>OIYE01001654.1_pt1 | contig 10238 bp, 8 predicted proteins | sample 1588091 | NCBI WGS metagenome assembly OIYE01 (sample SAMN03283265) | human gut metagenome | biome: human-associated habitat; material: feces | host: Homo sapiens | place: USA | collected 2013 | reverse complement strand
TACTTCTGCACTTCCTGCACCTTCTCAACCGGCATGTCCAGCTCGCGGGCCAGCTCGTCCGGCGTAGGTTCACGCCCCAGATCCTGCAGCATCTGGCGCTGTACACGGGACAGCTTGTTAATCACTTCGACCATGTGCACAGGCACGCGAATGGTGCGGGCCTGATCGGCCATGGCACGGGTGATGGCCTGACGAATCCACCACGTGGCGTAGGTGGAGAACTTGAAGCCCTTCTTCCAGTCGAACTTCTCGACGGCACGAATCAGACCAAGGTTGCCTTCCTGGATCAAATCAAGGAAGAGCATGCCGCGACCCGTGTAGCGCTTGGCGAGCGAGACCACAAGTCGTAGGTTGGCTTCCAGCAGATGGTCCTTAGCCTTCTTGCCGTCGGCGGCGGCCCACTTGAGTTCACGCTTGCGCTTGAACTCCATGCCTTCGCTTTCGGTGTCGAGCAGGTGCTGGGCGTACAGGCCGGCCTCGATGCGCTCGGACAGGTCGACTTCCTGCTCGGCGTTCAGCAGGCTCACGCGGCCGATCTGCTTCAGGTAGTCCTTGACCGGGTCGGCGGTTGCGCCGGCCGCAATCACACGACGCTTCGGATTGCCCGAGGGGATGATGTTTTCTTCCTCATCATCCGTGTCGGAGACCACGTAGGCACCCTTTTCCTTGGGCTGCTCGGGTGCCTTGGACTTGGCTTCTTCCTCGTCCTCGTCGTCTTCCACATCATCGTCGTCGGCATCGTCCTCATCGAGGTCTTCGTCGTCGGCATCGTCTTCGTCAACGTCGTCAAGATCCTCGTCGAGGTCGTCAACGTCCAAATCGTCGTCGTTGACCTCGGCATCGTCATCAAGCTCGTCATCGACCTGAGTGTCCTCGTCTTTGACGAGCTCATCGTCCTTGGCCTTCTTCGCGGTTTTCTTCGCAGCGGACTTGCGCGTGGTCTTTTTCGAGGGCTCTGCGGACTTGGACTTCTTGGCGGAAGTCTTGCGTGCGGTGGTCGTAGAGCTGGCCTTCTTCTTGGTCTCGGTCTCCTCGCTGGACTCGGCTGTCTGCTTGGTTGCCGTCGTTTCCTTCGTGGCCAAAACTGCTCCTTCTGATCTCTCGCCGTGAAGTGCATATACCACATGGGCCCACTTCTGGCAAGGGCAAATCGTCAACTATGTGAGTAAACCACCCTCCACGGACGATTATTCCCACATCGTTGCCCGACGTGTTGCCGATCACCACACGCTTTCCTTCCGCGCATCGCGCGTAAAACCTCGGAAATCCGCCGTTTCTGTTCACTCAGCCGAGCACCATGCCGGTGCCACGCCTCGATCGGCGGCTGAGAATATCATCGCCGCCAGCGAACAATCCTCATCGAGCAGCAGGCATCGCAAGGCGAACACCATTGCTCGCGGATCGCCCAGCCACCATAAGGTGTAGGCGATTACGGCCAATGGCTGTATGCAGTACGGCACCGGTGAGGCTTCGGCGATATCGAGCAACATACCGATGCCGGTATGGCAACGCTCCTTATCCGGCATCATGCCTTCATCCTCGAATGCGCAGGTCAGCAGCTCGCCCATTCGTGTTCTCGTACGTGCCAGATGCGGTCGCGCCGCGAATTCCATGAGCCATGACTTGGGGCAACGGCTTTCATCAATAACCAACGAGAGAATCAGCGCATCACGAATCGATAAGGTCTCGCGCATGCCCACCGCAAACGCGGCCATCGTCTCTCGGCCTAGGTCGGTGTTCCCGGCATCGAGACAAGACAGCCATTCGTCCAATGGTTCGGCCACCCAGTCGGCATTAGCCTGTTGCGCGCCTCGAAGTCGGCGATCATTGCGAAATTCCTGTGATCTCGTCTCCAACTCGTCAAAGACAAAGGGCTCCGTCTGCTCGGCGGCGTGCCGTTTGGCGTGTCGGTTCTTACGCGGCTTGTGTGGCGTGTTGTTGTTCATCATGTCCTCCTTGACTAATGGTGTGCAATCTATTGGTGTTGTGGTGCGCGCTGAGCCAGGTAGCTCACGCACCGAGTGGGTGTGCCCACTATGGCTGAAAACGCCGTATGACGCAGGAAAAAACGACCATTGTGGTTCTAGCTTGCTGAGTTATCCACACCCCGGCATGTCGTCCACGACAAATGTGGATAACCACGCTGTTGTTTCACGCCCATCTCATGCAGAAAAGGCCCTGACCTCATATGCACAGTCAGGGCCTTCATTTTCACGACGATTCCTTATGCGGTAATCTACATTCCTTGCTTACTTATCGAGGTTCTTGATGCCGTCTTCCATGACGTCCAACTGAGCATCGGTCACCTTGGCCGGCTTCTTCTTGCCGAACTTGGCCTTGAGCAGACCGATGATGGTCGGGGCGAGCGAAACCAGCAGAATCAGCACGATCACCAGTTCGAAGTGATCCTGCACGGCCGGAATGTTGCCGAAGAAGTAGCCCAGCAGCGTGAACAACGTGGACCAGCACAGGCCGCCGAGCACTGAGAACGGCGTGAAACGGCTCCAACGCATACCGGAAATACCGGAAATGAACGGCATGAACGTACGAATGAACGGGAAGAAGCGGCCCAGGAAGATGGCCAGGTGGCCCCACTTGTCCAAGAAATCCTCGGACTTTTTAATGCGCTCGGGCGTCATGGCCTTCACCTTGCCCGAGGCAATGATCTTTTTGCCAAAGAAGTGACCGATCATAAAGTTGCACTGATCGCCCAAGATGGCAGCGGCCCATGCAACGGCCAGCAAAGCCACGATGTTAAAGCCGCCGTTGTGGGCAAAGAAGCCCGAGGCAAACAGCAGCGAATCGCCGGGAAGGAACGGGAAGAACACCACGCCCGTTTCGATGAATACGATGAGGAAGATGAATCCGAGGGTCGGCGCCACGCCCATGGCAATCCAACCGGCAATCGCGGCACGCGGATCCTTCAGCAGTTCGATGATGAAATTAACGAAGCCCATGTGTTTCCTATGAGTCCTAAATCTTGTATTGAGCTGCCAGCCCAATGAACCAGACAGTTATATGCAAACCGTCAAATACCCTACCAGCCGGCCTATAACATCAGGTCGACTGGGGTTTCCCACACAAACTCCGCAATACAAACGAAATTTCTACTCCCCCAAACGCTGCCGCACAAAGGCGTCCAGCGCGGCCGCATCGATGCCCTCATACGAGTCGATGGAGGCAAACTGGCCAAGGCCGGAAGTGTCGGTGCGAATCCAGCCAGTCTGCGCAATCAGTGTGGCCCCCGAGGCGGCGCCGGAGCGCAGACCGGATGAGGAATCTTCCATTACCACGCACTTGACCATGTCTTCAGGCGCGATGCCGAGTCTCTCAGCCGCGGCCAGATATGGGGCAGGGCTCGGCTTGTGCTCGTACGGATCATCGCCGCAGACGTAGCCGGCAAGCAATCCATCAGCCTGCTTCATGATGTTCTCGGCCATGCGGCGAGGCGAAGTAGTGACCAGCATGGATGGGATGTCGGCTTCCTTGAGCGAATGCAGCACGTCTTGCACACCAGGAATCCACGGCAGACGTTCGACCTCCGCCTTGAACACATAATCCTTGAGCTGCTTGTCGATTTCGGGAACGCTCAATGTGCAGCCATGCGCAATCATGACCTCTGCCACGTGTGGTACCGGAGTGCCGGAGCACTCCCAACCGAGGTCCTCGTTCCACTCGCCGCCATTGTTGTGCGCGATCTCAATCTCACCGTCATGCCAGAGCGGCTCAGAATCGATGAGAGTACCGTCCAAATCCCAGAACACGGCTTTGAGCAGCATAGTTACCTCCGTCCACATGCCCGCACGCCAATTGGCGCCTTTACTCTTGCTGCATTCCATTGCACCAATCGGATGCGACAACCATAGCGCGTCAGCACACCGCCCCTGCGCCTCAGCGCATGGTCAGCCCACCATCGACGTGCAGACATTGTCCGGTAATGAAGCCGGCCATGTCGGACGCCAACAACGCGACCCCTCCGGCGATGTCATCGGGACGGGCAAGGCGGCCAAGAGGCGTCATGGCAATGATTCGTTCACGAACATCCTCGGTGGTGGCTGCGCTGGATGCGGTTCCGGCCGTCAAACCTGCGGCAATGGCATTAACGGTAATGCCGAAGCCGCCCAGCTCCTGGGCCAGAGAGCGGGTCATGCCGACCAAGCCGCCTTTGGCAGTGATATACGAATGGTAGGGCACGATGGGCGAATCGACCAGATTGCTGGAGATGTTGATGATACGCCCGGAGGTCTGGGCTCGCATCAGCGGCACCACATGTGAGCACATCAGATATGCACCATGCAGGCATCCCTCGATCTGTGCGCTAAACTCATCCCAATCGCCTCCAGCAAAAGTGGAACGGCGACGCGGGTCAAAGGAGAAGCGTCCGAAAGCATTATTCACTAAGATGTCCACGCCGCCGAATGAGTCGACAGCGGTACCCACTAGCTTGGAAGATTGCGATTCATCGCAAACATCCGCCTGTACAGCTATAGCCAAGCCTCCCAGCGAGTGGATGTCTTCAACGGTGCGCTGCGCGCTGGCGGCGTCATGTACGTAATTGATGACGACAGCGGCTCCGTGCGATGCCAGGCATTTCGCCACAGCCGCTCCTATGCCCTTGCCGGAACCGGTGATGATCGCTGTTCTGCCATCCAGATTCACCATTGGACGCCGTGCCATATCGCTTTGCTCTGTCATTACCCTTGCCTTTCGCCCTGCTACCAGCCTCTGCTGCCCGCAACAGCACAGGCCTATTCCATATCCATATCGAACGAATCGCTGTACGCGTCGCTGCCGCGTTCGACATCCACCGCGCGCAACAGATCGATGAGGTTGAAGCCCCCATCATGATGCCAGCCGGATTTCGCCCGATCCATCTCACCGAGCGGACAGATGCGATTCACACCGACCTCGGCCAATGTATCTGCAAGACCAAACAGTCTGGTTGAATCCACAGCGACACCGCAGCTCTGCAGCCAGCCACGGCAGGAAGTCAGTCTTCTGGCAGCGTCCAACAAATCTGGCACCGCCACCACGTTGACGGTGCGGTTCAACGGCGACATCAGCGAAGCAACATCCTCGTCGGCACCGCTACCGTCAAGTTCTCGATACAGCACCGACCATGCCGTGCTATGGCCACTGGCGAACACCGCGGCCTTCCCGCCCATCAAGGCTCTCATCTCAGCGTCGGTGCGCGCCCGCTGAATGGCCACGTTCTCGGCGTCACTCAATACGGAGCGCGGATATTTGCGCTGCTGATTCTCAAGCTCGCCACCGAGCAGCTGAGCCACTTCACGAGGGGTGAGGGCTCCATCAGTCTCCACGAACACGGTCTGCGGAGCCAGGCAGCTTTGCTGGTCATATGTGGCGATGTCAACAGCCACACGATGCACGGTATCGGCATAGGTATCAGGACGCAAAGCCTCTCGGCCAATGAACGCCAACCCGACTTTTGCTCCGTAACCTAGACAGGGCTTGGACCCGGCGACTTTGCCCGCAATCAATTTGGTAGTCTGCGAAGAACCGTAAACAATCACGGCATCGGCCGCATCGATGGCTGAATCCTCGAGCTGCTGCGAGCCGCCCTTCCATGGAACCACCGCAATGGCATCAGCGAGGTCGGAATTGACCATCGCAATGCTGCGAGCAAAGAACGCAGGCATCACCGGCTCGGAAAATGAAGATTTGCCAAGAATCGCGCCTTTGACCAGCAGGGTCATCGCCATGCTCCACACGGGAATCCCCGGCACATTGCTGGAGAACACCTGATAGGTGAGCGCTGGGCCCACATATTTAGAGTATCCCCCCGCCTTGTTCGGCCGGAATTCGTCGAGCATAGACGGCTGACCGATTTCGGAGTCAAGGAACCGGAGCAGTTCACGACGCCTGAACTGGCGCATATACCGTTTGAGCTCAATCCGCACCATGTCAGGCTCATATCCGGTGATTGCGGGAATCAGCAGTTCAGCCTGACGCCGCAGCTCAAAATCCGGATCGGCCCATAGTTGGGCCGCGTCGGCCACGATGTCGAGAATATCGTTGACACTCATCGCGGCAAGCGTGCGGTTGCGAACATCGGCAAGCTGCTTGGCAAGGGAAGTCACCTTTGGGCCATCCAGTCGCGGATAGCGCAAACGCTTCACCCCATCCGATGTGGCGACCTCATAGATTTCGTAATCCGAAACATCCGCTCCCGAGGGCAGGTGGAAGACATCAATGGCCTGACTCACGGATTCATCAACGGTTGGCACTGATGACCTCGTCTACCGCGATTGAGCACCCACGAGCCTCGGCTCCCTTCGCCCTGCCCTGCAGCAGGAATCCGTCCGGGGTCCGATGGCCGAGATCCTCGGTCAGAATACCGATGCATGAATTCCAATTGGCAAGGTCGTAATGGGATATCACACCGGTCTCACCATCCTTGACGGGAGTCAGCGTTTCCGGATCGAGGAAGACCGTGCGCACCCAGGCGGGGTTCGCCTTGAGATAGTTGCTGGTGCCATCCGTATACCACGACAGAATATTTTGGTCATAGATCTGCGAGCTCAACTCGGTCATGCCATACATGTTGACACAGTGGTGGCGCGGCACCCCCAGTGTCTGTTCCAGCTCATCAAGCATCTGGTCTTCGGTGATGTCGCGCTTAGTGCTCTTGAAGCCGCCAGTGTCGAACAACCGGCTATCGGGGGCCAGCGCGAACGTCAGATCATGCTCATGCAGGTAATCGAGCAGATACAGATAGGACGACGAGACACCCATCAGCATCACCGGTTCACCGTCAGACACCGCACGGTTAAGGAAGGCGATGATTTCATCGAACTTGAGTCCATGCTCGTCGAAGAACACACCGCTGCCTTCGCTGCCGCAGCACTCCACGGCCTTGGTAAGGTAGCGCGACAGGGAGGAGTTCTGGTTCATGTCCCATGCCGGCGAAATCACGGCGATGCGGATACGCTCTCGATCCGGCATGATGAAATGACGGAACGGCACAATCATTGATTCATCCCACACCTCAAGATCGGGGTGGAAGTTGCGCCCACGCATCTTGCCGCCATGCGTGGTTCCGCTCGTCATGAATACGGCTTTGCACTGCTCGGTCGGTATGGTCGAAAGGTCAAGGTGCTTGAACCCGTCCACCGGCATCGGCGGAATCTCCCGCCAATCCTTGAGCGTTGCGGGGGTGACGCGTTTAGCCGCGCAGTAACGACGGTACGGCAGATCATACGTGTACTGATAGATGAACACGTCGCGCGCCAACGCACCAAACGCCTCTTCCGGGGCCTGCTCACAGCCATAGGTATGGATAAAATCCAGAATCCCGCGCTTGATACGACGCGCGTCATCCATCACATCAGTCATTGCATCGCTCCTGTCAATATCCAATATCAACCAGCATTATCGTTCATCGTACGCCGCAGCGCCAGTCCCATCCGCCGGATCGGCTGCTGGAACATCCACGGACGCCGGCGCACGATGCTTCGCCACCAAATCCGGAAGAGCGACGAAAAGCGCATTGAGAATGATGGCGCTGAATACACCGACCATGATGTTGTTGCCAAAGAACACGCTTGCGCCGCCGGTCAGGCCGGAGAGCGCCTTGGGCAGGGCGATGCCGAGCAACAGAGACATGCCGATGACCGTTTGACGGCGCTCGTCATCAGCGACCTTGCGCAGGGCGCGCAGGCCGGTCACGATTAGGCTGGCCGCAGCCGGCAGGAAAATGCCTCCGACGACTGCCGAGGGAATGACGGACAGCAACGCGCCCGCCTTTGGCACGAAGCCCAGAATCAGCAACAGCACAGCGGCGATGATCACAGGCGTGCGCGTGCGCAACTTGCCTTCGCCGGTCAGGTTGAGCAGGCCGACATTTTGCGGGTAGGCGGTGGTGGTGAATCCACCAATCAGCGAGGAAATGGCTGAACCGGCCGCCTCGCCGGCAAGACCGTAGCGCACCTGCTTGCGTTCGAGGGGCGTGCCCTGAATCTCAGAAGCCGCCTGATAGACGCCGAGAGCTTCCATGACGGCAACCATGTAGGCGATGAAGAACGGGATGAAGATCTTCCAGTCAAATGTGAACGGACCGTAGGGCAGGAAGGTCGGCAGGCCCAACCATCCCTTGGATGCCACAGGAGAGAAGTCCACCATGCCAAACGCTGCGGCGACCACGGTGCCGACGACGAGCGCGATGAGGAATGAGAACGACTTGAGCAGGCCCTTGCCGAGCAACGACAGGACAAGCACAATCGCCGTGGTCAGAATCGACACGGTCAGGATGTGCGGATCGGCGAACGTCTTGTCGCCGGGAGCCCCGCCTAGAAACTCGCTCAGCGTGAATCCAGACAGCGAGACACCGACCATAAAGATGACCACGCCCGAAATCATCGGAGAGAACAGGAACCGCATCCGCTCTATCACACCGGTCAGGCACAGCAACAGGAACACAAGCGAAGCAATGAGAATGGACGAACTCGCCGCCCCCAGCATGCCGGCCGTACCTGCCGCGATCATCAACGCGTCAAACGCAGCTGACGGCCCCTGCACCACCGGCAGGCGAACCAGCCGAGTGGCCTGAACCAAAGTGACCAGACCAGAGACGATGAAGATGGCGTTAATCATGTTCGACGACAGGGCAATAGGTAAGCCGATTGCTCCGGCCACAAACACCGGATCAAGCCAGACGTTGGAAACAAGCACATGCTGGAAACCCAGCAGTACGTTCTGGGCGGTCAGCTCCTTGCGTATTGACATACGCTTCCTCTCTCTCAACGCGCATATGGGATGCCGAGCCGAACAGAGGAGTTCAACCGTCGCATTCCCTACGCGAGTGTTAGCTCACAGGTTCGAAGGGTTCGGCACATACCGTCTCAGCCTAAAGCACCCCTTACGAATCGGTTTTCGCACGTCACCGTAACAAACCTTGACATCTCCGTCAAGAAGATTCGTGCTTTTTTTTCGGCAGCTGCCCGATGTGAGATAACAAACAGTTTTACGAATGGAGAAGGAATCGAAGCAATGCGGCCAGACTCACCAACCCCACAGGACCATGGACTTGGAGTCGGCGGGAATGGAGTTGGAGTCGCCGGTGGCGCCGGCAGCGATATCGGCGGCAGTATCGCGGCCGGGCAGTTCGCGGGTTTCGCGGCGGATGGCGTTGCGCCAGAGGCGGGCGCGGTTGGAGCGTTGTACCTCCACGATATTGCCGTCACGGCCTGCGGCGAAAACGCTCTCCTGGTCGCCGGTTTGCATGCGTTTGACTTCGCGGCGCAGTTGGCGATTCTCTTCTTCGAGGACCAAAATGCGCGCGATACCGGAAAGGTTGATGCCCTCATCCTGGCTCAGGCGCTGAGCTCGGGTCAGGCGGGCAATGTCGCGCAGGCAGTAGCGGCGTGCGCCGCCATCGGTGCGCTGCGGACGAACCAAACCGAGGCGGTCGTACTGACGGAGAGTCTGGGGGTGAATGTTGGCCAACTCGGCGGTCTGGCCGACGGTGAAGATGGGCAGTTCGATGTCGAAGCCGACGTCATCGGCTCCGTCGAGATCGGCCCTGCCCATCACGAGCGCGGTTGCGCACATCGCGTACAACTGCTTCATCTGGTTGGCTAACCGCGCCATTGTTCACCTCCTGATTACAGGCTGAGATAGTCGCCGGCTTTTTCGTCGAATTCTTTGGCGGCGTGCTTGACGGCCAGACCCGGCTTGGCGGGGACCATGATCTGCACACGGCCGATCAGATCGCCCGGCTGGTTGCTGCGCTGGACGCCAAGTCCCGCGAGCTTGACTTCCGCGCCGGAGCTGGAGCCTGCCGGCACCTTGAAGGTGACGGGATTGCCGTCGATATCCTTGGCCTCGACCTTGCCACCGGCCACGGCCTGGCCCACGGTGACGGGCAGGTCCATGACGATATCATGGCCGCGCATCGAGAATGTGGCATCGGGCTTGACGGTGACGTGCAGGTACAGGTCACCGGCCTTGCCGCCGTTGATGCCTGGCTTGCCCTTGCCGGCCAGCTTGATTTTCTGTCCGTCCTTGACGCCCGCAGGCACGTGGGCCTTGAACTTCTTGCCGTCCACGGACAGGGACACGGTAGCGCCCTTGACCGCCTGACGCAGGGTCAGGCTGATCTTGGAGTTGCGGTCCTCGCCGTTTTCGGGGCGCGGGGCCTCCTCATAGCCATAGCCGCCGGCATTGCCGTACGGCGATTGGCCGTAGCCGCCATACGGCTGGCCGCCCTGACCTGCAGC
>OIYE01001639.1_pt1 | contig 10348 bp, 7 predicted proteins | sample 1588091 | NCBI WGS metagenome assembly OIYE01 (sample SAMN03283265) | human gut metagenome | biome: human-associated habitat; material: feces | host: Homo sapiens | place: USA | collected 2013 | reverse complement strand
CCCCAGGCCGAAACGCCAGCCTCCCAGCATATTGGAAAGGGGAACGGACAGGCCGGAAGCCGCAGCGCTGCCCACGCCGATCATGGCGCTGTAAACGCCCATCATGGCGGAAGCACGGTCAGGAAACTGGTGCTTGATCAGTCCGGGAATGGCCGCTCCGGCAATCCCCATGCCCAGCCCCATCAGAACCATGCCGCCGTATAACCCCGCCACGCCGTCCCAGCTGCGCCAGAAAATTCCGGCCACCGCCAGAAGCTGGAACCAGAAAATGATTTTCCACGGCGTCATCCGGCGCGCCACGCGCGGAGAAATGGGTGCCGCCACCCCCAGCACAAAGACGGGCAGCAGGGCGAACAGCCCTGAATTTTCCAGGGAAAGCCCCATATCCCTTTCAATCGTTCCCAGCAGCGGATCGGGAGAATCAAACCCGGTACGCAGATTAAAGCACACGATTAAAAAGGCGGCAAACAACAGCATCTTTCCCCTGATGCCTCCGGAAGTTCCTGCCTTATCCATCCCATGTTATACAGCCTCTCCCCCACCCCTGTTCAAAAGCAACAGCCTTCCGGCTGTCAGCAGTCCGGAAGATACGGTATGGAGAAAAGACCATCAGGATGAGCAATCCCCTTGCGGTTTTCCATCCGCCCCCCTGTCATGAAAAAGCGCCGCCGTCCTAGAGAACGGCGGCGCCCGAACACGCTAACCTCTTAAGCTTTCATTTGTCAGGGCGTTTGCCGTACACCAGCGTACGCCTGCCGTCCCAGGAAACGGCCTCAATCCGCGTAGAGCCTTCCGGATAGGGGACCGTGGTGGAGGAATTATCCCTGGAATCCGTCCCCGCCATGGTGATGCGGACCATCTCCCTGTCTTTGTATGTTTCAAAGACGACGGCGTTTTTCCACACGTCATGGGAAATAATGCGACGATTGCCCTGCTCCGTAACGCCCTGGTTATAGACGCCTCGGACAGGCAGTCGGTTCTTATATGCTTCCGCGCTATTGACGGAAATATAGTAAATGACGGGGCTTTCCGGCTTTTTGTACTTCCTGGCGTAGGCAATCAGGTTCTTGCAGTCGGCCTCCGTGATGGTCATGCGGGCGCAGGTGTAGTCGTCCAATTCCTGGTCAATGGGCTTGAGCATGCCCGTTTTCCGGAAAAAATCCGTCAGGTCCTGTCTGGCGGCGTCGCAGGCGTTCTTCATGAACGCAAGCTGGAGCTCGCCGTCCTTCTTGCCCCTGGTATCCATCTTGATGGCCTTATAAAAGATATCCGGATAAAAATCGGGATTACCCTTCCCGGCTACCTTGAAATACAACTCAAGCTGCCACAGGGGGGCCAGCTTGACAAAATGGTCGTGCACCATCGGACGGTTATCCCCGCCGGAACGCTTGTCCGGCCCGCTCTGGACAAGCCAGTTTTCCCCCTTCAAAATGCCGTTGTTCAGATAGGCGTTGAAGCGGCCGCCAATCATGTTGCCGTCCCCGCCGTTGATGCGTTCATGCTCCAGGCGCATGTTGGAGGGATTCAGCATGTAATTCACGTAAGCGGAGTAAATGTTATTGGTCACTTCTCCGGTGGATACCCATTTCATGGCGGGGCGCACCTGGTTAACGTGGCCGAACTCATGGGCAATCCCCCAGGCGCTGCCGGGAATCCTGTCCGGATTGCCTACCTCCTTCATGGTGCCGTTATGAAAGGCGGCCCCCGTGCCGTCCGCATGCATGAACCCGTTCCAGATCACACGGCCGAACATCCGGTTTTTGGGCAGCATTCTGTACTTGTACAGGCCCATGATCTGCTGCTCCATGCCGATAATCCTGTCGTACAGGGCAATAAGTTCCTCCCCCTTGTCCGGGCAGAATTGTTTAAGTTCCTCCACCGGATACACCAGATGCACGCGGTTGCCCACGATGTCCACAACTTCCGTGGGGGAGTTTTCCAGCATCCTCTTCCAGTCGCTGTTTTTGCTGACGCCTCCCACGAAAACTCCATTCACCTTGCCGGACAGAATGGACAAATGCACCTTGGGTGCCTTCTTGTAATTGGATGTGAAATACTCAATATAGCCAAGCCCCTTGTTCTTCGCCCTGATGATGTTGACCCCCTCTTTCAGCGGATAGGAGCTGTGTCCTCCGTCCCGCCCGAAATTGTGGATAACCAGATTCAGTTTTTCACCTTTGGGATCCCCCATGACCAGCAATACGTCCTCCCCCTCTTCAAAAAAGATGCCGGTGGGATTTTCAAATTTGCTGTACTGGCTGGTGCGCAGGCGTTCCGCCAGATCCTTGACCGGTTCATACGGCTCCGCCGTCAGGGCGCGGGCCTTGCGGTCAAATTTCTTCTCCGCCATCTGCTCGGCGAGCCCGCGCACAAAGGGATCCTTAATTTTGGCGATGCGGTCGCGCGTGACATTGGGCTTCAATGCAAGCATGTATTCATTGGCGAACACATTGGAATCCAATGCCTTCAAACCCTCCTCCGTAATCGGCGAGCCCCCTGTTTCCTGGGCGGAAAGCACGCCTCCGCCCAGCACGCCGCAGAAGGCCAGTAAAAGAATCCCCTTTTTCAACAATGGTGAGAAAATCATTTGTTAAATAATACTGTTCGGTTTCCGGAATTGTTTCAAGGAAAAACGCCCGGCCCCCATGCCTGTGAAAAAGCCTTTTTGTGTGACATGGGACGCCCGGGCCCAGGGAGAAAAACTGTCCATCCCCCTTGACGGGGGCCGTATAATGACGCTCGCAAAACATTTTTCCATATGAATACAGAAACACATCAATTTCAGGCGGAAGTCCGGCAGCTGCTGGACATTGTCATCAACGCCCTTTACAGCGACCGTGAAATCTTTGTCCGCGAGCTTGTTTCCAACGCTTCCGACGCCCTGGAAAAACTGCGTCTGAAGCAGCTGACGGATTCTAATATTTACCAGCCGGACAAGCCCCTGGAAATCACCGTCACCACGGATAAGGAAAACAAGACCATCACCATTGCGGACACCGGCATCGGGATGACGGAAGCGGACCTGGTGGAAAACCTGGGAACCATCGCCCACTCCGGCACCAAAAAATTCATGGAGGCCCTCAAGCAGAAGCAGGAAGGCGGAGCGGACCTGATCGGCCAGTTCGGCGTGGGCTTCTACAGCTCGTTTATGGTGGCGGACCGGGTGGAAGTGTTCACCCATTCCTATGAACCGGAAGCCGCCTCCCTGCGCTGGTCTTCCGACGGACGGGAAGGCTACAGCATCGAGACGCTGGCGGAACCGCTGGACCGGGGCACCCGCATCGTCATCCGCCTGAAAGACGAATATGAAGAGTTCTCCCAGGAATACCGCGTGAAGGAGCTCCTGCGCCGCTACTCCAACTTCGTGGGGTTCCCTCTCAACTTCAACGGAGAGCGCGTCAACACCGTTCAGGCCATCTGGTCCAAGTCCAAATCCGACGTGAAACCGGAGGAATATGATGAATTTTACCAGTTCATTGCCCACACGGATGAAAAACCCCTGTCCTACATGCACTTCAGCGCGGACGCCCCTATTGCCCTGAATGCCCTGCTTTTCATCCCCAGGCGCAATCCGGAAATGTTCGGATTCGGCCGCGTGGACGCCAACGTGGCCCTGTACTGCAAGCGCGTGCTGATTGACGCCAAGCCGGAAGGCCTGCTGCCGGAATGGCTCCGCTTCCTGAACGGCGTGGTGGACAGCGAGGACCTGCCCCTGAACATTTCCCGCGAAATGCTTCAGGACAACTCCCTGGTGCGCAAAATCAGCGACATCATCACCAAACGCTTCATCAAGCATCTGGAAAAACTGGCGAAGGACGATCAGGAAACCTACAGGGAATTCTACGCGCAATTCTCCCGCTATCTGAAAGAAGGCGTCGTCACCTCCTGGCCGAATAAGGAATCCCTGGGCAAGCTGCTCCGTTTTGAATCCACGGCCACGGAACCGGGGGAAACGACCTCATTTGAAGACTACGTCACCCGCATGAAGGAAGGGCAGACGGCCATTTACGCGCTTACCGGCCCCTCCCGTTCCCATCTGGAAAACAGCCCGTACCTGGAAGCCTTCAAGGCCCGCGGCTATGAAGTGGCCTTCTTCACGGACCACGGGGACGAATTCGTGCTGGACTCCCTGTCCAGCGTGGACGGCAAGCCCGTCACGATGATCGACCGCGCCGACGTGGAACTCCCCGCCCTGGAAGAGGAACAAAAGGACGCCCTGCCCCAGGAGGAAGCCGCGGCCCTGGAAGAATGGCTGAAAGGGCTGTACCCGGACAAATTTTCCAAAGTCACCCTGGGCAAGCGCCTGGTCAGCGGAGCCGCCGTAGCCCTGCAAAGCGGCAATGACATGGGGCCGGAAATGAGGGCGTACATGAAAGCCATGGGGCAGGAAGTGCCGGAAAGCCACCCGCAGCTGGAACTGAACCCCTCCAACCCGCTGGTGAAAAAGCTTTCCGCCCTGCGGACGGAAAACCCGGAACTGGCGCAAATGGTGGCGGACCAGATCGCGAATACCGCCCTGCTCCGCGCCGGCATGCTGGACGATCCCGCCGTGCTGGCCCAGTCCTCCCAGGCCCTGATGGAACAGCTCCTGCTGAAGTAAGGGGCCCGGAGGAAACAGCCTCTTTTCCCCAAGCCGCTCCCTGCCCACCCCGCCGGGGGCGGCTTTTTCATTTCTCTTCCCGCCATGAACGCGTTACGCCGCATGCCCCGCCACATTCTGTTCCTGAGGCTGGCCTATCAAGCGGGCATGTGCCTGCTGGCCCTGGTCGCCGTAACGCTGACCGCCATTGACCTGACCACGGAAGCGGCGGAATGGGAAGTCACGGCGGACCGCGTCATCTACTGGATTTTTGTGCTGGATTATGTGGTCCGCTTCTCCATCAGCCGGTCCAAATGGCTCTTCATTAAGGAACACCCCTGGGATTTGCTGGCCATTATACCCTTTGACGCCCTGTTCCGCCTGTTCAGGTTCGCCTCGCTGGGGGAAATTTTAAGGCTCGCCAGGTATCTGGACCTGTTTTCCTATGCCATGAGGTTCACCACGCGCATCCGGCGTTTCTTCAACACGAACGGATTCAAGTATATCTGCATCGCCGCCCTGGTCATCATCCTGCTGGGGGCCGTAGGCATCCATCTGGCGGAAGGCATGAGCCTGCCCAACGGCATCTGGTGGTCCTTCGTCACGGCTACCACCGTAGGCTACGGGGATACCTATCCGGTCACCACTTCAGGCAAATTCCTGGCTGTATTCCTGATGCTCACGGGCATCGGATTCGTGGGAACGCTCACCAGCACCATCACGTCCTTCTTTCTGAGTCCCCACGGCGGAGAAGCGCTGCCGTACCGGGAAGAGGAAATTGAAGCCATTAAAAAGAAACTGGACGACCTTTCCTCCATGACGGATGAGGACATAGACACCATGGCGGCTCTGCTGAAAACCCTTCGGGACGCCTCCCCAGCACCTTCAGCGGGAAAAGAGGAAACGCCTGCTATCCATTCCGAAAAAAACTGACAAAATCCGTTTGGTATTACATCAAAAAATGCCCTGTCCGTCCCAGGGCAAATACCAAATACTCAACCGTTTTTCAGTGAGAAGATTTTAAGTCTTTATGTTGATTACCAGCTGATTGGCTACCTTTAAAAAAAAGAAACGCCGCAATGACAATGTTGACCAAAGGAACTAGTTCTAAAAGCACCAACCATCCGCTCTCTCCTATGTCATGAAGCCTCCTGACATCTGCAACAATATTGAAATATATATAAGAAATAAAAATAATCACAAATAAAACTAATATTCCTGAATCATTCCCTGTTTTATCCCACACCATTGCAACTCCATTAAGAAGAATAATAACCATAATTGGCAATATCAGCAACTTCAGCGCCCAATATTCAGATCTGGAAATACGACCGGAAAAACTGACATATTTTCTTAAAAATGAAGTTCCATTCGCATTCTCCATTTTTATAGAAGCATTTTCCTCTATTTCTCTGCGGATTTTATGCATATCGGAAGCAGATACGGAAGACTTCAAAATCTCCTGGACGTTAGCTGCATTACACTCTATTCCCAACTCATGGTTCACGATGTCTGCAACTGACTTAGAACTTGTTTTTGTCAATATTGCGGCATCCACAAGTTTATTATATGCATTAATACGGGATAGCCTTTCTTCCGACTGTTCCATAACTTTCATCTTTTTATAAATACAGTTACTATGCTCTTCGCTCTTCCCTTTACATTACTCCCAGCTTCTTCAGCATGGAGATGGCAACGGAATTTCCCTGTTCCGCAGCCAGACGATACCAGCGTATCGCTTCCTGCCTGTTTTTAGCAACCCCATGCCCAAAATAAAAACACGCGCCCAATCTTCTTTGAGCTTCTGCATTTCCTTTTTCGGCTGACAAAAAATACCAGTTTACGGCTTCTCTTTTATTCTTCCCAACTCCGTGTCCGAAAAAATAACAATCGCCCAGCCACCTCTGGGCTTCCGCGTTCCCTTGATCGGCGGCCAAACGGTACCACTTCACCGCCTCCCGCTTGTCCTCCCTGATTCCTTTTCCCCAAAAATAAAAGTATCCCAGCCTCCTCTGGGCTTCCGCGTTCCCCTGATCGGCGGCCAGACGGTACCACTTCACCGCCTCCCGCTTGTCCTCCCTGATTCCTTCTCCCCAAAAATAACAGTATCCCAGCATCCTCTGGGCTTCCGCGTTTCCAAACTCCGCCGATTTTTTGAAACATGAGACAGCTCTCTCCACATCTCCTTTATTCAAATACTGCTCCCCCAAATCCATCAGGCGGGTATGATCCAGTTCTACTGTCTCGTTCTCATGGGCGTATTTTTTTCCATTAAATAGCTGTACAACACTAAAAGCCGTTAAAAAACATACGGAAATGATGATTGCAATCATCCGCCATTTTCTTCCTGCCCACCGTTTTTTCTCTATCTCTATTTCCGGATAATTATTTCCATCCGCAAATATTTGTTTCATGCTTTTTTTAGAACAATGAAAATCTATCAGGAAAAACGAGAACAGCAGAAAGACGATGATGAAAGATAAGTAAGACCACATATTTTCAGAACAGTCCATCAATAAAAAACCTACAGGAATAAATAAGGAAAAATAAACGCCCGCATTTAATATCATACTGTTATACTTGCAGTCTCCTGCCATGTCCGCTGCACGGCTGTCAGGAATACAGGCAGAAGATACACAGAAAACAACAATTCCTATATAGTCTCCCCACGTCAAATGTTCCACTATTCCTTTCCAGCTTTTTATTACTGCAAAATCATACAGGGAAACAGCAATAACCAGTAAGCACAAAGCCAAAGCGGCTTGTACTGTAGAAACTTGAGTTTCCCTTCTTGAAGAGAATAAAGACAGGGGCAGCAGGACGACGGAAGCCGCAAAAGAAAAAATCACCCTGGCGCTCAACCCTCCCAGCGCTCCAACCAAAATACTTAATATTGCATGAAGCATACTCATTAACAATCAATATTTATACCAGCTTTCACCCATTTATCCTGATGATTCCGTTATTTAATATTAATTTCATTATTGAGAATCAAATAATCAATAGCGCCAGCGGCCTCCCTTCTATCCATTATTCCCTGTTTGACGCGCAGGGACAAAACCTTTACCATCTTGTCTGCAAGAACCTTGTCCACCTTTCCCTGTTTTACGGCTTCCTGAAGGCGTGACAGAGATGCGCGAAAGACCTGAGCTTCTTCTTCCCTGGCAATTTTTGACTGGGCTTCATGTTCCGCCTGGTTGATGATTGTCTTGGCTTTGGCGCTTTGACGTTTATCCCAGGCGGCAGCTCCCGCCCTGGCTTTGGCTGAAGGGTCATAAGTGCTGGTAATTAAATCCCCACGATACCTGTTCCCATATTGGTCTGAAACGGAAATCGGGGTTATGCTGGTTCTAGTTGTAGGCGTTTTTCTGCTTTTGAACCGTTCAAACCTGGCTCTGGCGCTTCTGTCCCCTTTCCCGGAATGAGTGTAATAGCCACCCGCTCTTCCCGTTTCCAAAGTTCGAGCCAAAACATGTTCTCCCACCAGAAAGACTGTTCCAAATATGATTAATAAGGAAATAGAAACATTCATTTTTTGCCTGTTCTAACGGATTCCCAATCCGTACATTTATATCGAATAATGTAGAAAAAAATCTAACATATTTTTATGAATCATTGTTTATCATCTTTCATTTCCTTTTCCGTTCCTGTTTGATCTTTATAGCTGTTATCATCACATTTTAGACTTGTGTACGGATTGGGAATCCTCTGCTACAACGTTCTTCATGAACATACCGACTTCCTCTTTCCCCTCCGATACGGATCAGACAGGAATCCTCCTCATCCGTTCCCTGGGCATTCCTCCCATGGACGCTTTCCTTCTTCTAAAGGACCTCCTGGACACCAGCCGCGGAAGAGGCGACAGAATAACCCGGGCCAAACGATGCATACGGCTGGGAGGAGAGGCCCTTGCCGACAGGGAAACAAGCGTGCCGTTTTCCCAGGCTGTCCGCGCCAGCCTGGAAGCAAGGAAACACCGCCGGCCCCGCACCCTGCAGGAAATCCGCTATATGGCTGCCCGGATGATGAAAAAATGCCCGGAACTGGCAAGAAAACAAGTCCGTTCCATCACGCCGGAAGATTGCGGGCGTTATCTCCGCAAAAGCTTTTCCACTCCCCGCCAGCGGCACAAGGGGCGGCTGATCCTGAGCGGCATCCTGAATTTTTCCCTGAAGCGCGGGTGGTGCCGCAGAAACGCGGCCTTTCTGGTTCCTCCCCCCATCCTCAGGGAAAAACGCATCAGGGCCCTTTCCCTGTACGAGGCAAAACGGCTTCTCCACACCGCGGAACAGTTGTTCCACGGAGCATGCCTGCCGGCCTGCGCCCTGATGCTGTACGCGGGCATACGCCCCCACGAGGTCAAAAGGCTGACCTGGAAGAACATCAACCTGAAATCCGGCCTGGTTTCACTGGCGCCCTGCCATACCAAAACAGGCGGGAGCCGCCACGTTTCCATCCTTCCCGTGCTGGGCGCCATCCTCAGCCGGACGTCTTCCGCCGGTTCCCCCGCCCGTTCCGTCTGCCCGCCCAACTGGGAAAAGAAATGGAAGGAAGTAAGGCGCCGGTCCGGCATCCTGAAGAAAAGCGGATGGGTTCAGGACGTGCTGAGGCATACCTACGCCTCCTATCACCTGGCCCATTTCTGCAATCAAAACCTTCTTCAGAAGGAGATGGGGCACTCCTCCCCCTCCCTGCTGCTGGCCCGCTATCTTAATATGGAGGGTATCACCTCCGCAACCGGCGCCATGTTCTGGACGCACAGCTTCATTCCTCCCGCTCCGTTAAAGAAAGACTGACAAAAATCCGTCTGGAATTGCGCGGCCAAAGACGGACATCCACCTTGCGTCATCAAACCGGAGGCGTATTTATTTTGTCTTGAATCCAAAATAAGGCACAGTACAGTGGGCGGCAGTCCGATAAGACCACCCTTTGTGTTTTGCCTTGAATCCAAAATAAGGCACAGTACAATGGGACAGGCCGCATGCCGATTGCACTCCTAGTTTTGCCTTGAATCCAAAATAAGGCACAGTACAATCTCGCCGCAAGTGAGAGCTTCCACCGCATCGTTTTGCCTTGAATCCAAAATAAGGCACAGTACAATAGAGAAAGGAGACCTAAACAATGATTATCGGTTTTGCCTTGAATCCAAAATAAGGCACAGTACAATGTTGCAACCGTCTGATGATAAGGAACTTGTGTTTTGCCTTGAATCCAAAATAAGGCACAGTACAATCCACGTGGAACATTTATGCAATCGGGCAATGTTTTGCCTTGAATCCAAAATAAGGCACAGTACAATACAACTCGCAGGCCCCGGAATCATGGGATTGTTTTGCCTTGAATCCAAAATAAGGCACAGTACAATTAGCCATGCAACTGGAACATATCCCTGCGAGTTTTGCCTTGAATCCAAAATAAGGCACAGTACAATTCCCCGGTATCCATGATTCCCCTTTTATATGTTTTGCCTTGAATCCAAAATAAGGCACAGTACAATAGATACTGTGCCTTATTTTTATGTTCAGCGACTTATAAAAAAATACGGCGTCCGATATTTTTACCAGAGGAGCATCTGCTGAGGAAGGGAAACCTCCTGTCGGGGACAAGACCTGCCATGAAAAACGAACATCTTATCCCACTGGATATTCGTAACGAAAAGACAGCGGACAGAACCATCAGGCGGTATCATTTTCTGGATTCTGCGGGAGTGGGTAGCTATTCTTTCCTGAGTAACACACGCGCGGGCATAGACGCTATACTGAATCATCG
>OIYE01001638.1_pt1 | contig 10349 bp, 10 predicted proteins | sample 1588091 | NCBI WGS metagenome assembly OIYE01 (sample SAMN03283265) | human gut metagenome | biome: human-associated habitat; material: feces | host: Homo sapiens | place: USA | collected 2013 | reverse complement strand
TGCGACCTCCTGGTCCCAAACCAGGCGCTCTAGCCAAGCTGAGCCACACCCCGATGGTGTTGTTTTGTATCACTTTTTGTTACCGCTCCGTGACACAAGACATATTATATATGAGTGCCAACTAAATGTCAACAACTTTTTTCATTTTTTTTATTTTTTCTTCAAGCAGTCCGGAAACCCTTGAAATACAAGGATTTTCCGGACTCTCCCTTTACGGATTCAGATATTCCTGTGTAATCTCCATTTTTCCGTTGTCATCAATCTGCATGAGCATATAACTCGGCTTTCTCCCCTGTTGTCTTGGATAACAGAGGCTTCCCGGGTTCAACGTGATCAGATCTTTTTCTTTTTCATAGAACGGCCGGTGTGTATGCCCATACATTGCAATGTCGGCACCACGCCCTCTTGCCTCCTGTTTCAGTCGTTCTTCTCCCATAGATACATAATATCCATGTCCGTGTGTAATAAATATATGATAGCCCCCGATCATGAACTCTTCCTCTCCCGGAAGATCGGAAAAAAAGTCATTATTTCCACGCACCATATGTACCGGGCAGTCCGCAACTGCCGGAATATAATCCTCATCGCCTTCTACGTCGCCGAGATGTATCAACATATCCAGCGGCTGTTCTTTTTCTATCACACGGTCAAAATTTCTGTGTGCCCCATGCGTATCACTTATGATCAGTATCTTCATATTCTCTTATCCCAACTATTCTTCTGTCTGCTTCTTTTGTCTGTTTCTTTTGAATTCTATCTCTGTTCCAGGATTTTACGGATTTTCTTCAATCCTTCCCCTCTGTGGCTCAGTTCGTTCTTCTTTTCCGGCGAAAGTTCCGCACTGGTACATCCGTATTCCGGAAGAAAGAAGATTGGATCATAGCCGAATCCATTCTCTCCAGCGATCTTATGTCCAATGATTCCTTCCATCGTTCCTCTGACTACTTCACAGGAACCATCCGGCATAGTTGCTGCGATCGCACAGACGAATCTCGCTGTACGCTTTTCATCCGGCACACCGTCCAGGCGGTCCAGAAGAGCCTGATTCTTAATATCATACGAAGTATCTTCTCCCATATATCTCGCAGAATAGATTCCCGGTTCTTTATTCAGATAATCAATCTCCAGGCCGGAATCATCTGCCAGAACGACTGCATGTGCATACTCCGGCATCTCATGTGCGATCTTTGCAATCTCTGTTGCTTTGATCATCGCATTTTCTTCAAATGTCATTCCATCCTCTATCACGTCTGCTTTGATTCCTGCTTCTTTCTGAGAAAGAATCTCCACTCCCAGATCACTTAAGATCGCACGAATCTCTATCATCTTATGTTCATTGCCCGTTGCAAATATAATTTTATCCATCTTATTTCTTCTCCTGTCTGTCCGACGGACGTCCGGCCTTCGGCGGCTTTGGTCCTAAGAACTGGTAAAAATATGTCTTTAACATTCCGTTATAAATCTTACGGTTACGATCGGCTTTCCGTCCGAAATAGCGTTCCGCATCTTCATAAGATGTAATCATATACGCAGACCAGGAATCCAGATTCTTAAAGCTCTCTCCGAATGCCTTATATAATGCTGGCAGATCCTTCTTATCTTCCAGCCTTTCTCCATACGGCGGATTCGTAATGATGAATCCATATTTCTTTGGATGACTTAAATCTTTCACATCTCTTTCCTGGAAATGGATCAGATGATCGACACCCGCCTCTCTCGCATTACGTCTCGCGATCTTGATCACAGATCCGTCTACATCGTATCCCTGGATATCAACTTCGATATCATCGTTAATCAGTTCATTCGCTTCATTTACCGTCTCATACCAAAGCTTCTTCGGGATCAAGTTCGTCCATTCTTCTGCCGTAAAGGAACGATTCATCCCCGGTGCGATATTCGCTGCGATCATTGCTGCTTCTATCGGAAATGTACCACTTCCGCAGAACGGATCCACCAGAATTCTGTCCTTGTGCCATGGAGTCAGCATGATCAGTGCTGCTGCCAGTGTCTCTGTGATCGGTGCTTTTCCCGATACTTCACGATATCCTCTTTTATGCAGAGATACACCGGATGTATCGATTCCAACCGTCACAACATCCTTTTTCAGGAAGACACGGACCGGATATGCTGCTCCGTCTTCCGAAAACCATTCTACCTGGTACTTTTGCTGCATTCTTCTTACCATTGCCTTTTTCATCACTGACTGGATATCCGACGGACTGAATAATTTACTCTTTACAGATGCCGCTTTTGCAACCCAGAATTTTCCATTTTCCGGGATATAATTTTCCCAGTCCAACGCTCTGGTATTCTCAAATAATTCTTCATAGCTTGTTGCTTTAAAACTGCCTACTTTCAGAAGAACTCTCTCCGCTGTTCTGAGAAATATATTCGCACGGCAGATTGCCTCTGCGTCTCCCCAAAAACCGACCCTTCCGTCTTCTACTTCCGAGATATCATATCCCAGATCCAGTATCTCTCGTTTTAATACCGCTTCCAGCCCAAAATGACAGGGAGCGATCAATTCCATTTTTTTCATTCAATTCTCCATTATCTGCTCTATTCATGCAGTACAACTGCATTCCATCTATTATTTTCTACTTACTTATCTTACTGATAACCGCCTCTCTTTGTCAACCCATTTCACATATAGAACCTCCCGGTTCTCCACCCGGTCTCCGGCTTTTGGAAGTTCGTTACAAATACATGGCGGCAAAAAAGCAGGACGCACTTTCGCACGTCCTGCCCGGAAACTCTTTTTTCTAGTAGCTGCTGTTCTCATTTCCATAATTGTATGAATTCTTATCTTTTGCATCTTTGTCATATGCATTTTTGTTGTTTGCATTCTTGTCCGTTACATTTCTGTCCGATGCATTCTTTCCATATGCGTTCTTGTTCGATGTGTTTCTGGATGCATTTCTGTTCGATGTGTGCTTGTCCGCCTCGTTATGACAGTTTTCTGATGAATTGTAATTTTTAGCCATTTTGAATTCCTCCTAATCACTTTTTGTTACGTGATTAGTATGTCCTGACATTTTCCAATTATGCATCCCGGCACATATTAAGATTTTTTTAATATTTTTCTTGATTTTTATTTTTTACTATATTATACTGTTGGTGTAGAAAGGACACTTTCTACAACCCCTTATTAATTATTTATACTCCCCTCAAAAGACCGATGGCTCCCCCATCGGTCTTTTACTTATTATCTATTCACCTTCTCCTGCCGTTAATCAGCTTAATGATCAGACACACGATCAGAAGCGGTACAAATATCGGTGCAAGCAGACTGATAATTCCTCCGACCACCGCTGCAACCAATACAACGATTCCTATAATTCCAAGGATTAGAACCAGTTTCTTCCACCAGGTGTCAAGTCCAAAGACGTGTGTGCCCCTGTACCCGGATTCGCTGCCATAGTCCTGTTCATAAGAATTCTCTCTTCGTCTTCCCGGCTCATAGCTGTCATATGATTCCTGTGTGTTTCCTTTCATTTCTTCCGAAGTAATAATATTCTTTGCAATTGCCCATGGATCCCCCAGTTCTTCGATCACATCAGACTCTCTGCGTCCTTTCCGCACTTCTTCCGTAATATAATCGTTGTAATAATTCACATTCTCCTGTATCACACTTCCCGAAAGGTCATTGACAAGTGCTTTTTTTAATTTATCTAAAAATTCTCTTTTCGTCATGATTGCCCTCCTTGCAGGATTTTAACATACTTTGGTATTCAAAAACCCTGAACTTAGAATATCACAATCATGTGTCCATTCCAAGTCCAGGGTTCTTAAATTTTTCTAATGTATTTCTAAAATATTTTCTTCGTCTAACAGATAATCTTCCATCTCTGATTATACTTCAAAGATAAGATCTCCATAAGAAGGCATTGGCCATGCTTCTTTGTCAACGATCATCTCCAGTGTGTCAACCGGAGTACGGAGTGCTTCCATTGCAGGTACAACATCGAAGTGATAGAATCTTGCCTGATCTTCTCCCTCTTCCATAGCTGCTGCCTGATCTGCGACAACTTTCAATGCTTCCAGCGCTTTTTTAGTCTCTGCTAACAGTCCGGAAACTTCTGTCAGAAGCTCAGCCTGAACAGATGCATCTGCACCGGCTTCCTTCACTGCAACCACTGTGTCTGCAAGATCTTTGGTATATTTGATAATTGCAGGAATAATCTGTTTGCTTGCCATATCGATCATCGTACGTGCTTCGATATTGATTGCTTTGGCATAGCTTTCGAATTTGATCTCTGCACGTGATTCCAGTTCTGCCTTTGTAAATACTTTGAATTTTTCAAACATACTTACAGCTTTCTCTGTAGTCAGGGCAGGAATCGCTTCTACCATGGATCTGATATTCGGAAGTCCTCGTTTTTCTGCTTCCTCTACCCATGCATCTGAATATCCGTTGCCGTTAAATACAACTCGCTGATGCTCTGTTGCATACTGCTTGATCAGATCATGTACTGCTTCATCGAAGTTGTCTGCTTTTTCCAGAGCATCACAAGCCTCAGAGAATGCTTCTGCAACGATTGTATTCAATACTACGTTTGGTCCTGAAATAGAATCACGGGAACCTACCATACGGAATTCAAATTTGTTGCCTGTGAATGCAAATGGTGATGTTCTGTTACGGTCTGTTGCATCTTTTGCAAGATCTGGAAGTGTATCAACTCCTGTCTGAAGCTTTCCGCCTTTCAGACTATGTGTAGCTTCGCCTGTGCTGATCAGCTGTTCCAGTACATCTTCTAACTGTTCTCCGAGGAATACAGAGATGATTGCCGGTGGTGCCTCGTTAGCTCCGAGTCTATGATCATTACCAGGATCTGCTGCAGATTCACGAAGAAGATCTGCGTGTCTGTCAACTGCTTTCAGAATACAGGTAAGTACCAGTAAGAACTGAATATTTTCATGTGGTGTTTTGCCTGGCTCTAACAGGTTCTTTCCGTCGTCTGTTGTAAGAGACCAGTTATCATGTTTACCAGAACCATTAACTCCTGCGAACGGTTTCTCATGGAGTAAACACTTCATACCATGCTGGCATGCAATTCTCTTCAGTGTCTGCATGATAATATGGTTGTGATCCAGCGCTACATTACACTCTGCATAGATCGGTGCAAGTTCATGCTGTGCAGGTGCAACTTCGTTATGCTGTGTCTTAGATGTAACACCGACTTTCCAGAGTTCTTCATTGACATCTTTCATGAATCCTGCGATTCTCTGACGGATGGTTCCGAAATAATGATCGTCTAATTCCTGACCTTTTGGAGGCATTGCTCCGAACAGTGTACGTCCTGTATAGATCAGGTCTTTTCTCTGTAAGAATTTTTCAGCATCTACAAGGAAATATTCCTGCTCCGGTCCTACGGAAGGTGTTACTTTCTTAGATGTTGTATTTCCGAACAATCTTAACAGTCTCAGTGACTGCTCATTGATTGCCTGCATAGAACGAAGAAGTGGAGTCTTCTGGTCAAGTGCCTCTCCTTTGTATGAACAGAATGCTGTAGGGATGCAAAGTGTTGCTCCTGCTGCATCATGTCTTACAAATGCCGGTGATGTACAATCCCATGCTGTATATCCTCTTGCTTCAAACGTTGCACGAAGTCCGCCTGATGGGAATGATGATGCATCCGGTTCTCCTTTGATCAGTTCTTTTCCCGAAAAACTCATCAGTACTTTTCCATTCGGAAGAGGTGCTGAAATAAATGAATCATGTTTTTCAGCGGTTACACCTGTCAGAGGCTGGAACCAATGAGTATAGTGTGTAGCCCCCTTCTCAATTGCCCATTCTTTCATCTCATGTGCAATTACATCTGCTGTAGCAAGGTCTAATTCCTTACCTTCTTCAATTGTTTTCTTCAGATCCTTATAGACTTTTTTCGGAAGACGTTCCTGCATTACAGTATCATTGAACACGTCTTCGCCAAATATCTTGGCTACATTAATTGCTTCACTCATGTCTCTTCGTTTCCTTTCTCATTGTTATTTATAGTATAAGTTTCACACTATGGTATGCATATAATCTTCTTATACACTTTCTGTGCATACCATAGTATGAAAAAAGGCACTCCAACTTTCGTTGGAACGCCTTTGTTCTTCCTATGCCAGTTAGTATAACTCAACCAGTCAAAAAAGGCAAGTGAAAATTTTTAATTATTCAGCTTTTCCTACTGAACCAAATAATTCCATCTTCTCTTTAACTGTTGCCTGGATAGCTTCAGCACCTGGTTTCAGGAGTTTACGAGGATCGTATCCTTTTCCTTCCAGATCTTTTCCTGCTTCAATATATTTACGTGTAGCATCAGCGAATGACAGCTGGCACTCTGTATTAACATTAATCTTAGCAACTCCGAGACTGATTGCTTTCTTAATCATATCGTCCGGAATTCCTGTACCACCGTGAAGAACTAATGGCATTTTTCCTGTCAGCTGCTGAACAGCATCCAGAGTCTCAAAGCTTAATCCTTCCCAGTTAGCCGGGTATTTTCCATGAATATTACCGATACCAGCTGCAAGCATGTCAACACCGAGATCAGCAATCATCTTACACTCGTTAGGATCAGCACATTCACCTCTACCGATAACTCCGTCTTCTTCTCCACCGATAGATCCTACTTCGGCTTCGATAGACATTCCTTTTTCTCTGCAGATAGCGATAAGTTCTCTTGTCTTCTCTACGTTCTCTTCAATTGGATATTTAGATCCGTCGAACATGATTGAAGAGAATCCTGCATCAATACATTTTTTACATCCTTCGTATGTTCCGTGGTCAAGGTGTAATGCTACAGGAACTGTGATGTTAAGTTCTTCCATCATAGCTTTAACCATAGCTGCTACAGTCTTGAATCCTGTCATGTATTTTCCAGCTCCCTCAGATACACCTAAGATAACTGGTGACTTTAACTCTTCTGCTGTAAGGAGAATAGATTTTGTCCACTCTAAGTTATTGATGTTAAACTGTCCTACTGCGTAGTGACCTGCTACTGCCTTATCGAGCATTTCTTTTGCTGATACTAACATATGTTATTCCTCCAATTCTTGATGTCATAAGTATTACTACTTTCACTATGACAAATTTGTTTCACTTGCATTATATATCATAACTTCTAAAAAAACAAGGAACTTATCCTTGCAATTATGAAAACGGTAATATACATCAAAATCGCAAGGTATCCCGCCCGGTCTTCTGTATTATCCGCTTATTGAAATTGTTTTTCTTTATATAAAAGATTGCTTATAGATTATATCTATAAAATTAATAATGGACTTTTAACAGACTTGTTTTGAACACTTTGATAAAAAAAAATCTGCAGAAGAATCTGCAGATCTCAGTGACTCCGAGGGGAATCGAACCCCTGATTCCAGCGTGAGAGGCTAGCGTCTTGACCGCTTGACCACGGAGCCATTCGTTTGGTACTTGCCTAGTATAGCAAGGATTCTGCAAAAAGGCAAGTACTTTTTTTAATTTTTTTAAATTTCTCGGTTTTTTCTACAATTTAAGGATTTTTAATCTTCTTCATGCGTTCCCGGAACCATGATCTGAAGCTCTTTATTCAGGTTCTCGACCACAACTTCATCGTGTTCGCCGCCGAATTCCCCATCCAGCGTCCATGGTATCTCCTCTATAGATTCGAACATGATCCGTCCACTCTTGAACGTATACATATACTTGGAATCCATCTGCTCAATCATCAGTGCAGCGATGATTTCCTGCAATTCGATCGGATTCTTAGGTGTCTTGATCAATGTCACTTCAAAAACCCCGTCATCGAATCCGACCTGTTTTCCGATCAGATTACGGAATCCTCCGACGGATCTGGAATTTGTAACCATTCCATATACGAATTCATCTTCGATCACTTCATCATCATGTGTCACCTTCACCTTATATGAAGGAATATTGAACAGACGTTTCGCACCTTCCAGCACATATGCCAGATGTCCCAGAACATTCTTCATAGACTGTTTTGTCTGGTAAGATACATCTGTAAACAGTCCGAATGCCGCAATATAGACAAAAATATCATCATTAAATCTTCCGGCATCACAGGCAAATACTTCCCCATTTACTGCATTGTCTGCCGCCTCCAGTAATCCTCTCGGAATATGAAGGCTGCTTGCGAAGTCATTTGTTGTACCGGTCGGAATATATCCGATTGGCTCCCGCTTATCCCTGTCGCGTTTCATCATACCAGTTACGACCTCGTCAAGCGTTCCGTCTCCTCCACTGCACACGATCAGATCGTATTCACTGGAATCATATTTCTTAATTTTCTTATACGCATCACGATACGCCTGCGTCGGATATGCCACAACCTCATAGCCGGCTTTCACAAAGATATCAATCACATCTGCAAGCTTCGGTTTTAAAAGTTCTTTTCCCGCATGTGGATTGTAGATAAAAAGCAAACGCTTCATAAAATATGCATCCTCCCTTATCTTTCATATAATTCTTAATTTAATAATGAAGAGGCTATTGTAACTCTCATCACAACGGCCCCTTTATCTCACATCATCCGGATATTCCCTGTATTATTGTTATGCACCTAAAAATGTTGCCACGCCACTTACGGCTGCATCTTCATCCTGACCGTCTGCTACAATTGTAACATCTTCGCCTTTCTGAAGTTTCAGACTCATCATTCCCATAATACTCTTTGCGTTAATCTTTTTACTTCCCATCACAATATATACCTGGCTCGCATACTGGCTTGCTTCCTGTACGAGATGAGCCACCGGACGGTCTTCCATGTCCATATTATTCTGAATGGTAACAGGCTTTCTAATCATAACGACTTGCTCCTCCTTGCTGTTCCCTTAACTGTTGTGCGATTTCACTTAACTTCCTGAGCCTGTGATTCACCCCTGATTTTCCCAGAGGATTCGCCATTAGCTGACCAAGCTCTTTCAAAGCCGCTTCCGGGTATGCTAGACGCGTAAGGGCAACGTCTCTTAATCCCTCCGGCAGCTTCTCAAAACCGATCTGATCTCTGATATATGTAATATCCTCCATCTGCCTTACTGCAGCAGATACGGTTTTATTAATATTAGCTGTCTCGCAGTTTACTTTCCGGTTCACAGAATTACGCATCTCTTTCATGATACGGACATTCTCCAGTTCCATCAAAGCCACGTGGGCTTCCATCACATTCAGTATATCTACAATCTGTGAGCCTTCCTTAAGATAAACTACATATGTTCTTTTACGCTGTACAATCTTCGCATCTACATCGAAACTGTTCATCATGTCCCGCAGATGCTCTGCCTGACGCATATCGTTACAGACAATTTCAAAATGATAAGACTTGCTCGGATCACTCATAGACCCCGATGCTATAAATGCTCCCCTGATATATGCTCTTTTACAACAGACTGCCTGTACGATCGTGTCACGGATCGCCATTAGTTCTTCACCTTTTGCATAAATGTAATAACTGTAATTATCTTTCCCTGCATTTCTGCGGACTACGATATCATTCTTTATATTAAACGTTTTTTCCAACAATGTAAAGCATTTTCTTGCGACCCCGAGATTTTCCGTATGTACTTTAAGACAGCACACTCCTTTGTATCCCACTCCAAATGCTCCGCACATATGAACAATTGCAGACAATTCCGCAATATCACAGTGTCTTGCTCTGGCATAATGTTCCAATAATTCTTCTTTTACTTTTCCCGAGAATGACATCTGACTTTCTACCTCGCTTTGGTGACAGCATCCTTTCCAATATCACGGTGTTCGATACGGATACCATAATTATCATTCTTACTCAATGCTTCATATAATTCATTCGCCAACGTTACCGACCGGTGCTTTCCGCCTGTACATCCGATCCCGATCACCAGCTGTGTCTTACCTTCCTGTACATAATTCGGAATCAGGAATTCCACCATATCCGTCAGTTTTGCAAGGAACATTCTTGCCTTGTCATTATCCATGACATACTCCCGGACTTCTTTGTCATTCCCGCTTTTCGGACGCAGTTCATCAATATAATACGGATTAGGAAGAAAACGTACATCAAATACAAGATCAGCATCTGCCGGTATTCCGTATTTGAATCCAAATGACAATACGGATATATACAGATTCTTATATTCTTTATTTTCCACAAAAATCTTTGACAGTTCTGCACGCAGTTCTCTTGTCAGCATATGACTGCTGTCAATCAGATAATCTGCACGCTCTCTTAAAAATTTCAGCCGTTTTCTTTCTTCTTTAATTCCTTCTTCCACTCTCCCGTCTTTTCCGGATAAGGGATGAAATCGTCTTGTCTCTTTATATCTTTTGATCAGTACATCATCACTGGATTCCAGATACAGGATTTCAAATCTTGTTCCTG
>OIYE01001594.1_pt1 | contig 10592 bp, 9 predicted proteins | sample 1588091 | NCBI WGS metagenome assembly OIYE01 (sample SAMN03283265) | human gut metagenome | biome: human-associated habitat; material: feces | host: Homo sapiens | place: USA | collected 2013 | reverse complement strand
ACTGCACCGGGCAGACGGGATATACCGTCCACATTCTGGATGAGATCATTGATAAGGCGGTGCGCCAGATTTTTTCCAAAATGAGGGGTATCCCGAAAGAGCAGATCGTTACAAAACGCTACGAAAAAGAAACTACGGAGCGCAAAAACCATCTGCAAGACCTGCAAACGCAGCGAGACAAGGCCGAGAAAGACCTGCTTTCGCTGAAAGCCGAAATTTTAGCCTGCATCAAAGGCGAAAGTGTGTTGCCGAGAGAAACCCTTGCCGAAATGATTACAGAGCAAGAAGAGAAACTCAAGGAACTGGAAGACCTTTGTGAATCTGCCAGTGAGGAACTGGAGAGAACAGCAGAGCTGATGGATAAAGTGTCGAGGCTCTATGATGAGCTGATTTCCTATGCTGACCTGTACGACAGTGCCAACTTTGAAGCGAAGAAGATGGTTGTCAACCAGCTGATCCGCAGGGTAGACGTTTATCGTGGCTATCAGATCAACATCTCGTTTAACTTCGATCTCACTCCTTACATTGAGGGGGAGTGATACGTCCGTCTGCAAAACAGTCGGGCATCGAACAAGCATTTTCAGAAACAACGAAACAGCAAGAATTGGGGGTTGCCGTCCATGTGCCTGCAAAATCAGGCATTTGGATGATTTTCAGTGCGACCTCCAAGAAAGCAAAAAGAAAAGCACCGTACTTCAAACGAAATACAGTGCTTTTTTGGTGGAGAATAGCGGGATCGAACCGCTGACCTCTTGCATGCCATGCAAGCGCTCTCCCAGCTGAGCTAATCCCCCATAAAATCCAAGAAGCGAACCTCTTGGATGGAGTTTTTTGTTGGGAATTTGATTGTCGCAGGACTATCTGACTGGGGGTGTGTTTTGATACCAACCGGGCTCCCAGCTGAGCTAATCCCCCACATATTCGGTTGGTGTCTTGCAACGTGTGTTATTATACCAGCTGCACCGCCCTTTGTCAACCTTTTTTGCAAAGTTTTTTCAGTAAACTGGACCGTGCAGGCACATCGACCGGGCACAGCCCCCTCCACGCAAAACAGCGCATCCCGCAGGCAGGCTCTGCCCGAAGGATGCGCTGTTATTTTTGTTCCAGTTACTGCTTATGCTTGGAACCAAAGCGGTACTCTTTGCCCTCACGGATGCGCTGGATATTGGCCCGGTGCATCCAGATGACCATGCCGCCCATGATGGCAGCTCCCACCACGCAGACGATGAGGTCGTCAGCGGCGAAGCCCTTGAGCAGGCCGTAGATGAGGGTCAGCACCGGATAGGATGCCGCCATTGCAATGCTGCCCAGCGACACCATGCCGGTGGGCACAAGGCAGAGCAGAAAAACGACGGTCAGCACCGGCAGGAGGATGGGCTGGATCGCCAGGATGGCCCCTCCCGCCGCCAGCACGCCCTTGCCGCCCTTGAAGCCGAAATAGATCGGCTTGGTGTGGCCCACCACGGCCAGAATGGCGGTCAGATACACGCCCAGATAGGGCGAAACGGCGGCATCTGCGGGCAGGAACCCGAAGAGCCAGCGGCCGATGCAGACAGCTGCAACGCCTTTCAGCACGTCGCCTGCGGCGGTGAGCGCCGCTGCCTTTTTGCCAAAGGTGCGCAGCATATTGGTCATACCGGCTGCACCGCTGCCGTGATTGCGGACATCATCGTGGTACAGGTACTTGCTGACCAGAATGCCGGTGTCCACGCTGCCCAGCAGGTAAGCCTGCGCAGCGGCAGCCAGAACGATGAAGAAGGTCATCATCAACAGCCGCCTCCCCTGTTACACATCTTTTGCGCCGACGCTGCCGGTGCCGCGCTCACGGATCACCAGGCGGATGGGCGTGTGTTCCAGACCAAAGTTCTCCCGGATCTGGTTGATCAGATACCGCTGATAGCTGAAATGGAACAGCTGCTTGGAGTTGACGAAGGCCACGAACGTCGGGGGGCGGGTGGAAGCCTGGGTCAGGTAGAAGATCTTCAGGCGGCGGCCCTTGTCACTGGGCGGCTGCATCCGGGCGGTAGCGCGGGCCAGCATCTCGTTCAGGACACCGGTGGGCACGCGGGCACCGTTCTGGGCATCCACGTCACGGATCAGCTGCATCAGCTTGTTCACGTTATAGCCGGTCTGGGCCGAAATGAAGATGATGGGCGCATATCCCATGAAGCTGAAGCAATCGGCGTAATCCCGGCGCTGATGCTCCATGGTATTGGTCTCCTTACCCTCCACAGCATCCCACTTGTTGACAACGATGATGCAGGCCTTGCCCTGCTCGTGGGCATAACCAGCCACCTTGCTGTCCTGCTCGGTAAAGCCAACGGTGGCATCCACCAGGATCAGGGCCACGCGGCTGCGTTCCACAGCGGCCAGCGCGCGCACGACCATATAGCGCTCAAGGCCGTCAGAGATGTTGCTCCGCTTGCGCAGACCGGCGGTATCGGTAAAGATGAACTTGCCGTAAGCGTTATCCACGGGGGTGTCAATGGCATCACGGGTGGTACCGGCCTCATTGGCAACGATCATCCGGTTCTCGCCCAGGATGCGGTTGGTCAGGCTGGATTTGCCCACGTTGGGGCGGCCGATGATGGCAACGGGGATGCGGTCCTCCTCCACCACGGTCTCGCTGAAATCGAGGTGGGCGCAGACAGCGTCCAGCAGGTCGCCGGTGCCGTGACCGTGCACGGACGAGATGGGCAGCACCTCGTCAAAGCCCAGGTTATAGAACTCGTAGAGCTCCATGGGGGTCTCGCCGGTCTTATCGCACTTGTTGACAGCCAGAATGATGGGCTTGTGGCTGCGGCGCAGCATGTGGGCCACTTCCTCGTCGGCGGCGGTCAGGCCGTCGCGGACATCCACCACCATGATGATGCAGTCAGCGGTGTCAATGGCGATCTCTGCCTGCTCACGCATGTGGGCCAGAATGCCCTCGGTCGCCTTGGGCTCGATGCCGCCGGTGTCCACCAGCATGAACTCGTGGCCACTCCACTCGCAGTTTGCAAAAATGCGGTCGCGGGTGATGCCCGGGGTATCCTCCACGATGGCCAGCCGCTGGCCGCAGAGCTTATTGAACAGGGTGGACTTGCCCACGTTGGGGCGGCCAACCACTGCTACGATGGGTTTGCTCATAGGGGGTTCCTCCTTTCATTATGCTCTTCTTCTTCTCGAAATATGCAGGCCGGTGCGGAGCAGGGCTTTTGCCTCATCGCCGCCGCTCACCGGCAGCACCTCGACCTTGACCCCCAGCCGTTCGCCCAGCTGGGCAATGGTCATATCATCGAGGAACGTATCTTTTTCTTCCCGCAGCATGACAGCGGGAATGCCCAGGGTGCCGCTTTCCAGCTTTCCCTCACACTGGGCAATGATATCGGTGGCGGTGACAAGCCCCGCCACGCCCACGTTGCCGCCAAAGAAATTATTCTTGACAACGTGAACTTTTACATCGATCATGGGGTACTGGCGGTGGAGCTCGTCCATCAGCTCAGTGATGAGGGGGCCTGCCATGGTACCGGTGACCACATCGATCTGCTTGGTGCCGTAGATGCGGTGGGGCCTGTCCAGCTCTGCCCGGAATTCATCCTCGAACAGGCGCATCATGCCCACGCCGTTTTCCAGCTGATCAAAGTCCTCATAGAACTCTGCCGGGGGGATGGGCCGCCCCGCCTTGAGATACCACTCATCGCTGGGGTAGATGATGCGCTTGCCGTGGCGGCGCTTGCACTCATCGCCAAACTCCTCCATAATGTCGATGACAGCAGCGCTGGTCTCGGCATCATAGGGGGTCTGCTTGAACAGATTCTGGCGGTAATCCGTCACACCGCAGGGCACAGCGGCAATGCTCTGCACCATGGGGGTCAGCTCCAGCAGGTCGCCCAGGGTGCGGCGAAGCTCTTCGCCATCGTTGATGCCCCGGCAGAGCACCAGCTGACAGTTGACGGCGATGCCGCCCTCCACCAGACGGGGCAGGTACTTGAGCACCTCGCCGCCCCGCTTGTTGGCCAGCATCCGGACACGGAGCTGGGGGTTGGTGGTGTGCACCGAGATGTTGATGGGCGAGATGTGCATCTTGATGATGCGGTCGATTTCGTGATCCTGCATATTGGTCATGGTGATGTAGTTGCCGAACAGAAAGCTCAGCCGCTCGTCATCATCCTTAAAATACAGGCTCTCGCGCATACCGGGGGGCAGCTGGTCGATGAAGCAGAACATGCAGTGGTTGGAGCAGGAATGCTTCTGGTCGCCCAGATAGGTGGAGAAATCGCAGCCAAAGGGGCCGCGCTCCGCGCGCCGGACATCCCACTCCCGGATGCCGTCGGCAACCTTTGCCTTCAGGTGAAAGCTGCTGCTGTCGGTATAAAAATCATAGTCCAGCGTATCGTTCAGCTCATTTTCGTCCACGCTCAGCAGCTCATCGCCGGGCTGCAGGCCCAGTGCCTCGGCATCGCTGCCCGCGTCGATGCGGTCGATCTTGATCGCCATTGCATTTCACCTCCAGACAAAGAAAGAAGGGGAAGGCATTGCGCCATCCCCTTCTCAACATAACACCAATGTGCCACCAATTTTGCGCAAATTAGGCCTTCTTGATGACTTCCTCGCCCTTGTAGTAACCGCAGTTGCCACATGCCTGGTGGGGGAGCTTCAGAGAGCCGCAGTTGCTGCACTTGACCAGTGCGGGGGCCTCCAGCTTCCAAACATTGCTGCGACGCTTGTCGCGGCGGGCCTTGGAAAGATGTCTCTTAGGTACTGCCATATTTTTGCACCTCCTTGATGGGTTTCTCAGTTCAGCAGTGATTTGAGGATCGCGAGCCTTGCGTCAACAGGAGCGGCTTTGTCTTCCTCCGGCGGGCAGGTACATTCTGCCCTCTTCTTGCCGCACCGGGGGCATAACCCCGGGCAGTCGGCGCTGCAAAGCAGCACCGTGGGAATCTGGAACATAAACTCCTGGGCAAGCCATTCATCCACATCCAGATGTCCTTTTTCGTCCAGCGGAAGCTCGAAATCCGGGTCATCCAGATCCCGCTCCTTTGCTGTCCACTCCGCTTCAACTGTCTCTTCCCGCTCAACCGGGTCCAGACAGCGGGCGCACTCTCCGTGCACCAATGCTTTTGCCCGCAGTGTCATCCGGACCTCGTCGCCGTCCGGTTCAGCAGTAAAGCTGGCCGTCACGGGCTGTTCGATCCTTGCACCGGCAAAGTCCCGTGCAGACAAATCACAGGGAAACTCTGCATGGTAAGGCTGTGTGCCGGTTGCGATAAACTTTCTCAGGTCAAATTGCATAGTACACCTCATAAAAGGCTGCTTTGTTAGTATAGCGCCAAAGCCAACCTTTGTCAACACCAAAACAGGCAGAAAACCGAAAAAATTTTGATTTTCCGGTTTCCTGCCCGTTGGAATGCGCTCAGTTCAGAAAATTACAGGTACTTTTTCACGTCGTGGGGCAGAGCAGCCTCGTCAGCACTGACAGTAACAGTGACCTTGACGGAATCGCCTGCAATGGCGGCCATCTCGTCCAGCACAGCGCCCAGACGGTTGATATCGTGATCCAGCACCTTCAGGATGCCGTCGATGTACAGGTCGGTGATATCGTAGTTGCTTGCCATCAGGCCGGCAACAAAGCCGTACAGCATCTCGCCGCCGGCGATCTTATACTCATCCAGATCGATCAGACGTGCAGCGGGGGCGATGTCGTAAGTCAGCTTCATGCCTTTTTCCACGACGACGACGTTGCCCTTGGAGGTCTTGACCGCGTCATTGATCTGGTCGATCATTGCCTTGGTCTTGCCGGAGCCCTTGGTACCAACAATCAGTTTAATCATAGTTCTGTCCTCCTGTATTTTCCACGCCTTGCGGCGGGAGATCATTTTTTGTTTCCTGCTTACTTCAACTTTGCTTCCAGCTCGGCGGTCAGGTTCTCGTAACCCGGCTTGCCCAGCAGAGCGAACATGTTCTTCTTGTAGCTCTCGACACCCGGCTGGTTGAAGGGGTTCACGCTCAGCAGGTAGCCGCTGCATGCACAGGCACGCCAGAAGAAGTAGATGAGGTAGCCCACATTATAAGCAGTCAGGTCATCCACCTCGATCAGCACCTCAGGCACGCCGCCGTCGGTGTGGGCAAGGATGGTGCCCTCCATGGCCTTGCGGTTGACCACGCTCATATTCTGGTCCGCCAGGAAGTTCAGGCCGTCGAAGTTGCCCTTCAGCTCGTCGATGAACAGATCCTGCGCAGGCTTTTTGACATCCACGATGGTCTCGAACATGATGCGGGAGCCTTCCTGGATGAACTGGCCCATGGAGTGCAGGTCGGTGGAGAAGATGCAGCTTGCGGGGAACAGGCCCTTGTTGTCCTTGCCCTCGCTCTCGCCGAACAGCTGCTTATACCACTCGTTCATCAGGGTGAAGTTGGGCTCGTAGCACTCCAGAATCTCAACAGCCTTGCCCTTGCGGTACAGGATGTTGCGGATGGCGGCATACTTGTAAGCGTCGTTGTCCGGGCTCAGCACGGAGAAGCGCTCCATGGCATCGGCTGCGCCCTTCATCAGCTCGTCGATGCTGATCCCGGCGGCAGCGATGGGCAGCAGACCCACAGCGGAGAGAACGGAGTAGCGGCCGCCCACATCGTCAGGAACCACGAAGGTGGGCCAGCCCTGCGCGTCAGCCAGCTGCTTCAGGGTACCTTTGGCACGGTCAGTGGTGGCATAGATGCGCTTGTTGGCTTCCTCAACACCCATCTCATCCTCCAGCAGCTTGCGCAGAACGCGGAACGCCAGGCTGGTCTCGGTGGTGGTACCGGACTTGGAGATGACATTGATGGAGAACTTCTTGCCCTTGCACAGAGCAATGATATCATTCAGATAGCTGGGGCTGATGCTGTTGCCGCAGAAGTAGATCTTGGGGCCATCCTCCAGCTCGTTGTGGTACAGACCCTTGACGGCCTCGATCACAGCGCGGGCACCCAGATAGCTGCCGCCGATGCCGGCGACCACCAGCACCTCAGAGTCCTCACGGATCTTCTTGGCAGCTTCCTTGATGCGGGCAAACTCTTCCTTGTCGTAATCGCGGGGCAGGTACATCCAGCCCAGGAAATCATTGCCGGGGCCATTCTTGGCTTCCAGCTGGTTGTGAGCCGCTTCCACCTGAGGATAAATGGCCTTATATTCCTCTTCGTTGATAAAACTGGAGAGGTGCTTTGTATTCAGAACGACGCTCATTCTATCAGAACCTCCAAACGTTTTTACGGGACGTGCTCCCTGAGGGTTTTGTTAGTATAAGTGTACCGTTCCAATCGTGCAAAGTCAAGGCCAAAATCCCCGGATTTCATACAATTTTAATAGTGTTCTTTTGGCTGTCCTGACATCTTTTGTTCAGGCCCGCCAACGCTGCTTTGTTTCTGCTAACCGCTTTTATTCGGTGATGTGTTTCTTTTGTCCGCTATGCTCCCAGCAGGCACTGCCACAGCAGCTCCAGCGCGCCGCCAAAGGTCAGCAGCGGGGCATCCGCGGCCGCTTTTACTTCGTATTCATTCAATAAGGTATCATCCTGAAAAATGCTCACCTTTCCCACTGTCTGCCCCTTTTCCACGGGGGCTTCCAGCGCCTCGGGCAGGGTCAGCTCAGCCCGCAGGGCAGAGGCCGTTCCCTTCTCTATCAGGATCGTCTCGGGCAGGGCGGCGTAATCCAGCGGCACGCTGTCCTCGACGCTGCCCTTTACGGCCAACGCCAGCGGGCGCTCCGGCAGGGTGGGCAGCGGGGCGGCGGCATAGTTGGCAAAACCGTAGTCCAGCAGGGTGGTTGCGGAGTGGAACCGGTCGGCGCTGGAGGGTGACCCCAGCACCACGGCGATCAGGGTCAGGCCGTCCCGGGTGGCGCTGGCGCTGATGCAGACCCCCGCCCCGCTGGTGGTGCCGGTCTTGAGCCCGGTGATGCCGCTGTACCGGCGCAGGAGCTTGTTGGTGTTCACCAGCTGGGTCTGGCCGTTCCGCAGGCTGTCCGTCCAGATGCCGGTATAGTGCAGCAGCTCCGGGCAGGTATTGAGAAGGTACCGGCTCAGGATGGCAACATCCCGCGCCGTGGAGAGATGGCCCTCGGTGTCCAGCCCGCAGGCGTTCCGGAAGGTGGTGTTGGTCATCCCCAGCTCCGCCGCCCGGGCGTTCATCTGTTCCACGAACACCGGCTCGCTGCCGCCCACCAGCTCGGCCACCGCCACAGCGGCATCGTTGGCTGAAGAAACGCAGATGGCCCGCAGCATCTCATCCAGCGTGAACTGCTCCCCGGGCTCCAGCCAGATCTGACTGCCGCCCATGTGGTAGGCGTGTTCGCTCACCGGCACGGGGGTATCGAGGGTCAGTTTTCCACCGCGGATGGCCTCAAAGGTCAGCAGCAGGGTCATCAGCTTGGTGATGGACGCAATGGGCATCCGCTCGTCCGGTGCTTTCTCGTAGAGCACCCGGCCCGTCTCCGGCTCCATGAGCACAGCCGCCCGGCATTCCAGCTGCAGCCCGCTGGTGGCCGGAGCCGCCGTCAGCACCGCCGGGGCATCCGCCTGCACTGCCGGTCCCGTTCCCCCAATGGCCACCCGCAGCCCGGCCCCCTGTGCCGTACCCACGGCCAGCGCAAACAGCCAGAAGCAGAGCACCCCCGCGCAGAGCAGGGCCAAATTTCTCCGTTCCATTCCTCGTACCTCCCCGCGTAAAGTCTCTGGTTGCATTCTATGCAAAAAAAGAGGGGTCAATGCCCTTTTCTACGGGATGAAAATCTGCTATAATAGGAGAGTTTATAAACACTTTAGCTGGCTCACCCTCTCAGGCCGCTTCGCGTCCAGCTCTCCCAAAGGGAGAGCTTTTGACAAAACCAGTAACTTTGCATGGATTGCCAAAGCCTCGCCCTTCGGGAGAGGTGGCAGCGCGTCAGCGCTGACGGAGAGGGTGAGGCCGTTCATCTGAGAGGATCTTTATGCGAGTTTGTTTTTATACCCTTGGCTGCAAGGTCAACCTGAACGAGACCGGCGCACTGGAGCAGATGTTCCGGGGCGCTGGCTTCACCATCGTGCCGGAGGGCGAAGAAGCGGATGTTTTTGTGGTGAACAGCTGCACCGTGACCAACTTCGGCGACCAGAAGAGCCGCAAGTGGCTGCGCCGCGCCAAGCGCGAAAATCCCGGTGCCGTGACCGTGCTCACCGGCTGCTATCCTCAGGCTTTCCCCGAGGAGGCGGCCCAGTTCATGGAGGCCGACCTCGTCTGCGGCAACGGAGACCGCAAGGCCATCCTGGACAATGTACTCAAGCTGCTGGACGGCCACGAGCGCATCGTTGCCGTTGCGCCCCACCAGCGGGGCGAGCGGTTTGAGGAGCTGCCCGTGGAGCGGTTCGAGACCCACACCCGTGCCTTTATCAAGGTGGAGGATGGCTGCAACCGTCAGTGCGCCTACTGCGTCATCCCCCGCGCCCGCGGCCCGGTGCGCAGCCGCGCCGAGGACAGCATCCTGAAGGAGCTGCGCCAGCTGGCCGCCTCCGGCTACCGCGAGGTCGTGCTCAGCGCCATTTCCCTGCCCAGCTACGGTCTGGACACCGGGACCAATCTGGTGGAGCTGGTGGAAAAATGCGCTCAGGTGGAGGGCATCGAGCGGATCCGTCTGGGCAGCCTGGACCCCGACATGCTGACCCCGGAGTTCATCACCCGGCTGGCAGCGGTGGAAAAGCTCTGCCCTCAGTTCCACCTCAGCCTGCAGAGCGGCTGCACCTCCACCCTGCGCCGGATGCGCCGGGTCTACACCGCGGAGCAGTACGCCCAGGTGGTGGATCAGATCCGTGCCGCCTATGGGGAGCGCCCTGTCAGCTTTACCACCGACTGCATCTGCGGCTTCCCCGGTGAGACCCAGGCCGACTTTGAGGAAAGCTGTGCCTTCCTCAAGAAGATCGGCTTCCTGAAAGTCCATGTGTTCCCCTACTCCCGCCGCAGCGGCACCCCGGCTTATGATTTTCCGGCTCAGGTGCATGAGCGGGAGAAGCAGGCCCGCAGCCGCGAGATGAACGCGCTGGCCGAGGAGATCCGCCGGGAGGTACTGGCCGCTCATGTCGGCACCGAGGACGAGGTCCTGCTGGAAACACCCCTCTCCGAGACGCTGTTCACAGGCTACACCCGGCTGTACATCCCGGTGGTGGTCTCTGCCCCCGGCCACAAGAGCGGCGAGATCGTTCACGTCAGGCTGGGCGAGTACGATGGCGAGCGCGTCCGTGCAGCACTCTGCTAAAAAACTTCGTTAAATCTTGTGCGTCCTGTACTATTTGCTAATTCTTTAACATATTTGAAATTTTCTCTTTTCACGCAGGCCCGTTTATGTTAAAATGAAACTGGATATCTGGGACGGAGCGCCGGTTGCAGCGGTGCGGTACCAGCCGGCCCGGAGCAAAGCAAATTCCGTCTGCGCAGTCCAGTGTGGGACGGGATGTTTTCTGTTTCTGAACAAGGAGAGATTGGAATGAGTTTTCGAGGAATCAATACCACAGTCATTCAGATCCGCCGTCAGGTGTTTACCGAGGTTGCCCGCATGGCTTACGCCAACGTCAAGGGCGAGCAGGCCAACCACCTGATGCGCAAGA
>OIYE01001592.1_pt1 | contig 10619 bp, 8 predicted proteins | sample 1588091 | NCBI WGS metagenome assembly OIYE01 (sample SAMN03283265) | human gut metagenome | biome: human-associated habitat; material: feces | host: Homo sapiens | place: USA | collected 2013 | reverse complement strand
CCTATGGATTCTGAAAAAGTCATCAAGCGGGACAACGAATACGTCCTGCACACCTATAACCGTAACCCCATCGTGCTGGAAAAAGGCCACGGCCTGCGCGCCGCAGGCCCAGAGGGCCAGCAGTATCTGGATTTTACCAGCGGCATTGGCGTGAACAGCCTTGGCTACTGTGATCTGGACTGGGCCGAGGCCGTTTCCGAGCAGGCCCACAAGCTGCAGCATACCTCTAACCTTTACTACACCGCGCCCTGCGGCAAGCTGGCCAAAAAGCTGTGCAAGCGCACCGGCATGAGCAAGGTGTTCTTTGGCAACTCCGGTGCCGAGGCCAACGAGGGTGCCATTAAGGCCGCGCGCAAGTACAGCGTGGACCACTACCGCAAGGACCGCACCACGGTCATCACGCTGGTGAACAGCTTCCACGGCCGCACCATCGCCACCCTGACCGCCACCGGTCAGGAGGTGTTCCACAACTACTTCGGCCCCTTCAACGAGGGCTTCCTGTATGCTCCGGCAGGCGATATCGAAGCACTGCAGGAGCTGGTGGACCGCACCACCTGCGCCGTGATGCTGGAACTCATTCAGGGCGAGGGCGGCGTGATGGCGCTGGACCCGGACTACGTGCAGGCCGTGCGCAAGCTCTGCGACGAAAAAGACCTTGTGCTCATCGTGGACGAGGTGCAGACCGGCGTGGGCCGCACCGGCACCTTCCTGTGCTGCGAGCACTACAACCTCAAGCCGGACGTGGTCACGCTGGCCAAGGGTCTGGGCGGCGGCCTGCCCATCGGCGCAGTGCTGATGAACGAAAAGGTGGCCGAGGGCATGGGCCCCGGCACCCATGGCTCCACCTTCGGCGGCAACCCGGTGGTCTGCGCCGGTGCCAACGTGGTAGTGGACCGCATGGACCAGAGCTTCCTTGCCAATGTCAACGAGCGTGCCGTCCAGCTGCGCGCAGGCATCGCAAAGCTGCCCCATGTCAAGAGCATTTCCGGCATCGGCCTGATGGTGGGCATCGAGTTCTACGACCTCAAGGCCGCAGATGTGCTGGCCGCCTGCCGCGAAGCGGGCCTGCTGGTGCTGACAGCCAAGACCCGCCTGCGCCTGCTGCCGCCGCTGACCCTCAGCGAGCACGATGTGGACATGGCGCTGGAGATCCTGAGCGATGTGCTGGGCAAGATGGAGCCGACGGCTCCGAAGGAGCAGGCATGAAAAATCTGCTGAGAATGAGCGACCTCTCCCCTGCCGAGCTGACCCACATTCTGGATGTGGCCGATCAACTCAAGGCACAGCAGAAGCTGGGCGGCACGGCCCCGCTGCTGGCAGGAAAGACGGTTGCCCTGATGTTCTCCAAGGCATCCACCCGCACCCGCACCAGCTTTGAGGTGGGTGTCTACCAGCTGGGCGGTCTGGGCAACTACATGAACACCGCCGAGCTGCAGGCCGGGCGCGGCGAGCCCCTCAAGGACACCGCCCGGGTGCTGGGCCGCTACTACGACTGCGTGGTGTGGCGCACCTACCGCCAGAGCGATCTGGAAGAGTTTGCCGAGCTGGCCGGTGTGCCGGTGATCAACGGCCTGACGGATTACGCCCATCCCTGCCAGGTGCTGGCCGACCTGATGACCATTCGGGAGCGCCGGGGCAGCCTTGCGGGCCGGAAGCTCTGCTTTGTCGGCGACGGCAGCAGCATGGCAAACAGCCTCATCGTGGGCGGACTGCTGGCTGGGATGCAGGTCACCTGCGTCTGCCCGCAGAGCTACCGCCCGGCGGCGGATGTGCTGATGTTCGCCCACAAGTACGGCAGCGCCTTCCACCTGACCGCAGACCCTGCCGAGGGTATTCAGGATGCCGACGTGGTGGCAACGGCTGTGTGGAACACCGCCAAGCCCGGCACGCCGGAAAGTGAGCAGCGCCTGCGGGATTTTGTGGGCTTCCAGCTCACCGGCAAGCTGCTGGAAAGCGCAAAGCCCGATGTCATGGTGCTGCACTGCCTGCCCGCCCACCGGGGTGAGGAGATCTCCTCGGCGGTGTTCGAGCAGCACGCACCGGAGATCTTCGATGAAGCCGAGAACCGCCTGCATGTGCAGAAAGCCGTGCTGGCCATTCTGCTGTCGGGGAAATAAAACCGGAATAAAAAACAACGCGGCTCCCTTTTCATGTATGGGGGCCGCGTTGTTTTATTGATTGAATAGAAAAGTTGTTTAATGGATGTGCCAGATTATGAGTGCATAATCCGAAAAATATTTTTGACGGATATCAATATCATCGGGAACGATCCATTTTGTGCGCGGAGTACCATCGCTGCAGGTGCACAGCGATTTATTAAGGTCAATTTTTGATTTGGCATATTCTGACACTTTAATTGGAAAAACCTCATTGGAAATCTGGATATTCAGCTTTCCGCTTAAAAGCGTGAGGTTTCCCAACCGCCAAAGATACTCATTGTGAGTATCTTCTGGGATTTTCCATTTACTGTTTTCAATTGGCATTACATGTTCGATGTGAACATCGCTGTTGTTGAGATTCAATTCATCTGTTGGAGATAATTGTTTGTTGATTTTTCTCAGGATATAGCGAATAATTTCACGGTTGGAACCTGACCAGGTATTGAAAGCAGCAGTGAACTCATCGTCTGGGACAATTGATTTTCGGATTTCTTTACAGATGGCGGTAACGGAATTTAGATCACCGTAAATCCGGAGAGCGATCTCAGAAAAGAATCGTTCACCGGTGTTGGCAACCTTTCCGCAGATTGTAAAATTACGAAAAACATAGCTCCCGCCTTGCCCTCTTCATCAACAGCAAGATATAAAAGACCTCGTTCCTTCTTCATCCAGAAATCAAATTCTTCATACGTTTCTGCAACAAACCATTCCGGAACGTTCATCCCCTGGTCTACCTTATTCACAATTTCGTACGCTTCTCGTAAGCGCTCTCTTCCAACGCGAATTATCTTTATCATCAATAAATCTTCCTATTTTGTAATCACTTCGGTTCATTTATGTCTAATGCTTATACACTAAAATTATTTTTACAGTTCTTGTAGTCCTGCAAAAAACAATTCATAAGGGTCATCCTCTCCTGTAAGCACCGGTGAATTCTCTCCGCCACCATTCGTACTGCGCTTCATTGCGGCATAAAATTCATCTCCTGCCTGCACAATATCCATCGGATAAAGTTCATAACCCGTCTCACGACATACAGAGCAGAATCCTCCAAGAGGATCTTCTGCATCCCTTGTCTTTATGAACTGTTCTCTTAATTTATCATCATGTCTTGCTTTGCGCTGTAATTCATCTAAAGCTTCTACTGCGTTCATCTCTTTCTCCTCATTCTGCTCTGTTTCACCTGGTATTTGTTTCATGTTCAAAAATGCTTTCATTGCCTGACTCGTTTCATAGTCAACGTTCTGAAAAAACTTTTTATTCTCGTTAATGTAATCAGTTAATTCTTCCTTACTATTTCTATATCTTAGCATACTCAGTATCACCTGTAAATCCTCTGAAAATTGGCTAATATTCGGAAGTCTTTCCGCATCTATTAAGTTAATCTTATAATTCGGAAGATATTTCTCCAAAACTTCTTTCTCTTCTTTCGTTCCCTCCAACTGAAACATATCATACAGATCAACCGGTCCATCCCACGGTTCTGAGCCATAATAAAAGACTAATGAAATAATCGGTATCAATCGATCCTTTTTTCGAAATCGCGACAAATTTATTCTTTTGTTATTCTGTAACTCATCAAAATGGAATCTCCTGCTGATACAGCCTTGAATATGAGATAAAGTTATCCTTTCGATAACGCATTCAGACAAATGAAATATAGAAAATATATGTCTGAGATTTTGATGTGGATTTACTATAGCAGAATAAAATAACAATGTCAACGTAAAAAAGCTATCAACGACGATATTCAACTCCATTCGGTGTTATCGTAGTTGATAGCTTCCTCTTTTTACTTCTTTTTCAATTTCTGTAGGTGTTTTCTAGATTCATCTCTGAATTTTGAGCTTTCTAACAATGCACTATTGCATTTCTTTTATAATTTTTTCAATAACTTCCACACTTTCCTCTAACTCTTCCGCGATCTGATCCGATGTTTTTTTCTTCTGTAATTTTCTTTGAATTTGTTCCTTAAGCAATTCATCTCTTCCTTGTCGAACTCCATCATCATACATTTCCTGTATTGCCTTACACATATCTACCGTCTCCTCCTTCTGCTCTGTTTCACCTGGTATTTGTTTCATGTTCAAAAATGCTTTCATCGCCTGACTCGTTTCATAGTCAACGTTCTGAAAGAACTTTTTATTTTCATCAATATAGTGTTTCAGTTCTTCCTTACTGTCCCTATATCTTAGCATAGTTAATATCACTTGTAAATCATACGAAAATTTTTCAACGTCTTCCAATCTTTCTGCATCTACAAGATTGATTTTATAATTGGGAAGATATTTCTCCAAAATTTCTTTCTCTTCTTTCGTTCCTTCCAACCGAAACATATCATACAGATCAACAGGTCCATCCCACGGTTCTGAACCATAATAAAAGACTAATGAAATAATCGGTATCAATCGATCCTTTTTTCGAAATCGCGACAAATTTATTCTTTTGTTATTCTGTAACTCATCAAAATGGAATCTCCTGCTGATACAGCCTTGAATATGAGATAAAGTTATCCTTTCGACAACACATTCAGACAAATGAGATATAGAAAATATATGTCTGAGATTTTGATGTGGGTTAACTATAGCAGAATAGAACAGCAATGTCAACATGAAAAATAAGAGCCAGAACACCTACCACATATGGTAACTGTTCCAACTCTCATATTTCATACTTTCAAACAAACTCCAAGTCTAACGCCCAGAAATTCCTCTGTAAATCTTCTCCGCTGTCATCGGCAGTTCTCTGATGATCACGCCTGTCGCATTCTGGATCGCATTGCTGATTGCCGGTGATGGTGTATTGATTACGATTTCTCCGATAGACTTCGCTCCGAACGGTCCTGTCGGCTCGTAGCTGCTCTCGAACTCAACACGGATTGTTCCGACATCAAGACGAGTCGGGATCTTATACTGCATCAGGGAATTGCTGAAGTTCTTTCCCTTCTCGTTATACACAACATCTTCATACAGTGCCATACCGATTCCCTGTGCGATTCCGCCTTCCACCTGTACACGCGCAAGGTTCGGATTTATAACTGTTCCGCAGTCTACGACTGCTACGTAATCGATCAGTTCAAGTACACCTGTCTCTTTGTCAATCTCAACTTCTGCCATACCAACCATGAATGGCGGTGGAGATACCGGTGAGGAAAATGCTTCACTTGCGGAAAGTGGTGCGTTACTGAAGCACATCACGTTATTTCCAATCTGACTTCTTGAAATCTGCTTTCCTGTTGCCAGCTCTGTCACATATTCTCCATCGAAATCTACATCTTCCGGCTTACATCCGAGATACTCTGCTCCACGCTCGCAGATTTTCTTGCGAAGGGATTCACAAGTCTTAACAACAGCCTGTCCTGTTACATAAGTTGTACTGGATGCGTATGAACCACAGTCGTATGGAGAGATGTCTGTATCTACTCCGAACACAACAACTTCTTCCGGTTTACATTCAAGACACTCTGCTGCCATCTGGGCAAGGATCGTATCGCATCCTGTTCCCATATCAGTAGCTCCAATGATCAGACTGTAGAATCCGTCATCATTTACTTTGATTTCAACCGCACCTGTATCTACTGCTGAGATTCCAGATCCCTGCATGGACATTGCAACTCCGACACTGCGGACTTTTCCATTTCCCATATCACGGTATGGATACTTTTCATCCCAGTTGATCATTTCTTTTGCTCTGGCAAGACATCTGTCGAGTGTACAGCTGTTTGTAACTTCGCCATAATAAGCCGGCATCTTATCGCCCTGGCGTACCATGTTCTTCTCACGAAGCACTGTCGGGTCCATTCCGAGAACTTCTGCAAGTTCATTTACAGCTGATTCTACAGCGAACTGTCCCTGTGTTGCTCCGTATCCACGGTAAGCTCCTGCTGACATAACATTTGTATAAACAACATCATATGTAAAGCGAAATGCTTCTGCCTTTCCATAAAGTGGAATGGATTTGTGACCGGAAAGACCTACGGTTGTCGGTCCGTGCTCACCAAATGCTCCAGTGTTGGAAAGTGTATAGAGATCGATTGCTTTAATATTTCCTTCTTTATCCGCTCCCAGACGTACATGAAGTTCCATCTCATGACGCGGTGAAGAAGCGATCAAAGACTCTTCTCTTGTGTAAATGATCTTCGCCGGTTTTCCTGTCTTCCATGTGACAAGTGCCGGATAAACTTCGGAAACTACAGTCTGCTTCGCACCGAATCCTCCACCGATTCTCGGCTTGATCACACGTACTTTGCTCTTCGGAATATCGAGTGCTTGAGCAAGGATTCTTCTTGCATGGAACGGAACCTGTGTAGATGAAACGACATTTAATCTTCCGTATGCATCTAAATATGTATAAGTACGGAAAGTCTCCATCATCGCCTGCTGGTTCGCCTTTGTATGATAAACGCGGTCGATCACGTGATCACATTTTGCAAGAACTGCTTCTACGTCTCCATCTCCACATACCCCATGTGCACAAAGATTTCTCTTGTTATCCGCACCAACCGGGCAAAGGCTTCTCCAGTTATCTTCCGGATGCACAAGGATTGGATTATCCTTTGCTGTACGGAAATCAAGAACCGGTTCAAGGACCTCATACTGGATCTTCACAAGCTTCATCGCTTTCTTAACTGCTTCCTCTGAAGTTCCTGCCACGATTGCAGCTGCATCTCCAACGAAACGTACTCTCTGGTCAAGGATCAGACGGTCATACGGACTTGGTTCCGGATAGGTCTGACCAGCCATTGTAAATCTCTTATCCGGACAATCTTTATATGTAAGAACACATTCGATTCCAGGTACTGCCTCGGCACGAGCTGTATTAATATCCTTAATTAATGCGTGTGCATATGGACTTCTGATTACTTTAACAATCAGACAGTCTGACGGTGCAAGGTCATTTGTATAAACACTTTTTCCTGTAACAAGTGCAGCAGCATCTTTCTTTACAACAGGACGGTTTACAATCTTCAGGGATTCTATAGCTTCTCCTTTTTCCTGATTGCTGTGGACAAATTCCGGTTTCTCAGGAATCAGATTCTGAACTTTATCTATTCTTTCCATTCTTACTCCTCCCCGCCCATTTTCTTTACTGTAATGTTAACTGCTGTATTTCTGACTTCCATATATTTCTGGATTGCACGAAGCTGTCCCATGTATCCTGTACAACGGCACAGATTTCCTGCCAGATATTCTTTGATTTCTTCTATAGAAGGGTTCTTCAATTCACGGAACATTGCGAGCACGTTCATAATGAATCCAGGGGAACAGAATCCACACTGCTCTGCACCCTCCTGTGCAAGAAATGAGCCGAATTCTGCTGCTTCTTTCTCCACACCCTCAAGTGTTGTCACTTCATGCCCATCAATGCTTGCTGCAAGAACAGAACATGACAGGCGGGATTTTCCGTCGATCCATACTGTACACAAACCACAGTTTGTTGTCTCGCATCCACATTTCACACTCTTACATCCAAGATCACGCAGAAGATTCAACAGGACTGTATCTGCAGCGATCTCTGTACTTACTTTCTTTCCATTCAGGGTAAACTGTACTTCCATCCTATTTCTCCTCCGCATTATATTCATCTAAAATTGAGCGCATCTCTCTGCGAAGCAGAACCTCCGCAAGGTGCTGTCTGTACTCCGCACTTCCGCGCATATTGCTTCCATAAGTAAATTCTGCTGCAACACGTTTTGCATACTCTGTGAGCTGCTCGTCTGTAGCATCTTTCGGGATCTCCCACTGCTTTTCAAGCAATGCCGCTTTCATCGGTCTTGCTCCTACCGAAAAGAACCAGGACTCCTGACCTCTGTAAATTCCTGTTACGACAGAACATGTCAGTACCGGGAAATCTGTCTTTGTCCGACGAATTGATTCATAACGGAATTTTCTCTTGCTCTTTCTGACGATCACGGATACAAGAATATCCTTATCTGCTTTTCTGTTTACAAACTCAGAAAGTCGAACAGTTCCTCCATTATATAATTCCACAAATGTATCCAGTGCCAGTAATGCAGTCAGCACATCAGAAAATCCGTATCTTCCATAGATACTGCCTCCAACTGTTGCCTGATTTCTAAACTGAACTCCAACAATATGACGAAGGCTTTCTGCAATTCCGTCCCCATAGAATTTTCTCAGCCCCTCATGCTCTTCCAGCTGGCGCAGTGTACACATTGCTCCAATGCGGAATACATGGTCTGTCTCCTCAATCTCATTCAAACCAAGTTCCGACATATCAATGATTGTCTTCACTCTTGCATTTCCTAATCTCATCCACATCATGCCGCCCATGATACGACTGTTTCTTGCCTGATTCAGCTCGTAAGCCTCCTCCAGTGTCTTAACTTTCACGTAATTACCGATTGTTAACACAGTAGGTCTCCTTCCTATCCACATACCTTTTCCAAGGATCGCGGTTCTCATCCTCGCAATTTTCTCTTGTTATCTTATGTCGTTTCTTGCGATTGTTTTTCAAAAAACAAACATACAAGCATAAAAAAAGTGCAAATGAAACAGCTTTGTCATTCACACATCTAGCGAATTAATGATATCATATATATAAGAAAAAAGTCAAAAAATCGGTTATACTTTATTATAATCAATTTTTATAAGGTGTACTTATAACCCGGGTACTATAAATAAGAAAGAAATCCAGAAACCATGTTGACATCATTGTACCCTCGGTGTTATTATTTGCTTAAACACGGAAACGTAGATAGAGGTTGCATTTTTCATAAGTAAGGTGACGGATGTGTCAGGAACAGAAGAACTCATCGGAAAGGGAAAGATGCCGAAAGAGTAAGAATCCTGAGTTCTTGTTCTTGGGCATGACGTGAATAGCGGCATGACTGTCATCGCAAGATGGAGAGCTATCTGAATTATACATAATGTATATTTTGGGACGGCGCATCTTGCCGTTTCTTTTATGTTTATTTACAGTTTACGCATTCTTGCATAGATGTATATTAAACAGTTACTGCTCATGGCTATTATAATTATCGTTCACAAGGAACTTATGCGCAATAACCTGCTATGACCAGTAATACTTTGTTTCACCATGTTGAAGGAGGATAAAAAGAATGGCAATTTTTAAAGGCGCAGGTGTAGCGATCGCTACTCCGATGAAAGAGAATCTTGAGGTCAATTATGACAAATTAGATGAGATGTTAGAGGAGCAGATTGCAGGCGGAACAGATGCGATCGTCATCTGTGGAACAACAGGTGAATCCGCTACTATGACAGAGGAAGAACATGCAGCAACAATCCGTTTTGCAATTGAGCGTGTGAACCACCGTATCCCGGTCATCGCCGGAACAGGTTCTAATTGTACAAGAACAGCGATCCAGTTGTCCAAAGAAGCTCAGGAAGATGGAGCTGACGGACTTCTGCTCGTTACACCATATTATAATAAAGCGACACAGAACGGACTGATTGCTCATTACACAGCTATTTGTAATGAAGTAAATATTCCGGCGATTCTGTACAATGTACCAAGCCGTACAGGATGTGGACTTCAGCCACAGACAGTTGCAACACTTGTGAAAGATGTTGAGAACATCGTAGGTATTAAAGAAGCATCTGGAAATATCAGCACAGTTGCACAGATCATGCATCTTTGTGATGGCAACGTTGATCTTTACTCAGGAAATGATGATCAGGTTGTACCGCTTCTCGCACTTGGCGGAATCGGAGTTATCTCCGTTCTCTCCAACGTAGCTCCGGCTTACGTGCATGACATGTGCTACAAATTCTTCTCAGGAGATATCGCAGGTAGCCGCAAGATGCAGTTAGATGCACTTCCACTGGTTAATGCTCTCTTCTGTGAAGTGAACCCGATCCCGGTTAAGGCTGCTCTTAACATGATGGGAAAAGAAGTTGGAACTCTTAGAGCACCTCTGACAGAAATGGAAGATGCACATAAAGAAGTTCTGAAAAAAGCAATGATGGATCTTGGAATTCTGTAAGAAAACAAAGAAAGGAAGAAGTGATTTTGAGGTCGCTTCTTCCTTTTTTATAATTGCCTGATCCAGCGTTTCTCTTGGTATTAACATCACATCATATCGCCCGTAACCGCTTTCTCTGTTGGACTTTACTTCATAACGATCTCTTAATTCTACCAAAAGTCCCAGAACGAATCCATGATAGAAACGCTCCGGCTAACTTTTTCCTGACGGATGTCTTCCTGTATCAAAACTGCTGAATGTAGCTAGTGCAACTTCATTCATATAAGTATTCATCTCTTTCACATTCCCCCGAAGCATCACTTTGATAAATGCGTTATAATTTGATTCAGAATTAGAGAACCATCCTTGAAACATTTCTTGAATTTTCTTTATTTTTTTCTTGACATTCATCACTCCATAAGGTATACTTAACAAGTCGCTTGAGTTAAGCGACAACTGAATAGGGGATTGGTCAAATGGTATGATAGGGGTCTCCAAAACCTTTGGTGGGAGTT
>OIYE01001583.1_pt1 | contig 10717 bp, 16 predicted proteins | sample 1588091 | NCBI WGS metagenome assembly OIYE01 (sample SAMN03283265) | human gut metagenome | biome: human-associated habitat; material: feces | host: Homo sapiens | place: USA | collected 2013 | reverse complement strand
GATTGAACAGTCTGATATAACGGAAAAAGAAGATATAACGGCAGAGGAGCAGGAAATGCTCAATGAGCAAATGAGAAATCAGATGATGTTACTGTATGAGATGGAAAAGGATGAAATCGAAGTGCAGGAAGAACAAAACCGAATAATTGAAAGAATGGAGGAATCAGAATGAGACGAGTTATCACAGGATTCAACGCCACAAATGCAGCACAGGGGCAGCGTTTGGGGTTCACATACACGGAAATGACCGACAGCGGAAAAACCACCAGTGACAACAACAAAGGCAGCATGACGGTTTTAAGCGAGGAGGCACAAAGTCATATTGATTGGCTGAAAAAATTCATCAATGACTGGATTGAGGAACAGGGAGAATAAAAGAGGCAGCACCGAGAGGAGGTGAGAGCATGGCAGCGTTGACAAAATTGACGACGAACATCAATCTTGAGATGTCCGGAGACACAAGGAGATTTTTGGTGTCGGCAAAGCAGGGAGATAAAGCAACACGGCTCATTGTTGCAAGGCTTTTGAATCACGGGGAACAATATACAATCCCGCAAGGGGCAAGGGCGGTTGTAAATATCAAAAAGCCGGACGGAAAGCATGTATATAACAAATGTATATATTCCGGTTCGGATGTCACCATAGAACTGACGAATCAAGCACTTGCAGCAGCAGGAACGGCATATTGTGATGTTGAAATCCGTTCTAGTGATAACACACAGGTCATCACGTCTGTATCGTTCACGATTGAAATCGAGGAATCAATGAGAGATGACAATGCGATTTTGTCATCCAATGAATTCACAGAATTAGAGGACAGAATCGCAGGACATATTAAAGATATTGATGACACGAACGAGGCAATCAAGAAATCGGAAGCGGACAGGGTAAAAGCTGAAAATTCGAGAGTTACTGCGGAAAATAAAAGGGTGAAAGCAGAGGATGAACGACGGGAAAATGAAAACACCCGAATCCAACAGGAACAACAGAGGCAGCAGGACACATCAAATGCGGTTAAGAATGCAAATGATGCAACGGACGCATCGAATAAAGCAACAAAGGAATGTAAAGAGGTAACAGATAGAGCCGAGGATGCATTACAGAATCAAGAGCAACTTGAGGCGACTTTGAACACGGCAACGCAAATCCGGCAGGAAGTGTCGAAGATGCAGCAGAGTGTCGAAAGCGCAAAGGAACAGGTTCAACAGGACAAAGAAGAAATCGAGGAGACGATAAAGAATTCTTTACTTTCTGAATCAGAGAAGATTCTTGAAAGCGTGAGGAAATATCTGGAACGTGCAGAGGCATTATATTCAAGCATGTACCTTGACTGTGATGGGGAAACACCATATTTGAGAACGGTCACACCGATTTTCATTGATGGAGCGACACCACAGGTTCGAGGAGCGAACGAGGGTGTTGATTTCGACGGAGGAACACCGATGTCACGACTGCTTGTAGCATAATTCCATGATACTGGAAAGAAAAACAGAAATGAACACAATCCGATGATTTTGTGATATATTTCAAAATCACGGAGCAAAGGAGGATTGAAATGGCAGCAATCAGACCATGCACCGGAACAACGGCGGACTGGCAAGCGGTTAAGGACACACTGATTTTGAAAGAAAGAGAAATCGGAGTGGAAATCGACAAGGACGGTCACGCACTAATCAGACAGGGAGATGGTAAAAATAAATTTTTCGACTTGCCGATTATCGTGAACAATGCACGTTATGAGGAAATACTGGAACTCACGCAGGGATATATGAACAGCGTGAATGAATTCAGCAAGAATATGACGGAGGCAGCGAACAAGGCAAACGGTGCAGCAACAAAGGCGAACGGAGCAGCAAAAGAGGCAGATGCAGCAGCGAAAGCATGTGAGGGAATCGTGGATGGTCTCAATACGATGATTGATACCGTCACAAAGAAAAGCTGCGTGTTGTCCGTTGAAGACGGAATTTTGACGATAAGGGAGGCTTAAAAATGGCAAGCGGAGATTTAATTGTAAAGGTAGCAGACAAAGAAACTCTCGACCGCACACATGCGAATACAAATGCAATACTGGCAGCAGTCGAGGAAGATGTCAGAGTAAAAAATATTGTGAGATATGGAATGAAAATCAACAAGGCGGACAGCAATCCGACAACGAGATGCACATATCTCTTTGATGCAGTTGGGATGACACCCGCTGCTATGAATTTCACATCCGGTGTATTCGATTTCGGAGACTGGGGAGATGTGTTTTTTGTAAAAAACAATTATCCGGCAATGGTTAGATACGACGGAACGGAGGACTATAAACTTGACCAGAACGACCATACAAAGAAAGAGGATGGGGAAACGGCATCTGATGTCTCAAACACGGCATACGGAGGAAATGCAATGTCTGTATTTGATGGAAGTGGAGACAAAGGAAAAATATGGCTGTCACAATATGAGATAGGAAATTATGAGTATATCGTCATTTCAAATGCACAGTATGATGAATCATTCAATGATGACGCATATGTGAGGGAGGATGGCTCACACGGAAACAAACTGTATTTTCCGATGTTCGGAGGCTCATATGATGGAACACGTCTGCGGTCATTGGCAGGACAGAAAGTCATGCATACAACGAGTGCAGCGACAGAAATCGCAAGGGCAAAAGCAAACGGGGCAGGATGGAACATAGGCTCATGGAGCAAAAGAAACCTGCTGAATTGTTTGTTGAAACTCATGTCAAAGACGGACAATTCACAGGCAGCATTCGGACAAGGACAAACATCCGGATATGTGGACGATGCATCAAAGAATTACGGGCATCTTGACACAGGTACGTTAAAAGACAAAGGACAGTTTTTTGGATATAACGACACCACGCATGAAGTAAAAGTGTTCTTCATTGAAAAATGGTGGGGGAATCGTTGGGACAGAATCAACGGATTGTTGATGAAAGGCGGAGAGATTCTTGCAAAATTGACACCGCCGTATAATTTGACCGGAGAGGGATATGAAAAAGTAGGTATCAAATTCACGGGAACAAGCAGCGGTTATCAGAAAGCGACAAAGTCGGGACGATTCGGACGATTGCCGAAAACAGTAGGGGGTAGCAGTTCCACATACACATGTGATTATTTTTGGTGGAATGATTCAATAACTGCGGTCGCCCTTGTCGGCGGTAACTGTGGCCGTGGTGCGAATTGCGGGGCGGATTACTTGCGTTTGAACAGTTCTGCGGGCAATGCGAACTGGTCCGTCGGTGCGTCCGTTTTCTTAGAACAGCCTATCGCTGCGTAGCAGCAGGGGGAGGAACGGAGGGGGAACGCCTCCGCAATTCCCGCCGTAGGCGGGCGGTCGTTTTGAAAAGAGAATATTCGGGATATGGGGTGCGGTGTCGGGCGGTGTTCCTTGCTCCCTGCGGTCGCCCTTGTCGGCGGTAACTGTAACAATGGTGCGAATTGCGGGGCGGATTACTTGAATTTGAACAATTCTGCGGGCAATGCGAACTGGAACATCGGTGCGTCCAATTTCTTCTCATATCGGAGCGTTTAATCAAATGCAGCCTATATCCCACGCCACAAGGCGAAAATCATTCCGGATATAGGGTCGGTTGAGTAAGCATCCGCACAAAAACCGATAGGAGATAAGAAAATAATATATGAGAAGTTACAACAACCTATATGAACCGATGTTGCAAGACGACTATATAAAACAGTGTTTTATAAAAGCATCAAAAAAGAAAAAGAATAGAAATGATGTGCAAGAGGTATTGAACAACCTTGACGAACATGTGGAACTGTTGAAACGGATGTTAGCAGAAGAGTTGTTTGTTCCGGACTATCATGAGCCGAGTATTATAAATGAGAGCAGCAACAAGAAAACACGCCGGATATTAAAACCGCATTATAAATATGAGCAGGTTGTTCATCATTGTGCTATCGGTCAGTTGAAAGAGATTGTAATGAATGGACTGTACGAATTTTCATGCGGGAGCATTCCGGACAGGGGCGTTCATTACGGAAAGAAGTACATGAGGAAATGGCTTGATTCCTATGGTGGGAAAAAGTTCTTTGTTCTAAAAATGGATGTTCACCATTTCTTTGAATCTATAGACAGGAGAATCCTCAAGAGGAAACTCAAGGGAGTAATTCGGGACAAACGATTTTATAGATTGCTTTGCATACTGATTGAACATGACAAAATAGCACTCGTCGCAAAGGTTTTGACGGATGCAGGTGCTGAGATAAATGCTGAACAGACAAAAATGCTTGTCGGATGCATAGCATTTGATGACATCTCCGGAGCGTTGGGAATATTGAGGGAAATCGGCATCAAAGGAGAGATGCTCGAGGAACTGAAAGTAATTATTGAGGAGATGCGAAAAGGCGTTCCGTTGGGATATTTTACATCGCAATGGTTCGGAAACTTTTATTTGAAAGCACTCGACCACTACATCAAAGAGGAACTTCATGCAGAGCATTACATGCGATATATGGATGATATGGTGATACTGGGAAAGAGCAAGAAGAAACTGCATAAAATGCACAAAGCGATTGAGGTGTATCTGAATGAGAATCTTGAACTTGAAATAAAAGATGACTGGCAGGTGTTCCGGTTTGAATATCCAGTGATAAAAGATGGAAAATCACTGCTTGATGAAAACGGAAAGCAGGTCACAAAGGGGCGTATGCTTGATTTTATGGGATTTCAATTTCACCATGACAGGACAACAATCCGGAAATCAAATATTGAGAGCGCAAGGCGAAAAGCGAACCACATTGCAAAGCAGGATAAAATTTCATGGTATAACGCATCTGTGATGTTGTCGTATATGGGATTGTTCAAGCATACAGACACATACAACTATTACACCGAGTACATCAAACCAAAAATAAATATAAAGAAATTAAAGAGGATAGTGTCAAAGCATAGCAGAAAGGAGAATGAGAAACGTGAAAGAATGGAGAATTGTGACAGGGTCACAGGAGGAACGTCCGGAGGAAGTAGACCGGACATCGTCGCCGTCAACAGTGTATCTGCGTAGAAATATAAAGCAGGTAGAAAAAGAGGTTGAGGGAGAATCAGAGGCACGGGTTGAAAAAGAATGGCAGTATGAGGAACAGGAATTGACGGTTGCAGAATATGAACAGATGTTACTCATGCAGGAGATTGTCGAGAAAAAGACAGAGGGAATCGTGGAATCAGTAACACAGTTTCAGAAAGAGGTGGTAATTGATGAATACACGATGCAGTTAATTGAGGAGGGTCTGATTTAATGAAAGCACTTATTGAAAGTTTAAAAAGGTTATATGATAAAGGGTCTCTCACAATTGAGCAGATTGCGGAACGTGTGGAGAAAAAAAGCATTTCAGCGGAAGAATATGCGTATATCACGGGTGAGGAGTACGCAGAATGACAACGCTTGAAATAATATCACGGTTATGCGATGTGACGAATAATCTGTCGGAAATCGTGAAAAAGCAACAAACAATAATAGAGCGGTCAAAAATCGAGGAGGCAGTAAAAGCAGAACTCCGACAGCAGGTAAAAGTGATTGACAGAGAAATGGATGTCATCGAATACGGCTCAAGGCGTTTGTGCGATACTGACGACATTGATTTACCGTTCGGAAAGGAGTGGGCGTGTGACGATTGAGGTTTCACTGCTCCTGTCTGGAATTTCCGTGGCATTTGCAATTTTTTTCGGAATGTCGTCAAAGAGACGTAACGAAAAGAAAGACATTGCGGAGGAAACAGAGGGACAGGTCACAAAGGACACAATGGTCATGATGAAACTGGAAAACATTGCGGATGATATAAAAGACATCAAACGTGAAAGCAGACAGAACCGAGAAGACATCGGGAATTTGCGGGAACGAATTGCAAATGTTGAGCAGTCGGTTAAATCATGCCACAAGAGACTTGACGGGTTAATGCGTACCGAACAATAACAGGAGGGCGGAACAGGCAAGAATCAACATCACAGATGGAGGGACAAAATGAGAACAACAAGACAGGAACAGCGCAGGAGGAGAAAAAATCGGAAGATTGAAAAAATGGAACTGCGTGCAGCAAAGGCAAAAAACAAGGTTTCCGGTCAGTTTATGAATCGTGTTGTTATCTCGATGATTCTTGCAGCGTTTATCTTTACGGTCGTAATGATAGTTGTGTTTGTGCGAGTAGGTGCTGAACCATCAATATTGATAGAAAATGTTTTTCGGTTTCTGTCAGTAGAGGGTGGGGCATTGGCACTCATCAAATCAGTGAAAACAGTTGCAAATAGAAAATCAGAGAAACAAAACGAGGACGAACCGGAAGAGTACACAGAGGAGGTACAAGGATGAAATTTATAACAGAAAATTGGTTTGTTATCGTGGCAATGATAGCAGTGGGAGGTTCAATCGGATATGCAATTTATTCTTTCGTGAAAATGCCGTCAACGAAACAGTTGAACACGGTCAAAGAATGGCTCTTGTATGCGGTAACAACAGCAGAAAAGGAACTGGGAGCAGGGACGGGACAGTTAAAACTAAGATATGTATACGACATGTTTGTGCAGAGGTTTGACTGGCTTGCAAAGATGATTTCCTTTGAAATGTTCAGCATGATGGTTGATGACGCACTTGAACAGATGCGCTTGATGCTTGAGAGCAACAAAGCAGTGCAGGAACTTGTGATAGGAGAAGCAGAAAAAGGGCGGTGAGTGATGTGATTGCATTTATCGTTGAGAACATCCGGACAATTTGTCTGATATACGCAATCGGAGCATCGGTTGTTTTTATAGGAGTGATGATATTCTTTGCGTACATATGTAAAGCAGAGGATGAAGAGAGAGAACATTGTTCGGACGATTATTCACAAGAAAATGCAGCGGGTACAGTTGCGACAATGTGCATCGGGGCAGTGATTGCTTTTGGATGTGCGCTTTTATGGTGGACGATTCCGATTTTGATTATTGCCTTGATTTTTATGTATGTAATATCAAGGACACACCGGAACATCATGGGGAATATGGCAGAGGATAAGGAAGAAACGGAGGAATAAGAATGAGTATTTCAAATTGCGGACACGACGAAAGAAATAAATACAGCGGAGGAAAAGCGGGAGACCAAACAGGCGGAGAGTGGACTGTAAGAAGTTGGTACAACAGACCGTGGGATTGCGTGTTGCGACATCCGGATGAAAAGGTTCGGAAAATGATTGCAGACATGGCAAGGGCAGCAGCAAAGAACAATCTTGTCGGATATGACCAGTCACAGAGGTACACGTTCTGGGAACACTTAAAAGCGAGCGAGTATGACCCTGCGGGAATTACGATTGCATGTGAGGCGGATTGCAGCTCTGGAGTTGCTGCTATTGTCAAGGCAGTCGGGTACAGATTAAATATGCAGAAGTTGAAAAATGTGAGTATTTATTTGTATACCGGAAACATGAAAGCGGGTCTCAAGGCAGCAGGATTCGAGGTATTAACAGAACGGAAATATCTGACATCAGATGCGTATTTGCTTGAGGGTGACATCATTCTCAATGAATCGGCACATGTAGCGACGAATTTGACAAATGGTTCAAAATCATCCGGAGAAAGTTCATCCGGTGGCGGTTCATCAAAAGGGTATCTGTCAAAAGGAGATACCGGAGCAGAAGTCAAGGATATGCAGAAAAAATTGATTGCGTGCAGATATCCATGCGGTAGCAGCGGAGCAGATGGAAGTTTTGGAAATGATACACTGGCAGCAGTCAAAAAGTTCCAAAAGGCGAACGGCTTAGTTGTTGACGGGCATTTCGGAGAAAAATCAAAAGAGAAACTTGACAGCATTTATTACGGAAAGAACAACGGGACATCCGGAGGCAAAGTGAAAGTTGATGCTGCGAGAAGTTTCAACAAATCGTTAGCGGGAACATATGAGGTGACAGCATCAGCGTTGAACTTGAGAGCAGGAGCGGGAACGAAAAAGAAAATTCTTGAAGAGATGCCGAAAGGTACAAAGGTTCAGTGCTACGGGTATTATACAAGCGTTTCCGGAACAAAATGGCTTTATATCGTACATGACGGGCAGACAGGTTTTGCAAGCGAGAAATATTTGAAAAAATAGGAGGATAAGAGCATGTTATATTATCTTGGAAAAGGAACTAAACTCAACAAAGAGGAATGCAAAGAATACAAAACAAAAGACGGAGCGGAAAGAGCATGGGAAAAGGCAGTAAAGGCAGGAGATGCAGACATTTCCGTGTGGGATGAAAATGGTGTTCTTGTCGCAGGGATGACGGATGATGTTCCGGAGGGAGCATTGGAAGAGAATCCGGATGGAACTGTGAATGTATATGATGAAGACGGAAACAAGGTGGGAACAATTCCAAAAGACGAGGCAGAGGCACTTGCGAACGTAGGAGGAGAGGACGAGCATGACGATGAAGAGGGGCAGCAGGAGGAGAAAGAAAATGCGTCAGAATTTGACACAGAAAAAGTAATTGTTCCGGAAAAGAAAACGAAAGTGACTGTAATTTGTGAGGGGTCATTGAACTTGAGACGTTCAGCATCATGGGACGCAGGGAACATCTGCGGACGTGCTGTGAAAGGGCAGGCATATTATGTGAAAGAGATTCACAAAGTAGACGGAAAACCGATGGTGAGAACAATCGACGACATCTATTTGTCCGGAGCATCAGAGTATGTGAAAATTGAAGAACTGTAATGAGGTAAGACAGTAAGAAATGTTTGTGGAAAATATGTGTAAAATACATGTAACTAACAAATGCTTGAGAAATGCCCGAAAATAAAGGGTTGAAGTTATCAAAGAGATAATTATCTCGCAAGAGAATTACAATTCAAAGAGATTACAAACCTCAGAACTTCGGTTCTGGGGTTTTTCTTTACCCTTAAATCTTGATGAAATGTCTAGAAATGTGGTGAAACTTATTCGGTTTGCAACAAAGAAATCTATTCCCATCTTCTGTATGAAGAAGATATTCACAATCAGGACAACAGAAGACGTTTATGGCAAAGCAAAATTGTAGAGAAGAAATCAACAGAATTAATAAAAAGACGAATATCAAAGTTGCCTGTACGAAAAGGGAACTGAAGTTTTGGCAAATCGTTTCGGTAGGAACAGTGGTAATGGGAATGTTGCTTGGATGGATGTTGTGAAGTTGAGATAGTTCTTATCAAGGGCGAAGGAAGATGCATGCTAGAAAGAATCTTTTGGGGAAGCCGACAACTCCCGATTTACTTAACGATAGATTTGTAAATGGGATAAATGCTTGATTTTAGCGGCCGCACCATAATGGTGACATGCGTTATTGAGGTGTTGCTTGAAGTTGTTCTAGTAATTTGTGATACTAAGGTTACATCTGCAGATGAACTGATTATGAAAGGAGTAGATTTAATATGGTCGAATTTGGCGAACAACTAAGAAGAGCGAGAGAAGAAAAGGGAATGACCCAACAGTCTCTTGCCGAGCAATTATATGTAACTAGACAGGCGGTATCAAGGTGGGAATGTGGGGATCGTTACCCTGATTTACTTACTACTAAAAAAATATCGCAGATTCTGGAAGTGAGTCTTGACGACCTGTTATCTGGAAAAGAAATGGAAAAAGTAGTAGAACGTAACCCTGTTATTGAAAAGAAAAGCGTCAATAACATAATGATAGCTCTTTATGCGTTTGTGGTAATTTCATTTTTTATCACTATTGTGGACATTATAATTAGATTCCCGTTGCAATCAGAGATGATTGATTATAATGATATTCAAGCGATTGTAATAAATGTATTGGCATTGCTTATTCAGATTTTTTTCTTTGCGTATGGTTTTGTTAATGCTATACGAGGAATGCTATCACCAAAAAGGATGGGTGCCGTAATTGTTGCATTTTTTGCTGCGACCTGTATTACTGGAACTGGAAATATGGTAATTAATTCAAATGTTCAGATTGTTTTATGGTGGATTGTTTTAATTATCCCGAATATAGTTGGTGCTGTAGCAACATTCGCTTATTTTGTTTCGGGTAAGAAAAGTAAGATATATTCTATAATGATTTATTTGGTTACGATTTGGGGAATGTTCCGCATCATTTATTCAAATTATAATCTTATAGTTCATGCAAATCAGTATCTGTCTATGAATAGCACGGTTAGAATTGTACTTGAGATAGCAATACATTGTCTAGTAATATATCAAACGTATGTATTATGGATTAAACGCCAAAATGCAATAGATATAAGTTGATAGAAGAGTATATGTTCGGATAGTTTAGAGTTCTGACATCGGTTATAGATAAGTTAAAGAGATCTGTGCATATCATCAGCCGTGTGAAGTCAGAGAATGAAAAGGGCTATTACATCGTGGATGTAATCAATGAGGCCATCAATGTCGGCGTGAAGATTTCCTTCTATTATTCTGAACTTAATGGTAAGAAGAAGGAAGTGCTCAGGAACGATGTGAAACTATATACAGTCAGTCCATTTGATTTGATCTGGGATGGCGACTATTACTATCTGACCGGTTACTGTGATGAGAGAGAGTCTGTTCGTACATATAGAGTAATCATTTTCCCAACAATCCCCTTTTCTTTGTTTAGGTCATGTTCCAGCTTTTTGTTCATTCAAAATGAACGGTAATATATTTTTGATTACGACTTTTAGGTTTATCGGGAATCGTCATTTCTAATTTCCCTGCAAATATCGTATTCCTGAATTGAGCCGCCGCCAAACATACCGCCCGGAGATGTGAT
>OIYE01001580.1_pt1 | contig 10758 bp, 8 predicted proteins | sample 1588091 | NCBI WGS metagenome assembly OIYE01 (sample SAMN03283265) | human gut metagenome | biome: human-associated habitat; material: feces | host: Homo sapiens | place: USA | collected 2013 | reverse complement strand
ACGTCATCAAGATTAAGAAGGGATGGAAGTTCACCGACGGCACGCCGGTCACCGCTCATTCATTCGTTGATGCCTGGAACTACACCGCCAACAGTGCCAACAAGCAGGGTAGCGCCAGCTTCTTCAGCACCATTCAGGGTTATGACGATTTGCAGAAGTCGGATGTTGACCCGAGCGCAACGCTCTCCGGTCTGAAGGTTGTGGACGATTACACCATCGATGTGAAGCTCAGCCAGCCTGATTCCGCATTTCCGGTCAAGTCCGGCAGCCACGCGTACATGCCGCTTCCGGAATCCGCGTTCAAGGATCCGAAGAAGTTCGGTGAGAACCCGGTTGGCAACGGCCCATACAAGTTTGTTTCCTGGAGCCATAACCGCAGCATCAAGATGGTCAAGAACCCTGACTACAAGGGCAATCGCGTGGCCAAGAACGATGGCCTTGACTTCATGATTTACACATCTCCGGACTCCGCCTACGCTGATTTGCGCGGCGACAACCTGGACCTCACTCACGCCATCCCATCCACCGCACTGAAGACCTTCCAGTCCGATAAGTCAATCAAGGCTTACAATCAGCCCGGTGGCAACACCCTCTCCTTCACCATTCCGGAATGGCTTGACCACTTCGGCCAGAATGAGGAAGGCAATCTGCGTCGTCAGGCCATTTCCATGTCCATCGATCGCAAAACCATCGCCGAGAAGATCTTCAACAACACGTCCACGCCGGCCGTTGACTTCATTGCAGCGCCAATCAGCGCCTACTCCAAGAACCTTAAGGGCAATGAAGTGCTGAAGTACAACCCGAAGAAGGCTAAGGAACTGTGGGCCAAGGCCAACGCCATCTCCCCGTGGAGCGGTGAGTTCGGCATTGCATACAATGCTGATGGCACTGCGAAGAACTGGGTTGAGGCAATCTGCAACTACATCAAGAACACGCTGGATATCGATGCCAAGAGCATCCCGATGTCCACTTCCGACGAGTTCCTGTCCAATGTGGATTCGGGCAAGATGACCTCCGCATACCGCAGTGGTTGGGGCCCGGATTACCCGTCCGCAGACAACTACCTTGTGCAGCTGTACGATTCCAGCTCGGCCGATGGCAAGGGCGGCAACAGCGGCAACTACAAGAACCCCGCGTTCGATGCCATGATGGACAAGGCTCTTTCCGCCTCGTCCACCGAGGAAGCCGACAAGTATTATCAGCAAGGTGAGGAGATTCTGCTGCAGGACCTTCCGGCTATCCCGTTGTGGAACCAGAATGCCACCGCAGTCAGCACCTCTGCAGTCTCCGGCGTAGAATTCGATTACGGTGGCGGCCCAGTGTTCACCGCACTGACCAAGAAGCAGTAAGCGCGACTTTGCTGGAAAGAGTTGGCCTTGCTATAGGTCGGGTTGCCGACCGATTACCATGGGCTGAGCCAATCTGACCTCTGTTGGCCCCCGCTGGCGGGGCTGTCGGCAAAGCCGACTGGGGGTGGTCTCAAACAGCAGACCACCCCTAATCTTGTTATATGAGCGAGTTCCCATAATCGGGAGCAATCGAGAACATACAGGAGCACATTAACTATGGAATTCACCGTATCCGGCACTACCGTGCGATTCGATGAACGAACAATGCAGTTCGCTTTTACGCGCGACGGTGCCGAATGGAATACCTGCGCTGATTTCAAGCCGACCCTGCAATGCGCGCAAGGCACCTTCGCGTTCGCAGATGCCACTTCCATCACCCATGAGCAGCGTGAAACCGGCACGGGAACCGGCATTCGCAGCATCTTCACCGGCTTTGGGCACAGCGCATACTCCTTTGAAACCTATGTATGGGTGGAGCGTGCCTCAGGCGATGTGCTCTTCGAATGGATTCCGCTCAATGAGCAAGGCCTGAACATCACTAATGTGACGTGGCCCGCAGCCATGGACTTCGATTGCGCCGACGACCATGACACGACACTCATCACCCATGAGCAAGGTGTGATGATCCCCAACACATGGCCTACCGCCGTGAGCACCAAAGATATCGCCTTCGACGGCCGCTTCGAAACGGCTGGCGGTTACATGCCGTGGTTCGCGCAGCTTCGTGCAGGCGGACACGGGTATATCGCCATCTGCGAAACCCCATGGAATGCCGGTTACGGCATCGACCATCCCAGCAATGGTCCGTACACCCATATCAATACTTGGTTTGAGCCAAGCCTCGGCACAATGAATTATCGCCGCGTGGTACGCTACCAGTTCCTCGACCACGCCGATCACACGGCGGTGTGCAAGGCCTATCGTTCGTACGTCAACGAACGAGGTCGCTTGCGTACGCTCGCCGAAAAGGCGGCGCGCAATCCCTCCGTGCGTGACCTGATTGGTCGTTCATGGGTGCACGTCGGCATCAAAACCAAAGTGCAGCCCGACTCGTTCTACTATGACAAGGACCATCCCGAAAAGAACGATTCATTGGTCACCTTTGCGCAGCGCGAGAAGCAGATGCGCACACTGCACGGCATGGGTGCAGGCCGACTGTACATGCACTTGGATGGTTGGGCGCAGCCCGGATACGACAACGCACACCCCGACTATCTGCCGGCCTGCCAGGAAGCGGGCGGCTGGGAAGGCATGAAATCGTTGGTCGATGCCTGTCATGAGCAAGGTGATATCTTCGGCACGCACGACCAGTACCGCGATTACTACTTCACCGCGCAAACCTTTGATGCCAACAATGCGATTCGGCTGGCAGACGGCACGATGCCCGAACACGCACGCTGGGCGGGCGGCCACCAGACCTACCTGTGCGCCGAGCTCGCACCGGACTACGTACGCCGCAATTTCACCCAGATTGCCGCGCATGGCATCAAGCTCGACTGTGCATACTTGGATGTTTTCACCTGCAACGAAGGCGACGAATGCTCGAACCCCGAACACCGCATGACCCGCCGCGAATGCTTTGACCGCCGCGCCGAATGCTTCGAATATCTGCTCTCGCACGGCATCCTCTCCTCGTCCGAAGAGGTATCGGACTGGGCAGTGCCAAGCCTGATATTCTGCCATTACGCACCATACGACTTCCAGATGCGCTCACCCAACGAGCCGCGCCAAGGTGTGCCGGTGCCGCTGTATAACCTTGTCTACCATGATTGCGTTATTGAACCATGGATGATGGAGCGTGTGGTGAACGGCGACGATTACATGCTGTACGCCTTGCTCAACGGCGGAGCTCCATACCTGATTCGCGATGCCGCATACATCGGCGTTGACGGCGACATGGACGACGAACAGCGCGCTCGCACGGAAAACGACATCGAACGCTGCCATACGGTCGCTGCATTCCATGAGCGGGTCGGCATGCAGGAACTGGTTCGTCACGAGTTCGTGGATGATGATCCGCTGGTGCAGCGTTCGGTATTCGCGGACGGCACTGCGGTCACCTGCGACTTCCATACGCAAACCTATCGCATCACCGACTGAAAATACAATGACACACAGTGGGTTCCGATGGACTGGTGGCAAATTGCCGCCGACAAGCGAGTAATATAGCCAACAGTGTCACCGTCGAAACAGGAGTAGTGAAATGCCGAATCGTGCAGAACGCCGTGCCCAAGCCAAAGCAGGCCGCAGGGGAGTGCCGTCGCAGTATGACCAGACCCGTGGCCGCGGTCGCTCGGGAATGATTGACGAATACCAGCTGCAGCAGAAGTCCCAGCGTCTGCAGGACGGCACCGACGGCACCGAATGGAAGCCCAGCGGCGGTACGATTGCGGACACCGAAACCCTGCTGGCCACTAACCCGAACTACACGAATCCGAAGATGTTCAAGGCACCGCATTCGCTGCGTCAGTGGTTCCGCGTGGGCAGCTGGACGCTGATCGCCATCGCGATTATCGCGTTTTTCGTGGTTATGTGGCTGCCGAGCCATCCGATGTGGCTGATCATCACCGTTTCCGCGGTGTTCATTGTGGGTGTGCTGAGCCTGTTCTTTACGGCTGGCGATTCCAAGCACAATCCGAATTTGGATCAGAACGGCACGGCCGTCTGATCTTTTGCCTGGTAAATCCGGCTTGAAAAGCAAAACGCACGACGGAAGTTGTGCGTTTTCTTGTATGCGGTGCCCTAAAGTAAGAAGTGCTTGAGTTTCTTTCTGACGCACGAAGGAGAGGCAGTCCGATGAAAGTTGATATTCTAACCCGCGAATACCCGCCGCACGTGTATGGCGGTGCCGGCGTACACGCCGAGGAGCTGTCCAAGGTTTTGGCCGAGCGCATTGACGTGACCGTGCGTGCGTTTGATGGCAAGCGCACTGAGGCTGATATCCCCGCGATTCCCAATGCCGCTAATGCCAAGGGCAGTCTGAAGGTTGTCGGATACGATACGCCGTCCGAGCTTGCCGATGCCAATCCGGCATTGAAGACCTTCGGCGTGGATCTGCAGATTGCCAACGATGTGGATGCCGACATTATTCATGCGCACACTTGGTACGCCTGCCTGGCCGGCTACCTAGCCAAGATGCTGCACGGTACGCCGCTGGTCATCACCGCCCACTCCCTGGAGCCGTTCCGCCCATGGAAGCGTGAGCAGCTTGGTGGCGGCTACAACCTGAGCTCCTGGGCCGAGAAGGACGCCTACGAGCACGCCGACCGCGTGATCGCCGTTTCCGGTGGCATGCGCAAGGATATTCTGACCGCCTACCCGAACCTCGACCCGGACAAGGTGGTTGTGGTCTACAACGGCATCACCATGTCTGACTTCGCCACCCCGGCCCCTGACGATCCGGGCTGGAAGGTGTTCGAACGCTACAATATCGACCGCAACAAGCCCACGCTGCTGTTCGTCGGACGTATCACCCGGCAGAAGGGCCTGCCATACCTGCTCAAGGCACTGCACCTGATTTCCAAGGACATTCAGGTGGTGCTGTGCGCCGGTGCGCCCGACACCCCGGAGATTGCCGAGGAAGTCAAGAACGCGTTCGCCAAGCTGGACGAGGAGCGCGGCAACATCGTGTGGATCGAGGAAATGCTCCCGAAGCCTGAGCTGAACGCTCTGGAGCACGGCTGCGACGCCTTCATCTGCCCGAGCATCTACGAGCCGCTGGGCATCGTGAACCTTGAGGCCATGGCCTGCGGTCTGCCGGTCGTCGCCTCCGCCACCGGTGGCATTCCGGAAGTTGTGGTTGATGGGGAGACTGGCTATCTGGTGCCGATCGACCAGCTGCACGACGGCACCGGCACGCCCACCGATCCGGACAAGTTCGTGCACGACATGGCCGCCGCCATCGACAAGATCATGGCCGACCCCGAGCTCGCCAAGAAGATGGGCCAGGCCGGCTACGAACGCGCCCGCGACGTGTTCAGTTGGGAGTCCATCGGCGACAAGACCGTAGAGGTCTACCAGTCGGTGCTCGACGAGCAGAAGAAGTAAAAGCGAGACAGCGCAGGCTCGCGCAGCGTGACGGAGGGAGAGACCGTGCAATAAGCGGTGCTCTCCCTCCGTTTTGTACCACTGAGGAGAATCATGTCCCAAACCGTCCTCCAACTCGACAACGTCGAATTCCGCCGCAACCGCCGCGTCATCATCACCGACGTGAACCTCACCATCAACGCGGGGGAGCGTTGGGTGCTGTTCGGGCCGAACGGCATCGGCAAATCCACCGCCGTCGGCATGCTGGCCACCCGTACCTTCCCCTCGGAAGGCCGCGTGTTCATTCTCGGCCACCAGCTCGGCAAATACGACGTATTCAAGCTGCGCACCCGCATCGGTCTCGCATCGGCCGACCTGGGTCGCCAGTTCCCCGAGTTCGAGGACCCGCTGGATGCCGTGGTCACCGGCCTGTCCGCCGTGACCGGACGTTGGCGCGATACTTACACGGACGAAGAATACGCCCGCGCACGCCAGCTGCTGCGTGATTTCCGCGTCTCCTATCTGGAAGGCAAGGAGATGTGGCGACTGTCCGAAGGCGAACGCACCCGTGTGCTGATCGCCCGTGCGCTGATGGGCGATCCTGAGCTTTTGATTATGGACGAGCCGACCACCGGCCTTGACCTGGGCGGCCGCGAGCAGGTGATGCGCACGTTGAGCCGAATCGGCGAGGAAAGCTCTGAACGCGCCGTGGTCTTGGTTACTCACCGTCTGGAGGAGATTCCGGCAGGCTTCGATCACATCGCCATTATGGGTCGCAAGCCGATTCCCGCCGAAGATGCCACCGAAGCGGGCGTCGACTCAATGGGCAATCCCGGTGCTGGCACCATCGTCTATACCGGTTCGCTGGAAGACGGTCTAACCGACGAGCGTCTCTCCGACCTGTTCGGCATGCCCATCGAAGTCCAGCACACTCACGGCCGCTGGGCCGCCTACGCCGTGTGATGCCGTTTTGGCCTCCGCCAGCGGAAGCCGTCGGCCAAGCCGACTGGGGGAGGTGTCAGCAGTACTTTCCCTTTTTCGGCAGGTTTTATTTTTTCTCTTCGCCCCCTCTGGAGGGGGCTGTCAGCGTAAGCTGACTTGGGAAGGTTCGACATATGACGGAAAGCGACATGACTAGTAGCAAACTCGTATTCATTGATATCGACGGCACGCTGGCTGATGAGAATCATATTGTGCCGGAGTCGGCAAAAACGGCGTGTGCGCGGGCCCAAGCCAACGGTCACAAGCTCTTCATCTGCACCGGTCGATCCGTGCCGAAAATCGAACGCAACATTCTGGATCTTGGATTCGACGGTGTAGTTTCCGTAGCCGGCGCGCAGGCGAATATCGGCGATAAGCTGCTGTTCCAGCATCTCGTGCCGCCCGAAGCCATCGATGCGGCGATGGCCTATTTTGCCGAACATCATATCGAGAGCTACCAGTGGCAGGGCGCGGACGGCATGTACATTTCCGAAGGTTATCGCCGCCATCTGGAGTCCAAGGGCAAGACGTGGAATCGTGGTGAGTTTGCGCGGTTCTGGCATCTGCTGGACGAGGTAGAGGTTCCGGCCGGCTCCACGTTGGGACATACGATTCATGTGAGCAAGGGATCGTATTTCACCGGGCCCGAGCCGGATGTTTCCTTCGAGAACACTCAGCATGATCTTGCCCCCTGGTTCGAACTCGTGCACGGCTCATACGACAAAATCTCGCCGAATAACGGCGAACTGCTCATCAACGGCATCGACAAAGGCACCGCCGTACGCGACGTGGCTTCCTTGCTTGGCTATGCCATCGCCGACACCATCGCCATCGGCGACTCCGACAACGACACCGCCATGCTCAAAGCCGCCGGCACATCCGTGGCCATGGGCAACGCCATCCACGGCATCCAGGCCTTCTGCGACATCATTACCACCGACATCCGCGACAACGGTCTAGCCAACGCCTTCAAGACATTGGGGCTGGCGTGACGAGTGCGAAGTCCTTACCAGTTGCGATTGCGCAATTTACGGTGGCGGAGGAGCCGGAACGGAATCTGGAAATTCTCGACGGATTTGCGCGTGATGCTGCGGCGGGCGGCGCGAAGTTGCTGGTATTGCCGGAAGGTTTGATTGCGCGGCGTGGCGATGACGATTCATATGCTGCCGCGCACGCGCAACCACTGGACGGGCCGTTTGTAGACGGCTTGCGGCGTATCAGCGCGCAGCGGCATATTGTGCTGATGGGTACCGTGCATGTTGCGCCGGAGCAAGGAACAGAACGGGATGCAGATTCCCGAGTTTCCAACACGTTCCTTGTGATTCGCGATGGTGAAATTATCGCTGAATATCGCAAGCTGCATCTTTACGATGCGTTCTCGGCCCGCGAATCCGACGTGGTTCTCCCAGGAGATGCGTTGCCGCCTATCGTCGATATTGACGGTTGGAAGATCGGCGTCATGACCTGTTATGACGTTCGTTTCCCGGAAACCGCTCGCTCACTGGCCGTGCGCGGGGCTGATGTGATCGTCGTAAGTGCTGCTTGGGTGCGTGGTGCGCTCAAGGAACAGCATTGGAAGCTACTGAATGCCGCCCGTGCGCTGGAAAACACGTGTTACGTGCTGGCTTGCAGTGAGGTGAGTTCGCGGAACATCGGATGCTGTCGCATCATCGACCCGATGGGAGAGGTAGTTGCCGAAGCGGGCGATAAGGGAGCCGAGCTTATTGCTACTGGGCTTAGTCGCGAATGCCTTGCTTCCGCACGCCAGATAATGCCGGTTCTGCAGAATCGCCGTTTTGCCGACCCGCAGTTGCCCGATTAGTCGAGTCTTTCAGAGCCCGCTGCCGACGCTTTAATGGCATATTACTATCAAATAAAACGTGCCGAATTATTGGCGCAATCAGTGGTCATCGAAAGTCCGTGATAAATGTCGTGGGCCCGGACACCTATCATGGGACGCATGACTACCACTGTTCATGATTCCGCCCAGGCTTCTGTATACGCTCGTCTGAGTGAGGGGAGCGAAGCCCCGGATTTCACTCTGCCGGCGATTGTTCCGAATTCTGCATCATCTGATGAAGCCGAATCTGATATTGATTCGCAAGAAACTTCCCTCACCTTGTCCGAAGTACTCAAGGGCGGCCGCAAGGTAGTGCTGTATTTCTACCCGGCCGCGATGACGCCCGGATGCACCACTGAGGCTTGCGATTTCCGCGATAATCTCGCCCGATTGGCGTCGAAAAACGTTACGGTGCTTGGCGTCTCCAAGGACTCGCTTGACAAGCTGCGCAAGTTTGCACAGCGTGATCATCTCACGTTCCCGCTGCTGTCTGATCCCGACCTGACCGTGCACAAGCTGTACGGCGCATACGGCGAAAAGAAGCTCTACGGCAAGGTGCATGTGGGCGTGATTCGCTCGACGCTCGTCATCAATCCTGACGGTTCCGTGGTTATCGCTCGCTACAACGTACGTGCCAAAGGCCATGTCGATTCACTGTTGAAGGCACTGGAAAAGTTGGAGAAGCTGGAGAAGTAGTGCGTTCTCGTTGTTCGGACACAGTGGTTCGTGCATAGCAGTTCCGTGCAGTATGTACCGTATGAACCACTGCCGTATGAACCACCGGTTGACTTCTCGGACTCACCGGCAAATAGTGAGACCGTGGGCGCGCAGTACGTCTATGGCTGGCATGTAATCGAGCGATGTTGCGGTGGGATTGAGCATCAGTTCGCGGATGGCGGCGGATGCTGAGGACTCGCTTGTCTTCGAGGATTCTGCGGCCGGGAACAGAGCGTCGGCGATTAGGGAGATGATACGGGAACGTGCATCGCCGGCATTGGCATTGTTGCTGCTGTTGCCGGCGTCGGTAGTGGCGGAGTTGCCAATAGTAGCGGAGCTGTTTTGTAGAGTCGTATCCAACGCTGTGACAAGCGGCTCGAGATTGTTCTTTGTCGCTTCGGCAATGTCATCGAGCTGATCGAATAAGGCGAACAGCCATGCACGGCGTTGCCCCTCATCGTTGCCAGCCGCAAGCCTTTCATCGGTGACGCGCACGAGTTCATCAATCGGTACTGCTGGCGTCTTTGCCGGATCGCGATGCTCGCGGTTGTCTTCGATATCTCCCATCAGATGCTGGATTTTGCACTCGTCCTGCAATACGGTGGTCTCGGCAAATGCGGTGGCGATGGCGTCCGCATCGATGAACTTGCCACCCTCGGACTGGAAGCGCACGCGCTTAGGCTCGCTGTAATAATGCGACATGCCGAATGTGATGTACTGCGGCATCTCGTCCTGCAATTGCTTGACCGCATCCGCCACTTTGCGCATGTCCGCAAGCTGCTGATGCACCACAATAAAGGCAAGCACTGCTTTGGCGTCGGCGAGAGTGAGCGGCTGACCGATGCTGGCTCCATGATGGTGCTCATGATGCGCGAACATGTTCTTCAGCGAATCAAACAATCCCATAATGTCCTCCTTCGAACTGGGCGAATTAGCTGCATCTGCCATTCACACTAGTCCGGAATGTATGAGAATCATCGTGGAACGCCGAGAGCGAATTATTGACGCTGCACGCAGCAACGTGAGAACTGAACCGACACCAAGAACACGGGGCATACCTGCAGCATGTCGAGCAATGCGATGGCATTATTTGTTAAGAGCTCGAAAATATCGCACAGGACGTAGAAGTGCTTGTCCGAATCATGTATGGCAAGAAGGCTCTACAGTTTGCTTGTGAACGACTCCACTGGCTAACTGGTAGAGAAGTAGCGGTTTGGTATACGCAAACAGTGCGATCGGCGATGAAGATGATTGTGAGGTTGTCATGTGTATTCCTCAGAACGATGAGCAAGAGCCATGGACTTGGTGCGTAATAGCAAATGTCGTAGATGAGCATGAGGTTGGTGTTGATCATCATATTGAGCATGGAACGAAGATATTCAGTCCTGGAACAAAAGTGTATGTGTCGACTGAATGGAGGACGAGCCTAAAGGATGACGGTGGAACATTGTTTGTGATTGGGAAAGCGCGTAAGCAATGGCGAATGGTAGGTATGTTCATTCCACGTAATCGATTGACGAATTTTCGAGTTGGACGAGTATTCGATCCACGTGTACTGCGGCGTATGGCTAAGGATTGCAGGCAATCAGTGCCAGATCCGTCTGAATGGGGTTGGCGCTGGTGGGGCAATGATGAGGATGCCCACCAAACAGTCATTAAGAGGGTTGAATACTTCAGTCAAGATGGATTTTCGTTGCCAGAAGCTGGGGCTGAAGATGATTAGAATCAGGTGAGTAACACGATGCTGAAGAATTCTGATGCGTCTAGTCTTTCTTCTTGAGGGACCTTCCACCGCCAACACCGCGACCAGGACGGCTTGCATTCCAATCATCTATTGTTCAGGTA
>OIYE01001559.1_pt1 | contig 10889 bp, 10 predicted proteins | sample 1588091 | NCBI WGS metagenome assembly OIYE01 (sample SAMN03283265) | human gut metagenome | biome: human-associated habitat; material: feces | host: Homo sapiens | place: USA | collected 2013 | reverse complement strand
CAAAAAAAGTTATAAATTTTTTTGTCGTGGGCTTGACATACGGGTGACGCAAATCGTGAAAGCGCACCTTTTTACAGCCTGCCCGTTCCAAGATCAGTTGTAACCGTTTTCTAACCGATGACGGATTTCTCGGTCTGCCGTTATCAGTCGGTGACGGAAACATCCATTCCGAATCCACCGTTTCCTTATACGCCACAAGGGTTTTCAAGAGTGACGGCGGCAGAATAACGGTGCGTATCGAGGCTTTTGTTTTCGGCTCCGATATAATCACCTCTGCCTTGATGATATATACCTGCCGTTCGATATGCAGCTCTCCTGTTTTGAAGTTCAGGTCACTCCATTTGAGTGCCAATATCTCACCGCGCCGCATCCCCGTGCCGAGCTCCAGCAGAAAGAGTTCATAATAGCCTTCTTCCTTTGCTTGATGCAGAAACCGGATAATTTCATTTTGCGTCAGTACCTGCATCTCCCGCGCTTTTTTCGGCGGCAGCTTACAGCCGACGGCGGGATTGGTGCGAATTAAGCCCTCCTGCACCGCCCGCTGTAAAGCTGTGCGGCAGTTGGCATGTATCCCCCTTATCGTTCTTTCCGAAAGTCCCTTTCCGTAAGTTTTTGCATGCAGTTTTCTTCCGTCTGTCTTTTCCTTTGCGTAGAATTGCTGCAGATCGGATTGCGACAGCTTGTTCAGCGGAATTTTTCCGATTTCGGGAATGATATGATTGTAAATGCGGTTTTCATAGTCGGTTCTTGTGGTAATGCGGAGTGTGTGTCGGCAGTAGGTCTGATACCAGAAGTCGATCCAATCCCCGAACGGCATATCTGATTTGATTTTGTCCGTGTGACGACCGTACCGCTCTTTCAGCTTTTCCAGCTTTTCACAGCATTCCGTTTTCGTTTTTGCGGTTACATTCTTGGTAATCGGCCGACCGTCCTCACGGTAATCGGTCACAATACGGCCTTCCCACCGCCCGTCTTTTCGCAGGCGAAGTGTCCCTTCGCCATTTTTTCTTTTTTTAGCGATTGGTATCATCTCCTTCAAGCATAATCTCATCCATAAAGCTCCCCACGATAGTGGAAGCGTTTCTCTGCATATCGGTGGTCACATGGGTGTAGGTGTCCAGCGTAAAGCTGGCGTTGGTATGCCCGAGGATTCCCGACAGGGTTTTCGCATCCACGCCGCCCGCCAGCGCGTGAGTGGCGAAGGTGTGGCGCAGATCGTGGAACCGAATCAGCGGAAGCTCCGCCTGTTTTAACAGTGTTTTTAATCGGTGGTAAGCATAGTCGGGGTGCATCGGTTTTTCGGGTTCATAGATATTCGGGAATATCCATTCGCTGACTGCCGTTTCTTTTCGCTTCCGCAGAAGTTCCGCAGTGCTCGGCGGCAGGACAATCGTGCGCGTTCCCGTCTCGGTTTTGGTTTCGCCGACGGTGTACTCGCCCTTCCGCTGGCCGTGGAGGGTGCGGCACACCTTCAGCATGCCGCTCTCCTCGTCGAAGTCGCTCCATTGCAGACCGCAGATCTCGCCGCGGCGCAGGCCGGTCATCAGCTCCGTCTGGAAGAAGTCCCACCACACCTCGTCCTGCTCCACCACCGCGCGGAAAGCATCCAGCTCCTCGCCGGTCAGGATGCGCTTGGGCTTGTAGTTGGGTTTGGGCGCCGTTGTACCTTCGGTGGGATTTCTGGAAATGACGTGTGCCTGCACCGCGTCCTTCAGCGCGGCGTGGAGGGTGGAGTGAATGTGGCGCACCATGGAGTCGGAGAGCTGATGCCCCATCTCGGGGTGCTCGCGGATGCGCCCCTCCGTTTTCAGGCGGCGGTACATCCGCTGGATGTCCTGCTGGGAGAGGAGGGAGATCTGCTTGTCGCCCAGCTGCGGCTTGATGTAGTATTCGATGTAGCGGTGGTAGCCCTCGAGGGTACCGGGCCGCACCGTACCCGCCTTGTACTCCGTGAGCCATCGATCCAGCCACTGGCCCAGCGTCATCCAGCTGTCCTCGGTCAGCTCCACATCGCGGTAGCACTCGATGTTCTGGTGCAGCTTGTCCAGCAGAGCCTTTTGCGTCTTGGCATACACATGACGGAACAGCGGCTCGCCGTTTTCCCGGTGGCCGATGACGATGCGACCCTCCCAGCGTCCGTCCTCTCGCCTGCGCACCATGCCGTCACCGGCCGGTCTTCGTTTTGCCATGTATTTCACTTCCTTTGGATTCGTTTTCTTTTTGTAACACAAACAACTACCACACTTTTGCGGAAATAGCTATTGCTTTTCTCAATTCTTTTTCTGCGTTTTGAAGTGCAAATTAGGTGTAAATTGGATCAAAATCGGGGCATGGGGCCGGTAGAGCGTCGGCGGAAACCCTTGAAAACACTGAGGAAGCTGGAACTTGGAGCGTTCCACAGGGTACAAACTCCCGAAAGGAGCGTTCCTCTGTCCCCGGTCACAAACCCTTGAAAATGCCCGCACTGCGGGCATTTGTGGGACGGACCGAGGCGTTTACGACCCCGGTCCTTTCTCCTGCTTTTCTTTCGTCGGCGGCAAATCGGTCCGATTTTCGGTCATCCCGCTTGGTCAAGCATCCATGGCGCATCACCTCCTTCCGTGCAGAACACGCTGCGGTAGGTGCTGCTGTCCGGCACCATGCCACGCTCCAGCATGATCTCATGTTGCAGTAAGCGCACGCACATTTCCTCATAGACGCTCCGCATCTCGTCGCGGCATCGGCGGGCGAAAACCTTCTGCTCCTCGGTCAGCTCGCCGCGATGTTCATCGCAGAGAAACAGGCGAAGTCCGTCTTCATCAATGAGGTCGGCATGATCCTTGTTCCACGCCCACCGGATGTAGCGTACTGTGTCGTGCGTGCGCTGGAGAACCATCATCGGGTCATGGTCTACAATAAAGTTTGCAAGCTGCTGCATCATGCGCTTTCCTCCTTTTTGTTCTGCCGATTCAATTCGGCCAGCCGTTTCTCTGCCTTTGCCCGCTCTATGTCACGCTCCGCCCGCAGGAACTGCCGCTGATAGTTCAGCTTCAGTGCTTCCTGAATGGGGCGGATGGTGTAGATGAGACTTCCGTTGCACACGCGGCCGTCCTTTGTGGTGATGGTACTGGGCTCGGTGTGAATAAGCCCCTTCTCCTCCAGACCGGCCACATACTTCCGCACGGTGTTTTCGCTCAGCTGCACCGCCTTTCCGATGGTGCGGTAGCTGGGATGACATTGGTAGGTTCTGCGATCCTCGCAGCGCAGAAGGTAATTGTAGACGGCGATCTCGTGAGAGCTGAGTCCGAGATTAAAGACTTCGTTGGGGACGAGATAGTAGTGTTTGTTCGGGTCCTGCTTGGGCCAGCGCTGGAACATCAGGTATCACCCCCTGTCTGCGCATCTACCCACCGGCGGAACTCTTCTTTGGGTACCACGATGCGGCTGCCTATCCGCAGCGCGGGGAAGCCCGTCTCGTGCATGAGCTCATAGGCGCTGGAGATGGACACGCCCAGCACCTGCGCCACCGTGTTCGCATTGAGGAACAGCGGCAGCTGGTCGTAGTTGGTGAATGTGGATTCTTGCATTGGATTCCTCCTTTATAATTTTTTGTTGAGAGCTGCAAGCAAAAAGCTCCCACTGAAAAAGTGGGAGCAGTATCCACATTGCAAATTTAAAACCTCATGATAGAATAGAAAAGAGATGAGCAAAACAGTTGGAAAGAGCAGCCCACAAACAGGCAAATGGGAAGCAAAAGAGTTTAGGGGTATCTCAAGGGCGCAAAAACCATAGCGCGGTAAACCCCGCGCCTGCAAAAGGTATGGAAAAGACAGATCAGGCGGAACGCCGAAGCTGTTTGGCGGAACGGTAGGAGTGAGAGCCGTGCAGAACAGCGGCCAGCGCGACCGCTAAAGCGGAGATGTGGGCCAGTGTATTGAGGTTTGCCGCGCTGGCGCCGTTGCGCACCCACAGGCGTTCCTGACCTGTGGATTTGAAGCGGGAATTGTAGCGCTCGCACTCTGTACGCAAGGCGTATATCCTCTTGAAACAGAGGCAGCTACGGTCAATGGAAAGTCTGTAGTCATCGGGAATGGTCTTATATTTCGTGCAGCCCCGGTTCTTCTTGCCGTTGTTCCAATTCTTGTGGTTACAAGGGCAAACACCGGTCTTGGACTGGCGGAACGGGCAGCAGTATTTCTGGCGGGTACGCCCATTGTCGGTGGTTTTGCCATCCTTGTGCATAGCCAGCCCGGCCTCGCAGATTGGATTACCGACAGAAATCGCTTCAGAGGCTTTCGTGCCGCGTGGATTGAGGGGAATAAAAGCCTCGCCCTCATAGACCGTTTTTACGGTATTGTAGATGCTTTTCACATCGTAGCCCTTGTCGGCAAGGAAGGTGCATTCCTTTAAGGAGATCACCCTGTCAGCTTCGGCGAGGATCTCAGCGGCGACGGAGGAATCGGCGACATTGCCTGGTGTGGTCAGCTCGTAGATCGGCAGGCCGGAGATGCAGTCCACCAGCACATGACTTTTGTATTCCCAGTAGAACTCGTACCGGCGCTCATTGTGCTGGTTGGAGGCAGAATGGACGCCGAGGGCGCAGTCCGGATCGCTTTTCGGGTGGTTTTCCTTGGAGAACTTGTTCTTTGCAAAGGATTTTGGATTGTTCTGCTTCGTGTTTGCCATGACAGGTGTGGAATCCAGGCCAATAAATGAGGCGTCCACGATCCCCATCTCATAGAGTTTCTTCACCTGTGCCGCCATGATTTCTTTCAATGCAGCGTTATCCATTTTTTTGAGGAAACGGTCATACGTCCAGTAGGACGGCAACGGCTTCATGATATTGAAACCGCAGTAATGGGCGATGATGCGGTTGTTGTCCAGATAATCCGCCAAATCTGTGATTTGTGAGAAGCCCTCGCATTTCATAACGATAAACGCACAGACCATGGCTTCCTTTGGAAAGCCCCGCCGCCCGGTTGCCGCTCCGGGCAGCGTGAAGTCCAGACTGCTGAAAAGACTGTCGTAGAACGCAGCGGCACTTTGGGATGTAAACAATGTCACATCCTGAATGATTTCCTGTCGGTAGATAGCGGCCAGCCCCTTTCTGGTTGGTTTTCTCTCAAGTCAATTTTACCAAAAAGGGGCTCCGCTTTCTATACCATATGAGTGATTTCGGTTTCAGCCATGGCCGGGAACCATTGATATTACTGCTCTTTTGAAGTTTTGCTCATGGCTATAGAATAGAAGCATGAGGAGGTGAGCCGATGCCGCTGGTAAAATACAGGATCTACGAGCTGTCCGCCAGAGCTGTGATCAGCTATGGCAGGCAGCAGGACGGGACATATACCTTCCATCTCAGCGCCGCCGAGACAGAGAAATGCAAATCACTTTCCGCACCTCACGAGCAGGACGATAACGCACTGTTCTATCAGATCATGTGCGTGCTGCACGGCGATACCTTCACCGGAAGACCCGGTGGGCAACTGGTGACTGACCTCTCGGACATCATTTTCTATATAGACTTCTCCGGCATCTTCGACCGGAGCGGTGCCAGAAAGAAATACCGGATCCGGCAGGAAAAAGCGAAGGCCCTGTTCCGTCCCGAGGGCGTGAGCCTTGATTTTGGCTCCGGGCCGCATCGCTACCTCGCCTTTGAGCGTTCGGGCAGCATGAGCCGGCAGGCGCGGCTGTCCTTCATCCGAGAGGATTTTTATGATGCGGTGCGCCGCCGCATCATGATGGATATGACCATCGGTGACTGCCAGCTCAGCAAACTCTACGCCTACAACGGCCTGATGCTGTCCAGCGGTATCCGCATTGACGGCATCGACATTGACCGCCCCCACCGGGTAGTGGTCGTTGACAATCCGGTACGAACACCCCCGCCCACAGAGATGATTACGGTGGAGGATGACGGGGCGCAGAACAGCACCCGCAAATATCACCGGGTGGAGACGATGGCCACCGTCGAGGTTACCTGCTTCGACGGCGAGGGGCTGATCTCCAAGCAGTATGCCCGCCTTGTTGATGAGAAGCTGTGCGGAAGGAAAGTCCACACCTCATTTCAAATTCGTATGCCATATGTGAAAGGCATGCTGCACGAGGTGGACTTCAAGGATTATCTTGACCGCAGCGGCGCGGACACCATCACCGATCTGTGGGGCGTGCAGCATCCGATTCAGAAGATTGACATCATCCTCACCAAAAGTATGTTCAAGGGCTGCGGCTGGCTGAACGAGAGCGGCATGAGCTGGGAGGACTATTGGGCGATGTTCCGCAAGTACCGCCATGCGCTGTACATTACCAATGTGAGCAAGGAGAAACCGGAACAGACCACCGAGCTGAACTATCAGTTTCTGACCACCGTTTCCATTCAGGGTGACGAGTTCCGCCCTGCCGATCTGCCGGACGGCTGGGACCACAGCCCGGAGACAGACGAGCGAAATTGGCTCACCAAGCAGACCGAGCTGGCGTATTACAACTTTTGCGCCGATGAGTCGTTTCGGCGGAATTATTTTCTGGAGAAGTTTGAACGGGTCAGCTGGTGGGAACGGCATCAGGGCAAAGACCAGATCCTTGCCGCTGTGCTGAAAAAGAATCCACACTTCATCAACGAACCAATCTACGCCAAGCGATTAGAGGCCGAAGCGGACAAAATTGCAGAGCAGTACGCCGTCGGACGGCTGATTGTGGCGGGAGACAACCGGTATCTTTCTGGGGATCTGCTGGATTTTTTGAATTGCCTACCTGTTACGAAAACCGGAACAAGTAAAAAAGCGAACACCTTTATCAATTTTCGCTGGGGGCTGGAGTTGAACCATCAGAATTTCTTTGCTCCGAGCGCGGCTTACCAATCCAGTCATGTCTGCACGCTGCTGCGCAATCCGCACATTGCCCGGAATGAAGAAATGCAGCTTTATCCTCTTGAAGACAGGAAAAATTTACACGATCAATACCTCGGCCATCTGACGGATGTTGTTATGGTTGGCTACACTTCACTCGCCGCAGAGCGTTTAGGCGGTGCCGACTACGACGGCGACATGATCAAGACGATCAGCGACCCCATTTTGAACGAATGCGTGAAACGAAACATCTATCACGATCCTCCGCGGCCGCGGAGCGTATTTTCCCGGTCGCACAACCTGCCACTGCTGATGATCCCCACGGTCCAGCCTCAGATCCGCAGCGCCGACGACTGGGAGGCCCGCTTCGAAACGGTCCGCAGTACCTTCTCCTCCCGCGTCGGCCAAATCTGCAACGCCGCATTGGATCGCAGCATCATTGCCTACAACGAAAACTCCGACGCCGAGGAACGGGAGCGCTGCTGGGAGGAGACGGAGACATTGGCCATTCTCACCGGGCTGGAGATCGACTCGGCCAAGAGCGGCATTCGCCCTGATCTGGATGAGTATCTGACCCATAAGACCGTCAAGCGCAGCGACTTTCTCAAATATAAAACGCTGGTAGAGGAGATGGAGACCCGGCGTGCCTGGTATGAGCCTACCCATGCGACCAAGGTGAAAGCGTTTTTCAAAAAGGTGGATTGGAACAAGGTGGACTCCAATGTGGAGCGTCTGCCGTATTTGGCACAGCAGCTGAAAAAGAACACGCCGCGCATCAAGGCAAGGCCTGCCAAGGATGAGGAGCTGTTTTCCTTCGCCCGGCAGCCGGACTGGAAGGGGCAGCTGACCCCCGATAAGCTGGCAACGGTGGATGCGCTGCTGCAAGATTACGATGCCTGTCTCTCCCGCATCCGGGCCTGCCGTGTTCCGTTGAAGGAGAAAAAGCGGAAGAGCGATGTGGAGCGCATCCTGTATGCCAGAGGACAGGAGGATACATACGATCCCGACGAGCTGTACGCCCTGTTCGGCAGTCTGCCGCCGGAAAGGGTGTCCGCTCTGCGACGCGCCATGCGGGAACAGGTATGGCACTTCATGGACGAGGATGCACGGGAACGTTTCCTGCGGGAATGGCTGCCGGAGTTTGAAGATATATACGATCTACTGACCGATTTCCGCTTCGGCGGCTACCGCATCCTGGGAGACATTGTCTGTGATATGGCGGACGAGAACACCGGCAGGGAGAAAAAGCGGCTGTTTCGTGAAAACGACTCGAAGGCTTTCACTGCCATGATGAGCGCCTTTGCGGACAAGTCCCCTTCCCGGAGCTACCGTGATGCGGTGACGGCCAAGTGCCGGGAACTGCTGACCGCTATCGTGAGACCGACTTTGGCTGTGCGCTATGTGGTGGCTCTCGGCAGGCGTGACCTGCTGTGGGATCTGCTGCCGGAGTACATCGAGAAAAATGTTCTGGAGGTGCGGGATGATTAACGAATGGGAGGAATTCTGCGCATATACCGGAACGGTTTCCTATACCGCCAGCAAGAAGAGCGATACGACATGGCTGGGCCGATTCACCTTTGCCACGATCCTGGAGTTTGAGGGGATGGCTCGGATTTTGACCATTCTGGCCCGCGGATATTTGTTCCACGATAAAAACGGGACAGTCATTTCGGGTGATTCCCACGATCGGATCGACTACGCCCGCCGCGCGCTCTGCGCATGGTGCAGTGTGCCGGAGGACGGGAAGCGTGCGCCGGGCAAGGAATGGCAGCTCCAGACGGACTTTTCGGAGCTGCACACGGAGTTCCCGGAGCTGGTGGACGCGGACGGGATCGGCTGGTTTCTCCGTCATGTCCTCCGCACTGCGGACTTCATGCTGACGCACCCGGAAAATGTGCGCAGCACCTCGCTCAAGTATGCGGAGGTCATTCAGTCAAAATTTGCCGCCGCGTGGCGAAGCAAGGTGTTGCAGTATCAGATCCCGATTTTTGCGCCCCAAACCAAGGGTGCCTGGACGCTGATCCGCTATTACCTCGCCAACCGACAGGATGATTGCGAGTGGGTGGTCCTGCCAGTAGCAAACTTTGACGCCTATTTCGGGGACACCAGCTTCAGCAAGAAGTATCTGCCCAAGATCCCGGTAGAGATCATGGAGCGGAGCAACGCCTTCGGCATCAGCCGGTATCGAATCACGGAAGAATATCTGCCATAGGATACAGACAGCGGGACAAGCCTTACGGCCTGTCCCGCTATTTTTCTGTCTGGATTTTGAAAGTGTTTTCCTTGTCTATGGCGGTGCAGCCGCTGAGCTACTGCCTAAGGTTTAGTCATCGTCATCGGCCCATGATGAAATCATGTGAATATCGCCGGTGTTCATATCCATCGCCATGTAATCGCCCATGCGCATCATGAGATTCCCATCGGAGTCCCTCGCTATACTGTCAGAAATGCTCATGGCGAAGTCGTCGTCATCGTAGTCGAAAAAGTGCTTTGACATACCGTAACCTCCAATTTTTAATCATCGTATTCCGGATAGTCCGGTGCCCACAGGGGCATCCAATGTGCTTTGTTTCTGCGGTTTGCATTGTGAGTTTTCTGGTGCGTTCTGTGGTTTGGATTCATCTGATTGGCACGATTGTCTGCGTCAGTTCGATATGTCTTGTTATTGGGATTATGCAGATTTGCCCAGTGATCCAGCTGTTCTTTGGTATGTGTTTTTCCTGACACCTTTCCCATAATTGGCCTCCTTTCTGAGCCGAAAAAAGCCCACGCACTTTGCTTCGTGCGTGGACTGCGATCATCCGGAAGACCGCTTTGCACGCAACAAAACAAACCCGACGAAAGAACACTTTCTTCGGTTCGATTTTGTGGTGCAAAGCATCGAAACAACAGGGGGGGGACAACGACAGTCAACCAGCAAACTGCTTTCTCAATTCCATAATGAGAATTTGATTGGAATCAATAGTTTCGAGGATTTACTCATTTGTCTGCAAGATTGTCTATGTCTCTGCCGTTCAATATGATTCGTACTCTCATGCTACGAACGATCAAAGTTCAGGACAGTGCAACAATTTAGCGTTATCATGATAACACGAATGGGAAGCGAATGCAATGGGCAACTACACATTTCACCCCGTGATCCCAATTTTGTTGCCGTTTTCGTAAATATCCGTACCATCTTCACAGTAGTTTGGCCCCTCGTACTCCACCCAGCCGAAACCCGCCACATAGACTTTCTCACCGGGCTGCAGTTCTTTAGGCGGTTGGGATGGAGTTGGCTCTGGTGCGGAATTTTTAGTGGGTGACTGCTCTGCGGAAGGCTGGAGTTCAGAATCTGCGGGCATTTCAATAGGCTCTGTCTCTGGTTCAGGACGTTCCTCTTGGGATGCTTCTTGCTGCGGAACCGCCCCTTTTTCCTTCTCTGCCAGTGCTGCGGGTTCCTCAATTTCTCCAACGGTCGCTTCCTTGGCGCTCACAGTGGTTTCTGCGGCTGGGACGGGTGTTTCCTCGACCGCGTTGCCATGTGGCCACACAGCGGCGCACAGGGCGACACATGCGGCAATCATTGCCACTATGATGAGTTTCTTCATTTCTCTTCCTCCTTAGATGTGAAACGCGCCCTCAACTCCATTGCCGTTCGGCAGGAGACTGAGCGCTCGTTTTCGTAATAGTTCAATTCCATGGAGAGTTTCCACGCCAGTTCAAATCCGGTGATAAAGCTGTCGATGGAGGTGTCCTCCGCAATACGGTCTTTTGCGTCGATGATCCGGGGCACCAGCCGACGCTCCGGCTTTCCCAACGCCTCGCTAAGTGCTCGGTGGCACTCCTCAATTTCCTGCTTCTGCGCCGAGAGTTCGGGTGGGGTATAAAAACAGTCATATAGGTTTTTCAGCAGCTTGTATTTCATGCGCTCGCCTCCTTGCAACACAAACATATACCACAGTTCGACGGAAACAGCTACTGAAACTTTTAAGGCAACACCGCAGAACACGCAAAAGGAAAGGCCCTGTGGGAAGATTCCACCCGGCAGGGCATATATACGCCATTCCATCAGCGCTGCAGCCA
>OIYE01001547.1_pt1 | contig 10956 bp, 9 predicted proteins | sample 1588091 | NCBI WGS metagenome assembly OIYE01 (sample SAMN03283265) | human gut metagenome | biome: human-associated habitat; material: feces | host: Homo sapiens | place: USA | collected 2013 | reverse complement strand
GGAAAAAAATCCTGAGTTTTACGAAAACGTTCCCTCAAAATTTACCCCTATCGGAGATGTCGCGGTAGGGGAAGATGTTGCCGACGCAGTTTGGTATTTTTCGGCGAATGCAAGAAATACTACAGGCGCAGAACTCGTTGTAGATGGAGGAAACACCATTCAGCTTTACCCTTTAATCAATCAATAATATTATACAATGAAACGGAAGTGAAATTATGTTATATCAAGGAAAAACAAATGCGGAATCTTATTTTCCGCCTATTTTAGGAAACGGTGATATCTCATTCGCGCCTGACTGTGAGGGAACGCTGAATTATTCATTCGAACAATATGAAAAAAAAGGATTATCGGCTTTTGACGGAATTGTTGTCCGCTGCGGCAGAAGAAGCAACAATAACTGCCGTGTGGGGCAATCGAAGCTGTTTTCGTTCGGAAAATTTGTATTTAGCGAAGGAAGTCAGATAGAAGATTGGTCACAGGAGCTTGTGGAGGATAAAGGTTATGTTCAAAGTACTTGTGCGTACAAAGATGGGGCAAAAATCTTTACAAAGAGCTTTATCCACCCCGAACGCAATATTTATGCCATAAATAAAACCTTTGAAAATGTAGGTAAAAATAAAAAGTTTTATTATGATTTTGTTTTAGAGGGATATAGCGAGGCAATTGATGAGCTTACGAACATTTTGTATGCAAAAAAAGAAAGAGATGAAGCTTGTATCGGGTTTCGTATCTACGGAATGGATATATATATAGGAGAAATCCGTCTATGCATGAATAAAGAATATAAAACAGAACCGATTCCAAATGGAATGCGTTTCGAGTTTGAAGCGTCAGATGGTGAAAGCGTTGCACTTTTTTATTATCTCGAGGATAATCTTGAGTCTGACGATTATATAGAAGCGCTGAATACGATAAAAAAGAAAATTGACGGCCGCGGTTATGAGGGACTTTTAACAGAATGCGAGGAAAACTACAAAAGCTTTTTTGCGCTTGGTTATGTTGAAACTCCCGATAAAAAATTAAACGAAATTTACAAAACCTCGCTTTATGACTTAAAGTGCTATACAACAAAACACTCTATCCCCATAGGTCTTAACAACGGGTATTGGCACGGAAGATACTTTGCATTTGATGAGTATTATAGCTTTTATGCACTGCTTGGAGCAAATCGGTTAGAGCTTGCAAAGCGAGTGCCCACATTTCGTGCTGATGTTTGTCTTGAAACTGCTATCCAATACGGAAGCGACTGCCACAAAAGAGAAGAAACGCAAGAAATGGCAAAGTTCTTGTGGGAAACAGGAGAAAAAGCTGACATTGAGCTTTCCCCCATAGGCACATGGCTTGACCATGTATTTCATATGCCTGTAATTGGCCTGGGCGCCTTTGAATTCTACGAGTATACAAGGGATAAGGACTTTTTGAAAAAATGTTACAGAATGATTCGTGCATGTGCAAAGTATTTTACGAATTATATGGTTTACCGCGACGGCGAAAGATTTTACATTGGTAAATGTACCGACCTTGAACGCCTTGGTGCAGCAGTTGAAAATCCATTTATGACATCTTGCGGAGCAATTAAATTGCTCGAATGCTGCGCAGAAGCATCTGAAATTTTAGAGATTGATATAGATTATCGCAAAGAGTGTAGGTTTATTGCGTCTGAGCTGCGTAAAAGCTTGCCTGTTGAAAAAGATATGTATGTTCCTCACACGGGCTGTACCCAAAAAAGCATTGCTGTTTTTGCAGGCAAGTTTCCGTTTCATGTAATTGATGATTATGACAAAAAACTTTTAAACGCGTGGGAAGATTTTGAAGAAAATGGTGAAAAATACGGTAATATGTATCCTATGGGAAGAAGAATTTCGCCTTGGTATGCGTGTTGGAAAGCAATTAGCTACGCGAGAGCCAATATGCCGGAAAAAGCATATCATGCTTTGACTGAAAGCTATGAATCGGCAGGTGTGTTTCATGAAATGTTTGAAATAAACGAACCTGCGGTAAGAATAAAACCTTGGTTTACCACAGCTTGCGGAATGTTTATTTCATCTGTAAATGAAATGCTGCTGCAAAGCGATGGAAAAACAGTGAATATTTTGCCGGCATTTCCGCTTGAAAAGGGAGATATCTCTTTCAAGCTTGCAATTAAGGGCGGTGCAGTTGCAGAGGTGAAGATAAAAGACAAAAACCTTGTGCATTTATGCATCACTTCAAATGGTGAAGATGTAACAAAGAACTTTGATATACTTTTTAAAGGGAAAAAATATCGGTAATATATTGGCAACCGTCATAAAAAAATATCCCTTTTACGCTCCTGAAGCCAGATGATATTCTTTATTAGCCGTCAGTGTTAGCCTGCGCTTTTTGCTTGACAGGAAATTCAAATTTTGCTATACTCGGGTTATACAACTGTGGTAAAAAGGAGCGTAAAAAATGAAAAAAGAGTTAAATAACGCGTCAAACCCCATCGCGCTGCTTCCGATTTTAGTTTTTTTAATTTTATATCTGGGACTTGGAATTTTGTTTGAATATGTCATGAAAATCAATATGGGATTTTACAGCATTCCCATTGTCGTTGCATTCATGGCAGCAATTTTGGTGGCCTGCCTGCAAAACAGAGGGCTAAAGTTTGACGAAAAGCTAAGTGTCATGGCAAAGGGCGTGGGCGACAAAAACATTATGACAATGATTTTAATCTTTTTAACCACAGGCATTTTTGTTGGCGTTTTGGGCCGCAGCAGCGCAGCAAGCGCCGCATATTTTTTGCTCAGCATTGTTCCTGCGCAGTTTTCCGTGGCTATTTTATTTCTTGTGTCGTGCTTCATATCCACCGCCATGGGAACGTCTACCGGCACCATCAGCATAATTGTGCCCATTGCTGTGAATGTTTCCGCAGCTTCGGGCTTTTCCATGCCGCTGTGCATTGCCTCGGTGGTGGGGGGTGCCATGTTCGGCGACAACCTGTCTTTCATTTCCGACACTACCATTGCCGCTTGCAGCACCCAGGGCTGCCCCATGCGGGACAAGTTCCGGGCCAACTTTAAAATTGCCCTGCCCGCAGCAGTTTTGACGCTCATTGTCATCATTGCCCTGTCCTTCGGCACTGAAATTAACAGTGTCGTGAACGAATCTTATAATTTGGTGGAATTGATACCTTATGTTCTGGTGCTGATTGGCGGCATTGCGGGGCTTAACGTTTTTGTGGTTTTGCTTGCAGGAATTGTGTCGGGAGCCGCCATTGTTTTCATCAGCGGCTCAGCCGCCCCAATTGAACTTTTGGCAAATGCCGGCGCAGGGGCGCAGGGCATGTTTGAAACCATTATTGTAACGGTTCTGGTTTCTGCCATGTGTGCGCTCATCAGAGAACACGGCGGTTTTAACGCTCTGCTGGCGTTTATAAAAAAACTGTTCCGGGGCAATAAAGGCGGCCAGCTCGGCATGGGACTGTTGGTAGGCGCTATGGACATTGCCACCGCAAACAACACCGTTGCCATTGTGGTAGCCGGCCCCATTGCAAAGGAAATGGCCGCAGAATATGAAATTGAACCGAAGCGCGCCGCGTCTATTTTAGACACGTTTAGCTGTATTGTGCAGGGCCTCATTCCTTACGGCGCACAGATGCTCATTGCCGTTTCCTGTGCAGCAGAGCTGGGCTTTTCGGTATCTGCCCTGTCCATTATTCCGTGGATGTTTTATCCGTTTTTATTGCTGTTAACTTCATTGGTTTATATTTTTCTTAGCAAAAGAACAAGAAAGGAATTCGCATAATGTTACACGAAAACACGCCGACTCTTGAAACGCAGCGGCTCATTTTACGTAAATTTACAAAAGATGATTTACCAGCCTTTTGGGAAATTATGAAAGATAAAGAGGTTAACACCTTTCTGCCCTGGTTCCCGTTGGAAACAGAGCAGGAAGCAACAGATTTTCTTACAAACAGATTTTTAACCTACTACGAAAAACCGTTTGCCTGCCGCTATGCGGTTTGTTTGAAAGAAAACAACATTCCCATCGGCTATGTCTGGCTCAGTGATTCAGAAAATCACGATTTTGGATATGGTTTAAAAAAAGAATTTTGGCACAAGGGCATTATCACCGAAGCTGCCGAAACGGTTGTGGAGTGGTTAAAAAATTCCGGACTTCCTTACATCACCGCTACCCACGACGTGAATAATCCCAGAAGCGGGGCCGTGATGAAAAAGCTGAGCATGACCTACAAATATTCCTATCTTGAGCAGTGGCAGCCAAAAAATATACCCGTCACATTCCGGATGTATCAGCGAAACTTTGACGAAAACGCTCAAACCTATATGGAATATTGGAACAAATACCAGGAGCATTTTGTCGAAGCAAATGTCATGTAATAAATTGGATTGCTATGACGGCACAGTAAAAACTGTGCCGTCTTTTTTGTAAAAAAAGCTTGACAAATATATCTTACAGGTGTAAGATATATTTGTATTACAGCTGTAAGAATATGCAAGGAGGTTATTGGAAATGGCACAAAATCAAGAAATCAGCGGTGCGGAGCTTACTGTAATGAAAGCACTGTGGCAAGGGAACTGCCCTATGAAAGTGCAGGACGTGTGCGATGCGCTGTCTGGCAGCAAATGGAAATATAAAACCGTGGCTACCCTGCTTCTTAGATTAGAGGAAAAAGGTGCGGTAATTTGCCAAAAGGACGGCAGAACGAATTGTTATACGCCGGTTTTAGATAAAGAGGAATATACAAAAGCGCAGACAAAAAACTTTGTGCAAAAGCTCTACAATGGTTCTGCGAAAGCCCTTGCAGTTTCTCTCTTTCAAAGCGACGACATGACAAAAGACGATATTGAAGAAATTAGAAAACTGTTTGACCTTTAAAAAAGGGGGAATCTTTTATGTTGACGCAAATTGCAAAAAGCGTGCTCCTGCTCTCTGTTTGCGGTGGTGTTTTGGGGTTGGTTTTGCTTTTGATAAAGCCAATTACAAAGCGTTTTTTTTCTCCAAGCTGGCAGTTTTACATCTGGCTTGTGGTTTTGGTGATTCTCGTTTTTCCCGTGTCGTTTTCTCTGCCTGCCAAAACGCCGGATGCGCAAGCCGTCACACAGACAGCGCAAAACACGGTGATTGATGACGCACTGAAAAGAAACACAGAAAATACTGTGCCTGTTTCTGAAGCGCAGGAGACACCCGTTCGCAGGCAAACTAATCCAGCAAAAGCTGCATGGCTTGTGTTTGCCGCTTTATGGCTGCTGGGCGCGATAGGCACCTTTTTGTATAAGATTATCCATTACGCTCTGTTTCTGAGGGTGGTAAATCAAAATTCATTTCCGGACTGCGGCAAAACCGTGCCGGACGTGATTGAAAACTTGCCTCCTGCCTTGTCGGTCCGCTGGACGGAGCTGTTAGACGCGCCGCTTGTTATCGGCGTGTTCTGCCCGGTTTTGTTTCTGCCGAAAAACGTCTGCGGCAAGGAAGACCTGCGCTATATTCTGCTGCATGAGCTGACGCACGTGCGGCGGCGCGACCTGTTATATAAATGGTTTGCAGCGCTCGTTTGCAGCGTTCACTGGTTTAACCCGGTGGTTTATGCCGTATCGAAGCAAATTGAGGAGGAATGCGAGGTCTCCTGCGACTACTGTGTTGCGCAGAATTTATCTGCACAGGAACAGATTGACTATATGCGCATGATTTTAAACATGCTGACAAACGCACAGCTTAAGGCAAGGCCCCTGACTACACAGATGGCAGGGAGCAAAAAAAACTTAAAAAGGAGATTTGAAATGATGAAAAATAGAAAGAAGAAAAGCAGGCTCACCGCAGCTGTTTCGGTTTTTGTTGCGGCGGTAATGCTGTCGGCAACAGCATTTGCAAGCGGCCTTTTGCAGAACACGGTTAACACCGATTATCGGATTGATTTTTTGATGAACGGCGCGAAAATGAACTTAACCAACGAGCCATTTATGAAAAACGGCGAGGTCTACCTGCCCCTGCGGGAAACCTTTGAAAAAGCAGGAGTTTTTCAGCAGGAAGAAAGCTACCTCAGTTGGAACGAAGGAAAAATTGCTCTGTGTGTAGCCATTGATGTGCCGGCGACGATAACAGGCGCAGACGGCGGCCACGAGGAACTGACAACATTTTTATACCGTTACGGGCTGGAAATTGGATTGCCACAACTTTTGTTAAATCCCGAAACAGAAAGTGCCAAGACGGAAAAGAAAATGGAAAATGCGCCGGTTTTAAAAGATTCCGTAGCCTACGTTCCGTTTTCCTATATTGACTATATGTTCAGCCACCAAATGGGAGATTTGGGCTATATCGCATACAATAAAAACGGGGCTGTTGTTGAAAGTATATCTGTTCCTTCAAAAGCGGACGGAGAAACGGTTGTATATAACGGCACTAATTTTAAAAATCCCTCCTCGGTTATGAACAGCTTTTTTGAAGCCTTTGCGGTTTCCGATTTTGAGGCTATGAAGCTCTTTTGCACGCAGAACTGCATTGACAAATATTTTCGTTATTTAGACGGCGGACCATATTTAGCAAACGTCTATGATATGACGAAAGCGTCTGTCATTTCAATGAACATTCCCTTTTCAACTGGTGCGGCAAGCGCCGAAAAACGCATTCAGGTAACGGTGGAATGTGAGCGCCCGGCCCATTCTTCCGTATGGGGCGGAAGACGGTCGTTTCAGGTGGTTTTAGAAAAACAGCAGGATGGAACCTACCGCATTCATGAATTTGAAACTGTAAACTAAAACAAGAAAGCCGCGAAGCTTAATTCGCGGCTTTTTGCTTTATTCTTTTCCTGCTTTTCTCTGAACTAATTTCACAAGCTCAATAATCGGAATAATTACCACAGCCAGCCCCATTGCAATGGCATATTCTAAAAGCGAGATATGCTCAAAGCCGAATGCGTCTGACAAAAACGGCACATAAATGACCGCGGTGGTTAAAATGAAGGACAGTATCATTGCGCCCCACAAAAATTTATTTTGATTTTTTAAGGAAAACACCGATTTGCGCCGTGACCGCATGTTGAACGAATGAAAAATTTCAACCATGGAAAGGGTTAAAAACGCCATTGTCATGCCGTCTGCACTGTTTACAATTTCCCATCTGCCGGCTTCAATGAAATGGCCGATAAAATATGCCGAAAGGGTTAAAATTGTTACAATCACGCCCTGTAAAACTACGTCTATTCCCATTCCGCCGGCGAAAATGCCGTCTTTTGCATTTCTGGGCGAACGGCGCATAATGTCGCCCTCGCTTTTCTCCATGCCCAATGCTAAGGCTGGGAAGCAGTCTGTAATCAGGTTAATCCACAATAGGTGCACCGGCTTTAACACCACAAACCCCAAAATGGTTGCAAAGAATATTGACAGCACCTCGGCAAGGTTTGACGCCAGCAAAAACTGAATGGCTTTGCGGATATTGTCGTAAATCCGGCGGCCTTCCTCCACTGCGGAAACAATGGTGGCAAAGTTGTCGTCTGCTAAGACCATGTCGGCCACGTTTTTCGTCACGTCGGTTCCGGTAATGCCCATGCCCACGCCAATGTCTGCGTTTTTAATCGACGGCGCGTCGTTTACGCCGTCGCCTGTCATGGCTGTCACTTTTCCCTCGGCTTTCCATGCTTTCACAATGCGAACCTTGTGCTCGGGCTGAACCCGGGCATAAACCAAAAAGGTTTCTATGTTTTGTTTTAGTTCCTCATCAGACATATCATTAAGCTGTGCGCCGGTAATGGCTTCGCCCTCCGGCGATAAAATTCCCAGTTCCTTTGCAATTGCGGCGGCGGTGTCTTTGTGGTCACCCGTTATCATCACCGGACGGATTCCCGCCTGCTTGCACTCGTCAATAGCGGCTTTCACCTCGGGGCGGATGGGGTCAATCATACCGGAAAGTCCTAAAAAGCAAAGGTTCTGCTCCAAATTGTCTGCTTCAAAGCTTTCGGGCGGCGCGTCATAGCTTCTCATTGCGCCGCAAAGAACGCGCAGCGCCCTGTCTGCCATATTTTTGTTTTTTTCTAAAATTGCTTTGCGTGTTTCGTCGTCCAGCTCCACCGCTTCTCCGTTTGCCCATACATGGGTACAGCGTTTTAACACCTCGTCCGGCGCGCCCTTGGTGAACTGCACAATGGCCCCGTTTTCTGTTTTATGCACCGTGCTCATCATCTTCCGTCCGGAGTCGAACGGCGCTTCCCCAATTCTGGGGCACTTTTGCTTTAATTCTGTTTTATGAAAGCCAAGCTTAAATGCGTCGTTTACCAAAGCACATTCTGTCGGCTCCCCCACTGCGTCATTATTTTCGTCCAACTCCGCATCGCTTGCTAACGCCATTGCCGTGGCAAGATAGTCTATGTCCGGCCCGGCGTGTTCCACAACCGTCATTTTATTCTGGGTCAGCGTTCCGGTTTTGTCGGAACAAATTACCTGGGTGCAGCCTAACGTTTCAACCGCCGTGAGCTTTCTTATCACCGCATTGCGTTTCGACATGTTGGTAACGCCAATAGACAGCACAATGGTAACCACAGCTGCCAGTCCCTCGGGGATGGCCGCAACCGCCAGACTCACAGCAACCATAAAGGTGTCGAGCATGCCCTGCCCCGTTATGTTGGGATAGGAGCGGAACACGTCCAGCGCAAAGATAAACACGCAAATTCCAATTACTAAAAAGCTTAACACTTTGCTCAGCTGGTTGAGCTTTTTTTGCAGGGGCGTTTCATCATCTTTGGCGGCAGACAGCGCGTCTGCAATCTTGCCCATTTCGGTGTTCATGCCCGTTCCCGTAACAACTGCCTGGCCTCTGCCATAAACAACCGTGCTGCCCATGTAGGCCATATTTTTGCGGTCGCCTAAGGGCACGTCTTTTTCATCGCCCAGCGACAATGCCGAAACAGCTTTGTTCACCGGAACAGACTCGCCTGTAAGGGCCGCTTCCTCAATTTTCATGCTGGCGCTTTCAATAATTCGTGCGTCGGCAGGAACAGCGTCTCCCGCTTCTAACACAATGATGTCGCCCGGCACTAACTCCTCGCTTTTCACTGTGATTTGATGTCCGTCGCGTATCACCTTAGAGGTGGCGGCTGTTATTTCCTGCAAAGCCGCAATGGCCTTTTCCGCCTTGCTCTCCTGCACAACGCCAAGCACTGCGTTAATTAAAACAACTATCATAATGATAATGACGTCGGCAAAAGATTCCCCTGCATAAACTGCTGTAACGCCCGAAATAACGGCGGCGGCAATTAAAATTAAAATCATGGGGTCTGCCAGTTCTTTTAAAAACCGCGCAGCAAGCGACACCTTTTTGCCCTCTTTGAGCTTGTTTGGCCCAAACTTTGCAAACCGTTCGGCAGCGCTGGCAGAGGTTAAACCATTTTGTGACGTCTGATTTTGCTTCAGCACTTCGCTGACTTCTGTTAAATACTCTTTCAAGCCGTTTCCCTCCTAAGTGTACTTCCTTTAGTTTATGAAAAAGAAAGACTCATATACGCCTCCGGCAGGATTTGTATATGAGTCTCATTCTTTATGGATAGACCAGGCGGCTTTGCCGCCATGATGTTGGTGCTATCCCGCGTCAATTTTACGCGGAATTACTCCCTCATAATGATGTCGTCTTGTCTTATGCAAACACGCCCAGGTGTTCCAGCAGAATTTTAACCGCCATTAAAATTAAAACAATTCCACCGGCAAGTTCTGCCCTGGACTTATATTTTAACCCAAACACATTCCCAATTTTCACGCCGGCGGCAGACAAAATGAATGTGATTGAGCCGATAAAGCAAACCGCAGGAACAATGTTCACCTTTAGAAATGCAAACGTTACGCCAACTGCCAGCGCGTCGATGCTGGTTGCCAAAGCCAGCGGCAGCATAGAGCGGAATGAAAACGAGCTGTTTAGTTCGTCGCCCGAGCCCCTCGACTCCCGAATCATATTAATTCCTATAATGGTGAGCAGCGCAAACGCAATCCAATGATCACATTTTTCAATCATAAAACGAAACTGCGTTCCCAAAAAAAATCCAATCAGCGGCATGAGCGCCTGAAACCCGCCGAAATAAAGGCCTGCGGTAAGCGCATGCTTTAAGTTTACTTTGCTGACAGACAGCCCCTTACAGACAGAAACCGCGAATGCGTCCATTGATAAGCTGACCGCAATCAGAAAAAGTTCGATTAAACCCAAATTGTTCCACCAACTTAAAATTATTTTAAAAAATACTCGCCGAATATAGACGATTATTATACCATATGAGAGAAAAAATGTCAATAGAATAACTACTCATTGATTTTTGGATTGTCTGTTCTGCCCAGCAGGTAATCTACGGAACAATTGAAATAGTCCGCAATTATTTCTAACAATTCGGCTGAGGGTGTATAATGTCGTTTTTCCAAATCATATATTAAACTTTTTCTTATACCGCATGAATCTAACAATTTGGTAATGGAAACATTTTTTTTATAACATAATTCTTTAATAATTTTTGCTGTCTTTTCATGTTTCATAAAATTCCAATCCTTTTATCACTTATTTATGTTTGGATTGTCTGTTCTTCCTAACAAATAGTCTACGGAACAACCAAAATAAATTGCAATAGTTTCTAAAAGTTCAGACGAAGGTGTAAAATGTCTTTTTTCTAAATCATAAATTAAACTACTTCTTATACCGCATATCTTTAACATACTTTCAATAGTAATATTGTTTTTCTCACATAAATCCTTAATAATTTTTGCAGTTTGTGCATGATTCATAAAAATTACTCTCCTTTTTGTGCAAAATAACGATTTACGTGAAATTACGTAAATAGTATTGACTTACGTAATTTCACGTGATATAATCTGTTTGTAATCAAAAAAGGCACGAGTCCCCCATAGGAAAGATATACATAGTTCGTAGCAGATTTATTATATCATTTTGTGGCGGACCTTGTCAATGTATGATTACCACTAATAATCCCCCGGCGCGGAATGGCATGCC
>OIYE01001545.1_pt1 | contig 10972 bp, 7 predicted proteins | sample 1588091 | NCBI WGS metagenome assembly OIYE01 (sample SAMN03283265) | human gut metagenome | biome: human-associated habitat; material: feces | host: Homo sapiens | place: USA | collected 2013 | reverse complement strand
AATTGTGGGGGAAAATTATTTGCCAAAACTGGCCCAATTTTGCTTGACAGTAACAGCCCGCTTTCTTTGCAGCTTTTGCAAGCGCCAGCGCAAAGGGAAATTGGGCCATCGGTTCGCCGCCGGTCAGGGTAACGCCGCCGCCGTTGGCATAAAAGAGTTTGTCCCGCAGGACGGTTTTCATGACGTCTTCCACGGACATGGATTTGCCGATGCGTTCCAAGGCTCCGCTGGGACAGGCGTCGGCACATTGGCCGCACAGCGTGCAGTTTTCCCGGTTGAAAAAATGAACGCCGCCGTGGATTTCGTGACATTTCCTGGGGCATGCGCGGACGCACGCCCCGCAACCAATACAATCGCCGTCGTGATAGGCCAGTTCTTGTGCAAAGCACTGGGATTCCGCATTATGGCACCACCGGCATCGCAAGGGACATCCCTTCAAAAACACACAGGTTCGAATGCCTTTCCCATCGTCCAGGGAATAACGCTGAATGTTGAATACGTTTCCACAAATCAATTCCTCCATCGTGCTGGAACAATTCCGAAATGTCTTGCCGATGTGCGAAGAAACGCTCCCGCGCATCGCCGCGTTCACAAACGGAGTTGTTCTAATAATCCCTCCTTTCAAGAATTTCCTCCTGCAACGCGTCGCTCAGGCGCACGTAATAATCGCTGTATCCGCCGATGCGAACGATCAAATCCCGATGATTTTCCGGGTGCTTGCGCGCGTCCAGCAGCGTTTCTCTGTCCACGACATTCACCTGCATTTCGATGCCTCCCCGTTGGAGAAATGCCCGCAGCATGGCGATAAAGGAATCCGCGTGTTCCGGTGTCAGGTGCTTGGGCGCGAATTTCACGTTCACCACCATGCCCCCCAAGTATGCGGATTGTTCCCAACTGGTCAGGGAGAGCATCATGGCGGTAGGTCCGTTGACGTCCCGGCCTTGCACAGGACCGCTGCCATCCGAATAAGAAAAATGTGCCCGCCTGCCATCGAAGCTGGCGCCGTCCTGTGCGCCCAATCCGGCATGGTTGACGTATGAAAATGTTCCCGGCATCATAATGCGTCCGGCCAACATGGGAGAATCCTGGAAGATGTGCAAAACATTTTCCGCAAGCCATGCCGCCATGGCGTCGGCCTCCTGGTTGTCGTTGCCGTAATGAGGCAGTTTGTGGATGATATATTGGCGCAAAGCTTCATTTCCCGCAAAATCCTGATCTACGGTCTGGATAAATTCGGAAAGCGTCAAACGCTTTTCTTCGAATACCAGGGTTTTTAAGGCAATCAGGGAATCGACCGCCGTGGAAAACCCAACCAGAATTGGTTGCAGGAAGCTGTACCGTTCGCCGCCCTCGAAAATACTGCGCCCCCGGGAAATGCAATCCTCCACCAGACAGCACACGCGCATGGGTTCGTTCCCGTTGCGACTGGCTTCCAACATGCGCATGACATAACGGAAACAGTCCTTCGATAGTTGCTTGGAAATCTGCTCTATATAGGCGCTTTGGAGCTGCGCGAAGGTGGTTTCCTTGCCGCAGGCGCGAACCGTTTCTTTTAATGTCTTGGGCAGCGCCACCATGAACGACCCGGTGTGAGATTTCGTCTTTCCAACCACGGAGATTTCCGCGCAGGTGGTGTGGATGTAGTTTACCGCGTCTTCCCGGCTGCAGCCGTATCGCATCAGGGATTCAACGATTGCCGAATCGTTGTAGAATGCGGGATGGGTAATTCCTTTGGAAAGAATTTCCACGGAATAATGCAAAATATCGTCGCTGGTCTGGTCGTTTACCGCCAGCGCGCCGTTGGGGTCGGGCATGCGGATGTGCTCCAGCGCCGTTAAAAACATATATGTCAATTCGTTTTCCACCAGATTTCCCTGGGCATCCTGACCGCCTACGATGAAACCGCAGGCTGCCCGGCTGAATACTCGCGTGGAAACGTGCAGACAAAAATTGTCGATCAGTTCCTGCGCCTCGTCCCTTGTAAGGACGCCGGCGCGCACGTCTTCAGCGTAATATGGATACAAATAGCGGTCCGGCCGGTTCAGAGGATACAGCCCAAACAGTGTGCCCAGGAAAAACTGCACGCTCTGCAGCGCCTCGCGGAAATTGCGGGCGGGATGTTCCGGCACCCATTCCAGGATTTCGGCCATTTGCGACAGTTCAGACTTGCGCGGTTCCGGAGCGGTTTCCGCCATCTCCCGGGCCTTTTGGGCGTAACGCTTTTGCAGATCCTTCAACGCCTCCAGTTCCAACAGACAGCATTCGTAGAAATCATATTGTTTCATGACTTCAAATTCCGGATATACATTTCTGTCTTGCAGGTTTAATTCGGCCATGCGCGCATGAATTTCCGCCACGATCCCGGAAATGCCGATGCGCAGAAGCTTTTCCAAATCCAGCGACAAGTGATCAATGCGCGGTCCGCGTTCCAAAAGCGTAACGGAGGACATGCGGAACATTTCGCACAGTTGATCGTAACGCTTCTGCTCTTCCGGCGTGTATTCCGGCAGATACAGATGCCCTGTCAGCAGTTCGTGTTCCGAAATAATGGGTTGCGCCGCGTATAATTCCGCCGCTTCGGCATAAGAACGGCGCCTGCGGGTGGTGGGAGCGTCTTCGTGCGCAAGCCAGCCTTCCAAAAAGCCCAACGTGATCCAGCGGTCTCCCGTGCAGAAATGTTTGTATTTTTTGTCAAGATAGGGATTGTCTTCCTGCGGCACGGGCATCTTAAGATATTCTTCCCGAATTTTTTGTGTTCTCCATGTCATTGCGATGGGCGGATATTTCATTTCGCAAACCTCCTTGGGTGTGTGTGCGGATTTTCAGCGCTTGACGGTGTCGTGCTTCCCGTCTATAATAGAGTATAGTGCAGAAAAGATGAGATTGATAGGGATTTTCGCGCAGAAATCATTTGATTTATGAACAACGAACGCGTTTGAGGAGACTTTACGATGGAGCAATATTGTATTCATGCGGTACCGGACGCGCCGGAAGTCCGGCTGATTTATATCAAGGGCATGCATTCCGTCAACAGCTGGAGAAGCGAGGTGAATTTGAGTCAATGCAAAATCAATCTGTTTGTGGAGGGACATAGCTACATCATCATCAATGGAAAATCCCATGTGGCGAATGCGGGAGATATCCTGCTGTACCGTCCGCATGACATTCATTACGGCGATATTCCCTATGAACAGATGATTGAATACTTTGAATTGTTGTTTGAACCTGCGGCGTTGGCCTGTCTGACGGGCGGAGATGCGTTGGTTCGCCTGTTTGCCGAACGTGTCCCGGAACAGCAGCCCATCGTGCTTCTTCGGCCGGATGCGGAACGGTTGAAATCGCTGAACGAAAGCTTCTATCGTCTGCTGAACTGTCTGCGGGAAAATCCTGCCCATGGCAATTTGATGGCGCTATCCATGCTGCTGGAAATCCTGTGTGCCATCCATGCCTGTCGTGAATACGCCGCGCCGCTGCAAAGCGCCTCCTTTTATCCGACGCCGCTGATGGCCGCGCTGGATTACATCAACGGTCATTTTCAGGAGAGCATTACCAATGCAACGATCAGCGGGGTGGCGGCGGTTAGCCCATCCTATCTGAACCGGCTGTTTCGAAAATACATGCACTGTACGCCGCATGCGTATTTGCTTTCCCGTCGCATGGCATATGCGCGCAATTGCCTTGTCCGGGGTGCTTCCGTTACGGAAACGTGCTATATGGCCGGATTTCAGGACAGCGCCTCCTTTGCGGCAATTTTCAAACGCATCACGGGGCTTACTCCTTCGCGCTTTCGGCAAAGCAATTTCGAAAGAGACAGAAATTGATCTGCAGCAAAGAAGAACGCGGCATTCCGTCGATGCCGCGTTCTTCAGACGGTCGAAAAATGCAGGGAGAATACGAGAGGGCTTGGGGCCTTTCGAATTCCAATCGTGGCAGACGGCGTGTACGGCAACCACGGGCGCTGTTTTTTCCACGGAAAAATCGCTGCCTTGCAGATTTTGCGGCCGGAATCCGCAGGATTTCCGCAAAATCTGGAGAGGATGGCCGTGGCGGGGCGCTTGCTTCCCTGTCCGCCAGCTTGTCAAAAAGACTTTTTTGACAAGCAAAAGAACGCGGCATTCCGTCGATGCCGCGTTCTTTTGCAAATTTTTTTGGTTATTCCCGAATTCGCATTTCCCCCAGGCAGTGATAGCCTTGCTTGTCCCGGAAGTCGCTTCGCATGGCAAAAAGCACCGGCCTTTCTTGGTCAAAGAGCCCGAGATGCAATGTGTATGCGCCGGCGGGCAAATCCCGGGTGCGCAGGCGGATTCGTTCCTGCACGGTCTCGCCGTTCATCCAGCGGCGATTGTCCGGGCTTTCCCGGTTCAGCCGGAATTCGTGGCCGTCCTGGTCTCTGGCGATGATGCGCGTTTCATAAAGGTGATATGCGGGCGCGAATCCCCGGTTGCTGATGTGCAGGGTGAGCACCGCGTCGGTTCCGCAGCATAGATCGGGCAATTCGTATCCTTCCAGGAAATACCAGTAGCCCAAACGATTGGCGCAGAAGTCGTGAAACGCTTTGTTGTTCTCATACCACGCATAGATGTCTCCGTGAAAACCGGCATAGGTGGCATGCGTACGCCGCATCGCCTCCAGAAAGCGAAACCCACCGTCCATGTCGTCCGCCCGCTGCATGGATTGATGCGCGGATTCCAAATCTACCGGGCCACTGCGCCAAAGCCAATCGAATCCGGTGGGATTTTGCAGCATGTCGCAACCGTAATTTACGCAATATCCGTGTACATACAGCGAATCATCCCGCATGCCCATGCCCTTGCCTGCGCAGTATTCCAACAAATATGCGGCGTCCTGAGGATTTGTCGCGGCCATGTGGTTGATCATGTCGTCGTTTACCAGGACGTATGTGTCCGGGAAATTTTTCAGATGCAGATCAATATGGCGTTTCAGCACCTCCAGGCTGTATGAACGGCAGGACCCGGAGGTCGTGTGACCTTCGCCCCAGGTGCCGAAAGTGCCCACGTCAATGAAATCCAGGAGGGGATGCCCGTTGTAATGTTCGCCATAGGCCGCCATGAAGCGTTCCAGTTTTTCCAAATAGATCGGATCGCCATAATCGGGTTCCATGCAGGTAAATTGCGTGCCGGCAGCGCCTGCGTCAAATACGTATTTCGGCGTTGCATAGGGAATCATCGGACGGTTGGCCTCGAAGGTGCACATCCGCATGGAAAACCGATAGCCGCGCTTTCCCCACGTTTCCAGAATATCGTCCAGCTTTTCCCAGTGATAGACGCCTTCTTCTTCCTCAATGTCGCTCCAATCGAAGCGCAGATACATGTGATTCAGGCCAGGATAGGCCTTCAGGTCATCGCCCGGTTTCAAGGTGTTGCGATACTTTGGCGCGCGCATGCCGTTGTCAATGTAGTGGAAATACCACCCCTTATGGGGATTGGTAAGTACGGTTCGGTCGTCCTGTGCGTTTCGCAGGTCGTGATAGAACCGGGATGGAGTGGGCTGCGTGTAATATAGCATACATTTGGCTCCTTGGTTCAGATTTGTTTTCTGGACATGTCCCAAATGGGAACCGGCTGGCATGTGGGCTGTTCCAACCCTTCCAGCAGAGGATACATGTGCCGGGCGAAATCTTCAAATTCCCGCACAACCAAGGGGTAGGGGCGGTTGCACACGTCGATAAGCCCGATGTTGTAGCATTCTCCGTCGAATCGTCCCAGGTATGGCTGGTCGTTGTATTCAAAATAATGGATGCCCACCAGGTGCTCTTCCTGCGTGCTCTGCTCCATGTAATATCGAATGGCTTGCGCGCGAAGCGCCTGCGTCTCCGCATAATACAGCGCGGCGGAATCCAGACCGCTGTCGGCGGCGCCAATGTGCCATTCGCCCACGATTATGGGCATTCCGGTGGCCTTGCCCAGGCGCTTTGCGGGTTCCAGGGGATCCCGGCCGTATCGGTTGAAGGAAAAAACGTCAAAATGCGTCACCGCGCCGCTCAGCGTCTTCTCGGATGCTCCGCTGGCGTAGCGCATGCCCAGGTTCAAATGATGCGGCGCCGCTTCCCGCAAGGCTTGACTGACTGCGCGGCCATATTGGTCGATCAGCATCGCGTTGAATTCCTGGAAATCCTCCTGGGCGCTCTGCGTGTCCGGAAGATGCTCAATGGGCGACAGCAAATCGTCGAAGGATGCGTAGTCTGTTGCCCATGCGTCGTTCAGTCCCTGGATGTCGCCATGACGGTTTTTCAGAAACGCGATCATTGCTTGCCGGGAAGCGATGCACCCGGGCTTGGACAACAATTGCGCGGACAGGTTCAGGTTTCGATAGAAGAACCATTCCGGTTCGTTGGTGACAAAATATCCAATCAGGAAAGGATCTTCCCGCAAAGGAGCAAGCTCCCTTTGTCCCATTTCTTTGGCAAGTTGCGTATATTCCGGACTGAACACATCCGGAAAATCGCGAAAGATGTTTTCCTGGGTGCTGGGGAAGAATTTGAGCGTGATCACATAGGGAATTTTCGCCTGCTTCAGGAATTGTGCCGTAAACTCGTCTCCATAATCGTTGACGCCTACGCCGATGGTGTTGATGCCCCAGGAGCGCATTCTGGCGGCATTGATGGTAATCCAAGCGTCCAGCCATTCGTCTCCGAACACGCGCATCATGTTGGCGCGCGCCGGATTGATGAGTTCCCTCGTTTTTGCGCTTTCCAAGCCGTTGCGAACGACATATTGAGGAATTTGATCTCCAGTGGTGCGCGCGCCGCTGAACAAACCCTCCCGGGGCGGCATCCAGTCGTACAAGGCGTCCAAATGGTCGGCCATGGCGTAAATGCCGGTTCGGTTTCCGTAACACATGCCGTTGGAAAAGAACGCGCAGCCCTCCGGATCCACCAGCCACCAGCGGCGTCCGTCGTGTACGCGGTGGAACCAGCCCGTGGCCGGGAAGCGCTTCTTTTGCCAACCGCCGTATTCGGACCAATCGTCAGGATAGCGGTTGTGCTTCTTGGCCCAGTCCAGTTCTTTGGTTAAAAAATCGCGCAATTCCGCAAGACTTTCGGTTTTGCCCGGCCATGTTCCGGCTTTTCGTTGGCCAAGTTCGTCCACCAGAGCCTCGCCTTGTATGGGCTGCGGCTGCCAATCCTCCTGGAAGCAAATGCCGCCGCATTGAACGGATTGCAGTTCGTCCTCCTGAATTACCAGCGTCATCCAACGAACTTCGTCCGGGTGAATGGGTCTGCCGCCGGGATGTCCTTTCAGCACGCCGGGCCAGGGAGGAAGGAAGGCGAAATCCATGGCCAGGGCCTTTGGCGTAACCGGAAACGGAATTTGAATGTCGCATTGCGGCAAAACCTTGTATTGCAAAAACAACAACGCCTCTTCGCCCGGTTGTGCGGAAAATTCCAGCGTGATCTTTGGCTGGCGGCGGCAATGTGCCGTCAGGCGAACAACGGCATATGCATATTGATTCCATTTTTCCGGAAGCGGTGCGGCCAAACGCACCTCTCCGCTTTCGTTGGGAAAGAACACGCCGTCTCGCGTTGAGCCTGCCAAAATGGTAAAATTCTCTGCTCCAATTTGTAAATGCATCACACTACATCTCCTTTTGATGTGCATTTTCTGCCTACTATTATAAAGGAAAAACAGCCCGCAAGGAATACTCATTTTGGGACAGAAGGCAAGATAACATGCTCTTTTTTGGAATGTTTGTCTGGAATGTCCCGAATTTGTTATTGAGAGTCCCGAATTGCGTATTTACTTTTCGGAACAGAAATGATACGATAAATCCAATCACTTATATTTAACATATCACGACGGAAGGGATGAGCAACTTATGCAGAAAGCAGCTTCCGATCCTGCACGCTGCCTGCAGCCAAAATCTTTGGGGCGCAGAATGTTGGATCATTGGCAAATTTATCTTCTTGTGGCGCCTGCGGTGATCTATATTTTTTTGTTCAACTATCTGCCCATGGTGGGGTTGCAAATCGCCTTTCGGGATTACCGCGCCTCCAAAGGAATTTGGGGCAGTCAGTGGGTGGGATTAAAGTATTTTATCAAATTCTTCAATTATCCCAATTGCTGGAAGATTATTCGCAACACCCTGGTGCTTTCGCTCTATTCTCTGGCGACATTTCCGCTGTCCATTATCGCAGCGTTGCTGATCAATGAATTGCGCAGCGTTAGCTATAAAAAGGTAGTGCAAATGGTAACGTATGCGCCGCATTTTATTTCCACCGTGGTTATTTGCTCCATGATCACCCTGTTTATGAACCAAAGCAGCGGCCTGATCAACAACGTCATTGCTGCGTTGGGTGGAAAGCGCGTTGATTTCCTGGGAACAGCGGCATATTTCCCCCATATTTATGTGTGGAGCGGCGTATGGCAAAACCTGGGATGGGGCACCATTATTTACCTTGCGACTTTGTCGGCCGTATCTCCGGAGTTGCATGAAGCGGCTTACCTGGATGGCGCAAACCGCATGCAGATCATCCTGCATGTGAATATTCCCTGCATCCTGCCAACCGTGGTCATAATGCTGATTATGAATTGCGGAACGATTTTGTCCGTTGGGTTTGAAAAAGTGTATCTGCTGCAAAACGCGTTGAACCTGGATACGTCCCAAACCATCTCAACGTACAACTATGAATTGGGCTTGCTGGGAGGTCAGTACAGCTATACTACCGCCATTGGATTGTTCAATACGGTGGTAAATGTGGTTATGTTGACCATTGTGAATACCGTTTCCCGACGCGTATCCGAAATATCGCTGTGGTAGGAGGAAAGAAAACGACATGAAACCATCCACCATTCGCCGAACTGGCGCGGACAAGGTATTTGACACGGTAAACGTGATCATCATGGCGCTTTTGCTGCTGGTAACGATTTATCCGCTGTATTTTGTGCTGATCGCTTCTATTTCCGATCCGTTTGAAGTGGTTCAGGGAAATGTTTTCTTGTATCCCAAGGGCTTTTCACTGGATGCATATAAGAATGTTTTTGATGAACCGCGCATCTGGATTGGATATCGAAACACGATTTTTTACACCATAACGGGAACTCTGTTCAGCTTGTTTCTCACGATTCCCAGCGCGTATGCCCTGAGCAAAAAATCGCTGCCTGGCCGCAGCTTGCTGAACATCTATTTTCTGATTCCCATGTATTTCAGCGGCGGCTTGATTCCTACGTATCTGGTGATCAAATCCATGCAGTTGGTTAACCGTTGGTATTCGCTGATTTTCATCGGGGCGTCCAGCGTATACAACATGATCGTAACCAGGGTGTATTTCCAGTCCAACGTGCCGGAGGAATTATATGAATCCGCGCGAATCGACGGAGCCAGCGAAATCAAAACCTTTGTGTCCATTGCGATGCCGCTGGTAATGCCCATTGTGGCCGTAATGACGCTGTTTTTTGCGGTGGCGCGCTGGAATGATTACTTCAACGCGTTGGTGTATGTGACCAAAAACGATTATCTGCCGCTGCAGATGGTGCTTCGTTCGATTTTGCTCCATAGCGCAACGGCGCTGGAAAACCTGGATACTTCTTCCATGGACGCCAACGCCGTGAAGCAGGCGGCAAGACTTTCCTATATGGCGGAAGCAATGAAGTATGCGCTTATCATCGTCGCTTCTTTGCCGCTGCTGGTGGCGTATCCCTTTGTGCAAAAACACTTTGTCAAGGGCATGCTGATCGGCGCAATCAAGGGCTAAACGGCGGGAACATCCCCGGCCGTTTCCGAAATTTCCCCCAAAAGAAAGGAGAAGAAACATGCGTAAATTCCTTGGTATCCTCCTGGCGGTTGTGTTGTGCCTGTCCAGCGTCAGCGCGCTGGCCGCGTACAACGATCACACGGACTATTCCCAATTCCCTCTGGTGAAGGATGGGGAATCCATGACGATTACGGTGGCGCATCGCCGCAGCGAGAAGTACGGCAAGGATCCGGAAGACACCTGGTTCTGGGTGTGGTCCGAACAGGTTACGGGTATTGATTTTGAGGTAGACCAGATTCTCACCAGCGCCGCGGAAGAGCGCAAGAGCCTGATGTTCGCCTCCGGCGATCTGCCGGATCTCATCATGGGCGGCGTCACGCTGACTACGTCGGAATTGGTTCGCTATGGCATGAGCGATGGGCTGTTGCTGGATTTGACGCCCTATATTACGCCGGAAATCATGCCCAATCTGTGCAAGTGGGTGGAAGAATATCCCATTGGCTTGGCATATTGCACCACGCCGGACGGCAAAATCTATTCTCTGCCGGGCTATCAGGATATTTACATCAACGCCGACGCGAATCCTGCCATGATGATCAACGAAGTGTGGGCGGAAGAAGCGGGCCTGGATGCCAATCCCTTGACGCTTGACAAATTCACAGAATTGCTGTATAAGGCAATACCGCACAGAAAAGTAGGCGCGATACTGCCAGAAGTGATATAATAAGACCATGGATAAACAGATGACAATGACTGCGCTGAGTGATGAGCTGGCGCAGGTACGGACAAAGAAGAAAGAATTTCTAGCCCAGATCGAACGGATCGTCCCATGGAAGGAATGGCTTACGCTGATCCAGCCGTGCTATTACAAAGGAGAGCGCGGCAATAAACCCTATCCACTGGAGACCATGCTGCGGTTGTATCTGCTGCAAAATCTGTATGACCTGAGTGATGAAGCAACAGCGGCGGAGGCAATCGACAGCCGGGCATTTTCAGAGTTCTGCGGCGTTGATTCCAGCAATCAGGTGCCGAACGGAGATACCATTGGCCGCTTTCGGAACCTGCTGGTGAAGAATGGACTGCAGGAGAAACTGTTTGCACAAGTTGTTACCGCGCTCACTGAACAGGGCCTTATCCTGAAAAAGGGAACGATCGTAGATTCCACCATTATTTCCGCGCCGTCTTCCACCAAGAACAAGGAGAAAAAGCGGGATCCGGATGCACATCAGGTCAAGAAGGGCAACACATGGCACTTTGGCT
>OIYE01001540.1_pt1 | contig 11013 bp, 10 predicted proteins | sample 1588091 | NCBI WGS metagenome assembly OIYE01 (sample SAMN03283265) | human gut metagenome | biome: human-associated habitat; material: feces | host: Homo sapiens | place: USA | collected 2013 | reverse complement strand
AATGCCAGAGCAATTTCTTTTTACCAAAGAGAAGGGTTCATTATTCAATGTGAAGGTTTGGATGAAGCTACTGGTGAAAAAGAGTACACCATGCTATGGAAACAAAAATAAAAATCGTTAAGGAAAAAATCGAAATTGATGCAAACGAAAGGGCAGTTAATGAAAATTCACAAAGACTACATAGTTCTCTGCTATAATAATAAAGATAGAAGAAAAATATATCATGAAAATATAGATTTAAGAGGAGGGCCGGGTCTTATGGATAAGATCAAAATATTAGTAGTAGATGATGAAAGCAGGATGCGGAAACTGGTGAAGGATTTTCTGGAAAGAGAAGGATATCAGGTGATCGAAGCCGGAGATGGTATGGAAGCAATGGAACAATTTTATGATGAAAAAGATATTGCGCTGATCATCCTGGATGTGATGATGCCAAGAATGGACGGCTGGCAGGTATGCCGTGAAGTGCGCCAGTCATCCAAAGTTCCGATTATCATGCTGACTGCAAGATCAGAAGAGAGAGACGAATTACAGGGATTTGATCTTGGTGTCGACGAATATATCTCAAAACCATTCAGTCCGAAGATCCTGGTAGCCAGAGTGAATGCAATCTTAAGAAGAGCCAATGTAATAGGAGAGAGTAATGAGATCAATGCCGGCGGAATTGTGATCGACAAAGCAGCACATCAGGTGAAGATTGATGATAAGGAGATTGAATTAAGCTTTAAAGAATTTGAACTTCTGACGTATTTTGTTGAGAATCAGGGCATTGCATTATCAAGAGAGAAAATTTTGAATAACGTATGGGATTACGATTATTTTGGAGATGCAAGAACCATTGATACACATGTTAAGAAGTTGAGAAGCAAACTCGGAGAAAAAGGAAATTATATCAAGACAATCTGGGGGATGGGTTACAAATTTGAGGTTGATGAAGAATGAAGATCATAAGTGAAGAAAAAAAAGCAAAGATCAAAAACAGGCATCATTCGATCAAGACGCAGATGATCATGGCATTTGTAGGACTGCTGATCTGCCTGGTAGTGACATTAATGTTCATCAATGGCAAATTTCTGGAACCATATTATATCAGTAAGAAGGAATCCCGTTTTATAGAGCTTTATGAAAAGCTGAATAATGTATCAAATGAAGATAAGTGGAACAGTGCGAGAAAAAATAGTTCACTTATTCATTTCGCTGAAAAGAATAATATTTCTTATCTGGTCATAGAAAAAGATAATGATGTACATACAAATGTGCATGATAAGAATATGCTGAAGAATCAGATGATGGGATATTTTCTGAATCAGGCACAGAAAGAAAGCAGAATCCTGGATTCCACGGAAGTTTACCAGATCAATCAGTCATGGGATCCATGGAATCAGAACTATTATGTAGATATGTGGGGAAGCCTGGATGATGGCAGTCAGTTCCTGCTCAGAAGCCCGGTGGAAAGTATGCGGGAGAGTGCGGCGATATCGAATCGTTTCTTATTATATATAGGAAGTATTTTGATGGTTGTATCTATCCTGCTGATTTGGTATTTTGCAAAACGTATCACAGAACCGATCCGCGAACTGGCGAGATTATCAGACCGTATGGCAGATCTTGATTTTGATGCGAAATATACCAGTGGTGGAAGTAATGAGATTGGGGAACTTGGTGAGAACTTTAACCGGATGTCGGAAAAACTGGAAAGTACAATTTCGGAGCTCAAGAAGGCGAATAACAGCCTGCAGAAAGATATCGAACAGAAAGACAAGCTGGAAAAGATGAGAAATGAGTTTCTGGGAAATGTATCGCATGAATTAAAGACACCGATCGCACTGATCCAGGGATATGCCGAAGGATTAAAAGAGGGCGTGAATGAAGATGCGGAGAGCCGGGAATTCTACTGTGATGTAATCATGGATGAAGCTTCCAAGATGAATCAGATGGTTAAGAATCTTCTGACATTAAACCAGTTGGAATTCGGCGATGAGGATATTGTGTTTGACAGATTTAATCTTACAGCACTTGTAAGAGGTGTGCTCCAGAGTATGGAAATCATGGCAGATCAGGCAGGGGCAAAAATTCTCCTGCATATAGAAGAAGATATCTATGCATGGGCAGATGAATTTAAAGTAGAGCAGGTCGTGAAAAATTATGTCAGCAATGCATGTCATCATGTCAGCGGGGATATGGTGATAGAGGTAAAAATGGTTCAAAAAGACGGTAAAGTGCGGGTATCCGTATTTAATACCGGAACTCCGATACCAGAAGCAGATATTGCACATATCTGGGATAAATTCTATAAAGTCGATAAGGCACATACACGCGAATATGGCGGCAATGGAATCGGTCTTTCTATTGTAAAAGCGATTATGAAATCGTTCCATCAGGAATATGGAGTAAAGAATTATGATAATGGAGTTGAATTCTGGTTTGAACTTGATGTACAATAAAGAATAATGGGTACGGAATGAATGGCCGGAGAGTCCCAGATCACATACGAAAGGCAGGACGACGAGATGATAGCGATTATTGACTACGATGCAGGAAATATAAAGAGTGTGGAAAAAGCCATGCAGCTTCTGGGACAGGAAGTAACAATCACAAGAGACAGAGAGACGATCATGAATGCTGATAAGGTAATCCTTCCGGGAGTCGGAGCATTCGGAGATGCGATGGGAAAACTCAGACAGTATGGACTTGATGAAGTAATCAGAGACGTAACAGCCAAAGGAACGCCATTTCTTGGAATCTGCCTCGGACTGCAGTTATTATTTGAACGAAGTGATGAGACTCCGGGTGTGGAAGGCCTTGGGATCTTGAAGGGAGAGATATTAAGAATCCCGGATCAGGAAGGACTTAAGATCCCTCACATGGGATGGAACTCACTAAAATTCCAAAATAACGGAAGATTATTTAAAGATATTCCGGAAGATTCCTATGTATATTTTGTACATTCGTATTATCTGAAAGCAGAGGATGAAGGCATTGTGACTGCAACAACAGAGTATAGTACACATATCCATGCTTCGGTAGAACAGGGAAATGTGTTTGCATGCCAGTTCCATCCGGAGAAGAGCAGTGATATAGGAATTCAGATTTTAAAGAACTTTGTGGAATTATAGGGGGACAAGGCAATGCATACAAAAAGAATTATTCCATGTCTGGATGTAAATAACGGAAGAGTGGTAAAAGGAGTCAATTTTGTATCTTTAAGGGATGCGGGAGATCCTGTCGAGATTGCAAAGGCATATGATAAGGCAGGGGCGGATGAACTGGTATTTTTGGATATTACAGCATCTTCGGATGCGAGAGGTACAGTTGTCGATATGGTCCGCAAAGTAGCGGAAAATGTGTTTATTCCGTTTACGGTAGGTGGAGGAATCCGTACAGTGGACGATTTTAAAGCTCTTTTGAGAGAGGGTGCGGATAAGATTTCTATTAATTCATCTGCAATCAATACACCAAATTTAATTTCTGAAGCGGCGGAAAAGTTCGGAAGCCAGTGTGTGGTAGTGGCGATCGATGCAAAGAAACGAGAAGACGGAAGCGGATGGAATATCTATAAGAATGGCGGACGTATCGATGTAGGAATTGATGCTGTGGAATGGGCAGCGAAAGTGGAGAAGCTTGGTGCAGGAGAGATTCTTCTGACCAGTATGGACTGCGACGGAACGAAAGCAGGATATGATCTGGAACTTACAAGAGCAATCGCAGAAGAAGTGAGTATTCCGGTAATCGCATCCGGCGGGGCAGGCAATCTGGAACATTTCTACGATGCACTGACAGAGGGAAAGGCAGATGCAGCGCTGGCGGCATCCTTATTCCATTACAAAGAGCTGGAGATCAAGGAAGTAAAAGAATATTTAAGAGAAAAAGGTGTATCTGTCCGTCTATAGTTTGTAGTCTGCATGACAGCATGGACAAAAAAATAAAAGGATAGTGTGAAAAATAATGGCAGCGATTAATAATGACTGGCTGGACGCTCTGAAAGAAGAGTTCAAAAAGCCATACTATAAGAAATTATTCGAGACAGTAAATGAGGAATACAGAACAAGACAGATCTTTCCTCCGGCAGATGATATCTTCAATGCATTTCATCTGACACCGCTTCATAATGTAAAGGCAGTAATTCTGGGGCAGGATCCATATCATAATGTAGGACAGGCGCATGGACTCTGCTTTTCGGTAAAAAAAGGCGTGGATGTGCCGCCTTCGCTTGTGAATATATATAAAGAACTACATGATGATCTGGGATGTACGATCCCGAATCACGGCTGTCTGACTAAATGGGCAGAACAGGGTGTGCTGATGTTGAATACGGTATTAACCGTAAGGGCACATCAGGCGAATTCCCATAAGGATATCGGATGGGAAGAATTTACCGATGCGGCGATCATGGCACTTAACAGCCAGGATCGACCGATCGTGTTCATCTTATGGGGAGCACCGGCGCAGAGAAAGGCGAGGATGCTGAATAATCCGAAGCATCTGATCCTGAAAGCACCGCATCCGAGTCCGTTGTCTGCGTATCGCGGATTTTTTGGAAGTAAGCCATTCAGTCAGACGAACGATTATCTGAGAGCGCACGGAATAGAGCCGATCGACTGGCAGATCGAATAAATGAGGAGTATATAGAAAAAGTATGAAAAGAGGAAAAGCACTACTTGCAATATTCAGTGCAGGTCTGTTACTGACTGCCTGTGGGAATCCTTCGGAAAAAGGAGTCGAGTATCTTGAAAAAGGAGAATACGATCAGGCGGTTGAACAGTTTGAGCAGGCAATAGAAAAGAATAAGAATACCGGAGATGCCTGGAGAGGAATCGGCATCGCAAAATGGGAACAAAAAGATTATAAAGGAGCAAGGAATGCATTCAGGAAGGCTTTGGATAATAATGCCGAGAAGACAGGAACCATTTATAATCTCATTGGAAACTGTGATCTGAAATTGGGCAAAGCAAAAGAAGCATTGAACTATTATAATCTTGGACTGGAACAGGATGACGTCAGCAAGAAGATGAAGAAAGAAATGAAATATAATATCATCGTTGCCTATGAGAAGATGGAAGACTGGGAGAGCGCAGAAGTAAAACTGGAAGAATATCTGGAAAGTTATCCGAATGACAAAGCAGCCAAAAAAGAAGCAGAATTCCTGGAGACGCGTTAATAGAATATGATAGAAATAAAAGATGAAACAGAAAAAGTGATTCTGGTCGGAGTTGCTCTTTCAGATCAGGATGATACAAAAGAATCACTGGAAGAATTAAAAGATCTGGTATCGACAGCCGGGGCAGAGACGGCAGGAATGCTGATCCAGAACCGGGAACAGCAGCATCCGGCAACTTATGTCGGAAAGGGAAAGATTGAAGAATTAAAAAATATGATCTGGGAATTGCGTGCGACCGGGATTGTGTGTGATGATGAATTGTCTCCGGCGCAGATGAAGAACCTGCAGGATGAACTGGATGTGAAAGTTATGGACAGAACCCTGATCATTCTGGATATCTTTGCGGCAAGGGCATCGACCAGTGAAGGTAAGATACAGGTAGAACTGGCGCAGCTTAAGTATCAGCAGACCAGACTGACCGGCTGGGGAAGAGCGATGTCCAGACTGGGAGGCGGAATTGGAACCAGAGGACCGGGAGAGAAGAAACTGGAGATGGATCGCCGCCTGATCAAAAGCCGGATCGCACAACTGAACCGTGAATTGAAGGATGTCAAAAAACACCGGGAAGTGACCAGAGAGCAGAGAAGCAGAAGTCATATTCCGGTGGCAGCAATCGTAGGATACACGAATGCAGGGAAATCTACACTCTTAAACACTCTGACCGGTGCAGGAATTCTTGCAGAAGATAAATTATTTGCAACTCTGGATCCCACTACCAGGGATCTGAAACTGCCAAGCGGTCAGGAAATTCTCATGACGGATACGGTAGGATTTATCAGAAAGCTTCCACATCATCTGATAGAGGCTTTTCGGAGTACACTGGAAGAAGCAAAATACGCAGACATCATCCTGCATGTAGTGGATGCTTCGAATCCACAGATGGATGAACAGATGTATACCGTATATGAGACACTGCAGAATCTCGGAGTGAAAGATAAGCCGGTGATCACGGTATTTAATAAGATTGACCGCATGGAAGATACCTGGGTTCCGAGAGACCTGCGTGCAGATTATCATGTAAAAATCTCGGCAAAGACGGGAGAAGGAATTACAGGATTCCTTCAGTCCATAGAAGCTGTATTGAGGGAGCGGAAAGTGGAGATTGAGGCATTGTATCCATATAAAGAAGCCGGAAAGATCCAAAAGATCCGGAAGTACGGAGAACTTCAGGAGGAAGAATACCGGGAGGATGGTATCTTCGTGAGGGCATTCGTTCCGGCAGAACTTTATGGGCAGGTACGTCCGGAAGGCGTCACACCGAACAATTGCTTATAAGCTCTGGAAAACGTAGAATAATCTTTAAATCCACAATCATAACAGACCTGTGTGCCCGGCACACCGGAAGATAATAGTTCTTTTGCAAGCAGGAGCCGCTTCTGGGAGATGTACTGTCCCAGTGTATAACCAGTTTCCTGCTTAAATAATCTCATCATATAATATTTGCTGATATAGAACTGTCCGGCGATCAGGTCGATGACTTCGTTCGGTATGCCGGTGGCTTTGGCCGTAAGCTTCAGTCCGATGACCAGCACTTCCGGGATCAGTTTGCCGTCCGCAAGCCCCGTGTTGGCCGACCGGGCCAACGCCAGCATGGTGATGGATTCGATCTCGTTCACCAATCGCTGCTTGAGTTTGCCGGAAATCGGCGCTTTGCCTACGAACAAGGCTTTCGGCAGTGTGCCTTTGGCTTCGGGAATCGCCGTGGAAACGGGCAGTCCCAGCGAAATTGCGGATACGGAACCACAGTGAGCGGCCTGTGCACCAGTCATCATCGACCTTCTTTCCCGGCCTGCCATCAGTGTCATATCCTCGCAGTGCAGCAGTCCGTTTATCTATTGGAAAGCAACACTAGCGCATCCAGGCCGGAAGTCGTGGTACATATCCATATCCTGCTGCGGTTATAGAAAATCCCCTCCGAGTTTCCTCGAAGGGGATTTTCTATAACGCTAGTTCAAGCGAAGATTCTTGTCTGATGAAAATCAGGCGAGGATCTTGGTCACACGACCGGAGCCGACGGTGTGGCCACCTTCACGCACAGCGAAGGTCAGGCCTTCCTCCATAGCGATGGGCTGAATCAGCTCAACGGTGAAGGTAGCGTGGTCGCCCGGCTGAACCATCTCGACGCCTTCCGGCAGCTCGATGACGCCGGTGACGTCGGTGGTGCGGAAGTAGAACTGCGGACGGTAGTTGGAGAAGAACGGCGAGTGACGGCCGCCTTCGTCCTTGGTCAGCACGTAGACTTCGCCCTCGAACTTGGTGTGCGGGGTAACGGAGCCCGGCTTGGCCACAACCTGGCCACGCTCGACATCGTCACGGCCGAGACCACGCAGCAGCAGACCGGTGTTGTCGCCAGCCTCGCAGGCGTCCATGGTCTTGTGGAAGGTCTCGATGGAGGTGACGGTGGTCTGCTGGGTCGCACGGATACCAACGATCTCGACCGGGGTGTTGACGGCCAGCTGGCCACGCTCGACACGACCGGTGACAACGGTACCACGGCCGGAGATGGTGAAGACGTCCTCGATCGGCATCAGGAACGGCTTGTCCAGGTCGTGAACCGGGGTCGGGATGTAGTCGTCGACAGCGTCCATGAGGTCCTTAACGGACTGGACCCACTTCTCGTGGTCCGGAGCGTCGTCGTGCAGAGCACCGTAAGCGGAGGTGTGGATGACCGGGCAGTCACGGTCGAAGCCGTTCTCGTCGAGGAGGTCGCGGACCTCTTCTTCGACGAGCTCGATGAGCTCTTCATCGTCGACCATGTCGCACTTGTTCAGGGCGACGAGGATCTTCGGAACGCCAACCTGACGGGCGAGCAGCACGTGCTCGCGAGTCTGGGCCATCGGGCCGTCGGTGGCGGCCACAACGAGAATAGCGCCATCCATCTGGGCAGCACCGGTGATCATGTTCTTCACGAAGTCGGCGTGGCCCGGGCAGTCAACGTGAGCGTAGTGACGCTTCTCGGTCTGGTACTCGATGTGGGCGATGTTGATGGTGATACCGCGGGCGGCCTCTTCCGGAGCGGAATCGATCTGGTTGAAGTCGTACTCCGGGTTGACATCCGGGAACTCCTCGTGCAGCACCTTGGAGATGGCGGCAGTCAGGGTAGTCTTACCGTGGTCGACGTGGCCGATGGTACCGATGTTAACGTGCGGCTTAGTACGCTCGTACTTTTCCTTTGCCATTACTTTTGTCCTCCTGGACGTCTCGTGAGTTTCCTGCACCCTTTCGCACAGGGACTCGCTTATTCTACTGGGTTTCTGGGTTATGTGCCACTTTGAAGAGCCAGAACCCAGTCAGCGGTATACGATATTACCGCTGACTGGAGACACTGGCTACTTCATGCAGTGGCGCGTGTCACTCGCCGCGCTGGGCCTTGATGATCTCCTCGGAGACGCTCTTCGGCACCTCGTCGTAGGAGTCCATCTCCATGGTGAACATGGCGCGGCCTTGGGTCTTGGAACGCAGGTCGCCGATGTAGCCGAACATCTCGGACAGCGGGACCTTGGCGTCGATGACCTTGACGCCGACACCGTCGGTCATGGACTGGATGTTGCCACGGCGCTGGTTCAGATCGCCGATGACTTCGCCCATGTACTCTTCCGGCGTACGGACTTCGACCTTCATGATCGGTTCGAGAATGACCGGCTTGGCCTTCGGGGCAGCTTCCTTGAAGCACATGGAACCTGCGAGCTTGAAGGCCATTTCGGAGGAATCGACCGGGTGCATCTGGCCGTCGGTGACGGTGGCCTTGACGCCCACGACCGGGAAGCCGGCGAGAACACCGGACTCCATGGCCTCCTTGACACCGGCCTCGATGGGGCCGATGAATTCGGCGGAGATGTGGCCGCCGGTGACCTTGTTCTCGAACTCGAAGGTCTTGCCCTCGGTGGTGTCGAGCGGCTCGAAGTTCATCAGGACCTTTGCGAACTGGCCAGAACCACCGGTCTGCTTCTTGTGGGTGTAGCCCTGGTCCATGACGGCCTTGCGGATGGTCTCGCGGTAGGCGACCTGCGGCTTGCCCTGGTTGCACTCAACCTTGAACTCGCGGCGCATACGGTCGACGATGATGTCGAGCTGGAGCTCGCCCATGCCGGCGATCAGGGTCTGGCCGGACTCTTCGTCGGTCGTGACCTGGAAGGTCGGATCCTCTTCGGCCAGCTTGGACAGGGCGATGCCCATCTTCTCCTGGTCGGCCTTGGTCTTCGGTTCGACGGCCACCTGGATCACAGGATCCGGGAAGGTCATGGAGTCGAGGGTGATCGGATCGTCGATGGCGCACAGGGTGTCACCGGTGGTCACGTTCTTCAGGCCCACGAAGGTGTAGATGTTACCGGCGTCAGCGCGGTCCATCGGGTTTTCCTTATCGGCGTGCATCTGGAAGATCTTGCCGATACGTTCCTTCTTCTCGCGGGTGGAGTCGAGCACGGAGTCGCCCGGCACAACGGAGCCGGAGTAGACGCGCACGAACACGAGCTTGCCGTAGAACGGGTGGGTGGAGATCTTGAAGACCAGAGCCGCGAACGGATCGGACTTGACCGGGTGACGGTCGATCTCGACGGACTCATCGCCGGGCTTGTAGCCCTTGATGGCCGGCACGTCTTCAGGAGACGGCAGGTAATCGACAACGCCGTCCAGCATCGGCTGAACGCCCTTGTCCTTGAAGGCGGAACCGCAGAAGATCGGGAAGGCTTCCTTGGCGATGGTGAGCTTACGCACGCCAGCGCGGATGTCTTCCTTGGACAGGTCGCCGTCCTCGAAGAACTTGTTCATGAGGTCGTCGTCGGCTTCGGCAGCGGCTTCCACGAGCTTCTCGTGGTACTCCTGAGCCTTGTCCTTGAGGTCGTCCGGGATCTCAGTGGTGTCGTACTTGGCGCCGAGCTCCTCGGTGCCGTTCCACACGTAAGCCTGCATCTCAACCAGGTCGACAACGCCAGTGAAGTCGTTCTCGGAACCGATCGGCAACTGCATCACGATCGGAGTAGCGCCCAGCTTCTCCTTGATGGTGTCGACGGAGTAGTAGAAGTTCGCGCCCAGCTTGTCCATCTTGTTGATGAAGCAGATACGCGGAACGCCGTACTTGTCAGCCTGACGCCACACGGTCTCGGACTGCGGCTCCACGCCTTCCTTGCCGTCGAACACGGCAACGGCACCATCGAGCACACGCAGGGAGCGCTCCACCTCGGCCGTGAAGTCCACGTGGCCAGGGGTATCGATGATGTTGATCTGGAACTTGTCCTTGGTGTCGTGGGACTGACGGCTCCAGAAGCAGGTGGTAGCAGCGGACTGGATGGTGATACCACGTTCCTGCTCCTGCGCCATGAAGTCCATGGTGGAGGCGCCGTCGTGGGTCTCGCCGATCTTGTAGTTCTTACCGGTGTAGAACAGAATACGCTCGGTAGTGGTGGTCTTGCCGGCATCAATGTGGGCCATGATGCCGATATTGCGGACGTCGTGGAGGTCCGAAATCTCTTCAGCCATCTTTTTCCTTAGTTTTACTCAGGGCGAGTGATTACCAGCGGTAATGAGCGAAGGCCTTGTTAGCCTCTGCCATCTTATGAGTATCCTCGCGGCGCTTGACAGAAGCACCGAGGCCGTTGGAGGCATCCAGGATCTCATTGGCGAGACGCTCAGCCATGGTCTTCTCACGACGGGCGCGGGAGAAGTCGGTCAGCCAGCGCAGCGACAGGGTGTTGGCGCGGTTCGGCTTGACCTCGACCGGCACCTGGTAGGTGGCGCCACCGACACGGCGGGAGCGAACCTCGAGGGACGGACGGATGTTGTCCAGGGCGCGCTTGAGCACAGCCACCGGCTCCTGGTCGGACTTCTCCTTGACCATATCGAGCGCGGAGTAGACGATG
>OIYE01001538.1_pt1 | contig 11023 bp, 9 predicted proteins | sample 1588091 | NCBI WGS metagenome assembly OIYE01 (sample SAMN03283265) | human gut metagenome | biome: human-associated habitat; material: feces | host: Homo sapiens | place: USA | collected 2013 | reverse complement strand
ACTTCCCAACCGCTTGATTAAGAAGTCTTTTAGAGCATACAACACCCGCCGCCATCTTAAATTTTTTATACTGCCTTGCCGCAAAGTGGTCGGGATTGCGCTGTTCCAACTGTTCAAACAGTAGGTCAACCGCTGATTTAAAGTTCTCGTCGTCCTCCCGGCACTCGCAGGCGTTGAGCATATCCAGCAGGGTATTCATGTTGCGCTCCTCGGCTGGGGCTTCATAGTAGATATAAGCGATCAGTGCCTGATACAGCAGGGCTTCCGCTTTTTCCCAGAATCCGTCCCCGCCTTTGGCTTCTCCCTGGGTATTGGTCATAATAACCGTGACAAGGGTGAGAATGTCCGTTTCGCTATGGAGATAAACAAAGGGGTTGTAGTGCATGGAGCAGGAAAAATCAATGGTATTTAAAACCTTGATTTTGTACCCGCCACGCACCAGTGCCCGCCCGACTTCCTCGATAACCGTACCCTTTGGATCGGAGCAGACATACGATGCGTTCATCTGGAGAAGATTGGGCTTGATGTGGTAGCGGGTCTTTCCCGAACCACTCCCACCAATGACCAACACATTCAGATTGACGTTTCTCTTTTCGGGGTCTGCAATTTTTCCCAGCGTCAGACGTTCCGTTTCGGACAGCAGGATATTCTGCGAAAAGTCCGGGTCGATGAACGGCTCAATATCTTTTGCATTTCCCCATCGGGCAGTACCATACTCCGCACCACGCCGGTATTTCCGGGCATTCTTGGATTTCTGGTACACGATAAACCACAGCAGAGCGCCGCAGGCATCTCCCACCAGCAGGTCAAACGGATGCAGGCTGGGCAGGGGATTGGCAAAGGCTTCCCCGATTTTAAGGAACGCCCCAAAAATCCTATCCAGCACATCGCCGCCGGATGCCATGCGGTACGCCTGCCCCAGCTTGGTAGCCATCAGGCCGACCAGGATATACGGCAAAGCCGCTTTTAGCAGCTTGGAAGTATTGACTTTCGGCAATTTTTTCATCTGTCCACCTCCTGGCTCTTGTTCCGGGAGAGAGATTTTGCCATATCCTTGACCACTTCTTGAAGTTTGGAAAGCTGCTTGCGGATGGACGGCTTCTCCTTGGACTGGCTTTTCACGACTTTACCGGAATATTCCCGGAATGCCGCCGTCAGTGCGTCGGCATCTTTACTCTTGAAAAAGACCAGATACCGGGGCGACTGTGTGGAAGCATCCTTTTTGAGAGCAAAGTCAATGCCGTATTTCCGGGCAACTTTCTCAAAAGACTTGATGTTGCCGTCCGTGATTTCGATGTTGCTGACCCCAGCCCCCTGCCGGACAAGGTGTTTCACACTCTGTTTGCCCTTGTAGATTTTGGGATTTTTTTGCTTTTTCTCCATTTCCTCAAGGGCTTTCAGGAGTGCGGCTTTCAGCACATTGGCGGTCAGCTTGGTGGCTTTGATGCTAATCGCCACCGATTTGTTTTCAACTTCTTCCTGCAAACCTCATCACTCCTTTCTCTGGCAGGAATGCTGAAAAAGGAAATGGTCTAAGGCGGAACCACCAGCCGGTGCAACAGAAACAGTGTCAGCCGGTACAGGTCATCAGGCATCAGCCCTCCACCTCGTTTTCTCCCTGAGCATGGATTTTCAGAATGCCATCCAGGGTAGTGGCGGTAATGCCCAGCCGCTGCGCCACAGCAATATCGTTTTTTACGGACTCGTCAACTTCGTCCCCGCAGACAATCAGCACATGGCTCCGGCGCAGAAGTTCACGCCCAATGTCAATGCCGTCCTTGTGTTCGGCAGGAATGGAATCACGCAGGAAATGGGGAAGATAGAGAACCGGACAGATTGGGGTAAAACCGGCTTCATAGACTTTGCGGCAGTACACCGCCGCCTGATCAATGACAGTAAACTCGCCGCCTTTCCAGACGGCTGTAATGTAGGCAAATGGCTTTTTCATGGGGAAGCTCCTTTCTCCGGCTGTGCCGGGTAGCAAACGAGCAACCCCGTGTCAAGAATGAAAATGAACGCACACCGTGCGTTCTTGACACAGTGCTGCTCATTTGCATTTTTGCAGTTAAGGGGGCTGGTCAGAAACTGGCGCAGCCGCCCATAGGCGATTATGAAAAAAGCAGTTACCCACCGCCGTAAAGGTCATGGTTGACCAAAGCTGTGTAGTAACTGCTGATAGTGGTAGGGGCATTATACAAGGCGGTAAGCAGATACGCCCGGATGTTTCGGACTTTGGTGGTGTTAGATTTCAAACTGCTCACCACATAGCTGATATGCTCCGAATTGAGTTTTAGCAGGCGGCTCTTTACAACCTCTAAGGGGAAGTCCTGGCCGCCTATGCGGATCATGGGCTTTGTGCTGCAAACCGTGTCCACCATGATGTCAACAATCTCGTCCAGAATGTCAGCATCATAGCCGAGCTGCCTGCGAGTGATGTCGTACTCAATATTCTCCATGATAATCTGACGATAGACACGCATCGTATCCATCGCATCTGCCGCAGGCGATTTATCTTCCGGCAGCCCCCTGGCCGGATGGATAGATGGTTCAGTATCACTCAATTCAGTATCTTTTATCTCAGTATTATTAGAGGCCGTTTTTTGGAAGTCTTGACTTCCAGATTGCGGAACTTTAGACTTCCGTTTTTCGGAAGTCAAGACTTCCGCATTCCGAACAAAGTTCTTAACATAGATTTTTGTCGGCTTTCCCTGGCCTTGCTTTTTGCGCTCGATCAAGCCCGCCTTATCCAGTTCCCCAAAAAGGGAAACGGCTTTGGTATGCCCGCAGCACAAATATTCCAAAGCATCCTCCAGAGTAAAGAAAATGAATACCCGGTTGTATTCGTCCAGCCAGCCATTCCGAACTGACAGCCCCATACGGTCAAGCATAAGCCCGTACAGGATTTTGGCGTCGGAAGATATGCGCCGGTAGCTGGGGTCAGTGAACAGCACTTTGGGTATCCGGTAAAAAGTGAACTGTTCCGCTTCATCTCCGTAGAAGTAGTCCAGCATGGCAAGGTCTGGCATGAATTACACCTCCCTCCTAAAAAATTCTAAACGCTTAAAGCAAAAGGTGCTGCCCGAAAGCAACACCTTTTAAATCTGAAACTGGCATCTCTATTCTGTTTTTCTATGGAATCATCTGGAAATGCTTGAGTGCATCCATAATCGCTGCTTCTTTCTCTGGCGGGCACTTCGGCACTTTGGCATCTTCTTTTTTTGACTGGTTATAGTTCTTTCTCTCGATAATGCCACATTTCCGTTTTATTTGGGCGATATAAAGCTGACTGACTTTAAAGCCGAATTTTTCAAGTACATAAGCCTTGATTTCATCGTAAGTGGCTTTACTCTCCGCCGCCGTCAAATCCAACTCATCCATCGTGATTTCCACCTCGATATGATGCTTGACATTTAGTTTGGACAATAAACATACCGTTTCAATCCCGGTTGTCCAAGGGAACTGATCCACAGGGACACACCGCTGCACCTCATAGCCGTTTGCGATGAAAATCTCCAGATCCCGCGCAAGGCTCGTCGGTTTGCAGGAAATGTATACCAGCTTCTCCACCCCATAACCGATGATTCTGGAAAGTGCTTTGGGATGTACGCCATCCCTTGGAGGGTCGAGAATAATAAAGTCCGGCTTTTCTTCGATTTCATCCAGTACCTTTAAAACATCTCCCGCGATAAACTCACAGTTCTCCAGTCCGTTTTGCTTCGCGTTTTCCCGCGCAGCAACAACTGCCTCTTCCACAATCTCCACACCAATGACTTTTTTTGCAACCGGTGCCATCAGCTGCGCGATCGTACCTGTGCCGCTGTAAAGATCGTAAACGATACTGTCCGGCTTTCCCTCTTCCTTTACCAGGCTGCCGACATATTCCCGCGCTGTCTCATACAGCACCTCTGCGCCGCAGGTGTTCGTCTGGAAAAAGGAAAATGTCGAAATTCTAAATTTCAGTCCAAGCAGCTCTTCATAAAAATAATCCCTGCCGTACAAAATTTCACTGCTGTCGCACTTGACTGCATCCGACATGGAGTCGTTCGTAATATGCAAAATTCCGGCGAATTTTCCGTTCAACGGAAGGGAAAGCAGTCGCTCTTTCCAGCTTTCCAGATCAACTTCCTGCTGCGTTGTCGTTACAAGCGCTGCAAGGATTTCTCCCGTCCTGGACGCCCTGCGCACCAGCAGATGCCGCAAATATCCCTCATGGGTATAGCGATGATAAAAGGGCGTCTTTTTCTCTTCAAAATAATAAAGTGTCTCCCGCAGGATCGCACTGTAATCGTCGTCCACAAGACGACAGCCATCCACCGTTACGATATCATAAAAGCTGCCTTTTTTATGCATGCCCAGCGCCAGAGGTCCATCCTTTACCTCGTCTCCGAACGTAAATTCCATCTTATTGCGGTATCCGTAATAAACGGGGCTCTGACGGATCGGCTCGATCTGACAGACGCTCTGCTGTTTGGAAAGCACCGGCTCCAACAGCTCCCTGACCTGGTTTTCCTTTATCTTCAGGCTTTCTTCATATGGCATGGAAATATAGCTGCATCCGCCGCAGATATTAAAATGCGGGCAACCGCCGTTTTCAACACCGACAGTTTCTACAGGCGATTTTTCCAGAATTTCCTTTAATCTGCCCTCTCCCTTGCCTTTCCGCACCTTCGTTACAACGACAGAAACCTTCTGTCCCGGCAGTGCACCTTTTACCTCGCAGATTTCTTCTCCATCTGCCGCACCTTCCAGCGGCTCCAACACCACCATTGCACGGTTCGGGAATTTCACATTCCGCACCACGCCTGTCCTGATCTGTCCTTTTTTCATCTCTCCTCCATTCCACAAACATACTGCCATGCAAAAACATATTTTATTACAAAACGGGATGTCCCCACGAAAAGCGAAATTTCTGATTTTTCCGCTCCCGTAAGAACATCCCGTCATCTCCGGCGTGCGCAACCCTATAAAGTTTTATCTGCACACTTCCAAATCGCGTTCCTACCGCTCCAAACCAACGGGAATTCAGACACTCAAAAACCGTGATCTGTCTGCTCCTGATGGCATGTCTCCGCGATCCTTAGTCCTCTTTTTTCTCTTCGGAAGCTTCTTTTTCAGGTTCTTCCTTGTCCAGATCCTCGTCCTCAAAATCATCGTCAAAGTCGTCATCAAAATCTTCCAGATAATCCGGAGTCAGATAACGATATACTGCATAGGCAACTGCTGCCACAGCCGCAACGATGCCGATAATCGCCAGAATCCAGAGAATACAGGTCTTTTTCTCTTCTTTTTTCTTCGCCGCCTCTTTGTACTTCACCGCTTCCAGAATTTCATCCAGCTTTACCATATTATCTTCCATCCTTTCTGCTTGTTTTCATGATTCAGTCGTCGTGTTTATCATACCACCCTTTTTTTACTTTTACTATATGAATCCGGAAAATTTATAGTTTTTTCAGTTTTGCAAACGCCGCATACATAATCTTCTGACCTGCTCCATCGAACTGGATCGTCACCTTGTAATCCCGCGGATCGTCCACGATCTCCGTCACCGTTCCGTCGCCGTATTTTAAGTGCCGCACACGGTCGCCAACACCATATTCCAGCGCTGTAGATTTTACAGAGCCTCTGGAAATTCCATTCACGCCGTTTAAGCTGCCAAGCCCCTGCGCGATAAAAGGCTTTCTGTCCTCTGCGGTTTTTTTCGGCTTCACAACTGCCCTTGGCTTTCCATAGCCGGTAAAGCTGCCGGTTGAAAAGCTTTCCCCGGAAAAGCCTGTTTTGCCTGACGCAGCGAAGCTGCCTTTAGAAGCGCTGCTCCTTGTGTCTGCATTCAGCGTGCCAAAGCTGCTATTTCCAAATCCGCTGCCTCCTGTCTTGCTGCGCCCGGTGGAGCCAAAGCCGTTCCATCCGCCTGTGCTCTCGCTCTTTGAGCTGCCGCCTCCAAAGCCGGAAAAACCGGAGAAACCGGAAAATCCTGAAAAACCGCTGTAATCATCCGTCTCTTCTTTTTCAAAGGAAAACCGTTTCGATCCTCCTACCCTCTGGTCGAGCAGATTTGCGGGTATTTCCTTCACGAACCGGCTGACCGGATTATACTGTGTCTCACCGCGGATCATACGCTGCTTTGCACAGGTGATCGTAAGTTCCTCCCGCGCACGGGTGATTCCGACATATGCCAGACGGCGCTCTTCCTCAATCGCAGTCGGGTCGTCGTCCATGATGCTCATATAGCTGGGGAATATGCCATCCTCCATGCCAGCCAGATAAACAACCGGAAACTCCAGTCCCTTTGCGGAATGCAGCGTCATCAGAAGCACTTTATTATTATCGGATTCCACGCCATCAATATCCGCAACCAGCGCAACCTCCTGCAAAAAGCTGCTCAGCGTCGCATCCTCGTGTGCCGCTTCAAATGCGACCACCTTTGAAATTAATTCGTTGATGTTGGCGATTCTGTCCTCCGCATCCTCGTCATCCGACTCCTGCAACTCTTTTACATAGCCGGTGGATTCTACGATATCATCCAACAGCTGTTTTAATGTATAATATTCCAGCTTCGCCCGAAAAGACTGGATCAGCGTCACAAACGGCTCCAGCTTCGATGCGCTTCTGCCAAGCCCGGGAATCTGATCCGCCTGCCGCAGGGCGTCGTAAAAGCTCATTTCATTTTCTTCCGCATATGCCTGCACGCGGTTGACTGTTGTTGCACCGATTCCACGCTTCGGAATATTGATAATTCTGCGCACCTGCAGGTCGTCCTGCCCGTTGTCGATCGTTTTTAAATACGCCAGAATGTCCTTGATTTCTTTTCTCGCATAGAAATTGACGCCGCCGACCACATCATAGGGAATCCCTTCTATAATAAACCGTTCCTCCAGCAGTCGCGCCTGGGCATTGGTCCGGTAAAGCACTGCACAGTCTTTATAATCTGCTGTCCGATTCCGTTTTCTTTTGCAAACATCATCTGCAATAAATTCCGCCTCTTCATATGCAGTATCCAACTGTTTAAAATGGATCAGGCTGCCCTCACCCTTATCTGTCCAGAGAACCTTCTTTTTCCGTTCTACGTTGTTTTGAATCACCTCGTTGGCAGCATCCAGAATCGTCTGGGTCGAACGGTAGTTTTGCTCCAGCTTGATGACCGCAGCTTCCGGAAAATATTTTTCATAATCCAGAATATTGTTGATGTTGGCACCCCGGAACTTGTAGATCGACTGATCGTCATCACCTACAACACAAAGATTGCGGTATTTATCCGCCAGCAAACGGATCAGCTCAAACTGCGCCGTGTTGGTATCCTGATACTCATCCACCATAATGTACAAAAAACGCTCCTGATAGTACGCAAGCACCTCTGGACTGGTTTTGAACAGCTCTACGGTTTTGACAATCAGGTCATCAAAATCGAGTGCATTGTTCTTTTTCAGAGCTGCCTGATATTCCTGATAAACGGACGCGATTTTCTGCTTGGAAAAATCTCCCATCGCGGAGAGCGCATATTCCGTCGGGGAAATCAGCTCGTCCTTTGCGGAAGAAATTGCGGACATCAGGCTCCGTTCCTTATAAACCTTCGTATCAATCTGCAGCTTTTTGCAGACCTCTTTGATGATGTTCTTGCTGTCATCCGTATCGTAAATCGTAAAATTTGTCGAATAGCCGAGGTGGTCGATGTAACGTCTCAGAATCCGCACGCAGGTGGAGTGAAACGTCGAAACCCAGATCTGTTCCGCGCCGTGCCCGATCAGATCGTCCACTCGTTCACGCATCTCCCCGGCAGCTTTATTGGTAAAGGTGATCGCCAGAATATTCCACGGCTTTACGCCTTCGTGCTCAATCAGATAGGAAATACGGTGCGTCAACACCCTGGTCTTTCCGCTTCCCGCTCCCGCCAGAATCAGCACCGGTCCCTTTGTTTTAAAAACAGCTTCCCGCTGTCTGTCATTTAAGGTATCGTAAATGCTCATAGTTCCCCACTGTTTCCTGTTTTTTTCCATCTATAAGTGTCTTTTCGATTTTAACAGATTTTAGTCTGCGATACAAGACGAAAGACGCTGTCTTTGTCCGCTTTACTTTTAGACTTTAATATGTTAAAATAGAAACATATGGACGAACGAAGTCCACTCCATTAGAAAAGTAAAGGAGTTAGTCGGATGAACAAAAAAATTAAAACGGAGGCCGTAGATCACCTGTTTGACGCGATCTTGAGCCTGCAGAACAAGGAAGAATGCTACGCATTTTTCGAAGATCTCTGCACTGTCAATGAGCTGCTTTCCCTCTCCCAGCGTTTTGAGGTTGCAGCCATGCTAAAGGAAGGCAAAACCTATCTGGATATCGCAGAAAAAACAGGCGCTTCCACTGCTACAATCAGCCGCGTCAACCGTTCCTTAAATTACGGCAACGACGGCTACGAGTTGGTTTTCTCCAGAATGGCAGAAGCTTCCGAACCCGATTCGGAACAGTAAGTCCCGCAGGTCCAAGAGGGGGTACCCTGCAACAGGATTTGGAATCGGATCCGGTGAACACTGTAATGCACACATTTTGTCTACATTACATGAGTAAAAAAGAGCGAAGGCTCCGGAAAACTTTTCCGGCGTCTCCGCTCTTTTTTTGCTGCTGTTTTCAAAACGCTCAGCGCTCCAGCGCCTTTTTTGCAAACTCTGTATTGACCAGATCTTCATATGCAACGCGGTTTGTCAGCTCGCCGCCCTCTTCCAGAATATCCTGCAGCAGAACAAATGCATCCTCCGAGAAAATCAGGTCGGTTTTCCACGTATCCTGCTCGACATAGCGTCTCACAATCGCCGTCAGCACCGCTTCGTCCGTTTCCGGGAACTGCGGCGCAATCATCTTTGCGATTTCTTCCGGCGTGCTCTGTGATACCTTTTCCATGCCGCGCTGCAGCGCATTTACAAAGGCCTGCACGGTATCCGGGTGCGCTTCCAGATAACTCTTTTTCGCAGAAAATGCCGTATAGGGCACATAACCGGACTCTTCTCCCAGCGAAGCGACAACATAGCCGTCACCTTTTTGCTCCAGGGCAGTTGCATGAGGCTCGAATTCTACTGTGAAGTCCCCCTGCCCGCCGGAAAATGCTGCTGCCGTGGAACCAAAATCGATGCTCTGGTCGATGGAAAGATCTTCGGTCGGATCAATGTTGTACTGCTTTAAAATATATTCAAATACCATTTCCGGCATGCCGCCTGCCCTGCCGCCCAGCACTTTTTTGCCCTTCAGCATATCCCACTCGAAATTCTCGATCGGTTCCCTCGCAACGAGGAAGTTTCCGGCACGCTGCGTCAGCTGTGCGAAATTGATCAGATAATCCTCGGCTCCGCCGTTTTTTGTATATATCGTTGATTCGGAGCCCATGAAACCGATATCCGCCTCTCCCGCCAACACTGCCGTAACGGTCTTATCCGCACCGAATCCTGTCACCAGCGTCAGATCAATGCCCTCTTCTCTAAAATAGCCCTCTTCTATTGCCACATACATTGGCGCATAAAATATGGAATGCGCCACCTCGTTCAACGTAACCTTCTGAAGTTTCTTTTTCTCCCCTCCATCCGATAAATCTTTCTTCTGCCCGCAACCTGCCAGCATGCCAATCGTCAACGCCGCTGTCAGCGCCAGACATATCCATCTTCTTTTTTTCATAAAATAGCTGCTTCCTCAACACATGTTTCTTTATCCTATGCGCTCCTATTGTCCCATGTGCTGTCCCTTCACAGAATGGTCTTTCTATATTGAGTTTCTTTTCTCTTGTCATCTGGTTTTGAATACTATATAATGAATTCATTAAACAATCTTCATTATCTTATGGAAAACAGGAGCATTTCATATGACACTGGAAACAGGGGATCTTTTACAAAGTATTTTGGATAGTCTGGACCGTATTGATTATATCCGTCCGGATGATATCCCAGATATCGAATTATACATGGATCAGGTGACGACTTTTATGGACAGCCGTCTGAAAAATGCTGCCCGTAATCCCGAAGTGGACAAGATCCTGACCAAAACCATGATCAACAACTACGCCAAAAACGACCTGCTGCCGCCGCCCGTCCGCAAGAAATATTCCCGCGAGCACATGCTGCTTTTGATTTTTATCTATTATTTCAAGGGCATCCTGTCAATCAGCGACATTCAGACCGTATTAAAACCGATTACCGACCGTTTCTTTGCCGGAAACGAAGGGCTGAAGCTTGAAACGATCTATAACGAGGTGTTTAGTCTCGAGCGGGAAGAAGTTGAAGTAATGAAGCAGGACGTCGTACGCAAATATCACAAAGCTCAGGAAACCTTTTCGGATGCTGCCACAGAGGATCAGGAATTTCTCCAGACCTTTTCTTTCATCTGCATGCTCAGTTTTGACGTCTATGTTAAAAAAATGTTGATTGAAAAACTGATCGACAGCTGCAGCGCAAAAGAAACAGACACCACAGAACACCGCTCCCGTCACAGTCGTTCTGATAAAAAACAATAGAATGCACGCTCTGCGAGCATTCTATGTCATGAATCACAGTAACTGCAGCGTTTGCAAACGCTGTACCGCTTCAGTTTGCAAACGGTACGTCTGCTTATAACAGCATGACTGTGAACAGCATTTTTTTCCATCTGCCACTTGATTCCTGCCTGGAAAGTGCTAAAATAAACTTTAGCAGGAAACGGAAGTATAGCTCAGCCGGGATGAGCGTTCGCCTCACACGCGAGAGGTCACGGGTTCGAGCCCCGTTGCTTCCATATCTGTACCTTTCATGAAAGGTCTGATTTTTCTTCATAAATTATGTTTGGGCTCGTAGCTTAGCTGGGAAAGCGCTGCGTTCGCAACGCAGAGACCGTGGGTTCGAATCCCATCGGGTCCATCCAAAATAAGCCGTTAGAATGTTGATTCTGACGGCTTATTTTCTGTATAAACAATAGAATGCACGCTCTGCGAGCATTCTATTGTTATAAACTATATAAAAAAGGATCCTGCGAAGCAGGATTCTCCGCCTGCGGCGGGTCGCGCAAGCGACATTCTTCC
>OIYE01001537.1_pt1 | contig 11025 bp, 9 predicted proteins | sample 1588091 | NCBI WGS metagenome assembly OIYE01 (sample SAMN03283265) | human gut metagenome | biome: human-associated habitat; material: feces | host: Homo sapiens | place: USA | collected 2013 | reverse complement strand
TGATACCGGCTTTTGTGGGGATCAGGCTCTTGCCCTTGCGCTCCACAAATCCGGCGGCTACCAGCTTTTCGATGATTGCCGCCCTGGTCGCAGGTGTGCCAAGCCCTTTCCGTTCCGCCTCATCGGGAATATGGCCCAGGCCACCATCTCTTGCCCCTTTGGGGCAATTCACCTTGTCATCCTTGCCTGCGTTCTCCATAGCGGACAGGAGGGTATCTTCTGTGTAGGGCTTCGGAGGCTGGGTGAAATGCTCGGTAACAGCAACCTCCGCACCGTCAAAAGTCTGCCCTTCGGTGAAGTCCGGGAGCGTGCCGCCGTCCCCATCCGCAGGCTTTTCCTTCAAGAAGGCACGGAAAATGCGGTCGATTTCCCGCCAGCCTTCGGCAAGGACGCGCTTGCCCTTTGCGGTGAAGGAATGGCCGCCGCAGTCAAAAGTTACCGTGACTGCCTCATACACATACGGCTCCGCCGATGCACACAGCAGCTTGCAGCAGACAAGGAGGAACAAATTGCGCTCGCCCAGAGGCAGACCCTTGATATCTGCCTTTTCAATCTCCATCGTGGGGATAATGGCGTGGTGGTCGGATACGTCCTTGTCGGAAATCATGGCCTCCACCAGCGGGAAGAAGTTGCTGATCCCGTCAAAGGGCGGCACCTTCGCCGCCAGATAGATGACGCAGGAGGCCGTTTCTGCCATGTCGGAGGTCAGATACCGGCTGTCTGTGCGGGGATAGGTCAGCAGCTTCTTTTCGTAGAGGCTTTGTGCGTAGTCAAGGGTCTGCTTCGCTGTGTATCCAAACAGGCGGTTTGCCTCACGCTGCAAGGTGGTAAGGTCATAGAGCTTCGGAGGCTGTTCTTTTTTCTGCTCTTTCGTGACAGAGGTACAGGTTACGGCCGCACCCTTGCACATGGCCGCTGCCTGCTCCGCCGCTGCCGAATCGGTGAACTTCTCCGACACCGCTTCGGCTCCGTCCAGCGTCAGGCGCAGCAGATGATATTTTTCCTTGTGGAACAGTGTGATCTTTGCGTCACGCTCCGCCAGCATTGCCAGCGTAGGCGTCTGCACACGGCCCACATTCAGGGTACGGTGATAGAGAACGGAGAAAAGGCGCGTGGCATTGATCCCCACCAGCCAATCCGCTTTCTGGCGGCACAGGGCTGATTGATACAATGCTTCATAATCGGCGCCGGGGCGCAGGTCAGAAAAGCCCTCTCGGATAGCGCTGTCCTCCATCGAGGAAATCCAGAGGCGAAGGACCGGCTTGCGGCAGCCGGTCATTTCATACACCAGACGGAAGATCAGCTCACCTTCACGCCCGGCGTCACAGGCATTGACAATGGTATCCACATCGGGGCGGTTCATCAGAGTGCGAAGATTTTCAAATGCGTCCTCTTTACCCGATGCCAGCACATAGCGGAACGGCTCCGGCAGAATGGGAAGATCGTCATAACGCCATTTCTTGAAACGCTCGTCATAGCCGCCCGCATCCATCGGGGATACCAGGTGCCCAACGCACCAGGATACAAGAAGGCCGCTGTCCTCATAAAAGCCATCGGCCCTGGATGAAGCACCCAGGGCCGATGCGATAGATTTTGCCACACTCGGTTTTTCTGCAATAATTAGTTTACTCATTCTTTTCCTCCGTTTCCTCGTCCTCGGTCAGATATTCTTCTTCATCCTCCAGGTCGAAATCATCCAGATCAGCGGGAACTTTCTTGCCCTGCTTCGGTTTCAGCACCAGGAAATAGACTGCCGCGCCGCCTCCGGCTGCAAGGATCAGCAGCACCGCCAGGATCGCCCCGGTATTGCTTTTCTTTTCGGGTTCCGGATTCTCCGGCTCGGTGGGCTCCGCAGCTTTCTGTTCCGTGCCAACACATTCACTAAGGTTTTTTACGCAGACCGGGCAAGCGGTATTGACCGCTCCGGCCTGGCACTTCTCCGTACAGGTGCAGACAATAGGCGTTTCCGCCTTTTCTCCGTCCTCCGTGAGTGCCATGAGGTCGGCTTCATCCACCTGGTTCAGAAAATGCACGGTTTCCTCGCCCTCGTCGTCACGGTCGATAATGAGATAGAACACATTGCCGTTCTTCGTTTCCACTGTAATAAACTGCTTGCCGCTGGCGGTCGGGCTGCCGATATCGTCAATCAGCGACAGGTTCCCATCCGGCGTCAAAGCGGCACCGCCATTCAGACCGCCGCCCAGCATCCCCAGCAGATTTTCCAGCGTTTCCGCGTCCAGAGAGAAAGAACCTTCCCCGGAACCAGCCTCGCCGTCACTTACCGTCATGTAGCCAGAATAGACATAGCCGATTTTCTCCGGCAGGATGACCTTCAGCCAGTCGCCGTCCGTGCCGATCACCTTCACGGTCGTTCCGTTGGGAAGCTGGGCGAAGGCGGTATAATCCATTCCGGCGCCCGTGCGGACATTCAGATTGCCGCCGCCCGTGGTGACGGTGCCGGTCTGCCCGGAGTCATTTTCGCCGGAACTGAACTGGATACCGTCCTCGGTGACGGATACCGTGACCTGGCTGCCTGCCAGAGCGGAAAGCAGATCAGAGACATCACCGGCCGTTTCCTGTTCAGCCACGGACTCCGTGGTTTCCTCGCCGCCGCTGGCAAAGGCGGTGACAGAAAAAGCGGCAGTGCTGAGCACCACCGCCAAAAGAGCCGATACCATTTTTGTCATAAAGTTATGCTTCATCCTCGTATCCCTCCGTTTCCTCATTCTCGGTGTTGCCCTCCGGCATCATACCTTCCGGCAGGGAGATCATACCGCTGGCATAGGCTTTCAGGAAGGCGGTCAGTTCCTTGTTGTCCATCTTCACGGCTTTCACCATGCGGACGATTTCCAGATTTTCTTCCTCCGCAAGCTGGGCCTCCAGCGCACGAAGGCGTTTCTGCTGCTCCGCGATCTTTTCTTTGGTTTTCGCAATGTCATTGCGGATCTTCTGTGTCGTTGCCATAAATCAAATTACCTCCATATCGTTTTTTAGTTGTAGGGCGGTCGCCCGAAAGCGTAAAAGTGGGATTGCCAGTAGCTTGTGTTGATATCTGCATACTGGATGGGGTCGCCGCAATGCAGCATTTTTCCGCCGCCCACATAGATACCTACATGGGAAACGCCCGGCGTATCGTAAGTGCCAACGAAAAAGATCAAGTCGCCGGGTCTTGCGTTGGCAGAGGATACCGGGGTGGAAATATTGTAGAGCCCCTGGGCTCCCAGCCTGCCCGTATTGCAGACGCCGCTTTGCGTCAGCGCCCAGGATACGAAGCCGGAGCAATCAAAAGAAGTGCTCGGATTGCTGCCGCCCCAGACATAAGGATATCCGATGTACTTCTCCGCCTCGGTAATGAGCGCCGCAAAGGTTTTATCTTCCAGTGCGGAAGGCGGGATATCATAGGTGGTGGGCGGTTTGGTGTACTTGTCTACATAGCCGGAGCCGGGGAACAAATCTTCCCGGTTTCCCAGCGTTGCCATATAGACCGCATACAGAGAAAGCGTTTCTTCATCCATGATGTAGACCGGCACATGGGAAAGGTCGAAGTTTTCCAGCTTCACCTTGCAGATATAGTAGTTGTACGGTACTTCCACGTCATAGTCATTTCCCTCGCTGTCTGTCCGTGTCTCCGTCCGATAGCGTACCTCCACCTCCACGGTCTGCGTCAGGATGTACTGCTTTTCAAAGAGCATTTGCAGCTCCGCCTGAACCGCGTCAATGGTGAACACCCCTTCATGGAACGCCGTGAGAATGGAGATCAGCACATAAGGGTCATGTTCGATCTCGTCCAGGTCAAAACGATATTCGTCATATCCGGGGTGCAGAGCCTCATAGTGGTCCAGCTCATATTGAAGCTCCTGCTCCAGTTCGCAGTAGGCCGCCTCCGCAGCCAGCATATCCGCATCCTCGGAGAGATAAGAGGAAGTAAATACACCGCCCACGCCGGAGCCTGCCATCATGGAACAGGAAGATACCCCGCCAAACAGCAGAGCAACACAGGCGCCAATGCCAATCACCAACAGCACCGCTCGGCTATGGTGCTTGATGTAGAGGAAAGTTTCCTTGAAGGTGTCCTTTGCTTTCTGCGCCGCACTTTTCGCCGTAGCCGCTGTGTTCTTTGCGGTTTTCTCTGCTTGTCGCAGTTCCTTTGCATAGTTCCGCTTGATCCGCTGTTTCTGCAGAAAGCGAGATACCGGGTTAGAAGCTGCCAATGCAGGATCATCATGCAGTGCCTTTTGGTAAAGGTACTCGGCGTTTGCCTTGACCGAAGCCTGCTCTGCCTTCGCCGCGTCACGCCAAGGCTTTGTGCGGTGATGGTGAACGGCGGCACGGACTTTGCCTTTTCCGTAGGCAAGCCCGCGTTCCGTCAGCACCTCGCCCTTGTGTCCGGCCTCAACACCCACATTTTCCTGTTCCACCTCATGCACCTTTGCATGGGTGGCGTGGACGATCTCATGGACCGGCCGGGAAAGCGGATTGTGCCGCAGGCGTCCGTTGGGGCGTTTCTCCATTTCTTCAAAGTGAAGCTGCGTTTTGCCTTTTCCGGCTGTCTCGTCAAAAATACGCTCGGTGCGAAGGACTTTCTTTGTGGGGATGGCTGCTTTTGCCGCATCCAATTTGTCCGCCGCACGGTCGGAACGGTCGATGTACTTTCCAAGTATGGGATCGGCACGTTCTTCCTCGGTAAATTGCAGGCGGGAGGACGGGCGCTGCCTTGCGGCAGAACCATCCCGCACTGCCTGGGTGTCAGCCTTTTCCGCCTTTCGTGCGGTTTTCTTCTCATGGTGCTCCGCCGCACGCAGGGCAAGGTCAGCAGCCGTGCCAGCAGATTCTTCCGAAGAAGCGGACAACTCCGTTTCCGGTTCCCGGCTGCTGATATGTTCCACCTCTCCCGTGGCAAGGTTTTCCGATACCGCACCGTCACGGGTCATTTTCTGCGTGATCTTATCGGTCGCTTTCAGTTCCCTCATAGGCAGTCACCTTCCTTTCCATAGGGGCAAAAGTCGCCGCAGGTGCCATTCTCAATCATGGCGATATAGCGGAAAATGGGATAGGCCTGGGGCGGGCAGACCGCATTGCCCAAAGTTTTCAGCCGCAGTGCACGGTCATCCATGCGCTCGGTCATGCGGGGGATTCCTTCCGGTTCGGCGGTCCAGAGGATACGTCCGTCCATCCTTTCGGGAAGCCCATGAGCCATTCCACCCAATCCGGGTTCAGCGCCGATGTTTCGGACACCGGCCGTTCCTGGGAGATGATCTGCGCTGAAAGGTTCCCGTCCTTCTTCGCCGGATCGAAGGCCGACGGCTTCAAGGTCGAGCGGAAACCGTCCGACGCCACCGGGGTCAGATAGAATACCGCCGCCGACAGGCTGAGGCTCCAGATCGCCCCGTTTCGGTTCCTCTTGCGGAATATCCCATTGTCCGCCAGGAACACATCCAGGCTTGCCGCGTCCCTGGCGGTGTTGTTGTCGGAGGCAAGGGGTGTGGGAAACATCAGCCGCGACGATAAAAGTTCGCTGGCGCTCATGCCATGCGCCGACGCCGCAAGCCGGAAATACGAATGGGAGAACAGCGTATCCCGCTTTTGCCAGGTCAAAGATCGTTTTGTCGAGCCCCATATTGATGAAGCCAGCAACATTTTCCCCAAGCACCCAACGGGGCCGCAGCTCGGTAATAATGCGGCACATTTCCGGCCACAGGTAGCGTTCATCCGCAAAGCCCTTCCGTTTTCCGGCGGTGGAGAAGGGCTGACAGGGAAAGCCGCCTGAGATGACGGTAACTGTTTCAAGTCCTGTTTTTTCAAAAAACGCCTCCTTCGTGAAAGTAGTGATATCCCGGAACCTGGGAACATCCGGCCATCGTGCGGAGAGGACGGAGTGCGGAAAATCCGCCCACTCACACTGGCAGACGGTTTCAAACCCAGCAGCCTCCGCCGCCAGGTCCAGACCGCCAATGCCGGAAAACAGGCTCACATGGGTCAGTTTATTCATGACCCTTCGGTGCACGGAACGGTTCGATCTCACTTTCCAGCTCCGTAAGAACCGCCTCCATATCCGCCGTGACCGTCTTGCTTCTGGCAATCAGCCGGTTCATCACATCAAAGAAGGTTTCGCCCTCCTGTTTTTCTTCCGTATGCAAATAGCGGGGATCACTCATGTTCGTTTTCTCCTTTCCCGGTTTCACCAAGTTTTGTTGTCATAATGCTGTAAAGTTCATTGTCCTTCGGGAAGTCATCCACAAAAGGCAGGATCACATTGCCGAAGAAGATCAGCCCCTCGCCGGGGCCTGCGTTGCTGATATGTGCCGCCTGCTGGTTGGAGATATTCAGGCGCTCGCAAAGGATTTTCCTGTCTCCGCTGGCCTGGTTCAGAAGGTACACAAAATCGCTGTTTTCAAAGATGTTCTCGATCTCTGGGGAGGAAAGCAGGTCCTTGATGTTCTGCGTAATTCCCGTGGGGATACCGCCCCATTTGCGAAAGCGTTTCCAAATCTCCACGCTCCAGGAACCAACCTCGCCCCGCAGCAGAAGGTGGAACTCGTCCACGAAGTACCAGGTGGATTTACCCTGATCCCGGTTTTGGGAAACACGGTTCCATACCTGGTCCTGGATCACCAGCATACCCAGGCTTTTGAGCTGCTTTCCCAGCTCCTTGATATCGAAGCAGACAATGCGGTTGTTGATATCCACGTTGGTACGGTGGTTAAAAACATTCAGGCTGCCATGCACATACAGTTCCAGTGCCGCCGCGATCCGCTGTGCCTCCGGCTCCGGCTGCCGCTTGATCTCGTCATACAAATCTTCCAACAGCGGCATATTCTCCGGGCGGGGGTCTGCGATATAGGGGCGATATACGATCCGCACGGCACGGTCAATGACCGTCTTTTCCACCGGGTCCAGACCGTTCCGGCCACCTGCCGCCAGTTCGCAGAACGACAAGATAAAGTCAGATTTCAGCGCCAGCGGGTTATCATCCTCGCTGTAATTGAGGTTGATATCCATAGGGTTCACATACTGCGTGCTGGTAGGTGAGATTTTGATGACCTGTCCTTCCAGACGGTTCACCAGCGGAAAATATTCCGCCTCCGGGTCGCAGATCAGGATATCGTCCTTTGTGTTCAGGAACACACCCACGATGGAACGCTTTGCGGAAAAGCTCTTACCGCTGCCGGGTGTGCCTAAGATCATGCCGTTGGGTGTTTTCAGCTTTTTGCGGTCAGCAAGGATCATGTTGCCGGAAGTGGCATTGAGCCCGTAGTAGAGAGCTTCGCCGCCGTGGAAAATCTCCTGTGTGGTGAAGGGAACGAACACCGCCACCGCCGAAGTGGTAAGCCCACGCTGTATCTTAATGCGGTTGACACCCAGGGGCAGAGCCGACACGAAGCCGTCCTCCTGCTGAAAGTCCAGCCGTACCAGGGAACAGTTATATTTCTGCGCCACGCTTGCCGCACGGAGAAGATCATTCTCCAGCTTTTGCTTGCTGTCTGCAAAATTTACCACCAGGAAGGTCATCAGGAACATTCGCTCATTTCTGCTTTGCAGGTCACGGAGGATATTCTTTGCCTCGCCTGCGTAGGTGGCAAGGTCAGTGGGGATGATATCCATATCGAAACCTTCCCGCACCGCCTTTTTCTGTGCGTCGATCTTCATACTGTCAATGTCGGTGATCTTCCGCTTGACCGTTTTGATCGCCTCGTTCTGATCCATGCTGCGGATATGGAGGCTGACAAGCAGCCCGCTGTCCGTATCCAGCAGTTCAGTGAGCATACGGTCATCCATTTCCGGTGCGTTGATCTGCAGAAAGGACACAGCACAGAATTTATCCGCCATCGTGAACTTCCTTGCTTCACCGAAGCGGAAAGAAGAAGGTGCGATAAAATCCTGGACCGACAGGCCGGAAGGGGCAAGCCAGCTCCATTCAAAGGCAAACCGTTCCCCGTCCGGGTGCAGGATGCCGTGGAGCATTTCCAGCCACTCCTTGCCGCCAAGCTCTTTTGCCAGAGCGCCCATGACCTTGAAATGGTTGAGGGCGTCCATGACGATCCGGGAAAATCGTGCCCGTGCGGTTTTGCTGTCCCGTGCCTCGATGGTGAGGGTCAGATACTTTGTTTTGATAAGACCGTTGTTGCCCCGTTCAAGCTGCTTGCGGAGCATTTGTGTGTAAAGCTCACGGATATGGTCGAAGTGATCTCCCTGCGCCGCGATCTCGATACGCTTCACAAAATCCTCCCGGTTCATGCGGCGGCTCACAAGGGAGAGCTGCATCCCGATAGAAGCGTCATGGGCGTTATACATATCGCAGAGGGCTTCAAAGATCGCCGTCTGGTCGTCAGGCTTTGCAAGCTGATAATTCACATCCTCGAACTCGATACACTTCGACCAGGTGTGATCGTCCAGCTTGCACAGACCGTCCGGGTACATCTGGCGGAACGGTAAGGTGTCCTGTGCGGAATGTACCTTGCCGTCGCCTCTGGCGGTTTCCAGGATACGGCTGATCTCACGCTTTTCTGCGGCGGTCAGCTTTACCGCTGGTTTTGCCGTCTGCCGTGCCTGCGGCTCTGGCTTTCGCTTTCTGAACAATGGCTTTCACCTCCTTTTCCGCCTGGGCCTGCCGCTCCAGGGCTGCGTAGAAATTGTTTGTCTGGTAAGGTCGTTCTTTCGTCCGCAGGAACATACAGCGGATGACCTGTCCGGCTACTACCTCCAGGGGTTGGCCGTGCCGCTCATACATGGCGAGTAGAAAGAACGGGAGCATGACGATAATCATGCAGAACGCGGCGGCGCTGTTGCTGGCCGTGCGTCTGAGCAAAAAGAAAAGCGGTACTCCGATGAGTGCCGCCGCTCCGAAACATATAAGCTGCCGTTTGGTAAGCCCAAACAGCACTTTGGATTTTACTTTCGTCAAATCCTTTGGAATGGTTACATACGCCAATTTATCAAGCCTCCTTAATGCGCTCCGAACAGGCTCTTAGAGAGGCTGCCGGTCTTGAACAGGGCGAAGCACAGCAGGACCGTGTAGCCCATGCAGGCCCATATCGCGCCTGAGATATTTCCGTCCGTGGCGATACTCTGTACCAAAACAGAGTATCGCCACGCACACCATGATTAGAAATGCCTGGAACGCCAATGCAAACAGGGATTTCAAGTAGTTCTGGCCGACGCCGCGCCACTCCGCATTGCCCAGCGTGGCAAGGGGGATCGGCCCCAGCGCGGTCACGGCATAAATTTCAATCATTCTTCCGTATGTCACAAGGAAAATACAGATGGAAAGAATGTTCATCGTCAGCCCCACAACAAGGGTCTGGAACCACAGGCCGAGCAGCGGCCCGATGTCCATAGCTTCCAGTTGTGCTTCAAGGTCGGGAATGAGGGTGTCAAAGTCAATGCTGGTTTCCCCGATAATCACCCCGGCGCTCTGGTTGACGACGGCTTGGGTGGCGTCGAAAACGCCCATGACGATATTCCATGTGTTCGTCACAATGAGAATGGCAAAAGCACTTTTGAAAATCCAACGGAAGAACATGGACGTGTCAAAGTCGTGCATATTGTTCTTTTCCACGATCATGTCTATCAGCTCATAGCACATGATAACGGCAAGGATCGCCGCTGCAATGGGGACGATCACCGTGTCCGACAGGGATTGCAGCATATTGAATATGCCGCTGTTCCACGCTTGCGGCGTCGTCCCCACATCCGAGGCGATTTCCCCGACTTTCGTATTGACCGTGCTGAACAGCCCGGACAGGTTGCCCATGATGCCGTCGATTAAAATGCCTTTGATCCAATCCCCTATGAGTTCGCCTATCATGTGGGTTCACCTCCTTTGCAGCGCTCTCCCGCATGGAACCGGGAGAGCGCTGCGGGGTTTCAGGATTTAACAGTTATGGTTGGGCTGGTTGGCGGACAGCCGGGAAGATCAGCCCAGCAGACCAGACAGCAGGGGAACCAGAGTGACGCCGATCAGGGCAACACCACCGCCCGCGACGAGCTGCTTAACACCCTGCGACTTGGAAGCAGGGTTGTCCTGGCCGTAACCTTCCAGAAGGTTGATAACGCCCCAGATACCAAGACCTGCGCCCAGGGCCACTACGAGAGTCTGCAAAACACCAACTGCGCTGTTGAAAAATTCCATAAAATAATCCTCCTAAAAAATGTTTTTGATTTTGGGTTAAGTTGTTGCGTCAATCTCGTACACATCGAAGGTGTCCGTGGGTTTTACCACGGCACGCTGCTTCTTCATGTACCGTTCCATGTCAAAGACATTTTTAGGGTCGGCGTCGGCCGTGTATCTGTAATTCGGGTGTCGGGTGAGGTCGTACTTGTCCGAAAGGAACGGGCGCACGCCCCGCAGCATGAAAATACACTTGCCGCCGTCCATTACTGCCAATTCGTCCTGGGTCATCAACTCCTTTCCTAATTTCTGATAACTGAGGCCATGGGAAACCTGACTGCCCCGGTTTTCGGACTGGTTATAGAGATCAATGGTCTCTTTCCCCAGCAGCTCCGAAATTTCCTTGAGCGTGGATTTCTCCTTGCCTCCCAAAAACAAAGTGCTGTCACAGTTACCGACAATGGTATCTGCCGCATCCTTGTAGATGGTCTTTAACTGGCTCTGCGACTGCAAAATAATAGAAGCCGATATCTCACGGCTTCGGATGGTGGCAATCAGCTTATCGAAGTTCGGTATCTGGCCGATGTTGGCAAACTCGTCCAGGATCAAACGGACATGGACAGGCAGCCGCCCGCCGTAGAAGTCATCCGCCTTGTCGCAGAGCAGATTGAAAAGCTGACTATACATGAGGGCAGCCACGAAATTGAAAGTGCTGTCCGTATCCGAAAGGATCACAAACAGCGCCGTCTTTTGGTCGCCCAGGGTATCCAGTTCCAGTTCGTCATATTCCATCAGGTTCCGCAGCTCCTTGATATCAAAGGGAGCCAGTCGCGCACCGCAGGAAATCAAAATGCTTTTTGCCGTCTTGCCAGAGACGAAAAGTCAAGGACTTTTTCATCAAATTCAAAAAGAAGTCA
>OIYE01001505.1_pt1 | contig 11271 bp, 12 predicted proteins | sample 1588091 | NCBI WGS metagenome assembly OIYE01 (sample SAMN03283265) | human gut metagenome | biome: human-associated habitat; material: feces | host: Homo sapiens | place: USA | collected 2013 | reverse complement strand
TTAATTCCGCATCACCAAGCATCATAAACTGCTCATAGGTAAGAGAATCTATATACACATTCTCGCCCTTATCCTTCAGTTTTTCATAATACTTTTACAAACTCCACTGCGTTTTTTATATCTTCTTCATCTGGATGCCCTTTGGCAATACCACCCACCAGTTTAAATGGACCAAATGTGTCATAGCCCTTGCATCCGAATTTTCCTATCACTTTAGAACGCTTCTTGTCCAAAATCTGTTCTATGGATTTGTAATTCGCACTTCCACCATAAGTACAGATCAGAAATACCTTTTTATCGTCCGGTAGATTCTTCTCTGCAAATTCCAATATCGACTGATGAAATTTTGAAAAATAGATTCCTGATGCAAACCCAATTATATCATAACTACTCAGATCTGCATCTGGCTGTTTTACAGCATCAATCAAATCAACTTGGCACTCTTCTGCTATGTTTTTTACTAATTTTTCTGTATTTCCATGATGTACAGATGCATATACGATTGCTTTTCTCATTTATTTTCCTTTCTGCCTACTCCATCACCACAAATCGTATTGTTTCATAGTCTCTGCATTTCGATATTCATGTTTCTCATAATATCCTATCAACTTTCCCTCATCTCTGAGTGCCACCATATAAACATCCTTATTCTGTTTCTCATTGTGAAAAGTATAAACGATATTATGGCTTTCATCTACTGCAAACCAGTCCACTACCTGCTGTATTCTATCCCTTGATTCCGGATTATGACAATCTAACAGACTTCTTCCAATAAGTTTATCGCCGCCTCGCTTCGCATAGCTGATAACAGCTGCCGGATTCATGTAAATAATCTCATGTTTAAGATTGCATATAACAATGGACGCCCTGTCCTGATCAACAATACTTTTATAAAATTTGACCACATCTATCTTTTTATATATTTTTTTCTTCTTACTTTTCTCCATTTTATGTTGTCCTTAAAATCTATTAATAATAGAATTATACCACTATTTCTCTCTTCCAGTATGTTGTCGGTTTCAATAAAATAATCAAACGATACTTTTTATCAAATATCAAATTGTATATCTCATGCCATGCTGTAAACATTTCGATTAACGCAAAACTGCAGTCTAGCAGACCATACGCAACTTTAATAATAAATTGCACATGAATCGATCACATCAAGGAGTAAATTATACTGCTTCTTTGCTGTACCGTTCATTTCATGAATCATTGGTACGTTCTGTGAATAAACTGTTGCTGTCAAAAGCTTTGAGGCAGTTGAATGATACAACATTAAATCTTCTACTGTCATATTGAGCAATTTTAATATTTTCTGCAGATGACGATCAAAGGAACTCTTACTGTCTATATATACTACCATTCAGTAGCTTATCAAGAGATGGTCGTGAAATATCAGCTTTTTCTGCGAAGGACACTTTTGTATACCCCATATCTCTAATACAATCTTTTAACTTTGAAGCCACCAGACTTCTATGTTCAAATAATTCATCAAACTTCATTATGATGACCGACTTTTCTCTTTACCTCTCCATATAATCAAGTGTTTTTTTTAATAAATTCAATACTTTTTGATACCTATCATTGAATAGAACTAAGGTTATGGAGTGATCTTTACCTCATACAGGGCAGATATATAGTAATAACGGGTGTACCAACTAAAACGTCATCACTATTCGTTCTAAATGGCCTCGATGTGTACCCATCCCTATATGGCAGCTCACCTCTCATGTCCAACAGGATCATCCGCCTTACGGTGGGTCCTCACTTCCTTCGTTCTGCCTGTCCATAACCAGGGTGCCAGCTTAGCTACTTATCAGGGTCATGCTCTCTGGTAAAAATCCCTACCGGCTACCAGCTCATTCTTTGTACTTTCATTACTGATCCAAACACTTCGATTACAGCACCTTTCGGTGGACGCTTCCTGTAATCATTATGGTTGTTCTTTATTACTCTGTTACGCTGCCTTTAACTGATCTCCAGGATGCTGGATATCTTTCAACATCTTTGATGAATCATAGCTGATTCCCTTGACAAGAATCACATAGAATACTCTTATCAGTTTACATGCTATTGCTATCAGCGACTGCATCTTTTTTAATGGATTCTTTTCCCTGGTGGTATAATACCTGTGGATTTCTTTGAATTCTTTATTCTTTCCCACCACCGATATCGCAGCCTCAAAAAGAAGATATCTGAGACGCTTGCGCCCTCTTTTGCTTATCTTTGTCTTTCCGTTGTGCTTACCCGGAGCTATCTGCCACCAGTTCCAATCCTACAAGTTTCTGAAGTTCTTTCGTGCTATCGAAACGCGTGATATCACCGACTTCTGCTATGAAACCAGCTACTGTTGTTATTCCTATACCTTTTATTTCAAGCAGCTTATCCGCATACCTGATCTGCTGGCACAGTTCTTTGATCAGATCATTGACCCATTCAAAGCGTTTTGTCTGGAGTTCATAATCCTCTATCAGATCCTGTATCTCCATCCATGCTTCTGTAAGGCCTGCTTTTAATCCTATGCTTCTCATTGCCGCATTCAGGATATTCATTGCCTTTTTTATGCCCGTTTCCCCGAAGTTTGGCATCTTTCCATATCTTTATGATGTCTTTCTCTCCAAGCTTTACTATTTCCTCAGGAGTTGGTGCTTCTTTTAATACCAGCAGTCCTCCTTTGGCATCTATGTGTGTATAAACTCCCTTATATTCTTGGAAATACACTGCAATCCATTTCTGCAGACGGTTCTTACCCTTGTCTGTTCTTCTACAAGCACAAACCGGCGGTTTGACGCATTCCGCAGTTCTGCATATACACCTGTCGGCATATATGAATAAAAATACCGTCCATCCCTTACAAGTCCTGCAATAACGCGGGGATCTTTTCTGTCATTTTTAGATGGACTGTTGTCATCTAACTCTTTGGTCTTATGCACATGGTGCGGATTTACCATCACAAACTTTATGTTCTTTTCACCCATGAACTGCCCAAGATCAAACCAGTAATGACCGGTTGGCTCTATTCCTACCAGTACCTCTTCAAGTCCACTTTTCTGCATCAGTTCCACAATCGTATTGTAAAAGCTGTTGAATCCCTCCATAGAGTTTGAAAACGCTACAGGCTTTCTGGTAAGTTCGATGCCTCTCCAGTTAAAAGCTCTGAAATAATGCTTTTCACAGCCAACATCAATGCCAACAATCATTGTTGTTTCTTTTACTTGCTCAATCTTCTTATTTTGTGTAGAATTCATTTGTAGATACCTTCCCTTATTCTGTCATTTGCTAACTAGCCGGTCAGCAATGACAGTTTAACTTAGGTATCTATTTTTATAAAATCATTTACTCTCTACACTTTAAATTATACAGGAAGCTACATAGATTCCTTTTTGAAGGTTCTTCACAATTTCATATACTTGTCCAGAAGAATTATCACAGCATTTTCCATTCAGTTTACTATACAGATATGTGTAAGTATCTTCTCTGTTTGTAATAAGTCCACTTAGCGGAATTCCTGCTGCATACAGCCTTTCTCCATTTTCTTTCCAAACGCCTGTCTCATGTAAACACCCTTCTTTTGCAAGCACCTATATGACGGGTGCCTCTCCTATTTTATCTAGCCACATTTTTCTGTATATCTATTTTTATCTTCCAACAACAAACTAATCTCTCTAAACAGGAATAAGTTTGGTATACTACTATTTATATATCCGTTTTGATGTAATGCATCTAAATATGTTGCAATTTGAAATATTAAACGTGAATGTTCCTTCGGTTCATCATTAGTAAATTTAATATAGTCATTAACCAAAGGTTTTAAATCTTCAAGAACTTGTCTTGCATAGACTACATCATAGCCAACCGAACTATTCAAATTATCTATATACTTAAAAGCCCCCCTATCATTAGAAAATCTGCTATTTCCCTCTATAGGCATATATAATTCATAGAATAGTGTCGTATAATCATTTTCAGCTAAATCCTTTATTCCAGTATACTTTCGTTCTTCCATTTCCTGCAATTGTCTATGTAAATGCCAGAACATATACTTCACTGCATGTTGATAATACTTTTTCTTTTTTTCTATTTCTTCATCATCAAATACCACTTCAAACGCAAGCCTATAATAATCAAAATACTCTATGTGAGATGTTCCGATTCGTCTTTGATACTCTTTTTTCAAGTTATCTATATAATCCACATAACTATCAAATTGATCCGATCTTTGAATAATTTCTTTTCTAAACCTTATTTTTTCCTTATCAGCAAAAGAATCTACAGCAACTTTTATAGGATCAAACAATGCTAACCATTTATAAAGATATTTTATAAATGGTTCAACTCTTATTCCTACATAAACTGGATCGCCAATACTCTCAGAAGTATATACCACCGCTGTCAAATCTCGTTCATCAACTATGCTCTTGTCCCATACAATTCTTGAACAGCAATCAAACTGTTCCCATTTATGTACTGTTGGATGACGACTTGTTTCCGCAGGATGCACCGCACATAATGATCTGATATATTCAAATACTTCTTTATCGCATCCTTCTCCGTAATCAAATTGTGAAAAGCAGTCGTATGCGGAAGTAATCTCCCCTGTTTTAACTTGAAAAATCTTTGCCAGTTCATCGATACAATGAATAATAGTATATATACAATTTAAAAACTCTATAAAATTAAAAGCATTATTATATGTAAAATCCTGCTTTAATTCATAAGAATTCAAGTAATTCAAACCATCTTCAACACGTTCAAGTATACATACTATCTTATTTCCAGAGGGAAAATCTCTTGAAATTGGCTTGCGCTTACCATTTGCTTTCATTACGTTCACCGATATCTCTTTGTTTTCATTTAAGGCAATATTGTCTGCAAAAGAAATCCATATATCTGTAACTTTATCTATATCAAACAAATATTCTATACCATTATATTTCATCAAATAATACCTCTTCATATCTACAACCGAATTTATAGATCAAGGTTATCATTAAAATCAATTTCTTCATCTCTTTCCAATTTGATTTCAAAAATAGTTTCTTCAATTACATTGACACATTTATCTACATTTTTTCTTATATCTTTTCCCCAAAAACGTATAACAGTCCATCCCATAAACACCAGTTTCTTATTAACTTCTTCATCCCGTTCTCGATTTCTCGCTATTTTACTAATCCAAAACTTACTGTTATTGCTTTTCTCTAATCGCGGTTTCAACACTTCCCAATCTTTCCCATGGAAAAACTCACCATCACAGAAAATTGCAATCTTATACTTAGTTAAAACAATATCTGGTTTACCTGGCAAAGCTTTATAGTTTTTTCTATATCGATATCCTTTTTTCCATAAAGCTTTTCGGAGCAACACCTCAATTTTTGTATCATTTGATTTGATATGTTGCATATTTTTCCGACGCTGTTCAGGGGTTAAAACATCCGTCATGTCTAATCCTTCTTCTCAAAAGTATTGTCTTTAATATAATTAGCTATAGTGGGATTATCTTTCATCATCCCTAAAAGCATCTGATGATATTTAACAGTTCTATTTTCCATTGAATTAATTCTTCTTGCGTCAAAGATTTCCATTTCAGCCTGTGCTGGCAGAATTATTCCAACATTATTTGCATTCATCATCATACTGTACGCTAGTAACTGCAACCGGTCATTTCTTGAATCACCATTCGTATAGTCCTTATACTTAACATCAAAGACAACTGTCTCTCCGCTCTCTCGATCAGTAAGAATCAAGTCTGGCTTGATGGATCCGGATATGTATTTTCCAGGATTAGAAAGACCTTCCTCTTCCATAAACACATCCGTCTTATTATCATATTTTTCCAACCTTATGCCCTTATCACTCTTGCTTCTATATGACTCAATTCCATTCTTTTTAAGATAAGCACGAACATATACCTCAAATAGTTTCTCCATTGATATGGCATATGGAACAATATATCCAGTTGTGCTAATCTCACCGTTTGATTCAACTGAAATATCATCCAAAACCATTCGGGCCATTGCCATAACTGGCTTATAATATGTGTAACATCCAGAAAACTTCAAACCATTGCAAGCCGTACCGCTACACTGTATATCTGAGATATGTCTAAGTGCATTGGAACAATAAGATATCATGCTCGCATAATTGTTATTATCCTTGCTGTAATCTCCAAAATAATCAACAATAAATCTTTTAGCCTTTCTCAATGCAGCTTTTAATATTTGGTTCTCTATAATATCATCTGAAAAACGTAAGTACTGACAATAAAACCTGTCATTTCTACCATGCATGGTATTTGACCGGATGTTTTTCTCAATAACAATTTTTCCTTTAACTTTTCCTGTAAGATTTTCCTCTTCTTTCAGCATTCTGCCCATTAGAGGTCTTCTACATAGCAATCTAAGCAAAGTAAGAAACACTGTCACTGTAATGATACTGTTCTCCGAAGAAATACCGTCATCGACTTTTAATGGTTTCTCATTCTCGAAAAAATAGAAAATCTCATTTCTGTCAATTGCCTCAATATCCTTTTCTTTATGCCTGTTACTAATTGTCTGCGGAGCCATGTACCGGTCAAACTCATCGTCATCCCTTATATAATTTAGCAGTTCCACAACAGTAACATTAAACCTTGGAACAACCTTTATCAGAAGCTCGTTTCCCTCAGCATCATACAATGTCTCATCATCAACAGATTTTATTCTACATATTCCAACCAGATTCGACGAATAAAGACTATTTCGATAATAGTGAATTCCCAGATTCACTCTCGATTCGCTGTATGTAACATATAAATGCTCAATATCCTCTGGTTTGATATAATCGGTAAATCCGTCCATTTTGGTGTTGTCAGTTATAAGATATATACGCTTTCCGTCATTTGGCTCTTGCCATCCATTCATATAACCACTCCCACCTATGCAATAAGATCATTAAATATCTTTTCTATAACCTCTCTCTGTGATGTCATATTTATCTTTCCAGCAATACAATTCAAGAAACCATTGAATCCATCTGTAGCATCGCTGACATCAAAGCTGATAATGCCGTCTTTATAATACTCTTTGAGAATAGGTATAATCTGATACTCAAATCGTTTCATCAGCTTATCCTTACTATCCACAAGAAAATATGTGTGTCCGATCTGTACGTCCTCTTTTCTATATTCCGGACTAAGATAATCTTCTTCAAATACCTTTTCTACATATTCAAAGAGCTTACTTGCCTGCTCATTGAGTTCCTCTTGTGTAGTTCCTTTTTCAGACTTGTATGTTTTAATAACCTTCACATCCGGTAACTGTTCAAAGAAAAGGAATCTACGTCTGATAGCATAATCTATTCCTCCAATAGACTTATCAGCAGTGTTCATGGTTCCGATTATATAAAGATTATCTGGCATGCTAATCCTGTTATTATTATTTACAGAGTATGGTGTCGCAACTGGTTCAGTTCTATATTCCAGTCCATATATCAGCTCACCAAATACTGTTGCAAGATTTGCACGGTTAATTTCATCAATAATCAAGAAAAATTTAGTCTTCTTGTGTTTTTTTGCAAGTTCAGCTATATTACCCAAAACCTTGTTGACTGTCTCGTAAAGTATTGTATCTGATCCAGGCTTTGTAGATACTTTAATTCCTCTGATAAAATCCTCATATCCATAAGATGGATGGAACTGAACTATATCCCACGCAACATCAGGCTCTCCTTTACCCTTAAATAGCTTTGCACAGTATTTATCCTCATTAAAATAATCAGCAATCTGAATGTCGGCTAACTCCTCATCAGAACAATTATGCGCCATATATTTCAAAAATGCTTTTGCAGAATATGTTTTAGAAGTTCCCGGAGGACCTTGAAGAATCATCTGTTTAATTCCAAGCGTCTCCATCGCTTCCTGATATTCCTTATAGATTGAATCACTCATCTCGTTATCTACTCCTTCCAGTATTATTTTAGAACCATCTTCTACGGTTATTACGTCCCCTGGATTACTCCAAAGTACACTCAGCTTTGCTATGCGTTTTCGGACTTTCTCATTTGCTTCTTGATTGTATCCAGCTTCTTCCTGTTTCCAATCACTATCAGTTCTTCCAGTTTTATTAACGCTCTTTGGCTCAATTTTCTTAAAATCGCTTAGGAATGACTCCCACTCATTTTTTATATATTCAAGCAATTTTTTCTTATCTTCATCTGAACTGGTATTCTTTAAATACTGTGAATATGCGTTTATTAAAGCCTGATAGTATTGCCATACAATTCTAAACAAAACAAGGTTTCCACCAAACGACTCTCCTAGCTTATAGCTCTCCGTATTTTCCCAGCACGCTGCTTTCACATAATCTTTCGGATGAAATCCACCTGTAAAATAATGTTCCGAATCATCCACCAAAATTGTTCCACCATTATAAAGGCATCTTCCATCTGACTTACCACTTCTACGGATCTTATTGTGTTGGATATTGTTTGCTATGAGCGTTGCCAGGTACGTAACACCACCTACCTCAACCTCACGGTAACAAACCTTCTTGTTAAATAAGATTGCATTTTTGATCTGGTCATCAGAGAGTAATTTTTGATCTATGATTCTGCCAACTAAATTTTCTATTGGAACGGAACTACATTTTCTTGTCGAATCCTCAGCTATGAACCTTGTAGCTGTAACTCCATTCTTATATTCACTGAAACTGCTTTTCTTTGAAATCTTTGGAGTTGCTGTCTTCGTTTTAATACATGCTGCTTCCAGAAGCCGAACAGATTCACTGGCAGCTCTATCAAGGATTCCCTCTGAAATATATTGTTTTAAAATCGGAATCAACTGATATCTAATTTTTAACGCAACATTATCTCCGCTGAAATAGCCATGTCCAAGAAAGTATCTGTTCTGATCGTATGTGCTAATCCTATACTGCATATCCAGATAGTTAAATACCAGACTTCGCACCTTGTCATAGTAAACAGCATTTTCTGCTTCTGAATCTTCTGTAATATATTCAATATCAGAAAGAATCTCCCTGACATAAAATTTTCTCATCAAATCACTCGAAAGAGCTATTGCTCCTACTTCAGTAGAATTATAAGTTCCAATCACATAAAAATTAGGCGGAACCATAATTACGGATCCTGAATTCAGATAAAGCTTAGTTTCCTTCCCTTCAGATCCAATTGCATTTATCGCATCCCCTACAAGGGTCGAAACGTCATTTCTTTGCAGATCATCCATAATCAGGACATACTTGGATCCTTTGCCTTTTTTGTAATCCTCAGCAGCTTTAATGACTGTTTCAAGAAGAATTTTGTCTTTATATTCAAAAGTCATTTTCCCTGATTCAGTATCAGCAGATATTCCTCCAACTACATCCTCATATGTAACGCTATTGTGACAAGAAATAATTTCAACATTTACGCGTTGATCTTCACTCGATGGAAAGCAACTGTATTCACTTTTAGATAACTGTTCTGAAATTCTTTTGGCAAGGTAGGTTTTTCCCACTCCTGTACTTCCGGTGAGTAAAACCGCCTTTTTCTGATAAAGTGCCTCCGTAATTTCAGACAGTAAGTCTTCAGTTTTTACTGTCATAAATCATCACCTTATTCTATTTCATCTAACATTTTACTCAGTGCAAGTGCTACTCTCTTTGCTAACTGAGGAGGAACCGCATTACCAATCATTTGATATGCATTTCCTTGTGAACCAACAAAATCAAAATCATCATCGAACGACTGCAACCTTGCTGCTTCTCTTACAGTAATAGATCTGCTCTGGCTTGAATCATAATGAATAAACCTATTACCATCTTTATAAAGATGAGCAATTATTGTTGTGCTCGGCAAATCAGGTTCAAGAACATGATATCTATGAATCGGAGATTTCGAACCAACCTTTTTTTCATATAATTCACTTATCTTCTTACTATCATATTCACGGCGACCAGTTTCAATATCCAATGCAAGTATTTTAAAAGTATCCATATCTCTCAAATTATGATATCTGGGTTTATGCCATGTAATGTTTGTTTCCGGAATATCATGAGATTTACGCTTTTTATGATGTTCCTCATCATAAAACGGTCTACAAGCAGGCAGATCACCTATTGCTTCACGAACAGTTATTTTTCTACTTACTTTATACTCTGGCAATATTTCACCATAGAATCTACTCAGTATTTGCTGTGTATTATCATATCGCTCTGCATCTACACCAACAATTATCATTCTCTCTCTATTTTGTGGTACACCATAATCACTGGCGTTTACTTTTGCTACTCTAAGATCATCAATAATATCATATCCTATATCTCTGAATCCTTTTCTTATTAAATCTGTAATTGGTTTTCCATTCGGAGCTGCGCTTAAAATCCCTGGAACATTTTCAAAAACAAATGCTTTCGGTCTGTATCTATTCACAACATTCAGATAGTGTTCAAACAAATAATTTCTATAATCGTCACGCATACCATTTTCATCACGCACTCGCCCAGCCACCGAATATGCCTGACAAGGTGGTCCGCCAATAATCACATCGATTCCATCAGCCTCATTTATAAAATAATCAAGACCTTTTCCTCTTCCAAATTCCTCATCTTTCCAACCTTTAAAGAGTTCTTCTTCCCTCTGTATATCGAAATGCATTACTCGATCCGAGGCATCTGCTATTTGCCATTTTGTTTTAAGACGTTGAATCAACGTATTCACCTGAGGTTTTAACCATTCGACTGCTGCAACATCTATATACATTCCAGACTGGAGAAAACCATCTTCAAGTCCGCCACATCCAGCAAACAAATCTATAAATTTATATTTAATCATATTATTCTCCATCCTTCAAATAAGGCAACAATGCATCAGCTACTACCTGTCCAAGTATCGGCGGTACTGCATTTCCAACCTGTCTATATTGCTCTGACTTATTCCCATAAAATATAAAATCATCTGGAAAGCTCTGAAGTCGTGCACTTTCTCTTACTGTTGGTATTCTATTCCATTTATAATGAAAATGTGAACGATGTCCAGTATTTATCGTATTTGAAGGCTTCTTGCTATGATATCTTGTAAGAGCTTCATGATATTTATATATTCCCTGATATTCTTCTGGCAGTGCCTTGTAATTTTTCCCTTCTGGAACTAAAGAAATCATAAATTTAGTTTTTTCAATTGGAATACTACCAATATGATTTCGTACCTTTTCAGAATTCGCTCTCATTCTTTTTTGATAATCATTCTGAATTGGATACAAATAATCTTGGATTTCTTCTCCGTATATTATGT
>OIYE01001495.1_pt1 | contig 11423 bp, 10 predicted proteins | sample 1588091 | NCBI WGS metagenome assembly OIYE01 (sample SAMN03283265) | human gut metagenome | biome: human-associated habitat; material: feces | host: Homo sapiens | place: USA | collected 2013 | reverse complement strand
TATGCGATGTGGAAGGATTTGCAGCAGGTAAGACAATCGCTTTGTTTGGCTCTTATGGATGGGGCGATGGTGAGTGGATGCGCACCTGGGAGAGTGACTGCGACAGCGCAGGGGTGAACCTCGTTTGCGAGAGTGTGATCTGCACGGAGGCGCCCGACGACGCGGCACTTGAAGCCTGCCGCGCCTTGGGCAAGGCGTTGGTGGAGTGAGAAATGATGCCCGCCGCTGACGGGAACTTTAGCGGCAGCTTGCGGGGTTTGCATTTGCCAAACAGCCTATCCGAAAAGGCAGGGACACCTCTTGCGGTGTTCCTGCCTTGCGCTGTATGGCGATGCTTGGAGTATTGAAAAGAATATGCGCAAGCATCCAAGACAGGCGAACAGAGAGTCTCTGCATTGAACTGGGCAAACAGAAAAATCACAAACCTCATTGACAAACTCAATCTGCCCGGTTATAATATACCAGCGGTATATACTACCAGTATATCGGGAGGCATCAATGGAACGTACAGAGACTCAAATGAAGATCCTCGAAGTTGGGAAAAAAGAATTTCTGGAAAAAGGCTTCAAGGATGCATCTTTGAATAAAATCGTCGCAGAGGCGGGCTTCACGAAGGGCGCCTTCTACGGCTATTACCCGGATAAGGCCGCGCTTTTTGAAGATCTTGTGGGCGAGGCAGCAAAGGGACTGCTGGAGCAGTTCAAAGCCGCACAGGCCGCCCATTTCGATCTTGTCTCCGAGGAAAAGACGAAGGACAGCCTGAAGCTGTCCACTGAGTATTTGCGCGTCTTTGTGGAATATATGTACGCCCATTTTGATGCCTTCAAGCTGATCCTCTGCCGGGCGGAAGGTACGCGCTATGCAAACTTTTTGGAGGAGCTTGTGGAACTGGAGGTAGAGTGCTCAGAGGAATACTACGCACTTCTCCGCAAAAGAGGAAAGCTCTCCGGGAAAATGACAAAGCAGCTTCACCACATGATTACCAGCGCCTATTTTACGGCGGTATGTGAGACGATTGTCCATGATATGCCCAAAGAAGAAGCTATGCGGTATATTGAGGAGCTTGCAAAGTTTTTCAACTCTGGCTGGAAAGGCTTGCTCCGGCTGGAATAATACACAATCATACAATCACTTTAATTTTTTACACGCGAGTTAGCCTACTCTAACTGAACAATATAAAATTGGAGGTTATTTATTATGCTTAGAACAGATGCGAAGAAGCTGGAAACAAGGGACTTTATATCGGTGGGCATCTTTTCGCTCATCTATGCTGTGGTGGCGTTTGTGATTGGCGGTGTTGCGCAGATGACGCCGGTCACTTTCCCGTTTATGCCAATGATCGTGGCGCTCTTTACGGGGACAGTTTTCATGCTCTATGTGGCAAAAATACCGAAGAAGGGAGCTCTCTCCATTCTCGGTGTAATCGCGGCGATTTTGCTGTTTGTTACGGGAATGTTCTGGATGATGTCCGTATTCTTCCTGGTTTTCGGCGTGATCGCGGATTTTATCTGCGCTTCCGCTGATTTCAGATCCTTTAAGAAAAACCTGCTTGCCTACTGCGTCATGGCGCTTGCGCCGATGGGGGCGTATATTCCAATGGTTGTCATGCCCGCACAGTTTGATGCTTTTATGAAGAATAAAGGCGACTTCGCCTCCTTTGAAGGAGTGATTCATTCAATCGGGGCTACCTGGTGGGCGATCCCCGCAATGATTATCGGGACGATCGTCTGCGCGATCATCGGCGGACTGATTGGAAAGAAGCTTATGAAAAAACACTTTGAAAAAGCAGGGGTTGTATAAATGAGACTCGACCCACGGACGAAGCTTCTGATTCTCGCGGTCACAAGCGTTTCCGTTTTTATGAATAAAAGCATCGCGGTGGAGTGTGTGCTTGCGGGGATTCCGCTTGTACTTCTGAGCGTTTCCGGCAATCTGAAAAGGATGCTGAAATACGCAGCATTTTTTCTCGCGCTTCTGCTGATCCAGCTTTTTATCGTACCGAGGCTGCCCGTGACTTTCGGCGGAATCGTCTATATGTTTGCAGTGTATATCCGCAAGCTTCTTCCCTGTTTTATACTGGGCAGCTTTCTGATTGCAACGACAAGCGTAAGTAAATTTCTTGCGGCGATCACAAAGCTCCGATTGTCGAAAGGACTCACGATCGCTCTTGCTGTTACGCTCCGTTATTTCCCGACCATGAGAGAAGAGTGGGCCTCCATACGGGATGCCATGGCGCTGCGAGGGATATCAGCGTCCGCGGCCGGGCTGATTAGCCATCCTATACAGACGATGGAGCATGTCTATGTTCCCCTGCTTGTTTCTGCTTCCAGAATTTCGGACGAGATTACGCAGGCAGCGATTACAAGAGGCATTGAGCACACAGGTGAAAGAAGCTGTATAGAGGAAATCGCGTTTTCGTTTGCTGATTTGCTGGTGGTAATTGCTTACGCGGCGCTCGTTGCCGGCATGATATACGCGGGCATGAAAGGGGTGTTTTGATTATGATATCGTTCCAGAATGTCTCTTTTACATACGCTGAAAGCGGGGACGGCGGAGTCGTTGATTTGAACCTTATTGTTCGGTCCGGCGAATGCGTGCTGCTTTGCGGACCATCCGGATGTGGAAAAACAACAGTTACACGGCTCGCAAACGGACTGATTCCCCATTTCTTCCACGGCAATCTTTCGGGGCAGGTGAACGTAAACGGTATGGATACCCGGGAGACAGAGATTGCTGCGCTATCGGATGCGGTAGGGACGGTTTTTCAGAATCCTCGAACGCAGTTTTTCAATACGGATACGGACAGCGAGATCGTGTTCGGGCTTGAAAATCGGGGCATTCCGCGAGAGGCTCTGCGCTCTCGATTAGATGAACTTACGGAGGAGCTGCATCTTAGCAAGCTCCGGGGGCGAAATATCTTTGAACTGTCCGGCGGCGAGAAGCAGAAGATCGCGTTTTCCAGCGTGTATGCTTCGGCTCCCGATGTCCTTGTGTTTGACGAGCCATCATCGAATCTCGACATGAAGGCCATCGGAGAATTGGCTGATTTGATCCAACGGGCGAAAATATCAGGAAAGACCATTCTGATCGCAGAGCACCGCATCTGGTATCTGATGGACATTGTGGATCGCGTCGTTTATATGCAGGATGGCCGGATTGCATCGGACATGGAGGCTTCAGCGTTCAAGGCGCTGCCTGAAGCAGATATTCGCAGAATGGGACTGCGTGTCAGGGATCTGTCGGTATCCGAATCGGGCGGTGTGAAAACAATCGCTGCCGATGGATTGCTTTCCGTTCAGAAAATCAGTGTCCGTCTCGGCGGCCGGAATGTATTGAATAATCTCTCTTTTCAGGCAAGCCGCGGAGAAATCATCGCCATTGCGGGCGTCAACGGCGCCGGGAAATCGACCCTCGCCAAAATGCTCTGCGGATTGCAAAAGAACAGCTCCGGCACTGTTTTGTGGGCCGGAAAACCGATGAGCCGGCGGTTGAGACGGAAAAAGGCATACATGGTCATGCAGGATGTGGGGCACCAGCTCTTTACCGACAGCGTGGCGGCGGAATGCGCGCTTGGCATAAAAACTCCGAACAAAGTCGAGATTGACCGCGCATTAGAAAAGGTGGATCTGCTGGCGTATAAGGAACGGCATCCCTTGTCTCTTTCCGGCGGGCAGATGCAGCGCCTTGCGGTTGTGGTGAGCGAGATCTGCGGCAAGGAACTGCTGGTGTTCGATGAACCTACCAGCGGACTGGATCTAAAAAGCATGGAAGAGATCGGCACCTTGACACGAAGCCTTGCGACGCAAGGCAAGGTGCTTTTGATCATCACACATGATATTGAGTTTATGATGCGGATTTGCACAAGAATACTGTTCATCCGGGACGGAGAAATCGTAGAGGACCTTTCCGGTGGGCAGAAAGAAAAGATTGTAAGACTTTTACGAGGTGAGGAATGATGGCGGGAAAAGAAAAATCGGCGATGACGATTCTGATGGATTTTGCAAAGCCGTGCAAAGGGAAACTGATCGGTTCCGTCATACTTGCGATTTTGGGAGCGCTATGCGGCATGATCCCCTATGTTGCGGTGTCCCGGGGGATCATTATGATCTGCCACGAAGACTATGCTTTCAGCAAGTTGGCGTTTCTGGCATTGATTGCTTTTGCGGGCTATCTCGGGCAGGTGTGGTTCGGAACTTTTTCTACAATGAAAAGCCATGAGTCTGCCTTTATCATTCTGCGGAATATCCGTATGGCGATAACAGAGAAGCTCTCCCGTGTCCCCATGGGAACGATCCTTGATACGCCGTCCGGGAAATTCAAAACGATCATCGTGGACACCGTGGAAAAGCTGGAGCTTCCGCTGGCGCATATGGTACCGGAGCTCACTGCCAACATCCTAATCCAAATTCTAATGCTCGTTTACCTCTTTAGTCTTGATTGGAGACTCGCGCTGATCTCTCTTGTGACGATTCCGGTGGGTGCCTTCTGCTATATGGGAATGATGAAGGATTACGAGAAGAGATATGCCGGAGTACTTGCCGCCGGGAAAAACATGGATGCCGCAACGGTGGAATACATCGGCGGCATCGAAGTGGTGAAGACGTTCAATCAGGGTGAACGCTCATATAAAAAATACGCCGACGCCGTGGCGGAAAACGAGACCGCCAAAGTGACCTGGTTCAAGCAGACCAACGGCTACTATGTGATGGGGCTTTCCATCCTGACGGCAACGCTTGTGGGCGTGCTGCCTTTGGGAAGCTGGCTCTTTATAAACGGAAGCGTCGAAGCGGGTACGCTGATCACCTGCATCATTCTCGCCCTTGGACTCGTAAAACCACTGATTCAGGCATTGCAGTACACCGACAGCCTAGCCATGGTGGATTCCACCGTAAAAGAGGTAGGGAATCTTCTGGATGAGCCGGAGCTTGTGCGGCCGACCGAGAGAGCTGTCCTTGCGGACGCCGATGTATCCTTTGATCATGTTACCTTCCGATACAAAGAGACGGAGGTTTTGCATGGAATTTCCTTTGACTGCGCAAAAAACGGTATGACGGCCATTGTGGGTCCCTCCGGCTCCGGTAAATCTACCATTGCGCGGCTCATCGCCTCCTTCTGGGAGGCGGAGAGCGGCGGCGTCCGTATTGGCGGCGTGGACGTACGGAACATCCCTCTTCCTCAGATAATGGAGCTTGTCTCATATGTATCACAGGATAACTTTCTGTTCCACCTGTCTATCCGGGAAAACATTCGTATCGGAAAACCGGAGGCCACAGACGCAGAGATCGAAGCGGCAGCAAAAAAAGCGAGCTGTCACGATTTCATCGCCGCTCTGCCGGAGGGCTATGATACGCTGGCGGGCGATGCGGGAAGCCATCTCTCCGGCGGAGAAAGGCAGCGAATCGCCATTGCAAGGGCGATCCTAAAGAATAGCCCGATCGTGGTATTGGATGAGGCCACAGCATTTACCGATCCTGAAAATGAGGCCGTTATTCAAGCATCCATCGCAGGGCTTGTAGCAGGAAAAACTTTGATCGTCATTGCGCATCGGCTGTCTACCATTACCAAAGCAGATAAGATCCTTGTCGTGGATAAAGGAAATGTCGCTGCGGAAGGAACTCATGAAGAGCTTCTTGAAACAAGCAATCTATACAAGGAATTGTGGAGAGCCCATATGCAGGGCAAAGATACCGCAGAGGAGGTGGTGTGATGATAAGGTTGTTTCAAAGACTTTTGTTGTTCTCGGGCTTACAGAAGAAGCGTCTTATCCGCTCTTTTCTTGCATACCTTGTCAGCTCATTCTTTGAGATGATCCCAATCATGGCCATTCTAACGGTGCTCACAGGAATCCTGAAGCAGCTTTCCGGCGATGTTATGCCTGAAAGCACGATCTGGATTTCGCTTGGCATCATGATCGTTTCCATTGTAGGGCGAATTGTATTTGTCAATCTTTCTGCCAATGCCAGAACTCTTGGCAGCTTCGCGTTCGGGTCGGAAAAACGCATAGAGATCGGCGAATGCCTGAAAAGGGCGCCTATGGGTTATTTCAATGAAAACAGGCTCGGGGATATCACTGCGGCGGTGACGACCACCCTTGGTGATCTGGAGCAGCAGTCCGTTACCATTATGGAAAATGTGGCGGGCGGGTTTATCCACGCCATCGTGATTGGCGTTTGGCTTATGATCTATGAGTGGCGGATCGGGCTGATCTCTTTGGCCGGACTTGCTGTGGCGCTCATTGTTTATTCGTTTATCGGCAAGGTTGGCAGGAAATGCGCGCCCCGCCGTCAGGCTGCCCAGGCTGGTCTGGTCACTGCCGTTTTGGAATATGTGCAGGGCATGGGTGTAGTCAAGGCGTTTGGGCTGGCGGAACGCACCGGAAAAGCAGTTGACGCCGCAATCGAGGAAAGCAAAGAGGCAAATATCGTGCTTGAAAAGGCGTTTTCCAAAATGACGGCGCTCTATCAGACGGTGTTCAAGCTCGCACGGGCGGCTATTCTGGTTTTTGCGCCCTATCTTCTGGCAGGAGGAAGCATCACGCCGGAGAAGTGCCTGCTGCTTCTTGTGTCCAGCTTCATGATCTATGCCGCCGTGGAGGTGGCGGGCAGTATGTCCTCCATTGCCCGCGCGGTGGAGGCTTCCCTGGACCGGCTGGATAACATCATGGACATTCCATCCCTGGACGAAAACGGGGCTGATCTTGTGCCGGAAAATTTCAATATTGAAGTGAAGAATATGTCCTTTGGATATGGGGAAAAGGAGGTATTACATCAAATCAGCTTAAGCGTACCCCAGGGAAGCTCCTGCGCCATTGTTGGTCCCTCCGGCGCCGGAAAGACCACGCTGGTCGGTCTGATTGCCCGTTTCTGGGATGTGAAGGAAGGACAGATCACGCTCGGCGGCCGGGATGTGCGGGAATATACCAGCGGCAGCCTTCTAAAGAATTTCGCCATCGTATTTCAGAATGTGTATCTCTTTGAGGACACCGTCGAGAACAATATCCGGTTTGGCAGACCGGACGCGAGCGAGGATGAAATCATAGCGGTCGCAAAGAAAGCCTGCTGCCATGACTTTATCATGACGCTGCCCGACGGTTATCAGACAAAAATCGGCGAAGGAGGCTCCAGCCTCTCCGGCGGGGAAAAGCAGCGAATCTCCATTGCAAGGGCAATTCTGAAGGACGCACCCATCGTCATTTTGGATGAAGCCACGGCCAGCGTGGATCCCGAAAACGAGCAGGAACTGCAAAAGGCCATCCGGGAGCTGACAAAAGGCAAAACGATCCTGATGATTGCCCACCGTCTGTCCACCGTGCGCACGGCAGATCAAATCATCGTGCTGGAGAACGGCAGGATCGTTCAACGCGGAAACCATGAGGAGCTGATGCGCGAAGACGGCCTGTACAGGCGCTTTGTGGGAATGCGCAGCCAGGCAATCGGCTGGACTCTGAAAGGCGGGAAAGCACATGGATAGAAGGTTAGTATAAATTAACAGAAAACGGAGGAATGGATTTATGGACAAAAAGAAAAAGTGGACGGTTAAGGATGTTATTACAACGGTATTGCTCTCCGCAGTACTGATTGTCATCCAGCTCGTCGTCAACATGGTCTGCATGGCCAACGACTTTGTCAGCATGGTGCTGTCGGTGGGGATCACCATGTTCCTCTGCGCGCCGGTCTATATGCTCATGGTCAGCCGGATCGGAAAGCGTTTTGTGACGCTGATCTATATGACGATCCTCGGCGTGATTTTCCTGCTGATGGGAAACTGGTTCTTGCTTCCTTATTATGTTCTTGTGGGAATCCTCTGCGAGGCGATCCTCTGGAAGGACGGCTCCTGCCAAAAGCCGAAACGGCTGACTGCCGCCTGGACGGCGGCGAGCCTGCTGTACAACGGGGTCAATCTGCTGCCCATCTGGTTCTTCTGGGACACCTACTACGATTTTGCGCTGGCAAGCGGCATGGAGCAGAGCTACATCGATTCCTATGTGCGTTACTACACCTCTCCCGGCTGGCTGGCCTTTATTCTGCTGTTCACGACGCTGATGGGCTTTTTAGGCTGCATGGTGGGCAGCCGGCTGATCCGCAGGCATTTTCAGAAGGCCGGCGTTCTATGAGAGCGGACGCATCCTTTGCGGTGCCGGTCAAGCTGTGGGCGCTGCTGTGCGTCTTTGCCGGAGTGACCATCGGCGGGAATGTGCTGCTTACCTGCATCCTGACCGGCGGGGCGTTTCTTTATCTCGTCTTACAGCGGAGCTTCCGTCTTGCCGCATCCTATGGCTGCTTTTATCTGCTGCTGGCGCTGCTGCTCTACGGTATCCGCTTCCACGGGCTGCGCATGCCGGTCTTTTCGGAGTTTTATGTTCTGATGTTCTGGAATCTGTCACCGATCTTTCTGGTGTCATGGGATCTGATCACCACGCCGCCGGGGATGCTCTCCGCGTTCTTATCCCGCCTCCGTATGCCCACCCCGTTCATTCTCGGGCTTCTTGTGGTCTTTCGCTTCTTCCCCACCATGCGGGCGGAGCTGAAAGGCGTAGGCAGGTCCATGAAAAACCGAGGGCTTACCGCGGCGGGGCAGCTGCTCGCGCATCCCGTGCAGAGCATGGAGTATGTGCTGGTTCCGTTTCTTCTTCGGGTATTGCAGCTCGCCGATCAGCTTTCCGTTTCCGCCGTTGCAAGAGGCGCGGAGCGTCCGGGCGTGCGCGGCAGCTATTATGAGAAAAGGGCCGGGGCGCGGGATTATATCGCAGCAGCCGTATGTGCGATAGTCACGGCTTCCTATTTGGTTTTGGAAAGGAGCATGGCATGATCGAGCTTACACGCGCTTCTTTTCAATACGAAAACTCAGACAGAGGCGTACAGGACATTTCCCTCTCGGTAAAAGGCGGCGAATGCGTCGTGCTGACGGGGCTTTCCGGCTGCGGCAAGACCACCGTGACAAGGCTTGTCAACGGGCTTGCGCCGTCCTATTACCCCGGAGCCTTCAGCGGAAGCGTGAGGATAGACGGCAAGGACATATCAAGGCTTTCCACATGGGAGATCGGGCGTTTGGTGGGAAGCGTTTTTCAGGACCCCAAAAGCCAGTTCTTTTCCTCCGAGCTTGCCGGAGAGGTGGCCTTTCCCTGCGAGAATTATGGCCTGTCCGCCCGGGAGATACGGGAGAGGACGGACGCCGCCATAGAGGCATTGCAGCTGTCCCATTTGAAAGACAGGGCAGTTGACGCCCTCTCAAGCGGAGAAAAGCAGCGGGCGGCCATTGCGTCCGTATATGCCATGAAGCCAAAGGTCTTTGTGTGCGACGAGCCGACGGCCAACCTCGATGCCGCCGGGACGAGGCAGCTTGCGCAGACCCTTCGGCAGCTCAAGGAGCAGGGCATTACCCTGCTCATCGCGGAGCATAGGATCGACTGGCTGATGGGGATTGCAGACCGGTTTTTATATCTGCGGGATGGCAGAATAGCGGCCGAGTATACACCGGAGGATTTGCGCCTTCTGCCGGAAGCAGACATCTTAGGTATGGGTCTGCGCTCTCCGCACGAGGGAAAGAGCCTTCCCGCTCCCTCCGTATTAGACGAAAGCCCTGCCGTCTTGAAGACAGCAGGGCTCTCGAAAAGAATACGCAAGGAAGTCATTTTTGAGGATATTTCGCTGTCCGTTCCAGAGGGCAAGGTGACCGCCATAACGGGGCAAAACGGCGCGGGGAAAACCACCCTTGCGCAGATCCTCTGCGGGCTGGCGAAGCAGACAAGGGGGCATATCCTGATAGACGGGAAAAAAGCAAGAACGGCAGTCCGGCGCAGGGAGATTTACTACTGCGGCAACGACACATCAACGCAGTTCTTCACGGCAAGCGTGGCGGAGGAGCTGCTGCTGAATACCGGATTGACGGAAGAAAGCAAGAGCCATGCAAGGAACCTGCTCAAAGAGTTTGGCCTTTACGAGTACAGGGACGCGCACCCGTCTGCCCTGTCCGGCGGGCAGAAGCAACGCCTTGCCATTGCCTGCGCCATTTTTTCCGGCCGCAGGATACTGATACTCGATGAGCCCACCAGCGGCCTTGACGGGCAGAATATGCGCCTGATCGCAGAAAAACTGAAAAGCGAAGCGCGGCGCGGCAGAACCATTCTTGTGATCACCCATGATAAGGAGCTGATCGAGAGCTGCTGCGATAACATTGTGGAGATTGCTGCATACCCCAACAGTGTTTCGCACGGATATTTCCCTTCTTCATCTGCTTGATGAAGTTGTAGAAAAAGAGAGGTTCATCATTGAAGAAAGCGCATTATAAAAAATCTATAATTGCACTGTTTGTCGTGTTGATGTATTTGCTAATATCGGTTGCGTTTGCCAAAATCTTACCATTAGCGGTATTGCAAGATCTCACAAATTCAAATATAAAAAGACGCATATTGCATGATGCTATTCAGGCTGCTGCTGTAATTCCTTTTGCGGCAACATACTTTCGCAGTGCAGATTTCAGGGGAAAAGAGACATATTCCAAATGGATACCGTGGGGGCTTATTGGCGTTTGTGCCATATTGGTAACAATAATTCTGCCTGAGAGGGTATACGCCTTTTGGTTTTACTTAATTATTGTTGGATGCGGAGAAGAATTTGTTTTTCGAGGTTATTTGCATCGAGAGTTGCGAAAAGCATTTAATTTCAAAGTATCCGTCATCTTGGGCGGATTAGTGTTTGGATTTGCACATGGATATTCACATTTTATGGTTCTGGGTGGACCAATTACCGGTATTCTTAGTGAGCTCGGTGGTGGCATTGTTGGAGCACTGGTGTTCTCGGCGATATACGAAAAGAGCAACTCAATAGGCTGGCCAATTTTGATTCATACTTGTTTGGATTTTGTGGGGTATTTGATATAGGTTGATTTTCGCAGATGAAATTCTTTTCATTTGCCATCGTCTGATCTATATGTGGTGCGGTACAGCAGCAAATGTTTCTTTAGATTGTTAGGCGGATATCGATACAACCATCGCAGAGATGACCGGTTGTCAGCTCCGCCGGCATCGGATCATTATAGAAAGACTCTGCCCCATATATCAGGAAAGAAAGAGGAACCAGATGGAAGATTAAAATCGGCTAAACTCAGATACCGTCGCCATGCTTCGGGCCGACCTGTATGAGATCCGGCTGATGCAAAATCCATATGATGCGGCGGTTGGGTGAGCCAAAGAAACAGGATTGGGAGTGATTACACGGAAAATGCGCCATACCACATTGCGCAACAGTGGTACGGCGCATTTTTTTAGTTATCGGGCTGCATGACTGTCAGCCGAGTCCGTAGGTCAGCAATGAAATACCACAGGCAAGCAGACTGACTGCCGAGCCAATCAGGAGCTGCGGCAGGGTGTGGCGTGACAGCTTCGAAGAGGATCGATAGACCGCTGCGATCAGCAGCACGGACGG
>OIYE01001490.1_pt1 | contig 11495 bp, 16 predicted proteins | sample 1588091 | NCBI WGS metagenome assembly OIYE01 (sample SAMN03283265) | human gut metagenome | biome: human-associated habitat; material: feces | host: Homo sapiens | place: USA | collected 2013 | reverse complement strand
GCTTCCCAGATATGTATATGGTTAAGGTAACATATCCGGAGTACAAAGTCAATTTTTTTCGGTTGATGCCAGGTTTTCTGGTTTAATGTGTACTTTTCTCTCCAATAATTATTCGTGCAGTTCCTGCGGCTGGCTGTCCGGGCCATGAAGAACATCATCTTCTTGCCTGTATAATCGTCAATCCGAATCGACTCACACTTCATTTCCATTATTTTCGTTACAAACTATATACAGACTAAAAAAATACCGTGTGAACTCCTAAAGCTCAGTGTGTCCACACAGTTTTTCTTCATTTTTTCGAATATCTCGTCATACCATCCCTGACAGTAAAACGTTTTTTCTTATCCAATTGTGTCAAATTATTTCTTCTATCAACGAAAGCATCTGCAATTTCAATGAGCACAAGTACCATCACCGGAGTTCTTCCACCAAAAGCTAAACCCCCTATAAAAATAAACTCCTTCCCGGTGAATGCTAATATGAGTGACAACACCAACAGAGATATTTTCATAAAAAAGGCTATATCTGCATTTCTTTACTCTTTGATGTTGAATATCCATAATAAATGCCGCCTATAAACATGGCACTCATTAATATGAAGAAATTTCGTAACATAAGATACTTTTCCTTTGTAAAATTAAAATTTGATTTCAAAGCCATATTTTGGAATAATAACGCTTGCATCTGTATCTAACTCTGTATCATATTGTAGCTTTATTCTATCTGTCGGCGCTGCAACCTTTCCGGAAATCTCCTGCATCAGCCTATAGCTGGTTGTTTTTTTCGGAAAATCCATTGTTTTCGGCTTTTCCACTCCCTCTTCATCATAAAATACAGATTTCCCATGATATATAATATCATCCACACATCTTTCCATGTCTTCGCTGTATGTCTGAATCACAAATTCCATCGCTTCATTTTGACCAGGAATATAAATTGGCCTATCAGATACTGCATTTAATTTTGCCGCAATAAAGTCTCTGCTTCCGTAAAACTCTGCCTGTTCCAAATAGTCTATGATCTTCTGATAATATCCCAACTTAAAAAGGGGTCGGATTTTATTTGATGAGTCAAAATATATCTCATAAGTCATGCTATTCAGGATATGTAATTTTTCCTGTGTTGGGATCTTACTGTTTTCTGAAAATCCATCGATAAATCTGTGGCAGGCATAACAATTTCCATCTGCCGCCTGGTAAATATTTCGTCCCAAAACGAACAATTCATTACCACTTGCAGTCTGAAAATCAATTTCATTTACAGATCGCACTGCCGGTTCCTGTTGTGGCCACGAGTGGCTTTTCAATCCATCAACAATTCCTTTAATTGTACTATCAGTGCTAAATCTAAATCTATTATCACTGTAAGCTTCTAAACTGTATGTCGCACCATCATAAATTGTATCCGGATTAAAATAAAACTCTCCAACAAGCGATGTATGCTCCCAGGGAATCTGTGTTCCGCTGGTTTTAGCAAAGAGAAATTCTCTCACTTTTTTGAATGTTGTTTCTATCGGAACTCTTGGCAAGGACATATACTTCAGTAATGCCTCTGTGTAGTACCCATGTCCGGTCCCCACATTTTCTTTTGACGATTGTCCAGGAGATGTTGCAAAAGCAATAACAGAACCTTGCGGAGCTGAAATTGGCGCAAAATCCTTCATCGCGCCTCTATGCCCAATAATTTCTCTACAGGCATCAAGGATGACTACTTTTGTTTGATTTGGAAATCGATTCAAAACTTCAGTTAGGTCTGATAACGGAAAAGCATTAAATTTTATCAATTCCGGTCTGGTCTGGATATCAAGTTCAATCGGCGCCAATATGTTGTCTCCGTCAACTTGGAAGCCATGTCCGGCATAGTATATAAGAGCAGCATCATAATTCTCTATTTTATCTGCAAATGAAAAAATGGCATCTGCTAAACCGGTTCTATCAAGATCCGTCCTTAATTCCGTGTCAAAGCCAAGGTCCTTTAGTTCTTTTTCCATAGCTGTTGCATCAGCTATCGCACAGTTCAAGGCTGGCAGAACAGAGTACGCATCATTGCCAATACACAGGGCTATTCTTTTCATGGGCTGTATCCTCCTCAGCTAATCCTTTTCCTTCGCATTTTTAGCCGGCCATAAGGCCGTTGCCTGCTACTCACTACAAAGCGATGTGTGAAATATCGAGCAGCGTAGAGAGTTTCCGCTCCCAGTGTATCATAAGTCCGCAAATAAATCAGCCTTGCACTTGTCTTTTTCTAACATTTTATTGAAGCTTTCCATATTGTTTCTCTTGGGATTTCTATATATTCTATTACATGCACTCCTTCTTAATTATTTATAGGAATTCTCCTACAATTATTCTTAGCTTCATCACGTATTTCTTTCATATTCTTATATTCCGTTACATACTTCTCATTATTTTTTTTTGTTTTCTTCAATCCACTCATGGTAAGTTCTATCTTTCCCATTGCTTCACTTGCAGCATCTCTTACATTTTCTGCGGTTGTTATATCCTGCATAGCTCTTTTATCATTTTTATATACATACATGTTTTCAGCTTCTTTTTTGACCTCTCTGCATGTCTTTAATGTTTCTTTCGCCTGATTAAGTATAGTTGCCATATCATTTCTCCCAACTATTCAAAGCTTATCTTGTTTATTTACATATAAGCAGTGTTCTCTGTCTTCCGCTACTCTCTTCTCGGAACATATAGCATCTCGCTGATTGTCAAGTGGTGATTTGTTTTGTCCATTATAGTTAATCGCACAGTTTCCTCAGCTAATAGTTTGTTGCTTCACAGTTCACATTTACTCTTCTTGTGCTACTCAATCTCTTTCTGGATTACTTCGATTTCGCTGTTGAGGATTGTAATCTGTTCTTGTTTTTCCGTTATTTGGGATGTGTAGTCATTGGTAGTTTTTGGGCGGTTTTTGCTGCCTTTCGCTCTGGGCATCGTAGATAACCTCCTTCCTTTTAAAATTCAAACTGTTTTAATTCTTCTAACGGTTCTTTACTTGTATCAATACACATACCATCTTTCAGCCAGTCTGCTTTCGTATATCCTGTTCCCGTTACTTCATATACCTCACCTTTTCTACCTACAGGCTTAACCCATCCCCATGTAATGAGCATATCCAACGCTTCTTGCCATTTAGCAGATTCTCTCTGTGAATTATCCGCCATAAACTGTTTCCCATCAGCTGAGACCTGAACTACTGAACCTAACGTAGCAAGTCTGAATATTTGTCCATTTCCATCGGCTGCATATACTAAAAGAAACGCTGGTTCAACTGGAATGCGACTGACGTCATCTTTTCCTACTGTTGGCGTGTGTTGTTGGTCAGACTCATCTGTATTTTTACATTCTTTTGCCCTAGTTTCCGTAATAGTAGCTATTCTATCTAAAAAACCGTCTCGTTGTCTTTCCCATATTGCTTCAGACATTGGACGAAGATTAAATTCTTTTGTAAGTTCATCCTTAAACTCACTTAATCTAAATTTTAATGTCCTGTTGTCCGGATCATCCAATTTAATTGCAATTTGTGTCTTATCAATACATCCGTCCAGCTGATTGAATTGAAATCCCGGCAATAGAACACCTGTCCATTTATGTTTCATTGCCCATGCAGCTCCCATTTCATTTAATGATGCTGCACTACTATAATAATCCTTAGAAAAAGCATAAATCACATGAAGATCACTATTCTGAAATTCATTAACAAGCCACTCATACACCTTATTGCCAAGTGGGATGCAATACGGAGGGACTGACGAACAAATTATCTCTTCATCTCTTAAACCCAACACCTCGAGCAATCCCACAAATGCCTCGACATAATCAGCATCTTTACTACTATGTGATATAAATAATTTATGTGGTTTATTGTCCATATTACTTTCTTCCTCCACTGATTCAGATAGTGTTTTCCCTAATACTGTCAATTTTGCTTCTAATTGAGCAAATACTGAATTATCGCTAAAGTTTTTCCAATTTTTGAAAAAAGATGAATTATATCTTGAACTATTTTACTATCTGGAAGTTTTTCACATTCCGCCTCTATTTCTGCTTTCCACAGTAAAAATTTTTCATCATTATGAATCATTTGATACGGACTCTGAATAGCAGGCTTTCCGGCTGGCTTTCCAAAAGATATGTACTCTGTTTTAAATCGTTTTTTTATATCTGGAGTCTGCTCAATAAGCCTAATCAAATTTTCATTTGCCAACTACTTTTTCTCCTTCGCCTAATCATTAACTTTTTTAATCACATCCCAGCCGATCATCGAATCCCTGATTCTTAAATCGTTGCCTGCTGCTCACCACGTAGAGGTGTGCAAAGTTTCGAGCAGCGCAGGGAGCTATCGCTTCCAGTATATCACAATTTCATCCAGTTTTATAGACGCTTTCTTGTCTTCATCACCGCACAATACATCAATCCACCGAGCACTCCATCCACTGTGTTATAGAAGATGTCTGATAGCTGGAACGTACCCAAACGGAGCAGTAATTGCAGCAGCTCAATGCTCACCGAAAAAATAAATGTCGTCTTTCTCCCATGCGCAACACACCGTCTCTTGCCGGTCCATGATCTTCTCCCAGAGAGGAATCTTATCGCCGATGTAGTCATCTACCAGCCTATCCATACCTTCCAAGCCACGCAGCCACTCTTCCAGTTCCTTTTCCTTGGCCTTTGCTGCTTTCCCGGCAACTATGTTTTTCCCTACTGGGTTGTTCTCCATGTAATGCTCGTAAATCAGATCCAGCAGATTCTCTACTGGCGAGTAATACTCCGGCTCCGTTTTCTTCATGTAATCTTCCAACATCTCCTTGATTTTTTCTATAATGCTACTATCCTTCCCAACTGAGATTCACATCCTCAGTTACGGCACATATTACCGTAGACTTTTGCACATAGCAACCTATTTTTTCGGTTTTGGGGATATCCCATCTTCTCCTTCACTTCGTCCGGCACATCGATCAGTCCAAACCGATAGAACATCCCATAGATGTAAGTCACTCCCCGGATATCCCCCAGAGCTTTCGGGCGGTCTACCACTTCTCCTACCTTTTTCATATTCCGTAGTGCCAGAAGCACAGAACTCCACGCCAAGCTTTTACTCTTCTCCCGGCGGTCGATCCACAGTTCCTTTGTGTATTCGCCGCTTCTGCCTTTTCGTATTTCATAGGTAAAGGGTAAACCGGAATAGGTTTTAAAGCGCACACCAGAATAAAGCAAGACTGTCTCCCACAGGTGCTCCTCTGTTGGCTCTGATCTCAGTTTTCTTACTGCTCTGTATCTCCGCCGCCGCTCTGCTCCAACACTAATTTTTTCTTTATCTGCTGTACTCGGGAAGTATACACCTTTCTGATAAGGCAGATACGAGGTAACAGAGGCTTTGGATAGTTCAAAAGCTGCTGCGGTTGAGAGAATAGCTTCTTTATAGCTCTGTGCTTTCCGATACTCCTCAAAGGTATCCTGTACCTTCTCCGCCACTTCCGATTCATACACACCAGCCATGATGAGCAGCTTTCTTACTTTGATTGGATTTAAAGTTAACGCATCTGCAATGGATCGGAGGGAGCATTCCTCCTCATAAAGCACCACAGCACTTTCCATCTGCTCTTTTAGATTCTTCCCAGCATTGAACTCTGGCTTCAGCTTCTTCCGGCCGCCGCCTGGCTTCCGAGATTTATATGCTCTTTTTTCTCCCATGCTTATTCGTGCAGCTCCAGCGGCAGTCCGTCCGGGTCATGGAAGAAAGTCATCTTCTTGCCGGTATAATCGTCAACCCGAATCGGCTCACATTCAATTCCCACCTCCGCCAGTTCATTCACTGTCTGTTTAACGCTATCAACACAGAACGCAAGATGACGCAGGCCACATGCCTCCGGGCGGTTCACACGCTTCGGCGGGTTTTCCTCAGCGAAAATCTCCAACTCTGTGTATTCATTGACACGTAGATCCAGTTTCCAGTCCTTACGCTCCGGGCGATAGTTCTCTCTGATAACAGAGAAGCCCAGTTTGTTTACATAAAAATCCTTTGCGGCTTCGTAGTCAGATACAATGATTGCGATGTGGTGTATTTTTGATAAATTCATTTTTCTTACGCTCCATTTCTTTTATTTCCGTTACAAACTATACGGAAACCTTCAAAAAATACCGTGTGAACTCCTGGAGTTCAGTTTGTCCACACGGTCGATCTTATTTCAGTTTTTCGAGGATCTCATCCGCACTCATACCGCTCGCCAGCAACTTCTTCAGTACAGCCTCTGCCTCGGTCTTCTTTGCTTCTTCAGCGGCCTTAGCATCTGCCTTTGCCTTCTTCGATTCCAAAGTTGCCGCTTCTTTTTCGGCTTTCTTCAGAGCAGTCTTCTTTTCTTTCAGGTCAGCCTTCAAAGTGTCAATGTTGGCGGTGATGGATGCGATCTCAGTATTCAGAGAAACGATAGATTCCTGCTTCTCTGCGATCTGAGTTGCATAGTCTTTGGTAATATTGGTTTTGGGACGGTTTTTGCTGCCTTTCGTTCTGGGCATCGTGATAACCTCTTTCCTTTTATAGCTGTTTAAGTATAACACTGTGTTTGGGTGAGGGCAATATTATTTCTTACCTGAAATCTTTTTCTTCTCGCTCTGCGACACCATCTTTTTCACAGTGTTGGCCTGTGTGTATTGTAGCATTGCTTTCATTCCTTCATCAACGCCACCTCCACCAGTTGCTTTTGAGCCACCACCTATGTTTGACATTTGAGCCATCCTTTTTGCTCCACCATGTAATTTATCCATCGAAGTTCCGGTACTTGCTGTGGTTTTGTTTAGTCCATCTACTATTTGCTTTCCTCTTTGGTTAAGAATACTGTCTGCTGCCCTTTCCAAAGAAGTATTGCTTTTTGGAACTACTTGTGTATTTTTCTGTTTTCTTTGAAATAGTGACATAAATCCCATAGTACACACCCCCCTATCATATTACAATAATCATTTACGATAACCGGATGTCATGATATCATTTTCTGTTATCTCGCAACTGATTTCATCTATGTATTGATATAAACTATTATCTACAAATTCGTGAATCAACCAGTTTTGATTCGTTTTCATTAATGATTCAAATTTTTCTGGATTATAACGTACCAGCTCACTCAGCCAATGGAACACTGCAAATATTAATGTAATTGAATTTCTCTTTAGAATGTGCTGATTCGTATCAATATCTTTTTTAATATACCACAATCTAGCATCACCATATATATAAAATAAATCCTTGCGGATGCTGCCGTGATATTTAGACAAGGCTTCTAATCTTTGTTTTTTATCTCCATGAATATCCCATGCGAATCGCTGCTTTTTTCTCATTAAATATTTGGTGGAATCCTGATATTTCACCTTCTCATATTGTTTAGGCACATACCTTAATGAATTTCCATTAGCATACCTTTCATCAACCTGAAACTGAACCCAGCCTTTTTTCAATTCACTATCTACAATAAATTTAATATCTCTAATCGGAATAAACAATTCAGGACAACTATATGTAAGAGAAAATGCCCGATGAATACATGGTATATTGTACATCAAATCATACACAGAATATATCTTTTTTCCTGCTTCTTCTTTGAAATACTTTGACAGCTCAAACAGTACACCTGATCCAGAAAAAACAACCTCAGCATTTTTTATGTTATTAGATTTTCCCCATTGCCTTCTATCTGATGAAATACCATGCGACAAATTATCAAAATCAATGCTGTCTGGCCCTTTAATAGCCAACAGTGCCTTGGCAGCATTCATACAACAATAGTACGAAGTAAGAGGGCGCGATTCTATTGGTAAATTTTCAGATGCTATATAGAAATTCTTTGCTTGAGACCAATAAAATAATGCTCGTTTAGATTTTTCTGAACTCTGTCTTTTCAACCACAGCTCTACATATTCCCAAGAGGAATTTGTCAGAACTGTTTTTCCTGAGTAATCGGCTGATGTAACTGATTTCATAAGATGAATTTCTTTGGAATTAATTTCTAACGACTTAATCGCCATCACTTACACCATCCTTTTCCTATTGTTGCTCACATCTTCGCCGATCATAATAGATCGTTGCCTGCTGCTCACCACGAAGAGGTGTGTGATTATTACGAGCAGCGCAGGGAGCTACCGCTCCCAGTATATCACAGTTCCACATCTTTTTACAGACGCTTTCTTGCCTTCATCGCTACACAGTACAATAAACCGCCTAGCACTCCACCGACTGTGTTGTAGAAGATGTCTGATAGTTGGAATGTTCCTAGCCGCAGCAATAACTGCAACATCTCAATGCTTATTGAGACGACGAACGCTATCTTTCCGCTTTCCCACAGTATCTTCTTCCAGCCGTTTCCTATCTTCTCTCCGAATGTCCACATCACTACCGAACTAAACGGCACCATCATGATTACGTTTTCGATGCACTCGGTGGTCAGCTGCCTCTCACCGTTCACGGTCTCCCAGATGCCCCAACCGCCCATAACGTCAGATAACGGGTTCATCCACAACTAACGGTTTAACAGGGTTCGGAACAAAATAAGTGAAGTCACAAAAGCTAAGAAAAATAACTTCCGGAAGAACACGCTCTCTTTGAATTTCTGATACCATGTCACCATAGCACTCTTCCAGCCTTTGCCAGCATGTATTGGCTCATACGCATACAAGTAGAAAAACATGGCTAGGAAGGAAAGAAGGAGCGAGAATCCGAACGGCTCGTAGAGAGCAGTCAGGATGTTTGTGAGGATCTTTCCGAGTAAATCAATCGTTTCTTTCATCGTCGTTTACAGATCCCTAAACAAGTCAGCTTTGTACACACCGCTCTCCAGCATCTTCTTAAAGCTGTCCTTTACTGCTGCAACATCCTCATGGTAGGTCATACCATACCAAGTATCATTGGTTTTTAATACCTTAACTGACATCTCACCCTTCTTTAGCAACTCACCGATAAAGATAGGGATCAAATACTCTGCTTTCAGAGGATTGCCCGGAACTTCTTTCTCAAAGAACTCTTTGAAACCTTCTTCCAATGTAGTAAGGAAATCTGGAGTCAGGCCCCACATGTTCATAGACACCAGAGAATTTACATCAACAACCACGCCGTCTGCCTCTGCTCCAGCTTCAGTCTTGACGATGTTCTTGGTTTCCACAACCTCAGTCAGATTGTTCTGATTATCCATCTTGCAGATGCCACGGGTCACACCTCCATTATCGGACAGAGTATTCTTCAACACAAAGCCAGTCATACAGGACTTACCACCATTCACCAGATACTCATGAACAGCCTTGAAACCCTCCTTGCCGTAGTAATCGTCTGCATTGATTACAATAAACGGTGTATCAAGAACTTTCTTTGCAGCAAGCACAGCCTGACCGGTTCCCCACGGCTTTGTACGACCTTCCGGCAGAGTTCCCGGAATATCCTTAATATCCTGGAAAGCGTAGTCTACAGTTACATCATGAGCGGAGCAGATAGTGGCAATGCGGTCACCAATCACCTCTTTGAACTCTTTCTCGATATCCTTGCGGATGATAAATTGTGAACTTCCTCGATAATTAACTCTCGAAAACCAAAGAATCGCCAAAATACGTAGGTGTTAATGCGTCTTGGAAGATTCTCATGCAGCTCTATCGAGAGTTAATTAACTCTCGAACAGTGCGCACAAAACTTGAGAAAATCAAGTAAATAAGCCACTTCTCACTACGAGAGTTAATTTTTAGGAAGTTCACATAAATACCACATGATTGAAACCTGCCTCGATTGCATCATGGATCGAGTAATCCATGATAATATGGTTAGAAGCATCTACCGGCTCCAACTGCTTGATTCCCGTTCCGAAGCGGCTACCGATACCAGCAGCCATGATAAGTAATGTTGTATTCATTGTTCTTTCTCCAAGTTTTTTCTATCAAATTGATTTTATCATAGTTTTTATTCTTCACATCTCTGCCGATCATAGATCGTTGCCTACTGCTCACCACGAAGAGGTGTGTGATTATCTAAGCAGCTACCGTGTGGATTTCCACACGGCCTTATTTTGTCGAATACAGGCACGAGTTCGACAGTATTCGACTTTTTGGTCATATTTTGTTCATTTTGCGTTTACAGTTTAGTACCGGGGGTCTGGCACTTTTTTCTTTTTTTAGTACCAGGTGTCTGGCACGTAATCTTAGTCTGGCACCAATGTGGTCTTATTCTAAAAACATAGATTGTTCTTTCTTCATCGCGGAATATGTTTTTCAATAAATTCAGAAACAATCATTTTGTATTTTTCAGGATCTGTTCTATAGCATTCAGTATGCCCTGCCTCAGAAACTATGTACAACTCTCTTTCACTTTTGCAACTATTGTAAATTTTATACGCCATAGATACCGGTGCTTTCTTATCCTTGTCTCCATGAATAATTAGAACTGGCACACTTGTCTTAGACACTGCGGCACATGCGTTTGCTTCTTTCAAGTCAAATCTGCCCCAAATTTTTGTTCCTGCATTCACTATCCGAGCGAATAAATCTGTCAGTAATTCAAAACGAAGTTTCTCTTTACTGCCTATTTTTATCATTTCTAATGGTGATGTAAACCCAGCATCATCAATAATTCCACAAACTGATTCCGGCAATTCTAAATCACTACTCATCACTGCTACCGCTCCTCCCATGGAAATTCCCATAAGGAATATAGGTACCTGTTCTCCAAATTCAGAATCCACCCAATTTGCCCACTCACGACAGTCGTATCTTTCTAAAACGCCAAGTGTTGAAACGTCACCTTCACTTTCATTGTGTGCTCGTAAGTTCACCAACAGAAGATTCCATTCTTTTTCTTCTGTTATTCTATAGATTGGCACACTATTCGTATAACAATTACTCCAAAGCCCATGAAAAAAGATTATGACTGGCGCATTTTTCTTTCTTTCATAATAGTGACCAACTAATTGTACTCCATCAGATGCCGTAATTGTAATTTTTCTATTTGGCTCATTTTTTATTTTATATGCCTCTGTAAGAATTTCATACTGCCAGTCATCAGCAATTCCTAAATCTGGCCATTGAATTTCTCTTCTCAGGCAGGCTTTCTGAAAAGAGTATTTACTTATTCCCAGCAGTGCCAATATTCCAATACTTAAAATCAACAGGATTATTAAATTACACCTGTTTTCATCATCGCAATTCCCATACATTGTACAGAATCTCCATATCACTTAGCCGAATTTATCAAAGAGAAGTTGCAATATTCTAACACCACAATCATGTTTTCACTTGACCGATAATCAGATTCAAATCGTGTTTATTTATAAATGTCCTACATTAATCCAACTTCTTTTCTGTATTCCACGCAGCCATTTTATAATTATCTCTACAGGTTCTTTATTTCCCACTAACAAAAATGTGGATTTTTAACTTTGACTCAGTATTGTAAAAACACTCCATGGTCTGCATCATCGACCGGCTCCAACTGTTTTATTCCTGTTCCAAATCGGCTGCCGATTC
>OIYE01001466.1_pt1 | contig 11709 bp, 9 predicted proteins | sample 1588091 | NCBI WGS metagenome assembly OIYE01 (sample SAMN03283265) | human gut metagenome | biome: human-associated habitat; material: feces | host: Homo sapiens | place: USA | collected 2013 | reverse complement strand
CCGCCGGCAAAGATGGTGCCGAAGGTGATCCACAGGAACACCACAGGGCCCCACAAAGCGCCCTGCATGGCACCAAAGATGGGGCCAAGGCCCGCAATGTTCAGCAGCTGGACGAGGAACAGCTTCCACTGGGGCATCACGACATAGTCCACGCCGTCATTGATGCGCACAGCAGGCGTTTCACGGTCATCCGGGCCGAAGGTATTGTCCACGATCTTGCCATAGACGAAGTATCCGCCCACCAGGATCGCAAGACAGAGCAGAAAACTAATCATACCAGAAACCTCCTTTTTGCCCCTGCCGGCCGCGGCCCCATTCTGCCGCATACCCGGGGCTCTTTTCTGGCCTCATGGTAGCACACTTTTTTCCAGCGGAGAAATATCTTTCCGGCATGGGGCCATATCGTTTCCGATATAGCTGCAAAGAATTTTTGCCGCTTTTCCGTTTATTTTTTGACCATTTATCAGCAAAAATAAAACCGGGCGCTTATTTTCGCCCGGTTTTGCATCCATTTATTGGTTTTTCTGTCAATTCCGAAGGGAGCAACCTTTGCCGTGCCTTAGCCGGAAAGCCCCTTTATTTCACGGTGGAAGCCGCTTCCTTGTGGAGCAGATCCACAAAGGCCTGCTCCTCGGGGCGCAGGCGGCCCTTGTCCGGGTAGACCAGCACATCCCGCATCTGCTGGCGCTGGGCCGGGCACTTCTTCAGCACCAGATGGTACTGCTCCAGTGCCCTGCGGGGCATGGGCGATGCCCACATGTAGGCCGTGGGCAGCCGCTGCAGGATCGAGAACTGGCTGCACCGCTCATACACATGGATGCGGCGCTCCGGGTTGACATGCCAGCGCACACCGTCGCCGCCCTCCTCGCCGGGCAGCTGGAAATCATCGTGGAGGATCTCCATATACTTGTCCAGCTCAGACAGGTCGCGGATCGCCTTCCGGGCCAGCGGGCCGTCCCGGTTGGTCAGCAGACTGTATTCAAAATCCATAATGGGTTCCATTTTCAGGCCCCGCCGGGCGCAGTAATGGGTATAGTGCTCGTCATCCTCCACGGCGTACCGCAGCAGAGCCAGATGATACCCCTGCCGCAGGACATGATCCAGTGCCTCCATAGAGCCGCCCTCCCGGATGTGGATGTGGAGCCGCTCAATGGATGCTGCCTGCTCCAGATAATCCACCGCCGCATAGGAGGCATAGGTGGCGTGGGGGATCATTACCCGCAGTTCGGCGCAGCGCTCCTGCTCCTCCTGCACGCTCCGGTCCAGCCGGTCCACCTCCCGCAGCACCCGCTCGGCCTGCTCGATGAAATGCCGCCCCTGCTCCGTGGGGATCATGCCGGTGGATGACCGCTCAAAAATGCGGAGATGGTATTCTTCTTCCAGATTTTTCAGCGCCTTGCTCACGTTGGGCTGAGCGGCATACAGCCGCTTTGCCGCCGCACTCACAGATCCGCATTCCATGATGGCGACGAGATACCGCAGTTCTGTAATGTTCAACTTTTTCTCTCCTTTTGGCGTTTTTATCCCTTGCGCCTAGTTTATCAGGCGGCACACGGGGCTGTCAAGCGTTGACGGGGCCCCGCTGCCGTTTTATAATGTAAGAAACAATCTGCCCGAAAGAGGTCGAAGAGGATGGAAGAAAAAAACTACCGCGTTCTGCGCATTGAGGAGCAGCTTTATGGCTGCGAGGAGCTGCCCGAGGGCCAGCCCGTGCTCTGTGATGTCCTGCTGGAGGCTGCCGACGGCACGCAGCGGGTTCTCCCCTACCCGGATGCCGAGCTGACCCGGCTGGACATCAACGAGGGCAGCACCGTCACCCTGCGGGATCACAGGCTGGCCAAGGCGGCGCACAAGGTCTATTTCACCCGCCACGGCGAGACCGTGTGGAACGTGGAAAACAAGATCTGCGGCATGACTGACAGCCCACTGACCGAAAAGGGCCGCGCCCAGGCCCGGGAGCTGGGCGAAAAGCTCCGGACCAGCGGTCTCCGCATCGATGAGATCCTGTACTCTCCCCTGTCCCGCGCCGCCGACACTGCCCGGGCCATTGCAGAGGCCACCGGCATTCCTGCCCGGTGTGAGCCCCGGCTCCGGGAGCAGTGCTTTGGCCGCTACGAGGGCACGCCCCGGGACGGCGAGGAGTTCCGCATCTCCAAGACCCACTTTGCCGACCGCTACTCCGGCGGCGAGAGCATGATGCAGCTGGCCCAGCGCATCTACAACCTGCTGGACGAGCTCCGGGCCGACACCGACAAGACCTACCTGCTGGTGGCCCACAACGGCATTGCCCGGGTGGTGCAGTCCTATTTTTACGATATGACCAACGAGGAGTACGCGGCGGCAGGCATCAAAAACTGCGAGTTCGTGGAGTTTACATTCTGAACAAAGAAAGGACCCGCCGAGGGTCCTTTCTTTGTTTGCGGTTATTCCGCCTTGCGGTAATGGAACTGCTGGTCTCTGGTGATGAACATGCCGATGCTGACCAGCAAAGCGGCCAGCTCGGCGGCTGTCACGGCCAGCCAGATGCCATCAATGCCCAGCAGGAACGGCAGCAGCAGAACCGCCGCCACCTGGAACAGCAGGGTGCGCAGGAACGAGATGAGTGCACTGGTCACACCGTCGCCCAGGGCCGTGAAGAAGGAGGACGCATAGACGTTGAACCCCATGATGAGGAAGCTCAGGCCATAGAGCCGGAAGGCCCGGGTGGTCAGAATGAGCAGGTTTTCATCATAGCCCACAAAGAAGCGGGCCACATGGGGGATGATGAACATGGAGCCGATGGTCATTACCACCGCAACCACACCGATGAGCTTCAGGCTCTTGCGGTAGAGGTTGTTGACCTCTTTGCGGTTATTGGCACCATAGTGGTAGCTGACGATGGGCGCACTGCCCACGGCATAGCCCACAAACACCGCCACGAACAGGAAGGATGCATACATGATCACACCATAGGCGGCCACGCCATCCTCGCCCGCAAAACGGAGCAGCTGATAGTTGTACAGGATGTTCACCAGCGACATGGAAAGGTTGGTCATCAGCTCAGAGGAGCCGTTTACACAGGCTTTCAGCAGCACACCGCCCTCAAACTGCGGGCGGCAGAGGTGGAGCAGGCTGGTGTTTTTCCGGTTGAGGAAGTAGAACACCGGCAGCAGGCCGCCCACCACCTGGCTGAGCATGGTGGCAATGGCGGCACCCTCTACGCTCCAGTGCAGGATGCCCACCAGCAGCACGTCCAGCACCATGTTGGTGCAGCCCGCGCCCACCGTGAAGTAAAAGCCCAGATGCGGCTTTTCGGCGGTGACAAAAAAACTCTGGAACATATTCTGCAGGATAAAGGTGGGCAGGCTGAGCATCAGCACCCGGCCATAGCGCAGGGCGTAGTCCAGCATCTCACCTTCTGCACCCAGCATCAGGGCCACCGGCCGGAGCAGCAGCATCCCCAGCACGGACAGCACGATGCCGGCGATCAGCGCCGTTGACATAAACAGGCTGAAATAGCGGTCGGCACGGGCTTTATCGCCCTCACCCAGCGTAATGCCCACAATGGCGCTGCCGCCGGTGCCCAGCATAAAGCCAACTGTGCCCACCAGCATGGGCACGGGCATGATGAGGTTGACTGCCGCAAAGGCCGTTTTGCCCACAAAATTCGAGACACACAGGCCGTCCACAATGCCGTAAATGGAAGTAAACAGCATGGTGCCGATACAGGGCAGCACAAAACGGATCAGCCGTGAATAATCAAAGTGATCCGAAAGTTGGATTTTCTGTTTTGACATGGATTCTCCTTTTTGCAGGGGTGGATCACATCATCCCGCCGGGCCGCCAGCCGGTGCAATAGCGGGCGTAATCGCGGTCGGCCTGTTTGACGTAAAGGAGGAACTGTTCCCTGCCTTCCTTGTCCGTGACCTGACGAACTTTGGTGGGCAGGCTCTGGCGCTGGAGCAGCTCCAGTTCATCGTTGAGCTCTTCCTCGGTATCAAAAGCATCCAGCTTGGTCCAGTGGGTGGCAAAGAGCCAGATGTTTGCAAGGGTGTTATTCATATTCAGTCTCCTTTTCCGGGGCATCGGCAAGGGTGCCGGCCCGGTAGAACGGCGCAATGGCGTTGGCATCGCCGTGGCGCACGATGGAATAGGTAATGTCGCAGTAGGGCTGGATGGCCGTGCTCTTTTCCACGGTGGAGATGAGCAGCACCTGCAGCTGCAGGCGGCGGAACAGCTCCATCATGGGGCGGATGCGGTCACTGGTCATCTTGCTGAAGGCCTCGTCCAGCAGGACAAGGCGGATGCTGTTCTCGCTCTTCTGGTAGATCTGCAGCAGGCTGGCACAGATGGCCACATAGAAGGGAGCCTGGTTTTCGCCGCCGGAGGAATCACGGCTGACGCGGGAAAGATAGGCCTGCTGGCCCGAGACAGTGTTGGTCACCTTGATGTCATAGTCCAGATAGGTGCGGTAGTCCACATAATCCGAGAGGGTGGCACCGGAGGTGGTGCGGCCCTCCTGCCGGGCCCGGGTGTTCTCGTCCACATCGGCCATGATCTTTTCCATCAGCGCGTCCACCTGCCGCTCGTAGACGGGGTCGGCGGTGGCGGCAAGGTTGTCCAGCGAGTCGCCATCGGTCATCTGCTGGTTGCCCTTGTCCACAATGACCTGATAGAAGGCGGCCAGCTGGGGGTCACGGCTGGGCTCCAGCTCAAAGCGGTAGACTTCCTCGCCGTAGGTCAGCTGCTCCATCACCTTGTTCAGCTCCCGGAACTGGCGGCGGGCGTTGAAAATATCATCCTTCATCCGGAAGAGGATATCCTTGCGGAAGCGGTCCTTGCAGTCCCGCTGTGCCTGCTCCAGCCGGGCGGCGTAGCGTTCCAGATCAATGCGGACAAGGCTGTCGTGCTGGGCGCGGTACTGCTCCACCCCGGCCAGACCCAGCGGATAATCGCAGACGTAGTGCTCGTTGTAATCCCTCTGGGCAGGTTCCAGCGTGGAAGTGAGATAAGCTCGCAGGGCATCGTCCAGCCTGGTCTGTGCCTTTTCGGCAGTCTGCGCGGCGGCACGGGCCGTGCGCCCGCCCGTCATCAGGCCCTTTTTGCGTTCCTGTGCCAGAGGCTCCAGCAGCGGGTGCTGTGCAAAGAATCCCTCTGCCGCCTCCCGGCTCTGTGCAGCGGTCTCCACCGCCTTACCCTGCTCTGCCTCGCAGGATGCGATCTGCTTTTCGCAGACGCGGATATCGCCGCCCACCTGCTCCACGGCCTTGCGGGCAGTCTCCCATGCAGCTTCCCGGGCTTCTTCCTCGCGGTAGAGCTGCTGCAGCATGGGGTTCTCGCGGCAATCCGCCAGCTTCTGCTCCTGCGCGGCGTAGTCGGCACGGGCGGCATCCAGCGCGGCCCGGCTGGCCCAGAGTTCGGCCAGCTGTTCCAGCGCATGGCCCCGCAGGACGTTCTGGTACTGGTCGTAGGCAGATTTCAGGGTCTTTTCGGTCTGGGCGGCTTCGCGGCAGCGGTCGGCCTGGGCGGCAAGCTGTGCTTCCAGCGCGTCAGCGCGCTCCCTGCGGGCATCCAGACCGATATAGCGCTGGGGCCTGCGCAGGCGTTCCAGCCGGAAGGGATGGTGGCGCAGCAGGTCCCGGGTGGCGCTGTCGGGGAAATGCTCCAGCGTATCGGGGGTGTCGCAGCAGACGATGCGGCGCAGAATGGTGTCCGCATACTGTGCGGCCAGCGGGTTCTCGCTGGTGACCTGGGCGGCAAGGCTGTCGGCGGGGGCCGTCTCCGCATGGCGGTCCGCCTTGCGGATGCCCGGGGTATCCAGCAGGCTGATGGGCCCCACCCGGTCGCCCAGCGCCACAAAGGCGCTCTTGGCGGCGGCATAATGGGCAGGCGGCACAAGGATATCGAACCGGCGGTCACCCAGGCAGGCTTCCACACAATCCTGCCAGCTCTCGTCGGCCACGGTCAGCAGTTCACAGAAGATCTTTGCATCCGCTGTCATGCCGCGGCTTTTCAGCTCGGCATTCACGGCATCCCGCACTTTGGTGGCGGCATCGCCGTGGGGGTAGACCCACTTGCCGCCGGACACGGCGTTCAGCTCGGCCCGCAGGCCCTCCTGCTCTTTTGCCAGATCCGCCGAAGCCTGCCGGGCAGCAAAATACTGCTCCTCCAGCGGCTTTTCGATGCGGGCCAGTGCCTCAGTCAGGGCGGGGAGATGCTCCGCTGTCAGACGCTGGGGCCAGAGCTCCTTCTCCACCGCAAAGCCGCTGCGGTTCAGCTGAGTCAGCAGGCCGGTGATGGTATCCGCAGTTGCTTCCAGACTATTCCTTGTCCGGGCAGCTGCATCCAGTGCACTCTTTTTCCGGGCCAGCTCCTCGGTCAGGGCATCCAGTGCCCGGCCCGCGCCGCTGTCACCGGCCGCACCGTGGGCCGCCAGATAGGCCCGGCGGGCTTCGGCTTCGGCGTTCTTGGCGGCCTCGTATTTTGCGTTCAGGTCGGCCAGCTGGCGGCGGCCTGCGTCCAGATGGCTCTGCCAGGAGGCATCCTCACCGGCATCCGCTTCGGCGCGGGCCAGCAGGGCCGCGCCCCGGTTGACAAGGGCATCCGTCTCTTTTGCAGCAGCTTCCCGGCCATACGCCACGATCTGTTCCAGCGCGGCGGCACGGGTCTGGGCCTCGGCCAGAACGGCGTGGAGGTTTTCCAGCTCCACTCGGTCGCCCTGCAGCGCTTCCAGATCCAGCTCCGGCTGGGGCAGGATGTACTGGTACAGGAACTCCCGGAAATTGGGGATCTCGTCCATGCTGGTGCCCATCTGGAACACTTCGTTGAACTTTTTGCCCAGCGGGCTGGAGGCGCGGCCAATGCCCAGGGCGCGGCAGATGCGGTCCCGGGCCTCGCTGGGGCTGCGGGTGTAGGACAGGCGGCCCACGGCTGGCTTGAAGTCCTCCTTGGCGCTGGGGGCACCGGTGCGCGGATCAAGGAAGGGCAGCTTTTCCAGCGTGATGCCGTCCTCGGAGATGTACCAGGTCTGATCGCCGGGGTGGAGCTCCTGCATGGGGCCCTCGGATTCCACCCGGACAGCGATGACAAAGTTTGTCCGCTTGACGGTATCCCAGAACTCGGCTCCGATGTATGCCACCGTGCGGCCCGGGCGGCGGTAGGCGTTCTCGCCGCGCTGCTTGGCGTGGACAGAGCCCTGCAGGGTGCGGCCGCTCTTTTTATTGCCCAGGGCATTGAAGTTGCGGTTGGTGGTCAGGCAGTAGCGGATGGCATCCAGAATGGTGGTCTTGCCCACCGCGTTGACACCGATCATATAAGTCAGACGGGCACAATCGAAGGTGACATTTTCAAAGTTGTGCCAGTTGATAAGCTTCAGGCGCTTTAATTCGATCATTCTTCTTCCTCCCCGCTGGCATCTCCGTCAGGCCGCTCGTAGAGGGCCAGTTCCTCCCGGGTGCGGCTGCTCTCGGCGGCGGCATCGGCAAGGTCTGCGTCCGGCAGAGCCAGCAGCACGGTGGGGAACACCTCGATGCGGCTGTCCAGACCGGTCAGCCGCCCCACCGGGCGGGCCAGATTATACCTGCGCAGGGTGCGCATCAGCTCCTCCAGGGTGCGCTGGTCCAGCCGCCGGGGCAGGTTCATCTTCTGCAGCTCTGTCTGCACCTCTTCCACCGTGACCAGCACCTGATCGGCGCTGGCGGCAAGGCTCTCCCGCTTTTGCAGGTAGAGCAGGCGGAGCACCAGCAGCAGGATGCTCTCGTACTTCAGCAGCCGTGCCTGGCTGCCCTCATGCTCGTTGACCAGCGCCGCAGCCTGCAGCGGAGCCGGGTAAAGCGTTACCGCATAGCCCAGCGGCGCGAACACGGCCCGCACCTCGGGCAGATGATCCTGCACATAGAGGTATTTTGCCCGCTGATCCTCCACGCCGCCCAGCACAAAGCAGTGGTTGAGCAGATAGTTTGCGGTCTCTTCCAGCATTTTATTCGGTTCGGCCATGGTCAGCGTCCTCCCTGCGGGGTGTCAGAATAAACTCTTCAAACCGGAAGCCGCCCCGTTCGACCCAGTTTCCGGTAAGGGTGATATCGTAAGCCCGGCGCGGCGACTGCGAGTAGGTGTGCAGGCCGATGATGCGGGCAAAATCGCGGGGGTATTCCTCCGCCAGCGTGGAGGCGGCCACCGCACTGCGGGCGGCAAGAGCCTGTTTTGCCAGCAGGCCCACGTTCTCCTCAGTCACGGCCATCCGGGCGTAGTCCAGCAGCAGCTGCTGTTCTTTGCGCAGCTGCTCCGCATCCAGCCCGGCCTGCCGCACCGGGGCCAGCGGCGTTTCGCTGCGGGGTGCAGCAGGCGGGTAGAGGGGCTTTGCCCCGAACACCGCCGCCGGGTAGAGGTGCAGGTGCTTTGCCACCGGGCCGTCATCCGGCGCGAACAGCTGGTCGGGCGTTTTGATCTCCTCAGCATAGCGGCGGAGCAGGGCGGTGACACTGCCCTGCGAAGAGCGGTCGCTCAGCAGCAGGAACTGAGCCCGCTGCACGGCCCGCTTGCGGTAGCGGATGTGGCTCTGGTCGATCTGGCGCATCAGGGTGCTCATCTCTTCCAGCGAATCCCGCAGTTTCTGGATGAGGGCACGCACGGCAGGGGCTGCCTCGCCGGGGGCACAGCGCTCCACCCGGGCGTAATCCAGCGCCAGCCGGGGCAGGTGTTCTGCCTCGCAGTCGTCCAGCTCCTCTTCCAGATAAGCGCGGTAATTGAACAGGTTATCGCTGGTCTTGAAGCGGTGGTAAGCGGCGGCCACCACCTTTTCCTCGTACTGGTCGAAGAGCTCCAGCACCTCCTGCGGGGTGCGGTTGCGGGTGAGCCGGTCGATATAATGCCCGATGGACGCATTCAGCGCCCGCAGGGACTTGTTCAGTGTTTCCAGATCGGAGGCCACCTCCCGCAGAACATTTTCATAGGGGCTCTTTTCCTCCCCGATGTTCTGCAGCAGCTGCCATGCCTTGTACAGCTTGCCGGTGTAGGTGACAACGCGCGGGTTCAGGATCTCTTCCAGCGCTTCCAGCAGAGGGGCCACCTCGGGCACAAAGGCAAGGGCAGGCTCTTCCTCATAGCTGCCGGGCTGCTCTTCCAGCCAGCCGGTGCGGCGCAGGCGGAGCAGAAAGCCCAGCGCAAGGGTATGGGGGTCCCGGGTGGGCTGTTCGGCTTCATCGCCCGCGTCATCGGCATCCAGTGCCAGCGGCTTTGCCAGCGCCGCAAAGTAATCCTCGGCCCGGCTCACCGCTTCTGCCCGGGAGATGGAGTAATCCGCCGTGTGGCGGCACTCCTCCCACAGCAGGAGCAGCAGCTCCGCATAAAACGCCCGGTTGGGCCCCGCCAGCGGGCGGAACAGCCGCGGGCTGACCAGTTCAAACAGCTGCATCCAAAGGTTCCTTTCTTTCGACAAAATCTATCTTTTATTGTACCACATCACAGCCTTTTTTGCATCTTTTATGGGAAAGTTGCAAACAAAAAGCCCGTCCGGAGCAAAACCGGACGAGCCTGTTTTTCTTCTCACTGCCACGACAGAGACAAATGACGGTTATTGGCAACGCAGTCTTTCAAGTACAAATTGATCAGGGTCTGGTAAGGGATGCCCACCACTTCGGCCTGCTCCTTGAAGTAATCAATGGTATTGCTGTCAATGTTAATGGTGATCTGTTTTTTCAGCGCCTTGGCATAGGGATTCTTTCTTGCATTGCTGAAATCGTACTCTTTGAGCATAACACAGACCTCACTTTCTATATCTATATTATAATTATTTTATAATTATAATTCAAGTGCTCCAGACGCAAAAAAGCCCCGGAGGGCAGCTTTTCAGCCACGCTCCGGGGAGTGTATTACTGTATCCTTATGCTTTGGGATCAACCTGAACAACGATAGAAATGTACATGTTGCCCTTAACTGTCTTTGCGGCTACACCAACCTTGGTCCACTTGCCAACTGCGTTGATGTTCACATCCTTATCCTTGTTGTTTACCAGCTTAAAGAACTCTTCCAACAGTTTACCGGTATACTCATTCTTGACCACGACCTTGGCCGTATAAACACCATTGTCATCACGATGAACATCTATAGCATTGTAAATTTTCCATGCACCGGTGTTGATGTCTACCGCCGAATCCAAGAACTTTTCAGCTTCCTGTTTGAGCTCGGTGTCATTGCACAGCTGTACTGCCGAACCACGCTGTTTATTGATCGTGCTCATCATCTGAGCTTCTGCCTGAGCCTCAGGGGTCGATGGGGTATCACCGCCGCAGGCGGTGAACAGAACAAGTACCATGGTCGCCGCCAGAATCAAAGCGGCCAGTTTTTTCAGCATTTTCATATCGGGACCTCCAGTCGTTTTGTTGTGTTTTTCATAATATGCAGGGCGCCTTTCCATTTTGAAACAGGGCCCCTTCTGGCTTTATTTTATCCAACGACTGTCGCTTTTGTCAATTGCCAGCTTCACCAAACATTTTCTCCTGCTTTTGTTGTTTTTTCCAGAACGAATCTTCGCAAAGATCCTTTGCCATGCCCGGGGCAAAAACCGGAAAATATTTCCGGCGTTTACACAATTCTACCACGATTTGGTGCTAAACTTAAGGCAATGGGAACCGCCGGGTGCCGTTCCTGAACAAGGAAAAGGAGTTTGCCCCATGCAGCATGGTTCCCTGCGCGCTCCGGTGCGCGTTTTCATGGCAGCAGTTCTGCTGTGCCTGAGCTTTCTGGCCGCGCCAAAGGCTGCGGCGGCACAATTGCAGGATGTGAACGGCATCACGCTGCTGTCCTTCGACAGCCAGCAGATCGTCTCCATCGGCAACCAGACCTCGGGCCGGTGCAGCTGGTACGCCCTGCGCTACGCCCGCACCATTCTGGATGGCAAGCCCTGCTCAGGCAGCGGGATGTGGTCGAACGGCGCGGTATGGTCTGCCGCCGGGTACTACGCTTACAGCGGCTCCCTTTCCGGCTGCCTTTCCCGCCTGTATGAAGAGCTGCAGGCCGGGCGGCCCGTCATCGTACATCTGAAAAACACCGCTGTCAGCGGCGTGTCCAAGCACACCAACCGCGTGACGAGCTATGAATACCACCTCTCCGGCTCCGGCTGGAAAGAGGTCAATTACCCCCACATCGCCACCAGCAGCACCTACGGACACTGGGTGTGCGTGGTGGGCATCTCCCCCACGGCAGACCCCGAAAACCTGCGGGAGAGCGATTTCTATGCGCTGGACCCCGCGCGGGTCAGCGTGAACGGCACACTGGCCGTAACAAAGCTTTTGGATGGCACCATCTGGACTGATAACTCTCCCTTAAAAGTCGCAGCCTGACGCTCCCTTACAAAACACAACAGCCCCCGGAACATGCAGGGTTCCGGGGGCTTCGTGTTTTGTATCGGGGGTTACAGCTCCTGATAGGCGCTCATCATGGCGGGGATGAACTGCTTTTTGCGGCTGACCACGCCGGGCAGCGTCCAGCTGCCGTCGGCGGCGGGCCGGCTCTCAAAGCCGTTGCTCAACACCTCGGCGGCGTAGCGGCCGGTGCAGATGACCACGCTCTCCTCCTTGGGCACATCGGTCAGCAGCATGTAGAGGTCCTCCACGTTCTGCTTGTTGCGGGCCTCCTCCAGATAGGGCTGGAGCAGCGCCTGGGCGGCCTGCAGGTTTTTGCGGGTCATGTAGCTGCCCTGCGCCACGCCAAAGCGGATATCGCCGCACATGA
>OIYE01001461.1_pt1 | contig 11758 bp, 7 predicted proteins | sample 1588091 | NCBI WGS metagenome assembly OIYE01 (sample SAMN03283265) | human gut metagenome | biome: human-associated habitat; material: feces | host: Homo sapiens | place: USA | collected 2013 | reverse complement strand
AAAGAAACCGAAAGCGAAACACAGTCGGAAGAACCCGAAAATAATGCCGAAAATAATCCCGATAGCGACACAACATACAAAAAATCAGACAAGGTTTCGTTCAAACACGGAATCCATGTTGACTCAAAGGACGGCGATTCTGTTCACCTTAATTTCAGGGACGGAATCCATGTTAAAGATAAAGACGGTACAAAGGTTGATGTCGGCTGGAACGGAATTCATGTTGAAGAAAACGGCAAAACAAAAGTCTATACAGACGAAAACGGAAATGTTATGTATGACGAAAGCATTGAAGAGCATAAACATTCAAAGTCGCACCGCTTTTGGAAGCACTTTCCGTTTTGGTTGATTGCCGTTATCGGATTCCTCGTTTGGGGATTCAGCGGAGTATTGCTCGGTTGGGTACTCAGCTGGGTATGCTTTCTGACAATTCCTCTCTATTACACACTTGTTGACGCAATCTACAAACGCAAGCCGAGTCATTTTGCTTATCCCCTGCTTGTCGTTATTGTGTATATGTTTTTCGGATTTCTCAACATCTGCGGCGGTTGGTCATTTGGTTGGATTGCATTTTTAACAATTCCGATTTATTATGAAATCTGCAAGCTTTTCAAAAGCGAAAGAAAAAGCTCTGACGATTAAAACTGAATTAAAGACATACAAAAACACGGCAGTTTTTTATCAACTGCCGTGTTTGATTTTGCTGTAAACTATGTCCTTGTATAAAGTGTAAACCATGTTATTGACATAGTATTCGCCCATAGATTGTGCAAACAGATAATCGTACAAATAAAATTTTACGGAATCATAACTGTGTCTGTTGTGTCGAGCTGTGAAGTTCTCATTGCGGGCTTGCAGAGTTCAATCTGCCTGCCGTCTTTGATAAAGAGCGGAACTTCATTGAGAACAACCTCAATATAATGAGTACCCTTGTTCATTTTTTCTGTTGTAACGCTTGTACCGCTGAGTTTTACAAAAGTCATGTTCTCGGGGAGATAAACATATCTTCCGCCTACATTCTGCTCATATACAGGGCAAATCATGCACTCGTCACCGAGCATAAGCTGTGTTTCACATTCACGGGCAATTTTATCATCGGGATAATCAAACGAGAGCGGTCTGAAAATCATATCGTTTTCTTCGCTTGCCTTTTTGAATGTTCTGTAAAGGTACGGAATAAGTCTGTAACGAACCTCAACAATATCCTTGAAATCATCGCTGTTTTCAAAGCTGTAGCACTCCTGATTTCTTGTGCCGAGAGCGGCATGGTTACGCATAAGCGGAGTAAACACACCGAGTGCAAGAAAACGAAGAACAAGGTCACGGGTTGCGTTTTCGTTAAAGCCTCCGAGATCCGCACCGCAGTACAGAAAGCCGCACATATTTGCCGACGGGAGCATTTTGAGGTCAAGAAGAATGTGCGACCACCAAGAGTGGTTATCACCGAACCAGATACCGCTTGAACGGTGAGCGCCTACATATGACGCACGGGAGAACATAAGAATTTTTTCTTTACCGAACTCCTCCGCAAAATATTCGCCGGCGGCCTTTGTCATATTAGCACCGTAAATGTTGTGAACCTGATCATGGCAAACCTGTTTGCCGTCAACTGTATGGTAAATGCTTGAATAATCCTCGGGACTGTTTGAAAGACCTGCGAATGTGTCCTTGAGCTCAAAGAATTTTGAAAGGTCAAGGTTCTGCCCTTTGAGAGAAGCCGCCTTATCAAGTGCTTTGTTAAGTCCTTTTACCGAATAGAAAATTGCAGGCTCGTTCATATCGTTCCAGAAACCGTCAATTCCCATATCTGTGAGAATTTTATATTTTGAGCCGAACCACTTTCTCACATCCGGACGGAGAAAATCGGGAAAGCCAACGATACCGGGCCATACACCGCCCTCAAAATCCGTGCCATCCTCGTTTTTGCAGAAGTATCCGTTCTTTCTGCCCTCTTCATAGATATCGTAGCCGTTCTCTTTTTTAACGCCTGCGTCAATAATCGGAATGAGGTGGATTCCTTCTTCCCTTTTCTTTGAAACATAGTCCTTGAAATTCGGAAATTTTTCATCATCAACAGTAAAGTCCTTGTAACGCTCCATATAGTCGATGTCGAGATATACGCAGTCAAGGGGAATCCCTGCCTTGTTGTAACCGTCAACAACAGCGTCAACAGCTTCGGCATTGTGATAGCTCCAACGGCTCTGCTGATAGCCGAATGCCCAAAACGGCGGAACATAGCTTGTACCGATTGATTTTCTGAACTCTCTTACGATTTCAAGCGGCTTTGTGCCGTTAATATAATAAATATCAAAATCCGTGCCGTCAATTGTGATAACGGTTTTGTTTGTGGTTGTGTAGCCGATGTCCCAACGGATTTTTGACGGGAAGTCGATAAAAATACCAAAAGTTTTTGAACCGCTGAGCATAAGGAAATTGTGAGCGGCATAGAGGGAAGACTTTGTTTCGGTGTGGAACGGGTCATCACTGCAAAAGCTGTTATACACCCAACCACGCTTGTTGATTCCTCTCGGAGCTTCGCCGAGACCGTAGACGATGTCGCTGTCTGCCATATCAAATTCAAAGACAAAATTTCCGTTCTCAAACTTGCCGCCGAGCGGAAATTCCGCAATAGGCAGAGCATTAAATTTTTCAACAACAGCCTGCGTATCAATCGGGTTGCCCGATGTAAACTTTTTAATCATTAAAGCACTTCCTTCTTTATTAAAATTTTCCGATTTTTTTCAAAGCGTTCTGCAAAATCTTGCCGACACGCACTTGCAATTTTAGTATAACATTAATTTTGATTATTGCAATGGTAAAATTTATTTTTGCACATTAAAAAAGCACCTTTACGAGCCTGTAAAGGTGCAAATTTTATTCTTTTACGCTTTATCAGTCAAAAATGTCATTCTTGCTTTCAGACTTTTCGTCTTGGTAAATCTTGAGGTTTCCCGTATCATCACACACACCGAGAAAAACATCTTTGAGCCGTTTGCGGTTGTTGTCAAGCTGTTTTTTGAGCCATTCAAGATTATAGCCCGATTCGGCAAGATTTTTCTCAAGAATTTTTCCGTCCGTAATAACCACAGACTCGGGTCTGGTTTGGTGAACAATGATTTTTAAATCATCCGGAGTTGCAGGGCGCTTTTTGTCCTTTGGCAGAACCGACAAATCGCCGTTCTGTTCAAGAAAAACCGTTTCGACATCATCAAGACTGAAATATCCCTTTTCACGCATTCGTGTAAGAAATTCGTTTATATCAATTTTTGCAACCGAAAAATTCTTTTTGTACAACTTTCCTCTGTCGAAAATCACAATAGACTTGCCTGTTAAAAATCTTCGTAACATTGTTGATTTTTGCGAAAGCCACGAACAAAGCATAACAATTATTACATAAACAATGAGTGCCACAAGACACGCCCAAAAGTCTGACATTTCGGTTGTCGCCATCTCCGCTGCGATTGAACCGATTGTGATTCCGTTGATGTAGTCAAAAAGATTAAGGCTTGACATCTGCTTGTTGCCGATAAACTTTGACAGCAGGAACAATACTGTAATTGAAACGGGCGCCGTTATTAATGCACGCAAAAAGTCCATAATATCCCTCCGATAGGGTTATTATGGACTTTAAATTATTTTTTATTCCGCAAAATTACCAAGGCTTAACTGTGCCTGTGATTTCCGAAACGCTCTTGATTCCGTTTTTGTCGAGCCATTCGTTCATACCGTCGGCAATCTTAATAGGCGCATACGGATCCGTAAAAAGGACAGTACCGATTTGAAGTGCGGTTGCGCCTGCCATCATCATCTCGATTGCATCCTGCCAGCTTGAGATACCGCCCATACCGATAATCGGAATTTTAACTGCGTTTGCAACCTGCCAAACCATTCTTACTGCAACAGGGAAAACTGCAGGGCCGCTCATTCCGCCTGTGTTGTTGCGGATAATCGGTCTGCGTGAGTTGATGTCGATACGCATACCTGTGAGCGTGTTAATCATTGAAATTGCGTCTGCACCGTTTGCCTCTGCCGACTGTGCGATTGATGCAATGTCGGTAACATTTGGGCTGAGCTTTACGATAAGCGGTTTTTTGCAATACTTTTTGACAGCCGCAGTAATTGCACCTACGGATTCACAGCTTGTGCCGAACTGTACTCCGCCGCTCTTGACATTAGGGCATGAGATGTTGAGCTCAATCATATCAACATCGGTTTCGCTGAGTTTTTCAGCCATTGCACAATAATCTTCGGGAGTGTTGCCGGCAATGTTTGCAATGATAACCGTATTCTGCTTTTTGAGCCACGGCAAATCCTCATTGATAAAAACATCAACACCGGGGTTTTGAAGTCCTACTGCATTCAAAATGCCTGAAGGAGTTTCGGCTACTCTCGGAACAGGGTTGCCGTCACGGCGGGTAAGTGTGATACCCTTGCATGAAATACCGCCGAGCTTTTCAAGGGGATAAAGCTCTGAATATTCCATACCGAAACCGAATGTTCCCGATGCGGCAATGAGAGGATTGTTAAATTCCACTCCGCAAACTTTTACAGATAAATCAGCCATTGAAAACTACCTCCTCAGCATTGAATACGGGGCCGTTTTTGCAGACATGCTGCATAATTTCTTCACCGTTTTTTCTTACCTTTACTGCGCACACAAGGCATGCGCCCATTCCGCAGGCCATTCTCTCCTCAAGAGAAATCTGACACGGCTTTCCTGCCTCTTTGCAAACATCGGCAATAGCCTTGAGCATCGGGGTAGGACCGCATGCACAAACCTCGTCAACCTCTGAGATTTTTTCTTTGAGAACATCTGTTACAAAGCCGTGGATTCCCGCACTTCCGTCATCTGTTGTCAGCACAAGTTCTGCACCGGCTTTCTTGAAATCGTCCTGAAGAATAATAAGGTCTTTGTTTCTAAAGCCTGTGATAACAAGCGGATTTTCACACTGCTTTGCTGTGTAGAGCATCGGAGGAACGCCTATACCGCCGCCGATAAGGCAATAACGCTTGCCTTTTTCAATCTTAAAGCCGTTGCCGAGAGGAGCGAGAATATCAACGCTTTCGCCATTTTTCATCTCGGACATAATTTTTGTTCCCTCACCCTTTACCTGATAAACAAGGCGGAGAACACCGTTTTCGCTGTCACAAACCGAAATAGGTCTGCGCAGAGTTTTTGAAGGCACATAAACATGGGCAAACTGTCCACACTTTGCAAGCGGAGCAAGCTCGTCATTTTTTACCCTCATATCAAAAATGCCGTCTGCAATCTGTTCGTTTAACAAAAGTTCAAACTTCTGAACATCATACTTTTTCATAATATCATTCCTTTGGTTAGCTTTATTTATATAAAATCAATTTTCAATCGGAGTGTCCCTGCATTGCGGACAAAAGTGAACATCTCATCACATCGCCGTTAATCAACATATTCAAGTTCAACAGTCAGCACACCTAACTCATCCTTGCGATAAACATAACAGCTTTCCGCAAGCCTTGGTGAATAACCGTTAATCTCATTAGCCTCTGAAACCCAGTTATAAAGATAACCGTCATTCATAATCCTGTCATACATATAATCGAAATCGGTATTCTTATCAACAACAATGCTGAAATATCCATCTCCGTTTTTTGCAGCATTTGCAATAGCTTGGCTTACATCATCGGCATTGTCAGGATCCGAAACAGTCGGGTACTTATAGTTAAAATAGTTGTACTTTTCAGCCGTACACTTTGGAACATAAAAATTACACCATGTATCAACGCTCAAATAAGTTTGTGAATTAAGCTCGGAATACTTATATGACAGCTTATGATCCTTGAACATAAGGTCATCGGTTAGGTTAAAATAGTCGTTTTCCGCATAATTATTTTCGCCGTCGGTATCATTCCATGTAACATCAATTTGGTACCAATCGCCGCCGATTTTTACACCGTTCCATGCGTGATTGGCTGAATCGGTTGTTCCCGAAAGTAATACGCAGTCAATATTCGCCTTGTTGCACAAAAGCTGAAAGGCTCTTGCGTAACCCTCACACACGGCTTTACCGTCAACCAACGCACCGTAGGCATCGTTCTCGTTGCCCTCAATATTCTCTGTCTGTGCCGCCGCATCATCATATTTGCAGTTTTCAATTATATAGTTGTTAATGTATTCTTCTCTTTCAAAATCATTTCCCGAAGGTAGTTTTTTCAAAGCAGAAGTAACGGCAGTGTCAAATTTTTTCTTGGCGGCTATAAGCTCATCATTTTGAACAGTATAATCAAGCTTTACGCTTGTTGTGTCACCATACGGAACAAAAAGACTTGACCCCTTGAGCCAAAAAGTTTCGGGGTGGTCGTTTTTGTATGCCTCAACAGCCTGTGTAATCTGATAATCGGAAAGCGTGCCTGTTGTTGTAATGTTTGGTGCATACACTGTGTCAACACTCTTTGCGATTCTCATATACAGTTCTTTTACATAATCATCGGTAAGCGTCTCGTAGGCATAATCGGTTTTTACATCTGCATAATCCTTGTCGTTTTCAACATCTTGTGCACTCGGAGTTGTAACGGATTTTTCTATGATAGAGCTTCTCTTTGGTTCACTGCTTTCGGAATCATCCGTCAACGAACACGAACAGCCGAAAAATACAACCGCACAGGTCATTAAACAAACTAAGGCAGTTTTATATATTTTCAAAGAATCATCTCAATTTTATTTTAAACTATTTATTCCATATACGGAATACGGCAGCAGTCAAAACTGACTGTCGCCGTATGGATTTGTCATGTTCTATTTTACTTTATTTTCGCCTTGCAGTCAATGTTATAATCAATCATGCAGCATTTAATTAATATATTCAAGTTGAAATGTTATCAAATTAGACTTTTCATCATAAAGCATATTGCAAGTATCATTCAACTTTGGTGAATCAGAGTTAATTTGGTTAGCCTTTGTAAGCCAATCATACATATATCCATTCCGCACCTCATCATACACATCATCGTAATTTACATTTTCATCTACTATAACTACGAAATACTCTTCTCCGTTCTTTGCCGCTTTTGCAATTGCTGTGCTGACATTATCGGAATCATCAAGATTAGATACTGTAGGATATTTATAATTATAACAATAGTTGTGATAATTGTATTTCTCAGCAGTACATTTTGGAACATAGAAGTTACACCAAGATTCCAAATTCAAAAAAGATTCTGCATCAATCTCCGAGTATTTTGGAGACAGCGTGTGCTCCTCATACATAAGACTGTCGGTAAGATTAAAGTACTCATGTGAATCATAAATAAAATCATCAACATCGTCCCAAGTAACATCAATCTGATACCAATCTCCGCCAATCTTCACGCAATTCCATACATGATTGTCTGAGTCAACGATTCCCATAAGTTGTATGCAATCAATATCAGCCTTATTACACAAAATCTGAAATGCCTTTGAGTAACCCTCACATACTGCCTTACCATCAACAAACACACCGTAGGCATCGTTTTCATTGTCCTGAACATCATCGTTTTCAGCCGCTTCCTCATCATAATCACAATTATTAATTATATAATTATGTATATATTCTTCTCTTTCACATTCAGTGCCATAAGGGACACTTTGGGAAATAGTATCAACTGCAGTATTAAACTCTTTTTTTGCAGTAACAAGTTTATCACCGCTCATAGTATATGTAAGCCAAATTCCTGTTTCATAATCAAAATTTTCGTATTCATAGTAACTTTTAAGCCAGAACACTTCAGGGTGGTCATTTTTATACGCTTCCACAGCCTGTGTCATTTGATATTCACTAAGATTCCCTTCAGCGTAAAATGACGGTTCATATTCGGAATCAATATTATCACTTATTTGATTGTACAGCTTTTTCACATAATCATCAGTAAGTGTGCTATAGGCATAATCTGTTTTTGGTTCATTATACACACACGGCTCTGTCGGTTTAGGTTTAGATGTTGTTTTTACACTTGTACTGCTTTTTTCGGAAGTAGTTACAGGTACACTCGATTCGTTGCTATCATCCTCAAGCAATGAACATGAACAGCCGAAAAATGCAACCGCACAGGTCATTAAACAAACTAAGGCAGTTTTATATATTTTCAAAGAATCATCTCAATTTTATTTTAAACTATTTATTCCATATACGGAATACGGCAGCAGTCAAAACTGACTGTCGCCGTATGGATTTGTCATGTTCTATTTTACTTTATTTTCGCCTTGCAGTCAATGCAAATTTGAGCATTAAACTACTTTCCCGTAACATGGGTATCACCGAAAGCCTCGGCATAAACATTGTTGTCGAGAATCATTCTTGAAACGGTAAAGAGGTTGTTGCATCTGTTATTGAGTTCGTCAATATCATCCTTGCCCTTTGCGCCCTTGAAAGCGGTGTATTCGCCTGTTGACGCATTGTATTTTCCGTTCTGGGAAATCCAGCTTCTGTCGGCAAACACAACGAACGGTTCTTTGTTTCCGAAAACATCCGTACCTGCCAACATTCTGCTGTCATATTCAAGGCCGAGCATATTTGAAAGCGTGGGCAAAATATCAAGGCTTGAACAGTATGTGTCAACCTTGACGGGCTTTTTCATTGAACCGCTCCACAACAGCCATGCATTTTTGTACTGTTCAAAGGTTGTGTCAACCTTGTGACCCGCAAGTTCGGACACACCGTCAAATTCATCAAGCGAATACGGATAATGGTCGTCCGTAAGGCAAATAAGGGTGTTGTCAAGCTTGCCTGCTTTTTCAAGTCTTGCAAGAAGATATTCCATTGCCTTGTCAAGCTCAATGTTTGCGGCAAGATAGCCCTTGACCTCATCGCTGTATTTCAGGTCTTTTACAAGGTCTGCGTTGCGTTCGCTCATGGTGTTGTATGAATATCCGCCGTGACCGCTGACCGTCATATAATAAACGCTGAAGCTGTCGGAATTTATGTAATCGTCAACAGTTTTCTGCATCATCTTGAGGTCGGAATTCGGCCACACATTTTCACCGAGGTCAAGACCTTTTCCGATTGCAGAATAGTCATAGCCGATATTTGTAAGGTACTTGTCCCTGTCGTAGTAATCATAGGTGTGATTGTGGTAAGCGTTAACTGTTTTGCAGCCGAGTTTTCTGCTCTGCTCACCGAGAGTGAACGGGAAACTTACATTATTTTCGGCTGACTTTGAAAAGCTCCACACACCGGATTTTGGAATCAAGCCTGTAAGATTTGCATATTCACCGTCAGTTGTGCTTACACCCCACGCAGGCGAATAGTAATTTTCAAATTGAAATCCCTCGTTATACATTTTCCAGAGCGTCGGAGTCAGATCCTTGTCAATTGCATACTGCGAAAAGCTTTCGGCTGTAATGAAAATTATGTTGTAGCCCTTGAACATACCCGTGTATTCGTTGGTATAGCTCGGTTCTTCGCTGTCAAAATATTCATAAAGCGACTTTAACTCATCATTATTTGTATTCTTTGTAAGCTTTGAAAAATCAGCACTCATAATCTGAGCTTTCTGCTCTGTTTTTGTAATTTCATCGGCAGTCGATTCTTTATTTTTCGGCTTGCTGTTTGTGCGTATATTTGCTTTGTAACCGAACATAAGGCGGCTGATATCAAGCCTTTGCATTGTGTAAAGTCCGTAGCGTTCACACACGGCAACCTGTTGCAGTTCACCGTAATAAAGATTGTAGTTGCTCTTTGTGTCGGAAGAATCACGGTCAATGCCTACTGCAAGGACAGTTCCAATCTGAAAAGCCACCGCAATCAAAAGCACAATCAGCTTCCCCTTTAACTTTACTTTTGAAAAGTCGAACAGCTTTCCGCCGAAAATTATAAAGAAAGCAAGCGGAACAAAAAGTAAAACAACAAACACAATTCTGCTTGTTATCGCAGTCATAATCATATCAATTGAATTGAATGCCTGCCCTGCACCGCCGTTTGTAACGCTGCTTACAACAACCATCGTGCCAAAAACATTATAGTATATCATCTGCACACCGTACCATATCGTCAGCACAGCCGTGAGTACGGTTGCAATCCCTCTGTTTACCCCTCTGCGTTTTGAAAAAGAACACAACAAAACAAGTACCGCCGAAAGCACGATTGTGAACAGGAATGTGAAAGCAAAACCGCCGAGCACATCAAACCCCGACGCAATTTTAAGGTCGGTTTCAAGCCATAGAATCAAAAGCGGAAAGTACGCAAAAAATGCGACTCTCTTTGCAAAGCCATGACTTTTTTCAGGCTTTCTGTAGTAGTTAAAATTTGAACTTCCGACTTTTACGGCAGGCTGTCCCACATAGTGATTTCTTCTTGAAAATCCGCTGTTTGTACCGTCTGAATATGTCATTTAATTCTCCTTTCTTTTTCAATGCAGTTATTAAGTAGATTATAAAACGAAAACGCCGCCATTGCAATGACAAATTTCACCAAAATTCGCCCTATATGACACATTCGGACTTTTTATATATTGAAACAGTTGACCTTTTGTAGTATAATTACAGTTTAATGAGAGGCTTGTGTGAAAAGCTATGCAAATTGCGGTTTTGAACAAGGCTTCTTAATTTATGTATTATTATGAAAAGGAAGATTTTTATGGCAAAGAAACAGTTTAAATCAGAGTCAAAAAGACTTCTCGACCTTATGATTAACTCAATTTATACTCACAAAGAAATTTTTCTTCGTGAGATTATTTCAAATGCAAGCGACGCTATCGACAAGCTTTGCTTCATTTCTCTTACCGATGACAAGGTCGGTCTTGACAGAGGCGATTTCAAAATCGTTTTAAAGCCCGACAAAGAAAGCCGTACTCTTACAATCACGGATAACGGTATCGGCATGAACAAGGATGACCTTGAAAACAACCTCGGCACAATCGCATCCTCAGGCTCACTCAAATTCAAGCAGAGCATGGAAGAAAAGCAGGACGACATTGACATTATCGGTCAGTTCGGTGTTGGTTTCTACTCGGCATTTATGGTTGCAAAGAAGATTACCGTAAACACAAAGAAATACGGCGAGGATACGGCATATTGCTGGCAGTCAAGCGGTGCAGACGGCTACACAATCAGCGAGATTGAAAAGGAAAATGCCGGCACAGAGATTATTCTTGAAATCAAGGATAACACAGACGATGAAAACTATGACGAATTCCTTGAGCAGTACAGAATACAGGGACTTGTCAAGAAGTATTCCGACTACATCCGCTACCCGATTGTTATGGATATGACAAAGAGCAGAGTTAAGGAAGAAACCAAGGACAGCGACAAGCCCGAATATGAGAATTACACGGAAACCGTAACACTCAACAGCATGATTCCTCTTTGGCAGAGAAGAAAGAAAGATGTTACTCAGGAAGAATACGACAAGTTCTACAGCGAAAAATTTATGGCTATGGACAAGCCTCTTAAAACTATCGTAACTTCTGTTGAAGGTGTTGTAACCTACAAGGCATTGCTCTTTATTCCGTCTGTTGCTCCTTATGACTACTACACAAAGGAATACAAAAAGGGACTTCAACTTTATTCAAGCGGTGTGCTTATTATGGATAACTGCGAAGAGCTTTTGCCCGAGCACTTCCGTTTTGTAAAGGGTATTGTTGACAGCGCAGACCTTTCGCTCAACATTTCAAGAGAAATGCTCCAGCATGACCGTCACCTCATTACAATTGCTCAGAACATTGAAAAGAAGATTAAAAACGAGCTTACTTCAATGCTTCAGAATGACCGTGAGAATTACGAAAAATTCTTCAACGCATTCGGCAG